>ENA-ORBV01013635-ORBV01013635.1-microbial-mat-metagenome-genome-assembly--contig:-NODE-13635-length-12309-cov-6.719343_pt1 | contig 12309 bp, 8 predicted proteins | sample MGYA00237777_ERZ505514 | MGnify/ENA primary metagenome ERZ505514 (study PRJEB26160, sample SAMN06269048) | microbial mat metagenome | isolation source: Oligotrophic lake microbial mat | place... | reverse complement strand
TCTCGTGGGCTCGGAGATGTGTATAAGAGACAGATGGGATGGAAGTTAAGGCATCAGTCGTGTAATGCATGCATGGCTTGCAGTATAGCATAAGTGTGCGTCCTTTCTGTGATCCCACACACGGATTCCGAGTGACTCAAAACAACACGACTGAAAATTTCAAAAAGGATTCACGCAAAACAACGAATGAGAAAGATATCGGCACGATACGATAACGATATCAATAACAATAGTCATCAATGACTTACACTCGGAATACAACCAACCCAAGGGCGGGGGCCAACAGACACACAACGGCTGAGTAGTGGAAGCCTCTGTCTTTACTGTGCTAGCTAGCTAGCTTCCGTAGTATTGGTTCACACCATCCTTAAAACGACAAGACAGTAGATGCCTCTCTCGTTTACTTGAGTGCTTATCGAAACGAGTTTGCAAGATAATATGTCCACAAAAAGACACGACAGTTGCTTGCGAAACCCGGTCGTACTTCCGAATCCACAATATATATATTCATAATTCATTCATCGCTGACCATGGCAATGCTAGCGCGACAACCAATGGTTCTTTTGTGGTTGGTTTCCACACTACTCTTGCTACATAATTTGATGCAGGTCTCTGCCGATCATGTGTCCCGTTATTTTCAATGTCCCGCGACCAAAGATTCCTATGTGGACTCGACCTCTACGACTACGACACGCATCAATGCCAAGAACGCTGCCAACAATACAAAGGAAACCTTCTTGACCAATCCCGTGATTCTAAAGGGCAAACGATTCTTTGATTCCGTCACGGGCGACTATTTTCCCGTCCAGGGCATTGCCTATTATCCACGTCCCAATGGCGGAGAGCTGGCTCCCTACGACAATGTCGATTATTTCACGCCCGCCTATCAACATGTCTGGGAACCCGATATACAACGCTTGCGGGCCTTGGGCGTCAATACGATACGGATTTATGCCGTGGATCCCAGTCAAAATCATGATGCCTTTATGTGTGCCTTGCAGCGCGCCGGAATCTATGTCATTTTGGAATTGTTGGCCGATTGTGATGGATGTCACATTGGTCCCGATGTGGGGCTCGGAGAAGAAGCGTGTTATCCGCCCTCCCTCAAGGCCAGAGGACAGTGGATTGTCAACGAATTTTCCAAATACGCAAATCTATTATTGTTTAGTGCCGGCAATGAAGTGACCTTGTATGCGACCAATCAAGAAATTGTGCGGAATGCCGTTTGTCAAAAGAAATTTCTGCGAGATATGCGAACGTATTTGGACAAGTGTTCCCAAATCGACCATTCCATCTTGCCCCGCAAAGTTCCCGTGGGCATGGTCAATTGGGATGTCGAACGCACCTTGCAGACGCTGTATTTTACGTGTCGCACCGACCCCACCGATGCCATGGAAAATGCCGAATGGTATGGTCTCAATGCCTATCAACATTGCGATGGTACCGCCGTGGCCATTCAACAATTGGAAGGATGGTGGCGATTGCAACAAGATTTTGCGTCCTATCAATTGCCCATGCCCGCCCTTGTCGCGGAATTTGGGTGTCGGGCGAGTAGTTTTCCTACCCTCGATGGATTTGAAGCCCAACGGACGTGGTTGCAAGTGGATGCCCTCTGGGGCGATGCGTCCTTTATCGACGTCTTTGCCGGAGGTGCCGTCTTTGAATATTCGTCGGAAAAAGTCATTGTCGATACGGCCTCCCAAAATCAACCCTGGCCGTATTATGGCTTTATGAAGGTACAATACGGAATCGGATATTATTCGCCGGTGGATTGTGATCATACTTCCACGGATGTCGCCCAGCAATGTACCTATATACCCTATCCCGAATTTGATTTGTTGGCCCGAAAATTTCAACAACTCCAGAAAGACAGCGCCAACCACAATATGCCGTCCTATGACGACTATGTCCCACCCGAGTTTGCCTTGCCGACCTGTCCGGAAGGATTGCCCGCCGTCACAGACTTTAATTGGACCTACATGGACACGGCCGAAGATCTTCCCTGTTATGTCATTCCGACCCCACGTCCCACCGCCAGTCCGACCACGGCCAGTCCGACGATGACCATGGCACCCACGCCAAGTCCAGTGGCAGCTGGGGGCACTGTCAACAATCAAAATAGTGTGACCAGCAGTGCCGTTCGTACAACATCATGGGGAACGACAACTGCCTTGGTTGCAGTATTGTCATTCTTTCTTTCTGGTGGGAGGCGGTGAGGGTACATGGGCCCTAGTTTTGATTATTTTGTCACCAAAACCGTGAACGGGGTGGTACTATGTTATTTCCTTCCCACCGAGATGGATTCATGGCTGCAATCTTTACATGTTTACTAGTAGTATAGATAGAATTTATTCACAAAACGTACCAGAGCTACTTTACAGCTACAAAGTTTCATAGCAAAACGGCTCATGATAATAAAAGGAATTCTATAGATGCACAAACAAGTATATACATATTTGGCAAGGAGCACATCTTTTTCTAAGGCCACTTTGAATACCCATACAATCCCCAGCAACAATAGCCAGCCAGCTAGCTAGTCATCGGCGGATAAAGTGTTATTGTATTGGTCCAGAGCATTGCAGATTGCTATGAGGGGTTGTGCTGCTACCGTTTCGGGTGACACCATTCATCTTTTTGGTTGCCTTGGAACCTTATTATAATGATATATTGCTTCCTTCGCCCTTCCAATTTATGAGACTGGGGCTTCTCCAACAGAGGACAATATGGAAGCGTGTATTCGGGCTATCGAAAGTTGGTGGCGTATTATTGAGCGTCATGGAGATAGTGGTCGTTCCTGTACTTTAGAAATCGGAGGAATGAGAAATGCTTACTGACAGCCCCGGTCGCTCTGGTCTCTCATGGAGCGTGGTGCTAGTCTGCTCCAAACAAGCGTCAGAGTTCCACCACCTTGGAGCTTCTTCCAATGGATCTACATTTTCGGTTCCATCTAGCCAATCGCTTTCCACCGAGGATGATACTGATGATTCTGCATCAAAATAATGACGACCCAGTTCTTCGGTGTGTTGGATCCGGCACTCTTCACAACAGAATGATGATGATTGATAGGCAAGGCGTCGAATCTTGTCCGATCCGCAAAGATACTTGTCCAGGGCACGAACCAAGGAATAGAGGCAACAAGGGTCTGTCAGTCCCAGCTGGTGAGCCGTGTCCTCCGTTAGAACTTGTAACAGCTGGTGCGCCGTGGCGTCCAGTAGGATTCGTAGAAAGGGTGTGATGGTCTCGTTTTGTAAGAGTACGAAATCGCGGGACGCATAATACAGTGGCACCTTTCCCTCGTGCATCTCACTGCTCTGGAGCAGGGTGTCTCGGCACTCGGGATACGTCAGCAGGTACTGTAAAATAGAGGCATCGCCTCGCCACACACACCACTGCATAGCACTATTGTCGTGTTGGAAACCGAGTGACTCTTTGGATTCATCCGCCTCTACCAACAATTGAATCACCTCCAACGAGCTTCCCGATTTTCCGTACATCTCCAGTCGACAAATGGCGAGATGCAGAGGGAGGCAGCCATTAATGTCGGGAGTAAGGAGAATTCCTGGTGCAATATCAATGATCATTTGAAGCAAGGCGGTGGAAGGATCTGTGTTCCTGCCCACCAGCCTGTGGAGAAGCGTTTCGCTGTCTTGCCCCTTTTTCCATGTGACCATGGAGCAACAGAACTCACTGTCCGTGTAGAAGACACCTCTTACGACACCGCCAATGGCTTCCCACTTTTCCCTATCCACCAACCAATCAATCTCGTCCCTAATCCGGACTATCTTATCTGCTGGTGTGAACTCATTTTCATCAAGATTGGTACTGTTGTTGTGCTTTTCCATCCTCAGAAAAGAATTCTCTAAAGCGTGAATAGCTAGCTGACCTGGTGTTCAAAGTCTTCACACTCCCATGAAGAGCAGGTGATACTGTATCTGTGCATGCAGCTAGACTGTTGCTAGACTGTTGGTTGGGTATGAATTGCGATGTGTTGTCATTACTATACTATGATAATATTAGACTGTTATTGTTATTCTTCTTTTGGTTGTTTGAACGTTGCCAAAAAAGACGAAAATTTGAATTTCAAATCAGTGAAGGAATGACCGTGCGACCATGTGAAAATCCCTTTTGTGGAAGTCAGGAACCTGGTTGCTGTTGATTTGTGTGCCTTGAAGTCATCAGAGATGCAATTGATTACTAGTAAATAAGAACATACAATAGAGCAGATTTGTTCTAAGCACTAGTTTAGAAGTCGTTGATCTGGACACAAAAGAAATGTTCTGTGTTCTGTGTTGTCTTGAAGACAGAAGCAGTGATTGACAAGCAAAGAAGACAAAGACAAGCTTTTGGTTGAAAGAATTCCTGTGATTGTTTTGTCCCCCCCCCCTTTGTTTTGACCTAGCATGACCTTCTCTTTTCCTTGTGAGGCACCACCAAACCCATGTTCACTATTTGTGTGTGCCCTCTGCATGACAATTTCAATTTGCAAATGTGAATGGTCACACAATGGATTGAGAATGTTTCACTGGTCAGTCCGGGCATCAGCTCATCATTTGTGCCTTGTGTAGCAGCACAGTGGTGCAGCAAACTTGGTAAACAAACCAAGAGCATGGCCAACTCTTTCTTTTCCTCCCGTCCTTCTTCAATTTGCATGGTGTCCCATTTTCAAAGGAGCACAGAGGAAAGCCAGTTTTTGTTCCATCCCTCCTGACAACCCGTGTGCATCCCATAAGCAAAAGAATTACAAAACGGTAAATGAAACTTAGAAGACAAGCAAAGGTCAAATGATTAGATTCTGTTCAAAAGTTTGCACAGCCAAAGCAAGCAGATGAATGGCATGATCATTTAGCAAAAAGCAGACAGAGCAAGTGTTTGGTTGACAATGTTAAGAAGAGCACAGCGTCATGGTGATTTCATTTTGAAAACAAACATGTCAGTTTGGAAAGGTCAAGCATTTTCCTTTTCCTCATGGCATGTTGTGCTTTCTTTTTGAGAACCCAAAATTAAAAAAATTAATGATTTGCAGCATGTTGCTGCAATGCTTTGAGCACCAGTGACAAACTGAGTAGCCAAAGGGGTTAAGATGATGCTCAATCCAAGCAGAGAAGTGACAATGACAATCAACCCATTCCAGATTCTTCAATGTCACCGTCATCCTCTGACTTTGCAAGAGCTACCAAACTGGGGGCTCTGCTCCCAAAGAAGAAGATGGTGGAACTGAATTTCCAAGAAATTTTATAGAAAATTGCATTCAGCAGGGCAACAGCAACCCATTCCTCCAGTTTGAAATTTGAGAGATCATCAGCACGGGGAAAATGGTGGCTTCTTCTGCTACAAAGTGATGATTGCATTAACATGTTGATTTTCACTGAAGCAAATCTTGTAAACTAGCTAGCTGCAATCATTGCCCAAAGTGTGCTGAACCTGGGATGGATGTTTTTAGATGTTCTGTTGCTCATGAAGCCAGAGCATTGACTGCAGTTGGATTTGCCCCTAGCACCCATTGGCATCATCAGAGACAGTTGGATTGTTTTGGCCCTTGGCAAGCAAGAGAATGTTCAAGGGTTTCTTGTGATCACAAGAAGCCACATCCTTCGCTTGGCACCAGAAGGGCTGCCCTGACAACATGGTGGTTTTTACTGTGGAATGAGGATGGGCTGCATGTTTGATTTTGGTTTTAAAGTCTACCAGTAAGAAACTAAGCAATCCAGTGCAGCAATCATTCATGTCATGCTGCATAGCAATTCAACTCCAACATCCCAACTGCATTTACAACACAAACTGATCCCTGTAGATGCCATGTTATTTGTGTAGATTAGAACTTTGTGAGGCATTGTTTAGTGCAGTGTTGCAGGTGGTTTTGTTTCCAATTGTTTTTACATACTTGTGTGTTGAACCTCAGGTTGTAGCGATTGAGGCTGCCCTAGTAGCTAGTAGCTTCAAAAGACTGCTGTGCATAGTTACATGCATGCTTACAAACAAGGACTCAAATTGTGAAATTACACAATTTAATTACTGTTGTGTTACATTTCATTAATGATATTTTAGATCTAATTCCTCGTGTTATTTTAGATAGTAAATAATCAAGGAATGTAAGCAACTTTTTTGTATTCCGCCTTATTCATGGCGTGAACCAATGGCGCTCTCCAGTAGCCATCTTTCTTGGATTCCGCCCTCAGGACGTGTGATCCAATGATGCATTTGATTCATGTAATAAATCTTATTCCGCAGCGCCTCGACAAGCTAAGTGGCATCTTCACTTATAATGTAGTCACAGAACGGACCAGTAAATGGAGACGGACACTCACAGAGACCGGCCGAATTACAGAAGCCTCTCTCGGAGCAACCCGTATCCTTGCAACTAGTTTCCTTTATCGGAGTACAAGCTTCTGCGGCTAAATTGCAGTAGCTTGCGCTGTCGCAGTCCTCGTTGTCGTCGCAAGGAAGAAAATCAGCAGCATGAGAAGAACAGAGGGTGCCATTGTTGCCGCATTGAGAAGTGTCGGCGACTGTTCCATTCACCATACTGCAGAGCACTCCCTCATAAGGAGCCACACAAGAGCACAATCCATTCTCCTCAGAGCATGATCCACCATGTTCACAACCATAGATCCGACAATCCCTTTTCTTTTCACAGGCGTAACCCGCAAGACCAGGATCTGGCGGGCAGTCACAAACACCACTATTGTAATTGCATTCTCCGCCATTGAGGCAGCCTCCATACTCGTCGAAGCATAAGTAATGTACTTCACAACGACTGCCATGCCAAGGTAGGTTGCATCTGCAAACGCCATCATTCTTATCGCAAACACCGTCCCCATAACAGGGATGAGATTGGTCATAACATGCTTGCTCCACCTCGCACTTAATGCCACTAAAGGAAGGATTGCAGTCACAAAGACCCGTCGTCACATTGCATGTTCCGCCCATACTGTCACACCCAAAACCTCCGTGCGCGAGATCACAGCTTTGACACGTCAAGATGGTGTCCAGGTACTCGTAAGACGCAAAAATCCTGGCTTCTTCGTCTAGAGTGGTCACCGTCCACCACCCCAAACCAGCAGGGGTAGGCTTGAATTTTGGCGTTTCAAAATCCACAGGGTCACTGAGAAACATGGGACGAAACGTGGCGTTATAGTGCGCATGGAAGGCTTTGTTTTCCAAAACGGCTGCTGCCATTTGAGGAAAGTGTATCTGCGGAGGATTTTGTTGAGGATTTTGTTCAACGGCAAATTCTTGGGTTTGAGCGAGGCTGAAGAGTTCCCCCTCGTGTGTTAAGATCCATCTCCGACCTCCAAAAAAGATAATATTGGCAGGATACGTCTTGTTGGAGTAGTACACGGGCATGTTGTAGGCCCGGACGTACTCTCCCGTGGTCTCATTCACTAGAAGATGGAACTCATCACTGATCGAGAAATCCTTTTTGTAACCAGTCATGGCTGCTTTTAGTGCTGGAAATTCCTTTGATTTTCGGTCCAACACAATTTCCGGACACACACTGTCAAACTCACAATCCAGACCAAACCGGTCGTGAGGACAGATGCATGCCTGCTCCACACATGATCCTTGGCAGATATTTGGGTCACAGTCTCTGCCAACCAAACTAAAGGACTGGAAAGGCTGGAGCCGCTCGTAAGAGTCTTGAATTTGCCATTCCGAATCAGGGATGGTAGTGACATCGTACGTCCTCGTTGGCCGTGATTTGGCAAAATAGTTGCAGGGATCATTGGTTTCCGAGAACGTCCATGATTTCTCTGCAGAACAATAAGCCAAAAGGATGGTTTGGGTCCCAATGTCCTTGTATTGCCTGCGCGTCTTTGTCTTCACAACTCTAGAGGAAAGAATGCCACTATAGTAGGGAATCTTGGCATTGTAGGCATCATCAAATTGGACATAGACAAAGGTCTGCAGAAACTTCCCTTCCAATTGGCTAGATTTTAGCCACGAGTATCCGAAAAAGATCCCAAACAGCGTGATCAAGTACACGACACGGCGAACGCAATACGACGCAAAGTTCTGCTTTCGTTTCGGAACTTTAAAGTCACAGACTTGCATCGCCTCAAATTTCAATTTGTTGGTAACAAATCCCAACTTGGCAATTCGGAATCCCAAGTCATCAACTGTGGAGAAGTGCGAGGTGGGAAAGCGATAACGTTAGAGGGTGTTCACCATCGATTCTACTGACAAAAATTTGCAACGAAAAGTACTTACTCTCGGCCATGAAATGCAAGGCGGCAAAGTTCAACTAAAAAACAAAAAACAGTTGCGATACGTGTTAGACCAAAGCAAAAGCACCCAAAATCTGTCCGGCGTTCATTCATCCACTCACCATGATGGAAATCACATCGTCGGCTTGCATGGTCAAGACAAAGATAACCGTCAACAGCAAGAGTCCGGACACGAGCTGGGCCAAACACGAAAAAAGCCATGTCGGATAGGTAGCGCCAGGATGTTTCTCCAACACTTCTGGATAGAATCCATCCTTCAATTTCAAGACGGCTTCAATCAAATCGGATTGGTACGCCAAGGCCAAAAACAACGTTACACTTTGGGAACATGTGACTGTCAAATCTACCATGGGAGGGATTTGCAAGGGATTCCCACCTCCAGTCCAATCAATGATATCAATCAGAGTCAATCCAATGGTGGCAACTTGCAAGAAGTAGACAAAGAGCCCATACCAAAACGCTTGACTCTTGGCCTTGCACATGTACAGCATGGTATAAGTACTTTCATTAAAGGGAGAATGCCAATCATCTTCTTCCAAATCAATCGCTTCTTCAATGGTAATTTCTTTGCCGGTGGCATCAAAGACGTGTTCAAAGCCGTATTCGTCGACCGCCAAGTTGAATTTGGTACTGACACGTTTCATCTGTTGGCGGTGGTCGTCATCATCGTCGTCTTTGTGGTGGTGGTTATGGCTGGACAGTTCCATTTGAATGGACCGAATCAATGCGGCAAGTTCTTGTTTACTTTGTGGCAACAAAGCGTCTGTTTCATTATTGTCGTCGTCGTCGTTGTCCTCCTGCTGATTGTTGTCGTTGTTTGCAGCAGTATTCTGAGGAAGATTGAAGACTCCATTCACCGTCAAGCTTTCCGACGAAGTAGAAGATCGAACTGTTTCAGCTGTGTTGTTGATCTTGGGCAAAGGCTGCAGGGATGGCCGTTTGGAATCTCGCTCAATCTGACGATTCATGTTGGCCAGTGCGGCAAAGGCCAAGTCTTGCTCGGACACGGATACGGCGACTGGCTGCTGTTGCTGCGCTGAGGCTCTGGGAGGAATGAATTGGACCTTTTTATGACTCACTTGGTGTTCCTCCTCCTCGTCGAGCGGTAGTAGACAACCATTGGACTGAGCCTTGGTGGTGGTCGGCCGTCGAGAGCTATTGACTCCTGGACCTCGATCCAAGTATAGAGATTGCGATCCCCTTTGACGCTGGTTTGGGTTTGATGGTCGTTGTCTGGGTTGTGCTTGCTCTTGCTTTGGAACGGTGGAACGAGTCCTTGGAGGTACCTTTTCTTCGTCCCAACCAAGATTAGGTCCTGCTTGGACATAGGCTAGCAAGTCACTAAACAAGTCAGTGCCACCGGATTCTTCTTCTTCTTCTTCCTCCTCCTCGTCTTCTACAACGAGAGGCGCAGGAACTGGGACCACTTTCTCCCGAGTTGGTCTAGATCTCCTGGAGCCATCTTTGGAAGAAGAGGAAGGAGCTAGGCCTTTGGTCCGGGATGACTTGGACTTTTTGGAGGAAGAAGATCCAATGGTAAACTCGCTGCTTTTGTCTTGAGACTGCTTATGACCTGGTTTTACTGCCAGAGTTGGCATAGATCTCCTGCTACTAGTAGTACCAGTAGAGGAAGACATCTCTTTGTTGGAAGCCTCTCCTGTGGTTTTTGTAGTGCGTTTGGGTGACTTTTGTCTCCTTCTGCTCTTACTGACAGACGAGGAACCAGCCAGGTCCTTGTAGTCTTTGGAGGACGCTGGAGCTGCTGGAGCTCCTCCTTCTTCGGTCACTTGTAGTCCTGGATTGGATCTGCTGCGAGGCTTCTTTGAAGAAGCAGCTGCAGACCCTGCTGGATCTTCTCTGACTTCTTGTTCGGTAATGAGCATGGGCAACGACCTGTTGGACGTGTGCTTGAGTCCTTCGGTCTTGTCTCCAGCAGTCAACTCCATCAATCGGCCTAAAGCTTCATCTCGTTGGGCCTTCTTTCGTCGAATGGCATCACTTGTCTGCAGAGGCAGTACGTTGTGACTGTTGTTCGAGGTAATCGAACTGCTGATAGTGCTACTACTAGCGGTTCCATCTGTCAACGAAGCGGGTTTGGTGTGTCTTCTTCTGTTGTCATTCTTGTCGTGTGGTATTCGCTCTTGTGTCTGCTGCATTCTGCAAGTAAATCTGCTATGATACCAGTCTAGGCGCTTACTCCGCTCCCAAGTCGATAGCCCTACCTACCAGTACTAATTACGTTGACGGTTGCTATTGCGTTTTATGATCCAGTAGGAAACAGGAAATAAAGAGGTTGTTAGCTGTTGCGTCTGGGTTGTAGGATGATCCAGTGGCTCTGTCTTCCATAGTAGATTGTTTTCGGCAAGCGCTTTAGAATTCCAAGTCCAGGCCTATGGCTTATTCGAACCGTTGTTGCTGCCGCGCTATTCGTAGTAAAAACTATTTGTAGGTTACGTATTTAGTAGTATGTACTGGGAATCAATCACTACTACATGTGGTATGGTATGAATCTTTACGCTATCACTGCATGGTTGCTGAATAATCAAGTAGGGGGGCATTACTCCTTATGTACAATGATTCCTTCAGCAACAACGTTGCGAACTAGCAAGCATAAGGTACTGTAACACTGTCTATATTACGTACTCCTACTGGCAAATGACTGACAGCTGACTCGCTCACTTGGTTGAATAGAATACTCAAAGAAGTTATTTAAGTTTCGTGAAAAGATTGTTCATAAATATTCAAGTACGACATTGATAGTGGCGGTTCTTGTAGATGGTCGCATCACAGATGATAAAGACTACTCTGGAATACAGTCTAAGTCGGGGCCTTTTATGCCTTATGTTGAATGAAACAGTTGCCGTTCTGTCATACACGACTGCAAGGCAACTCAGTGAATCCCTCATTCAACCTGACGCACATCATGATTGCTTTCCGCCAATCAAATCCGGCAAAAGCAGACACGTACGCCAAAGCATGCCATAAAGCAATCCAAGGTTTGCCGGTACAAGCAAGACCAGACCGTCTTGCCGGTTCAACAACAATGCAAGTTCAACAACAGCACAAAATGAATGATCAGCATCCAAACAAAGCAGGGAACAAAAATTGTTTCTCAACTTGCGCAATCAACTGACTGACTCAGTCATTCAGATCAAGTGGAAGCATCACTAGAAATCTCTGAAGCGCACAATCAGCTTGTTCGTGCCGTGCATTGAATTGCAACTTGTCAGAGACCAGTTGCAATTCTCATGTCAAAAAAAATTCTTTGTGGACACAAAGGAACATGCATCCCCTCTTCTTGGCAGCTTTGAGCTGTGAGTTTGCAGATGAGAGTGTTAACAAAATTGTTCAATGCTCTGGTTTGACATCACCACATTTTGCAGCAATTTGCGAGAATTGTTTTCTCAATCACACATTGTCCAATTTTCTCAACTGAAAGTGTGAGACCAGATTGAAAAAGAACAAAATGGAAAAGAAATTTTGAAATCTGGCAGCTCCAGAAGCTTTTCTTAAAACGAATTTGCATCAGCTCAAAACCTCTTCATGCAGAAAAATGAAATGTGCCAGACAAATGCATCCTGTCTTTTTTCTGATTTGCAATTGTGACTCAATTTCAGCATGCCAACATCAAACAATTTGCACAATGCAATTTCCAATCACTCCCAAATTGTGTGCAACACAAAACATGCAGAAATGAGATCCAAACTGAGAACACAGAGATTTTGACAATCTTTTTGCTATAAGTTGTGTTTCTCATGACTGTCATTTCACAAAAAATTGTCCTTGTTTGACTCTTTGGTTTTGTGTTTCAGTGTTTCAGCATGAGACAACATTCTGGAAAGATCTGTTGCCCCTTAAGACATTTGAACTGCATCTTCTCACACGTGTTTCTCATGCATTTGCAATTCCTGGAATCTGCAGCTATCGTCGGACCCTTCCTGTCTGACTGTTGTCAGCAAATCCAATGTTGTTGATGACAAATGTTAAATTAGAGAAAGAGTGAGATCAATCTACTTCTGAATTGTAAAATCACTTCAAAGTCTAAAATGGCTCGGCGTCTCTCGGCGTGTTGGTTAGGCACGTC
>ENA-ORBV01013632-ORBV01013632.1-microbial-mat-metagenome-genome-assembly--contig:-NODE-13632-length-12310-cov-5.004660_pt1 | contig 12310 bp, 11 predicted proteins | sample MGYA00237777_ERZ505514 | MGnify/ENA primary metagenome ERZ505514 (study PRJEB26160, sample SAMN06269048) | microbial mat metagenome | isolation source: Oligotrophic lake microbial mat | place... | reverse complement strand
GCCGGATCGAGCGCGATCGGAACGTCGGCTACCGCTTGCGGCTCCCACCCGAGGAGCGCGAGCTGCTCCGCTCGCTGCCCGGGCAGCTCCGCCAGGTCATAGAGACGGACGATCCGGCCCGGTGTTGGATTGCCGGTCTCGTAGCCGTCCGTTCGCTTGCGGCGGCCGGTAGTGTAGATCAGTTTCCAGTTTTCCCACATCAGGCAGGCTTCTTCGTTTTCGAGATAGACGCTGAAGATGTCCTCCCGTGGGGCACCGGTGAAGAGGTCGCGCCCGTGGGTGTTTGGGAGTTGGCTCTTGAGGCCGAGCAACCGTGTGATTGTGGTGGCTACGTCAACGGATTCGGTGGGACGTTTGATGGTTTTGCCGCTGGCGATCTTGCCTGGCATACGGAACATAAGGGGGACGTGCATGGCGGGCTGGTAGAAGCAGTGCTTCTCGAATCGCCCGTGCTGGCCCAGAGAGTAGCCGTGGTCGGCCATGTAGACAACCAGCGTGTTATGCCTAAGGCCGAGTTGATCGAGATGATTCAGCATGCGGCCCATGTTGCGGTCTAGAAAGGCCGCGCTGGAATAATAGGCGGCGATGATACCCTGTTTTTCTTGCGGCGATAAGTCCTTAAAAATGAGTGGAATCTGCCAGGAATCTTCAGGTCCAACTTTCGGTACTTCAAAGCGTTCTGAGGGGAAGCGCTGGGCGTCTTCGATGGGGAAGTCAAAGGGGGAATGTGGTTCCTGAATGCTGAACCACATGGCGAAGGGGGCGTCTTTGTGGTTCTGGTTCAGCCACTGCTTGGCTTGTTCAAGCTGCCAGGTGGACTTCATTTCTTCGTCGCGAAAAGGCATTGCGGCTTTGGCTGAGTTGAGCCAGACCTTGGCGGGGTCCTGGAAGGGACGCCACGGGGGACGCGGGCGTCCAATTGCCTTTTGCCATCCCTGATTGACCCTGTCTTCGGTAAAGGCAGTCGAGAAGCCATGCATGCCGTCTTTGCCTGGACTGTTGAAGTGCATTTTGCCGAATGTTGCGGTCTGGTAGCCGTCGGCGCTGAGCAGGTCGGCCAGAGTCGTTTTGTCTTCGGAGAGGGGCGTTTTGAGTGTGGTTACGCCGGCGGCATGGGGGTAGAGGCCGGTGAGGATAGACTGACGTGATGGTGTGCAGACCGGGGAGTTGCAAGTGTTGGCAGCGAAGCGGGTGCCTTCGCTGGCAAGCCGGTCGAGCTTGGGTGTGCTGGCCATCTGATTGCCATTCGCGCCAAGGATGCAGCCAGCGTGGTCGTCGGCAATCAGGAATAAGAGATTGGGTTTTTCACTCGGCATCGGTTACCGTAAATCCTACATGAAGAAGCTTGCGTTCGCCTAGATTTTGACGATGACTGTAACTGCGTAGCTGCCTTGGAACAGGGAAGTGGATGAGTTGAGCTGAATAAAGTTCAACGATCTGGTGCCGTCGCAGGTTACGACGATTCTGAATCACCTGCCATTGGTTCCCAAAGAGCCCCATAGTGACAAGCTTCGCCTTGGTCAACAGTAATCATTAAGGAATTCTCGTTTAACAAGAAATCTTGCAGTTTGGCAGTGTTTTTGATAGCCTTATAAGTTGTGGTCAGGCCCTTCAAAAGCCTTTCCCTGTTCGAATCGCTCAATAAAATAATGGAACAGATGCTCCACAGCGCAGGGGCCCTGCTAATCCAGGCACTGCCTACATTCATTGTCGTCGCACTCCTTCACTGGTATCTGAAGACGACCCTATTCCAGCCCCTCGAAAAGGTGCTGGCCGACCGCTATGCGGAAACCAAAGGCGCCAGAGAACAGTCTGCCGCCGCTCTCCAGTCTGCTGAAACAAAAGTAGCCGAATATGATTTGAAGCTTCGTGCAGCGCGTACGGAGATTTATCAGGAGCAGGATGTCTGGCGCAAGAAGCTGCTTGCAGAACAAACCGATGCCGTGAGCAAAGCTCGTGAAGAAACTCATATGCAGATCGTGGCCGCCAAGGCTGATATTCTGGCTCAGGTCGAACAGGTGCGCAATACCGAACAGGCCCGCAATATCATGACGCGAGAGGCTGAAGGCCTGGCCGATCTTGTTGTTGCAAAAATTCTCAAATTGAGGATCAACTAGTTATGTTTCGTCTTGCCGCGCTAATTCCTCTCTTTTCTCTTCTGGCCAGTGCAGCCGAAGAAGCTGAGGCCCATGCCGAGCCCAGCATCGTTTACAAGTGGATCAACTTCGGCATCCTTATCGTTGCGCTGATTTACCTGATTGCCAAGTTTCTAATGCCGGTTTTGAAGGCTCGTTCGTCTTCAATTTCAAACGACATTGCGCAGTCCAAGGCAACCGTAAAGTCAGCTGAGGAGAAGGTATCGGCGCTGACTTCGAAGCTGACCAATTTTGAAGGTGAGATCCGGTCGATACGCGAGAAAGCAATGGCCGAACGTGAGATCGAAGCCATGCGTATTTCCGAGCAGAGTCAAATCTTGCTGGCCAAGGTGTCTTCAATGCGTGAGACCGAGATTGGCAATCTGACGCAGGCTGCACAATCGCAATTGCGCGCTCTTACTGTTGAGCAGGCAATTACGATCGCTCATGCAAGGCTTGCAGCCATGAGCGACCCTGCAACGCAGAGTGCACTTGTAACATCTTTTGTAGACGACCTCAAACGACAGGAGGCCCGCTAGACTATGTCTGAAGCACTTGCCGGACGCTACGCTAACGCCTTCGTTGAAATCCTGTTTTCGCCCAATCCACCGCTGAGCCCCGAGCAGGCTGTGAGCGAACTGCGTGCCTTTGATTCGATGGTGGAATCAGCGCCAGATCTGCACCACATCTTGAATTCCCCTGCAGTATCGCGAATTCGCAAACGTGGCGTGATTGCCAAGCTCGCAGAGCAGAGCGGGTTAAGCATCACGGTGCGCAATTTACTGTATGTCGTGATTGATCGCGGGCGCACTTCGCTGCTGCCTGTGTTGCGCGAAAAGGTTGAGACTTTTATCGACGCTCGCCGCGGGATTGCCCGTGCGGTCGTCGCCACTGCCGCCGCTCTGAGCGAAGAGCAGAAGGCAACTATTTCCGCTGAGCTTTCCCGGGTTACGGGCAAGCAGGTGCAGTGTGAATTTCATTGGGATCCAGCCCTGCTTGGCGGCGTAATCGCCCGCATTGGATCGACGGTATACGATGGCTCGGTGCGCGGAAAACTGACCGCGCTCAAGAGCCGGCTTACGGCATAACTTTTAGGAAACGATAAGAACTATGGCTCAAATCCGGGCAGACGAAATCTCGCGTGTACTGCGTCAGGAAATCGAGAATTACGATCAGGCTGTCAATGTCGAAGAGACAGGCTCAGTCATCAGCGTGGGCGACGGTATCGCTCGTATCTATGGTCTTGAAAAGGTGATGGCCGGCGAACTTGTCGAGTTCCCCGGTGCCGGCGTGTCCGGCCTCGCACTGAACCTTGAAGAAGACCAGGTCGGCGTTGTGTTGCTGGGCGAATTTCAGGGCATCAAGGAAGGCGACGAAGTGCGCCGCACCGGTCGCATCATGTCTGTGCCTGTCGGCAAGGCGATGATTGGCCGTGTTGTGAACGCCCTCGGCCAGCCGATCGACGGCAAGGGCCCGATCGCTACCGACTCGTTCAACGCCATTGAGCGTCTCGCTCCTGGCGTTATCGACCGTCAGCCTGTGAAGCAGCCGATGCAAACCGGCGTCAAGAGCATCGACGCTATGATTCCGATTGGCCGCGGCCAGCGCGAATTGATCATCGGCGACCGTCAGACGGGTAAGACCGCCATCGCTCTCGATGCGATCATCAACCAAAAGGGCGGCGACATGATTTGCATCTATGTCGCTATCGGTCAGAAGCGTTCGACCGTCGCTCAGGTTGTGAAGACTCTTGAAGATCAGGGCGCAATGGAATACTCGATCGTTGTTGCCGCAACGGCTTCCGATCCAGCCCCGATGCAATACCTTGCACCCTTTACCGGTTGCGCCATCGGTGAATACTTTCGCGACAACTCAGGCCACGCCCTTTGCATCTATGACGATTTGTCGAAGCACGCTGCCGCCTATCGCGAAATCTCACTCTTGCTCCGCCGTCCTCCTGGCCGCGAGGCATATCCTGGGGACGTATTCTACTTGCACTCGCGCCTTCTGGAGCGTGCGGCCAAGTTGAGCGCCAAGCTCGGTGGCGGTTCGCTCACAGCGCTCCCGTTTATCGAGACCCAGGCCGGCGACGTTTCCGCCTACATTCCGACGAACGTGATTTCGATCACCGACGGTCAGATTTTTCTTGAGTCGGACTTGTTCAACTCAAACATCCGCCCTGCAGTCAACGTCGGTATCTCGGTATCGCGGGTTGGTGGCAGCGCCCAAATCAAGGCCATGCGTCAGGTTTCGGGTTCGCTGCGTTTGGAACTGGCACAGTATCGCGCACTGGCTGCCTTTGCGCAGTTCGGCTCGGACCTCGATAAGGCTTCGCAACAGCAGTTGACTCGCGGTGCCCGTCTGGTGGAAATTCTGAAGCAGCCGCAGTATTCGCCGCTGCCGGTTGAGAAACAAGTTGTGATCGTATATTGCGGCACCAGTGGTGTTCTCGACGATCTACCGCTCGATAAGCTGAAGGCCTTTGAAGGCGATCTCTATCGCTTCATTGACAATGCCTATCCTGCGATCTTCTCCGAGATTCGTGAGAAGAAGGAACTCAGCGACGACCTCAAGAAAACGATGAACGCGGCCGTGAAGGAATTCAAGGATCGCTTCGTCGCTGAACACGTAAAGAACGAGCACGTAAAGAAGTAGTAGGGAAGCTACACGGCCATGCCTAGCCTCATTGACTTACGCCGCCGGATTCGGTCGGTAAAAAACACGCAACAGATCACCAAAGCCATGAAGATGGTGGCTGCGGCGAAGCTGCGCCGTGCGCAGGAACGAGTATTGGCAGCCCGCCCGTATTCAGAAATTTACGCGAATATGCTGGCCGACGTGGCTGGTGCGGCTGCGACTGCGGGTGCTGAAGTCAGCCACCCCTTGCTTGCCGTTCGAGAAGAAAAGCGCATCCTGATCGTACTTGTCACTAGCGACCGTGGTCTGGCTGGTGCCTTCAATTCGAACCTCACCAAGGCTGCACAGGTCTTTATTCAGGAACACCCAAAGGCAGAATTTCAGGTGGAAGCCATTGGCCGCAAGGGCCGCGACTTCTTCTTCCGCCGTGAGATGAAGCTTTCGGGTGAGCATCTCGGTGTTGTCGAGAAGGCTCGTTTTGCCGATGCTGCCGCGATCGCTCGCAAAGTGACTGCTCTCTACGCAGACGAAGCCATCGATGCGGTCTATCTGATCTACAACGAATTTAAGAGCGTCATGACTCAGAAGTTGACTGTGACGCAGTTGCTGCCCGTAGCTGTCGCCGGCAGCGAAGAGCCGAAGGATTATATTTACGAGCAATCGGCCTTGCAGTTGCTCGGCACGCTGTTGCCCAAATACGTCGAGACCGGTATTTACCGGGCCATGCTGGAGAGTGCCGCGAGCGAACATGCCGCGCGTATGACCGCCATGGATGCCGCAAGCACCAATGCGGCCGACGTGATTGAAGGCTTGACGCTGTATCTCAACCGCGTCCGCCAGGCCAGTATTACCAAGGAAATCATCGAAATCGTTAGCGGCGCAGCCGCTTTGGGTTAAATCGGAGTTATTCAACTTATGTCCACTACCGCCACAAACGTTGTAGGCAAAATCATTCAGGTCGCTGGTCCCGCCGTAGACATCCAGTTTCCGGAAGGTCAGATCCCGCTCATTTACACTGCCATCCGGATCACTTCGGAAGGCTTCAACGCCCCTACTCCGATCGATGTCATCGCGGAAGTAGCGCAGCACATTGGTGAAGGCCGTGTGCGCTGCATCGCGCTTCAGCCGACCGAAGGTCTGGTTCGCGGCATGAAGGCCGAATCACTAGGCATGCCGGTTACTGTTCCCGTAGGCCGTGAAGTGCTTGGACGCGTGCTGAACGTCATCGGCCAGCCGGTAGACGAGATGGGCCCGGTGAATGCGACCAAGTTTTCGTCGATCCATCGCGAGGCCCCGGCCTTTGATGAACAGTCGACCGAACTGCAGATGTTTGAAACCGGAATCAAGGTGATCGATTTGATCGAACCTTATCTCCGCGGCGGCAAGATCGGCCTCTTCGGCGGCGCAGGCGTCGGCAAGACTGTCATCATCATGGAGTTGATCAACAACCTCGCCATGAAGCATGGTGGCTTCTCGGTATTCGCCGGTGTCGGCGAACGTACTCGCGAAGGTAACGACTTGTGGCTGGAATTCCAGGAATCGGGCGTTATCGATCCGAGTGACTTCACCAAGTCCAAGGCTGCGCTGATCTACGGGCAGATGACCGAGCCTCCAGGTGCGCGTCTTCGTGTCGCGCTGACTGGTCTGACTGTCGCTGAGTATTTCCGCGACGAAGAGAATGCCGACGTGCTGCTCTTCATCGACAATATCTTCCGCTTCACCCAGGCTGGTTCTGAAGTGTCGGCACTGCTTGGCCGTATGCCCAGCGCCGTCGGTTATCAGCCCAATCTTGCCAGCGAAATGGGCCAGTTGCAGGAACGAATCACATCGACCAGCAAGGGTTCGATTACCTCGGTACAGGCCATCTACGTGCCCGCCGACGACTACACCGATCCGGCACCCGCCACCGCGTTTACGCACTTGGATGCCACGACGAACCTGTCGCGCGACATCGCCGCCATGGGTATCTACCCTGCGGTGGATCCGCTTGCTTCGACCTCGCGCATTCTTGACCCGCGCGTTGTCGGCGATCTTCATTACGGCACCGCTCAGCGCGTTAAGCAGATTCTGCAGCGCTACAAAGACCTTCAGGACATCATCGCCATTCTCGGTATCGACGAACTGGGTGAAGATGACCGTCTCACTGTGTCGCGTGCCCGCAAGATCCAACGCTTCCTCTCGCAGCCATTCTTCGTCGGTGAACAGTTCACCGGCCTCAAGGGCAAGTATGTGAAGCTTGAAGACACCATCAAGGGCTTCAATGAAATTTGCGACGGCAAGTACGACGATCTTCCCGAACAGGCTTTCTACATGGTTGGCACCATTGAAGAGGCCCTCGAGAAGGCGGAGAAGTTGAAGAAAAGCTAAGCCGTGATCACCTTTTTGCTCGAAGTCGCGACACCCGAAAAGCTCGTTGTTCGCAATGACGCCACTGAAGCCCAGATTCCTGGCTCAGAGGGAATGCTTGGCATCATGCCGGGTCATGCCCCACTGATCAGCGAGATCGAAGCCGGTGAATTGACCTACACCATGGACGGCAAGCGTCATGTTTTGGCCATCGCCAAGGGCTGGGTTGAAGTGACTGGAAACAAGGTTCGCGTGCTTGTCGACTCGTGTGAAGCTCCTGACCAGATCGATATGGCTCGTGCCGAAACAGCTCTGAAGCGTGCGAACGAACGTCTCCTGTCGCCCAAGCAGGATCTCGATCTGGCTCGCGCACTCAACGCAGCAAAACGCGCACAGGCCCGCTTGGCCGTTGCCCGCGACAAATAGGATTGGCTAGCATCGAGAGATGCGGCTGATCCGAATCCTGCATAATGAATCGCAGCTTCAATATCGTTCGCTACAGCGAAGGCAAGTCAAGCCCTGCCCAGGATCTGTTGAGCGTTGAAGAACCGCTGCTGGTGCTGTTAAACGGAAAGCCCTTCGCTACCTTGATGCGTACCCCTGGTGAGGACCAGGCGCTCACCGAAGGCTTCCTCTTCTCAGAAGGGATCATTGCCAAGCCCGAAGATGTCTCGAATATCGAAGTAAGGCAACACGAGACTTCGCAGGAGATTCGGGTCGAACTTGCCCCCCACTGCCATCCTTCAGAGACTGCACCGCGCAGCATCTATCTCAGCTCCAGTTGCGGAGTATGCGGACGATCGAGCATTGAGGAACTTACCAACCGTCTTGAACCTATCGCTCCAATGGATGTTTCTCCTGAATTCCTGTTGGGCTTATTGTCGAGTTTCATAAAAGGCCAACGGCAGTTCCCCCTAACGGGCGGAGTCCATGCAGCGGCGCTCTTTGATGCAGAGGCCAATTTGCTCTCGATTGAGGAGGATGTGGGCCGGCACAATGCTCTCGACAAATTGATTGGCAAAGCCTTTCGTGCGGGTGATCTTCCCCTGAGCGATTGCATTTTACTGATGTCCTCAAGGGCCAGTTTCGATATCGTGCAAAAAGCTGCGATGGCCGGCATTCCGGTACTAGCAAGCATGGGCGCGGCTTCTTCACTTGCTGCCGACCTGGCCAAAGCCTCGGGTATCGCACTCTATTGCTTCTTGCGTGGATCGTCAGTGGTTAATTTGAGGTAGGATCGTACGAATGAAATACGCTCTGCTCGTCGCACTCGCCTTCCTCTCAATTGGCGCTGCCATACCCGAATACAAGCCTCTCTTTAACGGCAAGAATCTCAAGGGGTGGGTGAATGTAAACACCAATGCCGATACCTGGAGTGTCAAAAACGGCATGCTCGTCTGCTCAGGACAGCCCATCGGCGTAATGCGTAGCGAAAAGGAATACGAGAACTTCCTGCTTCATATTGAGTGGATGCATCTCGAAGCAGGCGGGAATTCGGGTGTCTTCGTCTGGTCCAGCGCTGTGCCGAACGAAAAGTCCAGGTTGCCGGATGGAGTTGAAGTTCAAATGCTTGAACTCGACTGGCCCAAACTGCACACCAAGGATGGTGTGGTTCCTCCAATCGCATACGTACATGGGGAACTCTTCGGCGTAGGCGGAGTGAAGACAATACCCGATACAGCGCGCGGGGAGCGCAGCAAGTCGATCGAGAACCTTTGCAAGCCGAGGGGCGAGTGGAATACCTATGATGTGATAGCTGTCGATGGAACGATCAAGCTGAGTGTGAATGGCAAATTCGTCAACGGCATCAGTAAGTCGACTAAACGCAAGGGCTATCTCTGCATGGAATCGGAAGGCGCAAAAATCCACTTCCGTAACATGAAGATCATGGAATTGCCGCCCAGCGGCACACCAACCGCTCCATAAGCCGTGACCTGCAAAAAGTGCAAAGTACAGATGGAAGAAGTAAAGGGGCACGTATTCCACAAGCAGCGCAAGTGGCGTTGTCCCCGATGCGGACGGGCACGGATGCAGCAGGCTCGCCCCAAACCACACAAATCCTGAAAAGCTGGCTTAGCTCGATTCCCGATTCAGCCAGCGATTCAGCGCAGCACCCAGATCGCTTGAGGCAATCGGTTTGGTCAAATAATCGTCCATCCCTGAATCGAGGCATTTTTGCCGGTCCTGTGGAAGAGCATGTGCCGTTAGGGCAATAATCGGCATTCTACGATTGGTTGCGCAGCCATGAGCCTGTTCTTGTTCACGAATTTTCGCCGTGGCAGAGTATCCATCGAGTATCGGCATCTGGCAATCCATGATGATGGCATCATAGTTCCCCTGTGCCCACATGGCGACACCCTCTTCTCCGTTATTCGCAAGGTCCACAGCAAATCCGAGCTTCTTCAGCATCAGACTGCTGATTCTCTGATTGACAAGGTTGTCTTCCACTACCAGTACTTGGGGCATGATGCAGTTCTCTCTTAATATGGATAAGTCAGTCTACTGAATTGAAAGAATATCACAGTATATATATTCTTAAGCGACGGATCTGGACTCTCGAATTCCCCAAAGAGATTTTAATTTACCGGTGATGGAATTATCGTGAACTGTTGTCTTACCGAAGAGTTCGCCGGCAAATTCCGAGTAAGCAATTCCAAGATTGGACCGCTCAGAAATCGGACGGCCTGCCAGAATTGCCGATCGAACGCCGGCATAATCGTTCGGGAATACTCTAGTCACGGGGTGCTTTACCATCTCTGCGATCTGGGCTGTGCTGGCATCGCTTCGATGCCAACGGTTTACTAGAAGGCCCATTCGTGTCTTGGGAATGCCAAGGCGTTCGAGTTCTGAAAACCGCTGGTTTGCCAATTTCATGGAAGGAATTTCTGGCGTTGACACAACATAAGTATCAGCAGCGCGCCTTACCAACTCAACCGTCGCTGGATTGATTAGCTCGGGCATATCCACCAAAATGGCATCATATTGACGAAGTGCTATTGATAGAAGGTGAAAATAATCTACCCATTCTGGAGGAGGAATGTCGAGACTTCTCGAAGATACGAGGTAGTCCACACCCTGAGCCGTGATAACAAAATCTCTAAACCGGCGGTGATCTAATTGCTGTATGGAGGCCAGTAGATTCTGAATGGATACCTTGGGCTCAACGGCAAGCATAACCGTAAGGATTCCACTACGAAGGTCAGTATCGAGCACCAGGACGCGTTTTCCTTCATCCCGGGCCATTGCCGCCGCCGTGTTCAGCACGATCGTCGAACAACCCGATCCTGCTTTGGCTGGAATAAAGCAAAACAACGATTTTTCGACGCCACCCTGGCGTTTTCGCAGCGATTCCTGAATCGCAAAACGCAAGTCATCAATTGTAGCTTCGAATGGTACCGTGTTGTCAAAACCCACCTTTGGCGCCACGATCGCACCCTCAACCGTTGGGCCGTACCCAATAATTGCCGCCGATGGAATAACTTCGCGAACCATGGCAGCCAGTGTCAGACTTTCGCTTGACTCCAAATCAATTACGACAACCTCAGGGCCGATCCCCCCGCAAACCCGCTTCAGTTCATGCTCTGAGGGAAAGTTGTCCAGATCTCTGGCGATTTCAAGGCAATTGGTTGCCGCAATCAAATAGCGAAGCCGATGAGCGCGAGTAGAAGCTGCGTGAATGACGATAGTGCTGAACATGACAATCCGACCTTATAGCCTTATCGACAGTTTTTTCAAAAAAATTGAGAGACAGTGTTATAACACCGTCTCTCTTTTTCATTCAGTATTGAATTGGGCAGCTTCTCGGCCGTCTATTTCAGGTCGAAACGGTCGAGATTCATGACCTTGGTCCAAGCCTTGGCGAAATCCTGAACGAATTTTACTTTTCCGTCCTCTGAAGCGTAGACCTCAGACAGGGTGCGCAATTCGGAGTTTGAGCCGAAAAGCAGATCAACAGGCGTGGCCGTCCACTTCGCCTTCCCGGTCTTGCGATCCGCACCTTCGTACAGACCCTCAGACGACTTACTCCACTTGGTCGACATATCCAGCAGATTGACGAAGAAGTCATTGCTCAATGTTCCCGGTTTGATGGTGAAGACCCCATGAGCGGCTCCTCCGGCATTGGCATTGAGCGTTCTCATTCCGCCAATCAGAACCGTCATTTCAGGTACCGTCAGTGTCAGCAACTTCGCCCGATCCACCAACATCTCCGCAGGAGAAATGCTCTGACCTTCAGGGTAGTAGTTGCGGAAACCGTCCGCCGCCGGTTCTAGAGCGGCAAAAGACGCCGCATCGGTCTGCGCTTGTGAAGCGTCGGCGCGTCCTGCGCTGAAAGGAACTTGAACGGCATTGCCGGCAACCTTTGCCGCCTGCTCAATGGCTGCAGATCCACTCAAGACGATAAGGTCAGCCAGCGAGATTTTCTTTCCGCCCGATTGCGCGCTGTTGAAGTCCTTCTGGATTGCCTCAAGACGCTGCAAAATCTTGGCCAGCTCGCCCGGATTGTTTACTGCCCAATCCTTCTGCGGCTCAAGGCGGATGCGTGCCCCGTTAGCTCCACCACGAAGATCAGTACCTCGGAACGAAGAAGCTGAAGCCCATGCAGTCCGGACCAGTTCCGGCACGGTCAAACCCGAAGCCAGAACCTTTGTCTTCAGAGCGGCAATGTCCTTGGCGTCCACCAGCTTGTGATCGACACGCGGGACCGGATCCTGCCAGATCAATTCCTCACTAGGAACTTCCTGACCAATGTAGCGGGCACGCGGACCCATATCGCGATGGGTGAGCTTGAACCAAGCCTTGGCATAGGCCAGACGGAATTCCTCAGGATTCTGACGGAAACGCATCGCAATCTGCCGGTAGCTGGGATCTTCTTTCAGTGCCAGATCCGTGGTGAACATGATCGGTGCATGACGCTTGGAAGGGTCGTGCGCGTCGGGAACCACATTGGCCGCCTTGTTGTCCGAAGGGATCCACTGTGTGGCACCTGCCGGGCTCTTCGTCTTCACCCATTCATAGTCAAAGAGATTGTCGAGATACTGTGTGGACCACTTGATCGGAGTCGCCGTCCACGCACCTTCGAGTCCGCTGGTGATCGTATCGCCGGCCTTGCCGCTGCCGCATTTGTTTTCCCAACCAAGACCCTGCTTCTCAACACCACCTCCGGCAGGCTCAGCGCCTACACACTTCTCGGG
>ENA-ORBV01013630-ORBV01013630.1-microbial-mat-metagenome-genome-assembly--contig:-NODE-13630-length-12311-cov-4.002697_pt1 | contig 12311 bp, 15 predicted proteins | sample MGYA00237777_ERZ505514 | MGnify/ENA primary metagenome ERZ505514 (study PRJEB26160, sample SAMN06269048) | microbial mat metagenome | isolation source: Oligotrophic lake microbial mat | place... | reverse complement strand
CCTCTCTATTCGTCGGCAGCGTCAGATGTGTATAAGAGACAGCTCCAGTGGGGCGGAGGGCGCTCTCGACTCTTATACGCTGTGTAACCAATAATTAGCAGCATCATAGCTCCGGTCACGGCGAATGATCTGAAAGCACACACGCACAGGGGTATAAAAAAGCAGCGAGCATCAGAACGAAGACCCGTACAATTCGTGTCCTAATTGACGGGCAGCGCCAGAGGCGGTACCTCCAATTAGGCCAATGACCAGAGCTGCGCCGAGTCCATCATCAGCGAGTCAGATCAGATAACACCGAATACGCAGCAATAGAACTCACGTACCAGGCCAACTGAGCAGATACATCAAATGAGCGCACGCAGACACAGCAGAGATAAGTTAGCCAGAGCTATATTCGTCACGCAGTTATCATTATATCAATAATGACATACCATCTGTCGTAGTTGGTGCGTTCCGAACACAGAAGCAGCAAGCACAGGTCGGTACATTAGTGTCATGACAGGACTCCACTACAAAGGGCACTACTCCAAGCGAACAGCAACAATCTGATGTGCGCTACATTACCACGCTCCAATGAGGGCCGGGATGGATAGAATCAGCGTCAGGAACGATATGAAGAGCCCGCGACGATCTGACGGAGCCGCGCCGGATGGCTGCACTGCTGAGTCGCTGTCTTGGACGTGCGCAGACAACTCAGCGTGTTCATCGAATGCAATAGGCTGCTCACTCTCGTTCAGTGGTCGATACTCGTCCCCCGAGGGTACCGAGCCGCCAGCCAAGGCGCTCATGGCTGCGCGTACCACTTACGAACGCCGGTAGTAGGGAGGCGGAAAGGCGTCTGGATCACCATAAAGACTGGCACGATTCTGGCTGTACATGCGAGCTGTTCGTATCTGGTCCGGCTACGTGTATGACCCCCCTGTCGATCTGAACTAGCTTGTGTCTTCAATCACAGCCTACAATGAATGTTTCAAGTTCAGATGACCCAGCCGTGCACTTGGATCGTCCATTACAAATGACGGGACTTGATCGTATCTTCTGTCAGCTTGGAAACTGTTAGTAGACGACACATAAGGTAGAAGCCTCATGTAAAGCGAAGGCTGCCTCGCGACAACCGAAACAGAACATCACGAGTCAGGTAGACGTTATGAAAAATGATGAGTTTCCGATTCAAGAATGAAGCTAAATCAGGTTTACAGGGGCTTCGTACACATAGCCAGATCAGATACGATACAGTTCGCACAGACAACTGAATGGCGCTCAGCGCAGGGCGCAAACATGACCAGCGAGACGACAGACTGCCTTGCAGACCACGTGATAACGATTAATGTCAGCTTCTTCACCAGTCCAAGCCTTCCTTCTTGCGCTTGCCGCTCTTGGAGTAGAATTGTTCAAACCACGCTCGGAACCGCAGGATGGGCCCGTCCTCAGCCAAGGTGAGAGGCGCGGACACGTAGGCCTTGGTGCTCCAGATGGCGGAGTCGCGCTCAAACAGCGACACAAACGAGCGCAGCACCTGTGCATGTGCGAGCGAAGATGAGCAGGCCTGTCTGGGCATAGGTCAATCGCTGGTAACCAAATCTAAAATTGTAACCAAGACCTGGACTGATACAGCAGAGCAGCATCACCCCATACCCAAGTCGCGATGATGCGCGGGACTGTGATGGCTCCAAACACGTTGACAGAGCCCTCCTGCATGATGGCGGTGCGAGGAACCAGACTCTCCACCAGCACCAGCCCACCGAACATGGTCTGGCATCGCAGGTGTACGATAGAGGGGCCTGTATCATCATCAGCATGATCATGCCAGCACGATGAATGAGCGAATGTTCAGGCTCGCGAGTCATGTTCTACTCGATTAACGCACCCACGATTTCTCCTTGCATATCCCACGAGAGCAGAGGCAGCGGGATGCCACACAGAGACCTGAGGTCATCACGTGGTCGAGCATTTTACACTGCGAATCAGGCTTCACGGCACACCATCATCACACGATGAGACACACTTACGTGCGCTGTTGAATGGTGAGTTTGGATACATGCACCGGCTTGGCAGACGGATCAGAGCTGGGAGACGCGTTTTCATCCAGAGGTGCCGAAGCAGCCTTGCCCTTGCCAGACTTGCTAGCAGCAGCTGGTGGAGGTGTGGCTGAAGGGGAGGACCATTGCGCTCTCCACTGCGTGGGGCAGCACGATGCTTCATCAACAACATGTGTACATGGAGAATGACAGTACTGTCAGGTCCAGCCTGTTTACCTTGGTCACCAGGGCTGGCAGTCCCGGAATGAGAGCCTGTGACACGGTATCGAGGTAAGCCGTGTCGGTGTACACCTCCAATATCTCCTGAATATGAGCCTCGAAGCGGTGAGCGCTGCTGCCGTGATGAACATAGGGCCCTTGATCGACCTCTGCAATTGCAGGCACCTCCCTGTGCGCATATGCAGATGCGTGAGATGCCGGGCTCAGATCCACCCACCCAACCCAACCACACCAGGCTGAGCGCTAACACCACGTGACCTACCACAGCGGCTCTCGACCGTCCACATCGTGCCACACGTACACCACTTGATTGACTTCACGCACAGGCCAGCTGTTGGTCTTGGCAAAGGAAGGAACCTTGTCCGCGTAGGGGATGGCGACGCACTGGCCGTCACCAGCGAACTCCCAGCTGAATGCATGCGCCCGGCCATCAACATCATGATGATGATGATCATCATCAGCAGCAGCAGCAGCAACAGCCCACCTACCCATGGAACGGGCACATAATGCAGTCCTCCTTCACCACACCACCTATTCCGAGATTAGCGCCCAGGTGGGGGCAGTATGCGTCCAGAGCGAAGGCCTTCCCGCTCTGCCCGCGATACACCACCAGGTTCGTGCCCAGCAGGTTCACGTGTTTAGCAGCCCTGACCGGAAGATCAGCATATGCTCCTCAGTGCATTACTAGCAAGCACATGCGCCAGAGAGATGCGTGCATACTTGTTGGGCAGGTCGCGGGAGTCAATGAGCTTGAACCAGCCTGTGGGATAAGGTGGGGGAGTGTTGCCTCGCCGAGAGGAGCTCTTGTCTGCATGTGACATCATCACAGGGATCAGTCAATCATCCCGTGATCAACGCGATCAAATCAGGCGGGTACCGGCTGGGGCCCTGCTGATGAAGGATAGTGATGGCTTGGCGATCAACAGCTTGTACAGACCGATGGCAGCGATGATGGCAGCGCATCCATACAGCATGTGACCAGCCTGCATCAATGCATGCTGAGCAGTTAGGTCCAGCCCAGGCACTCGCGGATGCTGCGGATGCAGGGTGCGTTACCAGTTGTGTCTTGACCGTCAAGAGAATGCGGGCGATTGAGTCATCAGAGATCAATTGAGATTTGAGCTTGTGAAACGCTGGGGACTCTGCAGACAACAGGATGGCTGCGGCTGCCACAGTGGAGGCGATGAAGATGGATGAGAACTGGGCACAGCACAACAGGCAGGCCATTACAGAAGAGTGAGCATACTAGCAGCCTCATACTGACGGGCCAATGTGAAATCAACTAAAGAACATCGGGCACACAAACAAAATACAGCTGCGCGGTGTGCTATAATGCTCCATAGGAGTGCTACGAGCACCGCTGCCACACCTGCATTGCGTTCTTGCTTTGTAAAAAGGAAAATCACTGCGTTCAAAAACTTGAAGTTGCGCTCACACAGATCCTGACAAGAAAGATAGCAAGGCTAGTGCTTCCGAATATAGTGAGGTCGCACGCGGACGGCAATCGACTCGTAGCGGAGCTGCAATTCGCAATAACTGCCCTGGCTCGCTACGGTGTACCCGCAGAAACGATGCACGTCTGCGGGGCGCGAACGGTTTCCAGAACTTGAGGACACAGAGCAGAAGCACTGCTTCGATCTCAGCCTGATCAGGGTTGTTGATTCAGCAACGCATCGCAGATTTGCCGTGAACGCGCGTATCGTCCTAAGCTCATTTGCGATGAGTTCCGCCTCCAACAAACAGAGCAAGGTCCGTATTGGCAGCGTGGATTGACGTCGAGTCACATCCGTGTAATCAACGTTCGGTTTCTCTACTCTGTGGTGCAGCGACCTGCCACGAATCCCGATGCGACCGCTTCGGCTCCTGCAGGTGTCAAGCGCAGCAAGCTCCATGAGACTACTACCGCGGTGAAGACAGCTGGCCAAGGTAGGGTTGGTGTGCGTGCTAGCATGCGTACAGTGGAGTAGCAGCGCGTGTTTCGTGATTGTTGCGGACTGTTTGCTGATGAAAGAAGTAACCCACCAAACCTATTCAGAACGCGCTAATCACGCGGTTTGTGTTGAAACCATCACTTTACAACATGCATCACCATCTGATTTCGAACACGTCCTCCTTCGTGAAATGTGCTTGTCGCTCCCGAATCCATGTGTTATATGTTTTCGTAAACGCGCTGTACCCGTTCGCTGACCGCTTCAACGTGATCGTGTATGGTGGCTGCGTACCCGTGCAGCCAGAGCCTACCCGCGCTAAACCATCTGCCTCCACAACCAAATCAGCAGTCGCATCATTATCATCATCATCATCAGGTTCGCAGTCTCAAGCAGCGGCTGTCCCTCAAACTCATTCTGGAGTCCCAGCTGCTTCATCCGGCAAGCGCAAGCTACCCTCCTCTAGTGCAGCACTCGGCAAAGCGGACTCGGCTGCCAATGCTGCAAGCAGTGCTGTGAAGGCCTCTGCCTTGCCTACGCCTGCTGGTGGTGATGATGACCGTGCGGAACTGGACGACTTGTTCTCTGCGCTGTCAGGCAAGAAGCGCAAGCTTGCACCGGCTGCTGCTCCCTCAGGCTCCGCGCGCACACAAGACAAGACACCGCTACCAGCAGCAGCAGCAGCTAAACCAACTCAACCGAGTGGTGATCAGTCTGATGAAGAGGATGTGCCCCCAGAAGGTATTGATTGCGTGTGTTGATAATGGAGGTCGCTTGCCCTGATGGCTGAAGCAACCACATGCTCGTTGCAGATGATCTCGGGTTCACCCGCGATACCAAGTCGTTCATTGAGAGGCGGAAGCAGGGTATGGATCATTTTGTTTGTGATGCCGCCATTATCATGGCTGACAGTTATGTTGCTGTGCGCTGTGTAGCCCCATCTAAATGGGATGACGTGAAGGTGTACTCCACTGATCAGCTCAGGCTGGGTCAAGGGGGTGGCACGCCGCTATGTCCCTTCGATTGTCAGTGTTGCTTCTGAGTCCCTACGAATCAATGCTGAACCTACCGATAAATTTCCATTTACTGCTATCTGCAATTTGATAGTGACCCCAACGCATAGATGCTTGACATCATCTTCGAGGAACCACGGTACCGAAAGGGGCTCCTCCTCCCATCTGAGCTCATGGTACAGCAAACAGGTCAGAGTGTGCCAACATTCAGAAAGGGGCTGTGCGCAGCAAATGACATACCCTGATCGCTGAAGTGATGTTGCCTGCAGAGCTAGCCTGTCCTAGAGTAGGGGATGTGACTGGAGCCCGGGGACCCGCTGCTGCTGCTGATGATGATGATGATGACGCCCCTGGAGGAGGCGATCTTCGAGGCTGCTGTTGAGCTTGCTGCATAGATGCTAGAGGAGCAGCACCCGGCCTGCCTGGACCGATGGAGCCCCGCAGAGGGATCTGATGCGATGAGGAGGTTGATGATGGAGCTGGCTTGGGGCCTGCAGCCTGGTGATGCGAGTGCATAGCTCCTGGAGCAGGCACTGTGCCCGGTAGCGCCACAGGCACACCGTCTGGCTCTCGAGTGGTCTCAATCAGATCCAACAGCGTGTCCACGAATCTGTACACCACATTAGCATAATGCAGCGTGGTGGTACGATACATGCATGCATAATGCGATGAGGCAGCACGTACTGGTCGCGCTCTTTGCGGTTGAGACACTCAAACGTCATGGAGTCCACAGACGAGCTGCCACTGGAGCGATTGCTGTCCTCGTCACCGCTGCAGGAGTGCTGGAATGCCCTCCGGAACAGAATGCAGAACCGCTTATTGAGCAGCTCTGCCATTGATGGGGCAGGGGCTGCCTGTGCAGATGATGGAGCTGGGGCAGCAGAGGAGGTGGCAGTGCCAGGCTTATGCTGCATCGCGGCCTCCCCAGCGGAACCTGAGGTGATAGCTGCAGTGGGTACTGATGATAGTGATGATGATGATGAGGCTGGCATGGGCAGCACAGGTGTGTCGATGCCCCGACGAGTCGGGGTCTCCAGCAGACTGGAGGCGTGGAACGAGGTGTTGGAGGACGACTGGCGGTCGCGATTGGGCAGCTTATCCACATCCCAGTTATGATGCGGGTCTGCATGCATGCAGTAAGCGCACAGCCCAACAGAGAATAGATCAAGCACTGACACGAATGCACATCACCGTACTGTGATCATGCTCCTACCGTCTATAGCCACCAGCGGGGTGGGCTCGCTGAGCAAGGACTGATTGAGCTGACTATTGCGCATCACTAGGGTCTTGAAGTCCTCGATATTATCGCCCATCTCGCTAGCATCCGACATGAGGCGGGACCGCCTGGTGGAGGAAGGGGGCACAACACGGAGCACATCAGCCTGCGGAACTGATTGATCTCACAGGGTGCCACCACTTCTACCTGGCCGGTGAGTCCTGCTGGAAGGACAGCTGTTGGTCAGGGCTGTGTGTGGCTGGACTCCAGCCCACCGCTGCGGTGACGCGTTCAAGCAGCCATAGGACATAAATTAACATCAGGCAGCGAATAAGAGTGTTTAGGAGATAGTTTGTACGGTAATATTTACCAGCTCTGCCAGCCACCGAGGGCCGCCCGCCAGCGGTGATCTGCTGCTGCTGTGTACTCTGTCTAGGTTGAGCTACAGTGACCCCCCGTGGGGACTGACTGGGTGACAGGCTGAGGTCAGCATCCGTGAGCAGCTCGAGTTCAGTGCCTGTGGAGGAGGGTAATCAGCTGAGGTGCACTCAACAATATGAACCCACCCAGCTCGTGTTGACATACCCACACTGCGGTACCGCATGCTGTCGGCTATGGTGGGCTTAGCGCCGTCCTCGCGGGCAGGATGCACATCGTAGATAGCGGCCAGGTCTAAGCGTAACCAAAATAGAGCGGTAAGGACCGGTTGACGATCACCATACAGTTACGAGATGATAAACTCTGCGTGTGATGCTGTACCTTGACTGTACTCCTGATCCGTGTCACTCGAGATGATCACCAACAGAACTTCTCCGGTCATCACCATCTTCCGTACAATGATCTGATTGAGCGCGTCACGCCATGGTCGCAGAGGAATGAATGCAGTCAGTACCAGTAGCATAGCAGCATCTGCCACAGCACGTGCTGACAGCCACACTGATGAGTGTACTCACCTCTGCTGACACATTCGGCTTGGCAGCTCTCACCTTCCAGACGTGCAGGCGCTGAATTTGTAGCTCTGATCCGCCAAGACCACACATCAGCACCAGCAGACCACAGCAGACAGCAACCACGTAGACATACCCATAAGATCCGCCTTCGGATGCACCGGCATGACGCCCCCGGAGATGACGGCTTGAGCCCGCTGCAATCAGAATACATAATCCGCCCATGCTGTCATCAATCGCGGAAGCCCTGCAAGCTGTGCCATGATTCCAGTCCTCCCTTACCGCCTTGAGCATCTTGGCTGTCGCCTCCGCCTCGTTGAGTCGACCCTGCAGGCGGGATATCTCCTTATCTTTGTCCTGCGAGACAAGTTCAAAGAGAATGAGCAACATGATGATACGCACGTGAGCATGAGCAGGCAATGGGGATACCGAGTTGGCTACGAGTGCCTTCTCCAGATCACTCTTAAGCTGCGCTTCACGATCACGTTTGGTCTTCTTCTCCTGCTGCTGCTTGGACTCCAGCTGCTCGCGGAGCGCCATTGTCTCGTCGATCAGTTCCTGGCACCTCATCTGCACCGACAGGCACACAGTGGGATGAGCTATCGACCTACACCCAGCATGACCAACGGAATGCGGCCCCCTGCAAACTCACCTGATACTTGATGGCGTCCCGGGTGGCGTTCGATAGACTGGTCTTGGTGCTGGCTAGCTCACTGGACAGGCGAAGCCGCTCGTGCTCAGAGTGCACGCGCTGTTGCTGATTGCGGTCCGTGAGGCCTGATATGACGCGAACACAGGAGCACATCAGTCTCGCAATATGTCATGTGACGGTCACCTCGTGAGCGGAGCATACTCGCGTGATGAGCCTTGAGCGCTGTGTGATCAGTATACAGTCTGCGATACTCGTCGATCACCTCCTTCGTACTCTTGCCAGAGAACTGCTTCTCAATGTCTGTGCAATCAACGACAATCAGCGCACCGCGTGTTAGCATTGTGACATGTCACTGAGCGCGGTAACAGATCACCATTGATGCATCACCACCCACCCTTATCGGTCTTCTCCTTCTGGGACGCCAGCGACACTGTCAGAGGCTCTACGGATATCATGTGGGTCTGTGCCAGCCAGCAAGCACACAGCCTTCAGCCAACAGTGGAGAAAACGAGAGTTACCACACATACAGAACATGAACGGCAGCGCGCATGCCATGCACACGTGACAAATGCACGCGCGCACACAGACCTGCTCCGCCAGAGCGGCGTTCTCTTGAAGCACCCCCACCAGCTGCTTGTCCTTCTCCAGTAATGACTGCTCAGCCTCGCTGAGTGACTGAGTCTACACATTGACATCGGAGCGCAATATATCATAGATTAACACCCGCTGTGTGATGCGTGGCCAAACCAGGTCAAGTCTGCAGTGAATGAGTTACCAGCGCCCTGAGCTTGGTCTCCAGTTCCTGTCTGATCTCAGCCTCCTTGCGCAGCGCCCGCCGCAGGGTGCCTAGCTTCTTCACCAGTTTCTGGAGTGGCAATTCATCACCACTACCACCCACTGAACTGGTAGACACATCGCTGGCTCCAGATACAGGCCTCGTCAACGGAGCCGGGGCTGCTGAACCTGGTTTGGGCTTGTTGCCTGAGGCGGTTTTAGCCTGGCCTGCTAAAGATGAGGACGATGATGATGTCGACAACGGGGTCCCAGTGCTTGCACCTGTTACTGCTCCAGCAGTAACGGCTGGGGTCCCCCTGCTGCTCGTGCTCGCAACAGAAGACATCAACCTCCAGCAGCGGTCAAGGCGGCGAGGTCAACCAGATTGACCGACTCGCTGATGACAGAAGCTGCGTTGATCTATCCTAAGACAGTACAAGGTCCGATGTATGCAGATCCAGTATCACTTCGATTTGTTGTGTGGCATTATTTCAACCCGACCTGCCTGCCGCCGACCTCAAATGGCGATCAAGGTTGAGGTTCAGCTCCTGGACCAAAACATCGAAACTTCGAAAGGGTTGATGCTTTGATGTGCTCAATTCTTCTTCGGCGTGGATCTCTCTCCCTCGGTCGATGCTTTCACCGCGCTTTGCGCGATGAATGCTGTCGCTTCGGGTGCCAGCCTTCGAGTAAAGGACGTACCGGCCCCTGGTGCATCGCTCCTCGAAGTTACGCCGCGCTTGCTGCGCATTTTGATGTGCAGTGGCGTCTCTTGGAATCTCCGGACCTCTGAAGCAGGCGGATCTGTTCGCCTTTGTGCGGCAGAAACGCATGCGTCTCCCCCAAGCTGATCGACTGGCAGATCAGTACGCATGGTGTACCACTATTGCATGGCATGCTCCGCCCTCTGCACGTCAAAGCGCGTGCAAGGCGCGGCATCCAACGATGGTGGTCACCAGACCCGCGGTGTCCTTGTACATCGTCCTCTGCACTCCAGGCGGTTTTACCGCCTCTTCCTTGGGTTTATTGTGTCTCTCATGGGTTATCTTGGATACTATGCCAATGCTTTTGTATACTTTGTCTATTTCTACTTAGAATCATCATCGATGTGACACTGCTGCTTGCGGCAATGCCACGTCATCGCTTGGTCTAAATGCTCTTAGTCTCTGTGCTGCCCCCTCAGTTGGGGCCCCACTAACTGTTGTGCTATTTGTATTTTTAATAGCGCCGTTTAGTGTGGACTTTGGTTGGATAACAACAACAACAACAACAACAACAATCATTAGGTTGCAGGCCCGGAATGAACGTTGCTTCGCCTGATCTATGCAGTGATGGCTCTGTAATTAGCGATCTCCGTACTTCATTACTCAGATGGGGTGGTCTCCTCGCAGGGATTGCTGCAGCAGACGACTTTGACAAGGCGCGAGTGGAGGATCCTGAGATCAAGCAGATGGTGGACATGGTGCTGCGGCTGGAAGACTCTATCCAGAGCTGTGCCATCGATGATACTTGGAAGCTGCAGCATGTGTTCATCACCTGTCACTTGACACCTGAAATTCTGAACCGCTGGAACTCTCCTGTACTGGATGGCCTGTGGCAAGCCTTGACGGGTCGCACACCAGATGGTGTGACTCCATTTGCGTTGATTTCCCCCATCCGTGCAGATTCGCTGCTAGATCGATTAGTGTGGCCGAAGCCCTATCCAGAGGCGGTAGATCTGGTGCTTACCTCCATTGGCGCTACTCCCAGCCCGCTCAGAGATCGACTGCTTTTTCATGCGATCGTGACTACCGCTTCCACGGGCCGGTTAGACCTACTCAAGCGCTTGCTTTCATACTCGCTTGACGATGCATCTTTGCGCCGCATGACTGAGCAGGCCAGTCACTTGGTACGGATCGCAGCTGGTGGCCACCTGCCTTCCTGCGAGATGGTGTTCCCCCGCATCGCTCCATTCGGATCCCGCTGCGTCCGCTGCAGTCCCGTATCACAGGCATTGCTCGATAGAGCGACTGCGGGTAACTTGAAGTTGGTCGCGTTCTTGCTTTCGAATTATGCGTTTGATGAAGATTCATTGGTGTGGGCCATCATTGCGGCCGGAAGGAGTGATTTGGCGGAAGAGGCAGACCAGACGATCCTCGTGTCGCTCGAGCAGCTTACGCAACCAGCACCCGACGCTGTCGCTAAGCTGTTAGATAATACCGCTGTGGTCAATCGACCTCGTGTCCTGGAGCGGCTACTAGGCATGTCGCACAATCCTTGGAACGTTCCCTTTTCAGCTCCCTGGGCCGACAACCCGGAATCCCTCCAGCTTCTGCTCGCGCAATTGGATGACCAGGGGAGGCGTCGTGCTTTCGGGTTATCCATCTGTAAGGCTGCCAAGGAAGGCAAGGTTATCAAGTGCTCGTTGCTGTTGGATGGAGTGCGCAATGCCCCTCGAAACCTGCTCCAGCCTTATTTAGACCGTGCGTTACAGCAAGCTGTGGTCGCAGTGCAAGTAGAGCTCACCCGCATGTGCCTGCAGCATGGGGCACGTGTCAGATTTGATGCTGACTACTCCATCTATCTGGCTGCCGTATCGGGTCGTGCTGATGTAATGGAGCTGTTGCTGAATGCTGCTGATGTGGACGCTGACTGCGCTGCCCAGTATCGCCAGCAGATGCATGAGCCAGCTGGCCTGCTGGGTGTAGCCCAAAGGCTCTGGCACACCAACATGCTATCATGGGGTGATCCCCAAGCTCGCATGATCTCTTCAGACGAGAGGGTAGACGCGTTGTCGGCAGCACTGCATGGTCGCCACGTTGCAGCGGTGGAATGGCTGCTTACTCCCCCAACGCGCTGTCGGCTTGATGATGCTGATGCGATCGTGGCTGCTTTGCATGCTGGAGACACCGATTTGATTCGCTTGCTGCTGCACCCTCGGTCTTTTGGGACTCTACGAGATTCTAGTGTTCGGTGGTTTCCTATTATGCGTCGAGCTCTCGGTGCAGTGCAGGACTCGCAGCATCTAGACTTGTTTGGGCTGCTGTTTAAAGAGAGTTTCCCATCCGGTGTGTCCCTCGAGGACATCAGTGATGCGATCTGGTCCAAGCATCGGTTCTTTATCAAGTATGCGCTTGAGCGCCTCGAAGGTGCTATGGTCCTCCGCCAGGGAAGCATCTTGGGGTGTCAGCAAGTCCTGCTTGCAATCTGCATGATGGGCGATCGACAGCTGCTGGAGGACGCTTGGCGTTTGTTTCTAGGTTTTGATGATGCAAAACGGGATCTCACGGAGTTTGAACGTACCAGCATTCGGCTAGCTCTTCAACTCTGCACGAATGATGACCTGACGCCGATCGCGATGGTGCTCATTAATCGGTATACTCGCTTCGACGGCTCCAAGCACCCGCTGCTACTGGCAGCTATGTATGGCAATCTGCCATGCGTCAAATTGTGGCTGGCGCACGGTGCCTGTCCTGTCTCTTATACACATCTGACGCTGCCGACGAATAGAGAGGTGTAGATCTCGGTGGTCGCCGTATCATTA
>ENA-ORBV01013629-ORBV01013629.1-microbial-mat-metagenome-genome-assembly--contig:-NODE-13629-length-12311-cov-4.588033_pt1 | contig 12311 bp, 7 predicted proteins | sample MGYA00237777_ERZ505514 | MGnify/ENA primary metagenome ERZ505514 (study PRJEB26160, sample SAMN06269048) | microbial mat metagenome | isolation source: Oligotrophic lake microbial mat | place... | reverse complement strand
TACAATTCAGAAGTAGATTAATCTCACTCTTTCTCTAATTTAACATTTGTTATCAACAATGTTGGATTTGCTGACAATGGTCAGATAGGAAGGGTCCGACGATATGAGTCTTGTTCTTGACAGTCCAAAATGGAACAGATCACTGTCACAGGCCTCAAAATGACCTCGTTGTTTCGTTTGCAACACAGTTGACTTGCCACAATGACAAGTGTTAGTCAAGATTAAAAACATTTGCGTGCTGCAAAACTTCATTGGGTGGTTCTTGGTTTTTGTTCAAAAATTTAAAAAAACAAACTTGACATTGGTGGACATGGCAACACAACTACACAGGGGTTGCTGAAATCATCTTTCTGCTAACCTGCTTAGGTTTCTAAAATCAATGGAAGCAAACAATGTTTGGTTACATTGTCAGATGTTTTTGAGAATTGTGATGTTTGTGCTTGACAAATTGAATGCAACAGTTGTTGCAGCCCTGCTTGCAACTCTCTGACCAGACATTCAAGTTCTCACAAGTAGTCAATTGAAGATGTTTCCTTCTCAAAGATTCATCATGCCAAGTTCAAGCATGTGGGGACACTCTTGACTCTTTTCAAAAGAGTGTTCCGCTTTTTCCAGAACCTGGATGTGCGGATCATTGTGATGAGTCATTTTTACAAATTGTCCAGTGACAATGAATTGCTTCAAACTGCTTGCTCACTCTAGTGTGATGAACATGCCAAATGAATTCTTCATGGATGTTTGAATGCACCTTAGAAAATCAGTTCTCGGGCCTCTCCTCTCTTTGGGCAATTCTCCAATCTGTCTTCTCATGCAATTCACTGCATAACCTTCAAAATCATGTGTGTTTTAAAATTCATTTGATGTTCTTCGCAATGTGTCTCTGAGATTCATTTTTGAATAGATGTTTGTCTGACATGTTCTTCTTGACCACTGCTGTTTTGGTGGCATGTTTTGTTGTCTGACCAAGATTGAATTTTTGTTTGTGCTTGTCTGCACAATCCTGATGATTTTCCATGACTCTCATCATCAATTGGTAGCCTTCTTTTGGCTGCTTCATTCACAAGAGCCCCAAAACTATTTGGAATCAAGCATGAAGTCCTGGAAAGTGAAGACATGGAATTTCAATGGGTCTTGTTGAATCTTGAGCCATGAGACTCAAATGTGGTAGTCAGGAATAAAAATGCCCATTTGCGGTGATTCAAAGTGGCTTCTTGTCAGCTGCAGCAAGTGATTTGGACCTGTTGTGCACTCGTTTTGTCACAGAGTGTGGAGATTGTTGCTTCAACCATGACTTTTGGGACAAACACGTGACACTCTGAAGCCACAACTGTCATCGGGACTGCAATTTGCTCTTTGTCAGACAAATTGAGTTCACATTTCTTCTTGGAAACATTGGGGAGGCTCTGCACCAGATGTGACAGTGTCTTGTCTCAGGATCTTGGATGACATGGCTTGGATTAACAACTTTGGCAGAAAAATCATGGCATGGACTGTGCCCAAACATCAATCAACAAAAGCAAAACATCAATCTGTGCTGTTTTTTAACAAGTTGGATGTCCAATGGGTGTCACATGGCTTGGAGTTAGCTCCGCCACTAGTTTTGAATTGGGACTATCCTAAAAGGTGACTCAAAACCACTTAAATCTAGCATGTGCCGCAGCTGCCGTAGCTGCGGTCCAACAAGGCCACAGGGGAGCTGTGCAGTGCTGTGCCTCACCATGTCTGGCAGTCTGCTGTGGACATCCACAGCAGCTAGCTGGCACTGGCAGCTAGCTGCCACAGTTAGAGTGGAACTAACAGGACCCGGAAGCAGCACCAACAGCCCAGTGTTGGACACGGGAGAAGTGCCCATTCTTCATTGGTGATGAGAAGGGTGCATGAGCTGCTAGCATTGGTGCCAATGTTACACGTGCCAGTGTGTTCCAGGACAAGGTGGGCTTCAGCGACCACGGGAAGATTGCAGGTTTCTGCGCAGACCTAGTGCTGGGCGCCAAACCCCCTATTAGGGAGCCATCAAATGGAGCCAATCAGGGAGCCAATGGAGCCAATGGAGCCGTCAATTGGCTCCATTTTGGCTTCTTTTTTTGTGCTGTTTTACTGTAAAATTCGGATGCACATGGCTCCATTTTGTATCCATTATGGCTCCATTGGCTCCATTGGCTCCATTAATTGGCTCCACTTATTAGCTCCCTAAGAGGGGTTTTGGCTCCTATGTAGAAACCTAGGAACTGCTAGAAGCATCTTGGACAGATCTTGTCATCAATGCAGCTGCATGGCTGCGTTCTCATGATCATGAGCCATTACTTTTCTACTATTGTAGTAGAAAAAGTGTGTGATTAAGTTACTAGTACAAAGATATGAGTGATTCTACAAGTTATGCCGTGTGGTGCAATGATATCACAGGGACGCTTCATGCCAAAGCATTAGGCTTTTCGTTTGAAGGAGGAAAAGACAAGAGGGCCAACAGCAGCGTAGCATGGGACCTTGTCTCCAGTGTGAAGACCGGAGCCAACGCCGACACTCCTGCCATGCGAGTGGTCTTGACGGATGGAGTTGTGCATACTTTTCAGTTTTCCGATTCGGAAAAGATGGAAGCGGCCAAAAGAACCATCAAGTCTCCATGGAAAAAAGCCACAGGACAAAAAAAAAAGCGCAACGATGATGGACCAGAGTCTTGCCTGCTTTGAAGACGATTTCACGGAATCCAACGTCCATCCTGGCATGTCGGATCATAATCACGAAGGCAAGGTCCTCCCGGCAAGCTCTACTACCAGTAGTAGAGTCGCCGCTTCTTCGACGACAAGTGTGAGGCAATCCAACAATTTCGCCAGTACGACTAGCGGCTCAACCGCCACCACCAGCCCCCCTTCTATTGTGACTGCCAGCAACAGAAGCTCCGATGTAGTAGGCAGTGTGACAATGGCCAATGTGAGAGGAGCTGCTTCTGTCTCAGCTATTATTCCAGCTCCAGCGGCTGCCCCTTTTCCTGTTCCCGCTCCCCTTACTGCTGCTACAGCTACAGGTGACATGGGCAGGCTATTGTATGAAATAGAATCTAGAGACGGTCGACGACGGGTCGAGATCAAATCCCTTCAGTTTTACGAGCACGTCGTGGTCCGAAATGTGTCCTACTATGAAGGTTCGCAATTGACGGATTTTATAATTGATGTCATTCCTCGCTACAAACTGGTCAATGCAAGCATTGAAAAGAGAACCAAAAAAGGCCGACGCTACGAGCCCCCACCCATACCCGAGGAAACCACCGACTGTTGCAAATCTATGATGAATTCCTGTTGTTGCTGTTGTGAATTATCTCTCCAGATACCACCACCTCGACCCGACGAACCCGACAAAGTTACCTTCAGTATTACCTTGGTTGTTCGCAAGGACAATATCGATACCGAGGCCTTTCTGTCCTTGCCACAACACTTCCCCGCCGTGCCAGAGAAATTTCAATTGACCGCCAACACCCTGGGAGGGCAAAAAGTTACCAAAACGGTGGTCTTTTCTTGCAAGGAAGCACCCAATGCGCCCTTTATCATCCAATATGTCTTTGGTATCCTCAAGGATAGCAATGTCATTTCGTCGGCTCATCTCATGAATCATCTCACTGCAACCAAGAGTCCCATATTGGATCACGCCGATATCGAAAGTGACGAAGAAGACGGTCTTCCGTTGCCGTTTCATCCGCCCGACGTGAAGGTGGATTGGAAGTGGGAGTTGAATTGCACGTGGTGCAACAACCGAACTCCGGATGGGAATTGGAATTGCACCGGTTGCAACTTCAACAACTGGACTCCTCAGCGCAAGCGTTATGCGATGATTGGTGGCGTTGTGTTTTTCCTTATTGTGGTGATTGTGATGATTGCCTCCACACGCGACATTGACAGGTGGCGGTGGCGATGGCGGTGGCCCTGGCGGTGGCGATTTCGGTGGGTGACGATGACGGTGCCGATGACGATTTTTAAGAGAGTCACATGACATGCAGCCACTAGGAGTACTAGTAGCAGCCAAAACTCGATAGGTAGTTGCCGCAACCCAATGGAAAGGAACCAAGAAATGCCCTGCTAATAAAAATAATGATACTGTATTGTCTTGACCAACCCACCAAAAACCGCCCAAACGTTTTTGTTTTTGGTGCAGCACGACGTCTTGTTCTTCACTTGTTACCCACTTCTTCATCTTCGGGAGCAGAAACTTCTATATTCAGATCTGGTTGCAGACTCCAAATGAGTTTGGGTTTGGGTGTGGGTTTGGATGTGGGTGGCAAGGTTTTGGGTGTTGTTGCTCTGGGAGATTCGTAGAGAGTCGGCACTCCTGGGGGCAACAATTGTTGGTATAGAAATTCAAGGGTTGGTATCGACGGAGGTACCGTGGGTACCGTGGGTGTATCGGGGGCCCTGGGTGTGTTGTGGCTTGGAGCCAAGGATGGAACATAGTTGGGAAAGTCAGATGATGCTAGGCTGTCTAGATTTGCCATTAGTGTGTAATCACTTGGAGCCATGGATGGCACGTCAGAGGGAACCTCACTGGGGGCATCAGAAGGCACATCACTGGGAAAGTCAGATGATGCTTGGCTGTCTAGATTTGCCATTAGTGTGTAATCACTTGGAGCCATGGATGGGACGTCAGAGGGAACCTCACTGGGGGCATCACTTGGCGGTGTGGTGTCTTGAGTTGCCCTTGGGGTGTAATCACTTGGAGCAAGTGATGGGACGTCAGAGGGAACCTCACTGGGAAAGTCAGATGATTCTAAGATGTCTAGACTTGCCATTAGTGTGTAATCACTTGGAGCCATGGATGGTAAGTCAGAGGGAACCTCACTGGGGGCATCAGAAGGCACATCACTGGGAAAGTCAGAGGATGCTAGGATGTCTAGATTTGCCATTAGTGTATAAACACTTGGAGCCATGGACTGTATATCCGATGGTACATCGCTGGGTACATCTGATGGAGTCTCAGAAGACACATCGGATGGAAAGTCGGATGGTGCTTGGCTGCCAGGACTTGCCCTTGGTGGTGTGTAGTCCTCCGTGGGCACATTGGTTGGAGAATCCGAGTTGTATGTCATGAACCAATCATAGGTAGGCATTGAACTTCCCGTTGCCGTGGGGGATCCCGTGGGTTTCGTAGAAGTAGGGGTGGGGTCTGTCTTGGTCAATCCCGTTCTAGTAGTGGTGGGCGAAAGAGTGGCCGTGGTGAACCACTCGTCTGTCAGGCCAGAGCTAGAACTGGAACTGAAGGCTTGCGTGGGCGATCCAGTGGGTGTTGTTTGGGTTGGCTGTTTAGTGTTGGGTGCAGCGGTTGGTGCCGCATCGTTGTTTTGTTGCAATCGTCGTGATGATCTTAATCGACTTGTTTTTGGAACTGCGTCCAGGCCGTCAATAGTTGCGATAAGGAATGCGGTGAAGCACAGGATAAAGGACGTCAACATGATGGCCTACTGTGCTGTATTGATCTTTTGCGTTTTCCCTCTTTCTTTTACGTTTAAATACCAGTATTTATTCTAACATCAACAGGGTAGACTTGGCCGATATTATTTTTTAGTTGCTTGCTTGCCATTCAATATCGATTTCAAGAAAACACACACACACACAGTACTGTACCTTGGCGAGAAAGATGCCGTTCGCATAAAAGTTGCAATCTGCGTCCATTGACCCACGACTGAGGTATCCTGCGAGCTCGATGGTCGCAGAATCATAATTAGCTCTAATTACAATATTTTACTTACGGCAAGAAGCCAAATTCAAAAGCTGAGCACGACAGGCGAGCTTCGAACTCCGTCACGCCACACAAATGGCCAAAATCTCATGACACGTCAGATAATGTCTTTTCATGTCGCAGTGAGTGCTGGATGTTAATCCATTTTATGCTACATAATTTTTTTGCAATAATTAAATTTATGCTGCATAAATTTAATTATTGAAAAAAATTATGCAGCATAAAAATAATTATTGTCCGGTACTCACTGCGACGTCATTGTGATATGTACTTGCGACATAAATTACGTCACCATGTCGTAGGTCTATTTTGTTTCCTAATGTATTCCGCTCATTAATCGTTGAGCATGCTTTTGCTAACAAAGAACCCCTGCCATAGTAGATTGATAGCCGCAACAACACTATTCACGTAGCGAAGAAGCCTTGCTCTAGGTGCACAACACACACCAGGAACCACAATGCAGTCCAATATGAGCTTTTTCCGTCAACGGCCACCATGAATAGCAGCACCAATCTCGGCATTCTCGTCCGTGGGTTTCCCAAGCCTAGCTAGGGGCAGCGACATGACAGGATTGACAGCCTATTTCAGACCGAATCGGAAATGAGCACCCAATAATTAAGGATGTCCCGGTCGTAAATTATCATTTTGAAGAAGGGTTGATCATACACAAAGTGTGACAGATGATAAAGCAGACCTGATCGTCTTCTTTGGGGACACAAACAATACTGGTACTGGTACGGAAAGGTTGTGGTCCAACCTTTCCACCGTACGAAATGCATTTCTATGTAAAGAGCGCCCTCGTTGCGTGAGCGAGGAGAAACGCCGTGTACTCTTGTTGGAACCACGGCATGGAATTCTCCAAATCCAGCAAAAACGTGTGCTGTGCGACTGTAAGGAAAACAAAAGGGATCAGTGGCCTCTAGGACAATGGCAAAAGAAGATGGGCGTGATGAACTTGCGCTGATGAAAAAAAAGGCCAATAGGAAAAAGAACCATGAGGGGAGATTGCCGTCACGGCATTCTCAGATCTAGCGCCGCTGGACCCAAAAAGGGGCAGATCCTCGCAGATTTGGTTACAAGTTTTATCTCAAGATTCGAACAAAAAGACAGTTATTAGCATCCATATCCCATGGGGTTGGTCCATGTGCATACGACGATTGGGTGTAATTTCAACCGATGCGCCATTTCCAAAGAATGGAGAGCTCATGAAAGTTCTTGCTGGTCGATCCAAGGAGTCTAGCCGTCCTGAATTCGGGATTGCGCTATGGATGAATTCTTATGGCCATCCGCTACCGACTACTGTACTGTGATGGAGCGTATTTCCGACATTCTTGCGACGTCTAGAAAGATTTTTCTATCGCTAGGTTTCTTAGTGAATGGCTATTTTCCCCATGCCGATGTCCTGCCCCGCAACATGGTTTTACAATGGAGATAGACACAATCGACCCTGAATTCACTCTGATTGACTTGGACGAAAGGCAAAGAAGAAAAGTTCTTCTTTTTTCACTAGGAAGAACAATGCTCTGATGCCGAGATTGGTACTTAGAACTTTGGTATCCACATTTTTTTTCGTGCTGGATTCAAAAGAGGTATATATGTGCAGCTTCTTGCTTCCAAACTTGATGGAGAGGGAAGCGGCCCTGTCATCGGCAAACGGGCAGTCTCTGCGGGGGGAGTAAAAGAACTTGGCGAGGCTCGGTGGCGCCTAGCTAGAAGGAGAGAAGAAGCTCTCGAGGGCACCATAGCGAAGGAGTAAATTTGATTCATGGGGCAATCTGTTCTATGAGACGATGATGCAAATAGTGGAAGGCTTGAAATGCAATAGAGGCTTGATCAGTGTATTTAGTGGATCGTGGTTTGGTGCCGAGGGCTTAGGCGCCATCAATCTACTTAGAATATGCTTGTTTCGGGTATCATATTCATTAAAGTCGTCTTCTCTGAAGTAGCAGCAGATGCATAAAATGATATCGATGTCAAAAACAAATTCACCATTGGCCTCTGCGTAGCCTATTCGGAGCGCTATTTGGCTCGCTCGTTGCGTTGCTGCAGCAGAGTACTTGTCCGTCCTCAATATTAATTAGTGTTAGTCCAACCAAGGATAAAATTCAGGGCCACGTGATGACGGTTCCTTGGATGTCGATGATGATGGCCTTCGTTTGCTGATCACGGGAGTTCGGAAGGAAGATGGTTCGCTCCAATCATCTGTCACGCGATTGCGAGCTTCCAAATCAATTTTGGGTAAAAACCAACAATAAATGGAAAGGCACAAAGCCATCAATAGCAAGGATGCCAGTAGGTCCACTACCAACTCCATGACTCGCAAAATGTTTAGGGATCCGTCCTTATAATGGAGATCATATAATGCGCTATAGGAACGATGCTTCGAGGAGGACGAGTCCATCGTACGGTAGTTGGCCAATGTTTTCATATCATGTGGCTTGGCAACCATGATGGACTCTCCCGTAGGCACGCACGATTCAGGCTTGCCACCATGGATCATAAAGGGAAGATCGGGTGGCAAATAGTCACTCAACTGGTCCTTGGCTAGAGCTTGTCTTGTCATGTCGAAGATAGCAGAACATACTTTTTGTTGTGAGCTTGTTGTACCACCAAAACTGTTTTCCACTGTAGCCGAAGCAACTGTAGCCGAAGCATTGCCGCCTCCACTGTTTGCTTGATCATCTGCGAGTCGCGTTGTCATCCCTCGTTCTCTAAAATGCAACACCCGGAAGCTTCCAAACGCCTTGTAGCAAGTGGCTTGGGATGATGATGAGTCACGGTCCTCATCCTTATCATTGTTTCTGCTACTACTGCCCCGAACCAACTCTTTGGGGCTGCTTCCGAATTCCACTCCATGGCTCCCGTCCAAAACGTTGGGTGGACATTGTGTTTGAATCAAGAACTGGAACAAAGCGGGACTGTCTTGAATCCACTCGATAGCCACTGCTTCCGCCGTCATCTCATCCTTGCCGCCTTTTCCCCGCAAGTTCCTACCATCACCAACCTTGCCATCTTGGCTTCGTCGCTCGTTTTTGTGTTTACTACCGGAAAGCGAATGATTGTAGGTAGTCTCCAGAATTTGAGGTGGTGCTGCTGCTGCTGCTTCTTCCTTCATACTGGTAGTCGTATTGACGCTGGGGATTCCATGGTCCGTCATTAGTTGTGCTACAAACCGATGCCATGCGTCGTGTAATTCCGGAGAGGCTTCAATTTGTTTTTCCGTTTCGTGCAAACTTTCTTCAACTTCCCACAAGAGCAAAAAGGTAAGTTGCTTGGACATGACAATGAAAAAGGACGTGGTCAATTCCAATTCATCGGCCTGGACCAATCCACCCGCCAATGTTATACTAGGTGGTGGCAATGATGATGATTCTTCGTCGTCTACGAGAATGGCATCTTCGTCGTGCAATCCATTCTTGGGCGGCAACTCGTTCATGTCCACGGCCTCTTCCATTTCTTTTTCTTCTTCCTGAATCATCGTTTTGTTTTGCTTGAGCTCTGATGATTCTGGTAGAGTCGCTGGCTGTTCCTTGGCTGTTGCATTACTGTCGTTATGAGTATCGTTGGACGGCAATTTATCCTCCTCTTTTGCTGCTGCTGGTTCTTGTTCTACTAAAGTTTCTTTTTTCGTGGCATTTGCAGCTTGTATAGTGGCTGGCTGCTCCTTGGATGTTACCTTACTGTCGTTATGAGTATCGTTGGTCGACACTTTATCCTCCTCTTTTGCTGCTTCTGCTTCTGGCTCTACTACCTTATGGGTTTCTTTGTTCGTGGCATTTGCAGCTTGGACTTTGATGGTTGCATTCTTGTGGGCAGGAGTTGCTACAGTTTGGTTCTTGGCTATAGCAGTCTCATCCCCGGCTTTTTCATTCTCGACTTTCGTTTCCTCTGCTTTTTCTTTGCCTGCTTTCGTCTCCACTGCTTTTTCCTTGTCTTGTTGTGGTTGTGTAGCTTGTTGCTTTTGTAGTTGCTGCTGCTTTTGATTGTGCGTGGCTTTCAGCATGTTGTTGACTTCGACTTCAAATTCTGTAGCTTCCTCGTCAAAGTCTTCCTCCCCGTCTTGTTGATCCTCGTTGTCATTGTCGCTTTCCACGGGCTTCTCCTCCTCCTCCTCCTCCGCTGCAGAGGAGGGAGGATTGCACGAGCACTCGATGAAATAGGCCGAGTCAAGAGATGAGGACGCTGATGTCCCGTCGTTCTTACTATCAGCAACTCGACTATTACTTGCTGCATACGTGACAATACGGGTGCTTTCGTCCATGGTCGCTTCACCAGTGCCGTCTTTTGGCGTTGTCCATTGTACCAAAATGACTTGGGCTATAAAATAGCGGCTTGCAGTAGCCGCATTCGTGCTGTTGGTATCTTCTTTCTTTGGTCGGGACGACCACCAACTACCACCACTACTACTACTCGAGGAAGAGGATACTTGTGGGGACGGACAGATATAGTCTTCTTCTTGTTTGAGATCAATGATTTGATTCCATTGCCTGGTGGTTTGCAATTTTGGATTGGCATATTTTTCCAAAGTACTCGCATAAGGAAAGCGATCGACGTCGAGTATGTACTTTGACTCGTCCTTAAGGGATGCACTCGCCTCAGGTAATGTTGGCACTTGTTGTAGATCGGATCCCAACCAAAAGCTGGCATGTTGAATCTCCCACTGGTTGTTGGAAGTATGATTCTCTAAAGAGTCCACTTCATCCTCGTCAGTCGAAAAGCTCACCTCGAGCATCGTATTTTGGCCATTACCGTTTACAAGCTCCAGGCAGACTTGTCCATAATAAACAGGACTGATGCTAGTACTAGTAGTAGAAGACGCCATGGGTTTCAAAGGAAAGCATTGATTGTTGGTCTCATCACCTTTGTGATTGGTACTTGGACCACCCCTGCAGTAGGAAGCACTGCTTCTGTCTGCGCCTTCTGTAGATGTGCTTGCAAACGACAATCGCCGCTCGGCAACGTGAACAGAAGCAGCAACATCTGGATGCTGCTGACGATGATGATGATGACGTACATGGCTTCGACCCCAGAGAAAGAATAATACGAGCAAACTGCTCGTGGCAGCACCAAACGTCATTGTTTGTCGCTGCTGTTTTGTTATTGTTTTGTTGTCTTGTGATTTTGAAGGTAGGTGGCTGGCTTGTCTGCCTCTTATACCTGAGCGAGTCAACGACTAGTGCTTCATCTATTAGCACACTAAGATGAAGCGAAGCTACTACTCGGTATTGGAACTTCTTTACAAGAATTAGTAGCATTGTGCTTCTGTCATGTGATTTACCTGAATGCTCGTTACCGGATAGCTGGGAGCTGCTACTAAAAAACAGCTGGGAGCTGACCGGCTCTGCTAGCTACTAGATAGCTAGATAGCTAGTAACTACACTAACTACTGACTCGTAGTAACTAGCTAGCAACAACTATCCTCTATCTACTCAAATTAGGTAACTCTCTGTTTAGGGGGTGACAACTCACTGATTGTTCACCAGATGCTGCCACTGGCCACTCACTGCAGATAGAAAGGGTAATAGAGATTCTTAAGAGTTGTTGCCAGATTGCCAAAGTTCGTGCCGAAGATACGATGACTGTTGAAAGATCGCGATATTGGAGGTAGGTTCATGTGTGCATCCACAAAATATGTATCAACAAGAAGACAAAGCACAGACAAACAAACAGAACAGCAGGCCCAAGATAAACCTTGCATGCCTTCAACAGACAGAATTCTATTAATTCCATAAAGCAATCTCAGAGTGAGCTAACCTTTATAGAGTGTTCTAGAACTGGATTTGGACTGTCAGCAGACTGTTCTGTTAAGGCAAATTGATGTTTGCTCAACAGACAGAATTCAAAAAATGAACCAGACAAAGAGAGTGACAGTCGCAACAGTGCAACTTGAACAGAAATTCAATTATCAATCAATCTGTGGCTCTTCAAAGAGGTCGAGGCAGTCATCATTTCCAGCAGCAGCCTTGTGCAGTGACAATTTTGACTCTGCAATGTGGTTCTTTCACCCTGTCCACCCACCAAAACACAGGATGCTGACCCTGACACCCTGAGCCAACATCATTCTGCTAAGTCTGTCAGTTGACATGTTGTCTAGAATGGACATGCCACTGGGGACATGTTAGTCTATAATGGTCTAGACTCTTAAGTCTGTCCAGGTCTTGGTTCCATCTTGCTGTAGCAAAACAATCACTTGGCAATTGCTGCATTTGGTGACTGCTAAGCAATTTTTTTGCTAAAAACCATTTTTTGACATTTTGGGATTTTAGCAAAGGGGCCAATTGCTAAAAGTTCAAAAACACATGTTCACCTTCTAAAAGTTACTAGAAACGATGCTGACAATTGTTTGCTAAGAAATGACTGGAGCACAAACAATTGTTGTTAATTGCTGCAGTTGCTTTGGGACTTGGGTCCAAAAAGTAACATTTTAGCAATTGCAAAACCCTAATTTGCCTACAATTGGCTCTACATAGAGTATCCTCATACGGGACTCACAGGGTCATGACTCATTCACAGAAGACACGCTTCTCAGCGTATCGGACTAGTTGCTACTAGCCCAACTCTTCACAAGTAGTGAAGAAGGTCTCTAAGGA
>ENA-ORBV01013628-ORBV01013628.1-microbial-mat-metagenome-genome-assembly--contig:-NODE-13628-length-12312-cov-4.362485_pt1 | contig 12312 bp, 13 predicted proteins | sample MGYA00237777_ERZ505514 | MGnify/ENA primary metagenome ERZ505514 (study PRJEB26160, sample SAMN06269048) | microbial mat metagenome | isolation source: Oligotrophic lake microbial mat | place... | reverse complement strand
GTACGCCAGCAGCGGTACATACTCGCGGCTATGATCTGTCGATGCAGTAGTCGGGTCGCACCCATGATCCGCAGTCAGGATCAAAAGGTCATCCGTCTTCAACGCCCCCATCAAAGCCGGCAGCGCCGCATCGGTCTCCTCCAGCGCCTTGGCATAACCCTCAACATTATTGCGGTGTCCATAGAGCGAATCAAAGTCCACCAGATTTGTGAAGATCAACCCGCGCTCTACTTCCCCCAGCGCCGCAATTGTCTTCGCCAGCCCCTCGGCATTATTCTTCGTCTTGTCGTAGGTCCGGATTCCTCGACCCAAAAAGATATCGAAGATCTTTCCAACACTATGCACCGGCACGTTCGCACTGTCCAGTGCATCGAGCAACATCTTCGGCGGCGGCACTGCGTAATCTTTACGATTCGCGGTCCGCGTATAGTTTCCACTAGACCCCGTAAACGGCCGCGCAATCACCCTGCCCACCTCAAGCGGACCACTCAACATCTTCCGCGCCAGCTCGCACATCCGGTACAGCTCAAACAGCGAAATCACATCTTCATGCGCCGCAATCTGAAACACACTATCGGCGCTCGTGTAGACAATGGGATCCCCGCTCCGTAAATGTTCATCGCCAAGTTCCGCAATAATCTCGGTCCCACTGGCTGCCACATTCCCCAGCGTCCCCCGTCCAATCTCGGCCTCAAAGCGAGCCATGAACTCCGCAGGAAAGCCCTGACCAAACAAAGGGAACGGCTTCTCAAGCAAGATCCCTACCATCTCCCAGTGCCCTGTCGTCGTATCTTTGCCGGGGCTCTTAAGCGCACAACGCCCATAACTCGCCAGTGGCACCTCCGCTGCCGGCAACCCAACAAATTCCCTAATATTCCCCAGTCCCAGCCGGCAAAGATTCGGCAGGCTCAACGGCCTCTGCCGTGCAATATTGCCCAGCGTATCGCTCCCCTCCGGATCTCCATAAGCAGCCCAGTCCGGCATCGCCCCAATCCCGACGCTATCAAGAACGATCCAAACAACGCGGTTGAATTTCATTCCGGTTTTTTCCTCGACTCCTCAAACATCGCCTTCATCCGCGCCGCCCGGTCCCTAGCCATATTGAGATAACTATCGTTCTTGATGATCCGGTTCAACAGCGGGTAATAAACCTCATAGCTCACCAGACGCTTTTTGTCCCAGGCCGCCTCCAGGTGCAACAGCGCACGATCCACCCCGAGCCGCTCAAACTTCGCCGTCCGCTCCAGATCAAAGTACAGGTTCACCGTTTCGTTCATCCGCTCAAACCAGTCCTGAAGCGCATTTGCATCAAGATCTTGCGAATAGTTGAACTTCACCTCGTGCTTGGTGGCCCCGTTCGTATAGCGATAAGTTTTCTCGCCCATCCGCGCCACGGGCAACCCGCTCTCGAGCTTCCTCTGAAAGAAATCAACTTTGGCCGCAAGTCCCCACACGGTCTTCACTTCATCCGGCAGCAGTTTAAACTTCACCGGCTGCTCATCCTCAGCACTCTCTTTGTAAATCGCCTCGCCCGTAGGCTCAACGATGATCTCCATGTATTCGGGCTTCGATTTTGGGAAGCTCTTGGAATAGAAGATCGTGCCTTCTTGCCCGGCAAGTGGCCACACCATCAGAATCGTCCAGACAAAGCGAATCATACTCTTCTCATTGTCGCTCGACAGATCGCTGCCGCAAGCGCATCTGCCGCATCCTCGGGCGGATTCTTCTCCAGCCCCAACAGCGCCCGCACCATCAACTGCACCTGGCTCTTCTCGGCATTCCCATATCCCACCACCGCCATCTTAATCTCCCGCGGACTATATTCATGCACCTCCATCGGCGCTTCCCTCGCCATCACCATCGCTACCCCTCGCACCTGCGCCAGCTTGAGCGAACTCTGCGTGTTCTTGGCGACAAAGACCTCTTCAATCACCGCCTCCTGTGGCCTGTACTCGGCAATGATCTCCCGCAACCCGCGAGCGATAACGCAAAGCCTGTCCGCCATGGGCTCTTTCGGATTGGTCTTAAAAACACCGAAAGCGATGGCCGCATGTCGCTTACCATCGCTCTCGATAATGCCGTAGCCGGTTCTCTCGGTCCCGCAGTCAATTCCCAGGATTCGCAATGTGCGTCCTAAGACATCGCCGCAATGGCGCTCTCGTCCGGCTCGTAATTCGTATACACGTTCTGTGTGTCGTCGTAGTCTTCCAGGTTTTCCAGCAATCGCATCATGCCCGGAGAGTGCTTGCCGTCGATTGCCATCGTGTTCTTCGGAATCAATCCGACTTCCGCCGAGAGCGTCGGAATCTTCGCCTTGGCCAGCGCTGCCACAACAGCATCGTGTGCGTCCGGCGCACTCAATACACTCCAGCTATCGCCGTCGTTCTGCACGTCGTCGACACCGGCCTCCAGCGCAACTTCCATAAGCTGATCTTCGTTCGTCTTATCGCCTTCAATGATTACCTGGCTCTTGCGTTCAAACATCCAGGCCACCGAATTCGGTTCCCCCATGTTGCCGCCAGCCTTGCCAAAGATGTGACGAATATCGCTTACCGTGCGCACCCGGTTATCAGTCGCGCATTGTACGATCACCGCCGCACCACCAGGCCCATAGCCCTCGTAAGTCACTTCTTCGATCGTCGACCCCTCAAGCTCACCGGTACCGCGCATGATCGCACGCTTGATGTTGTCGGCTGGCATCGATACAGACTTTGCCGCCACAATCGCCGTGCGCAATCGAGCATTTGTTTCCGGATCGCCACCATTGCGGGCTGCGATAAGAATTTCTTTGATCAGACGGGTAAAGATTTTCCCGCGCTTGGCGTCAATTGCCGCCTTCTTGTGTTTGATAGTGTGCCATTTGGAGTGGCCTGACATAATGTAAAAAAACCTTCCACCAGTATCCTATAGCAAGGCGTCTAAAAAAGCAGTGGACTTGAACAACCGTAAAGATCTCGTATACCTCATCCTCGCAGGGCTTTTCGTGGCAAACGCGCTTCTTGGAGAAATCCTCGGCGGCAAGCTGATTGAAGCTGGTGGCTACATCATGAGCCTCGGCGTCATTCCCTGGCCTGTCGTTTTCATCACCACCGATCTCATCAACGAATATTACGGCAAATCAGGCGTCAGGCGTCTCACACTGATCACCGTCGGCCTGATCCTCTATGCTTTCGTGATCATCTACATCTCGATGGGCATCCCCGCTTCCAGCGTCTCACCCGTCAAGGACGAAGCCTTCAACGCCGTCCTCGGCCAGTCCCAGTGGATCATTGCCGGAAGCGTCGTTGCCTTTGCCGTCAGCCAACTCGTCGACGTCGCCGTCTTCTGGCTCTTCCGCGACGCCACCGGTGGCAAGATGCTCTGGCTGCGCGCCACGGGTTCGACTGCTGTCTCGCAGTTGATCGACACCTTCATCGTCCTGGGCATCGGCTTTTGGCTCCCAGGCAAGATCAGCACCGCCAACTTCCTCAATCTCGCCTTCACCAACTACACTTACAAATTCGGCATTGCAGTCGCCCTTACACCTTTGATCTACGCGGCCCACAGTGTGATCGACAAGTACCTTGGCACCTCACACACCGGCTACACACCACCCAACCCTCAAATCGTCGAAGGTTAAAAGTTGAACCGCACCGCCAACTGAATCCGTCTTGGGCTTCGTGCCGAGGTCGGCTGCAGAAACAAAGTATCTGTCTGTGCAGTCGTTCCAGCCGTATCGAATCGAGCAGTCGTCGAAAGTGCCGAAAATTGTGGATAGTTCAACGTATTGTAAGTTTCCAGGCGCAACTCCACATTGCGGCCCTCTTTGAAGCGCACATTCCGAAACACGGACAAGTCCCAGTTAAACCAGCCTGGGCCGCGCAACACATTCACTCCAAGGTTTCCACCGTCTCCTCGCACAGGTGCCGAAAATCGGTCCGTCGCCGCTGCCTTTGCATCCAGCAGATTAAAGCGCGCTCCCTCCGTAGGCGTCCCCGTGATATCCACCCCGGTCGTAAGCGTATAGCCCGGTGTAAACGGCGCTCCACTCTGCCCGCGCGAGATTCCAGCCAGTTCCCACCCGTCAGTCACAAGCCCAACCCAGCGATTGTCCAGCTTCTTGCCCAGCTTCGGCACCCGCATCGTATACCGGAAGTTGAAGACATGATTGCGATCAAAATTCAGCGGCCCGTAGTTGCGATCCTTGGGGTCGCTCACTCGACCCAAGCTCCACGCGAGTGGATTCCGCCGTCACTGTGACACTCTCGCTCGTCTCACCCACCTGCAGTTTCAACTGCCCCATACTCCGCTGTTCACCCGACTTGATGACGATTCCTCGCTGTTGGTACTTCTTGAACCCCGGTGTGTGGATCGTCAGTGCAAACGAACCAGACCTCAAATCAGGAAAGCTAAAGAAGCCCTGTTCATTACTCATGCCAATGCGTTCAAACCCGTTGGACGCATCGACAACCTGAACCATCGCCTCGGCCAAAACTGCCCCGCTCTGATCTACAACAGTCCCGCTAATAGAACTCGAAACATTCTGACTCCACGCAGCAACGGCGAGAAGAACGATCACCCCGAAAATGCTCACTATGCGCTTAAATCTATCCCACGCGCGACCACGAGGCAACGCTCTTGTCCAATTTATGAATTAACTCCGATTCACCCAGCAAAAACGTCTGCGTAAACCACACTGCCTCTCCGCAAGACTTTCGATTCACCGGGCAATCATTCTTCTTCCGCCACTTCTCAAAATAGTTCTTGCCGTAAGCAAACTGGTATCCGCGCGACTCAAACGTATTCTTCAAAAAAGGCTCATCCTGCAAAGGCGCATAGCCACCCGAGGCTGGCAATTTTTCCTTGGCCAGATGCTTCAGAAATTCTGTCCGGCTCCGCCCGCCAAACTTCGCTGCCTCGTAGCGGAACATGTACAGGTGGTAAGCATTGCGGGTACAATCCTTGGCGACCTTCATCGGCGTAAGCCCCTCCACCCGTCCGAAGATCGCATCGATCTTTTTTGCCGTCTCTGTCCGGCGCTTGGCCTGCGCTTCAATCCGCGACATCTGCGCACTCAGCAACGCCCCCTGAAACTCGGTCAAGCGCAAATTCGCACCCGACATCTCGTAATGAAATTCCGTCCCTGGCTGCGTCCTCCCTCTTGAGTTGTTATGGAAGGCAAACGCGCGCTCGGCCATCGCCGCATCGTTGGTAACAACAGCCCCGCCCTCACCGGAATTCAAATTTTTCGATGCCTGAAAACTGAAACAACCAAGTGCCCCATGCGGCCCCACATGCTTGCCCTGCCACTCGGCCAGATGAGCCTGTGCCGCATCTTCAATCACCGGGATATTGTGTTTGCGCCCCAGCGCAATCACCTCACCCAACTCACCAACTCCACCCGCCATATGCACCAGGATGATCGCGCGCGTCCGGGGCGTAATCTGCTCCGCTACCCGCTTGGGGTCCATCTGTAAAGTTGCCGGGTCGATATCGGCAAACACCGGTACCGCATGAAAACGCAACACCGCATTCACGGTCGCAATAAACGTATAGGGAGGAACAATCACCTCATCGCCCGGTCCAATCCCTAAAACTCCAAGCGCCACCAGCAACGCCGACGTACCGTTAGCCACCGCCAGACAATGTCCCGCACCCGTCAGCTTGGCATACTGCTGCTCAAAGGCAGCTACAGCCCCGCCATTGCCGCGACCCCATTTGCCGCTCTTCAGAACCCTATCCAGCCCATCCTCTTCCCGTTGGTCAAAGATCGGCCAACTCGGAATCAATTCCGGCTCCGCTGCCCTCGCAGCTTCAGTGGCATATTGAACGGCAGGCAGGCTAACAAATTGACGGCGACGCATTACAAGATTCTATCCAAATAGATTTATTGCCAGAGGAGTTGATTTTTGTAGTCCTCTTGTTACATACTTAGAGGTTTTCCCGCTCTAGTCGGGATTGACCGAATGAAAGTACGAGTTCTGTACCACGACCATTGCTTCGACGGGGCTGCTAGCGCAGCCTTTTTCAGCCGTTTCCTCAAAGAAACCAGGCATCCCGATGCAACCTACGCTTATACAGGGATGGCTCATACCGCCGACCAGCTCTTTTCTGAATCCATGTTCGATGGCGACGTTAATGCCATCGTGGATTTTAAGTACTCTCCCAATCCAAACCTGACCTGGTGGTTCGACCATCACCAGAGCGCCTTTCTCACCGATGAGGATTCAGACCACTTCCATGCCGGAAACAACCCGCTCCACTTCTTCGATCCCGGCTACCGCAGTTGCACAAAGTTCATCCGCGATATCGCCCGTGAAAAGTTCGGCTACGAAGCTCCAGACCTCGACAATCTTGTCAAATGGGCCGACATCATCGACGGTGCCCAATATGCCACCCCAACCGAAGCGGTAGAACTCAAAGCTGCCGCTACAAAACTCGTGCTGGTCATCGAGGCTGTAAAGGGTTCAGCGATGGTGCAAAGCATCATCGCAGCCATGCAGACCATGCCGCTTGATGCAATCATCGCCAGGCCCGAAATAGCCGCTGCCTTCGACCCCCTCTACCAGCGTCATTTGCGCTCGATCGATGTCATCGGCAAACAAGCTAGCACCGACGGCGGCGTCATTTTCTTCGATCTGGTTGGGCACGAACTCGAAGGCTACAACAAGTTCGTACCTTATTATCTCTTCCCCAACGACACCTACACGGTTTCGGTGAGCGAATCCACTTTCCGCACGAAAGTCAGTGTCGGCTCCAGTCCATGGGCAAAGGAAATTAACCACAATCTCGCAACCATCTGTGAGCGTTATGGTGGCGGAGGTCACCCTCGCGTCGGCGCAATCAGTTTCCCTGTTGGTGCCGTAGCAGAAGCCCGTAAGGCCGCTGCCGAAATCGCCGCTGAACTCAAAGGCTAGTGGTTCGGGCCTAACATCTGGCCAATGCCCTGCATCAGCCGCAAAATTGCAGGCCCTAGCGTAACCAGCAATACACTTGGGAAGATCAGGAAAAATACCGGAAACACCAACTTCACACCTGTCTTGCGTGCCTGTTCTTGCGCCATCTGTCGCCGTCGCACTCGTGTGAAAGCTGCATGATTCCGGATCGCCGGCCCAAGTGATGTGCCAAACCGGTCTCCGTCGAGAAGAAGGTTTGTTAGCTTCTTTACCTCAGGCTCGCCCGTTCGTTGCGCCAGCCTTCCCAGTACATCGGCTCGCGATTGGCCGGCTCTCATTTCGAGATAGGTCAGTGACAGTTCTTCACTCAACTCCGGGTAAACCGTCTTCAGTTCTTTGCTCGTGTCCATGAGTGAACTATCGAGTCCCTGACCTGCCTCAAGCCCCAATACAAGTAAGTCCAGTGCCGCTGGCAATGCCTGTCGCAACCTTGCGCGCCTCCGGTTCAACATACCGCTCAAAAGATGTTCTGGAATCAGGTAGCCAAGCCCTCCCCCACAAATCGCCGCTACCATTGCCGTGCTGCCGCTTCCGCCAACTTGAATGCTGATGGTAAGTAATCCAAGGCAAAGTAGTATCCCCAACACTGCCTTGATGCCGAAGAACGCCTGTAAAGCATCTGGTTCCCGATACCCTGCTGAGATCAGCCTCAATCGGATTGGGTGATCGAGGTCGTTCGCCGGCGGGAGGATGCTCCCAATTTTTTCGAGTGTCTGCCTGATCGCACCATCGTCCGGGTTCAGCGAGATGCCCACCACTGCGTTCTCTGGCAGCTCGCTTTGCTCGGGCTCGCGAAGAAACCAGTATCCTCCGCACAGCACAGTGATCAGCACGAAAAGAAAACATCCGCAGAGTATGAGTATTTCCATGGCTCTGTTCCTAGATCTTGATGTCCAGAATCTTGCGAATCACGAAATGTGCGGCAACCAGGAAGCAGAGTGCCACAACGATCAGATACTTCCCGATCGGGTGATCTGTAAGGACGTCGAGATAGCCAGGACTCGACCAGTTCAGCATCAGGACAATCACGACCGGAATTGCTGTTAGCACCGCTCCAGTGAGTTTGCCGTGCGCTCCGATGGCTCGAATTTCCCCATCCAGCGAAGTCGAATCCCGTAGCCCCTCCGACACCCTCGCCAGCACCTCATGCAACTTGCCCCCAGTCCTGCTCTGCATTCGTATCGCCGCCACAAAGAGGCTTACACTCACCAGAGGCATCCGCTCGGAAAGATGTTCCAGTGCCTGATCCCAACTCCGGCCCAACTTCCACTCTTCAACCACCCTTCGAAACTCACCGCCCACTGGCTGCGCCGCTTCATGCGCCACCATCTCCATCCCGGCTGCAAGTGCGTGCCCGGCCCGCATCGCTCGCCCCAGCGAATCGAGCGCATCCGGAAAAGTCAACTCAAACTGATCAAATCGTTTCTTCCTCTTGCTGCTCACATACAAGAATGGCGACAGCATTGCCCCTACTCCTCCCACGCCAACCGCAATTGCGGGCAGCCAAGAGATCCGCGAAAGCACTACAACCGTTGAGGCTCCCGCCAGCAGCATCATTATTGTAAATCTTCCTACCGACCAACTCAGTCCAGCCTCCGACATCAGGCGTCTCAAGTTCTTGACAAAAGTGAATCGCTCGAGTAACTCTGCCCAAAAGGCAATGCTCGATATGTTCTCCGTTCGCAAAAGGAGCGGGCCATCTTCCTCACCCACCCCGCTTTCGCCGGTGGAAGGCAAGCCCACTTTCAACCAGGTCGTCGTAGCGTAGAGCCCCGCAACCACCAACGTAAAGGTAGTTGCGAAGATCACTGTTAAAAGGACGCTGGGCGACATTACAAATCTACTTTTTCTGTATCGGTTGGATGATCATCAACACTTCGCCGCCCCCAGGGTTAGCCCCGGGTGTCAGCTTTTCACGCAAGAACCCCACTTGTTCCGCTGGCACCAAGCCACTGACTATGGCTCCCTGATTTCTTCTTACCTGAATGCTTGAATCCACACGCCGTATGGTGCTCCCCGATGCCTCCGGTTGAATTCGCAATTGTGCGGAGCCATCGGGCCAGCTCTCCTGCGGTTCAATGTGCACGCGTATCGACGCCTGATCCGATGCTGTCCACGAAAAATCTCCAGACTTGCCCGCTAGCAATCTCGATCTCGCCAGAACCGGCGCCTTCATTTCATCCAGCTTCGCCACGAGATTTTGCTGTGCCGGAGAAATCGAAATACTCAGCGTATCGGTTCGCATTCCAGGCGCCAAAATAGCCATCTGCGCTGCCGATACTTCCACCAGACTTACTTCCAGTTCAACCGGTTGTGCCACAGCTCGCACCTGCGGCGCTCCCGGCACAAAGCTGCTCGTAACCACTGACTTCGGTACCACTGACTTCGTCACCCCACCAAGATTCAGCAACGATACCGGCCCAAGAGGAACAATTTGTTGATCCTTCTGGTTTCGCAGTACCACTCTCAAACGCGCGCCAGCATCAGCCACACTCAACCGCTCCGCATCCTGAGGATTGCTCAGAACAGTCAATACTATTCGTCCCTGCAATTGCGGATTAGCATCGCTCGATACGTTGTAAACCGTCGCGTTCTGCAGCAGTGTCTTCAGTTCCACATCAGTTTCACCGTTCTTCTGGCGATGGATAAGCGCTTGAATATCGACATGGTCACCAGGGTTTATAAGTTGAATTACACTCGACGAATCGGAGATGTGCACGGTAACCGCACGCATTCCTGCCGGGATCCCCGACGCGAGTCCTCGCTCGCTCAGCGGACTCAACAGGCTTTCGGTCAGAATTTTGCCCGGCTCTATCTTGTCCAAGGTACGTCGTCCAAGCAAATCTTCCACACGAGCGGGAACGGGCACCCCTGGGTCAGCGCTAGCCACCAGTTGAAAATCCCCAGCCTTCAACATCTGGCCCTTTTCAAGACTGTTCACACTGACGAAACGAAGACTCGCCACGTTTGTCGAGGATCCGTCCATTCGGCTCACAATCAGCCCGTAGAATATGCCAGTTGACAACACCGCAACCACCAGTGCTATTACGACGAGAGGAACAACATTCTTTTTCATAAGGTTTTCGCGCAGAATACGCTATGTCATTAATCGGCGTATTCCCCTGAAGTCTTTACTGGGAAAAGACCCTAGTACGGCTTTGTTGCCAGTACTAGAATGCTTTGACCGAGAGCAAACCGCCCCCCCCGCCGCAGCCATAAGCTTTCAAACGCCAGCGGGCAAGAGAGCAGATGATTCAGCACGGCATTGGGCACCTCAACTCCGCTTTGCGCTTCCTGCTGAGTCAATTCCTCCCATACCCGAAACTTGAACCAGGCAACCGGCAGGAGCAGTGAGTTTGCATAGGACGAATCGAGCACCTCAAAGCCAGCACTACCAACTGCTTCAACAATCCTGGGCCGCGTAAAGCGCTGTCGCTCGTGAGCGAATATCGAGTGCCGGCTACGCAATGCATCGAGGGCCGAAACCCGCAAGATCAACTTGCCTCCGGGCTTCAACACCCGATAGAATTCTTCGATTGCTGCTGCCTCCGCGCCCCTCGAGAAGTGCACCAGCACGTCCAGGCTCACTACCGCATCAAAAGCTCCATCCGCATAAGGCAGGCGCGAAATGTCCGTCTGCACCATACGCGGCACTCCACTTGTTCTCCCAAAAGACAATCCCGCAAAGTCGAGGTCTACCGGAAACATCTTCCAGCCGTAGCGTCCCGCCAGCCAATTCGACATGTAGCCAGTCCCGCAACCGCCTTCGAGCACCCTCCCAAACTTGGAATCCGGCAGCCGCCCAATCCAGGCCTCCAAAATCTTGCGCATCCCTGCAAACCACCACATCTCGTCTTCGGCCCGGGCGATGTTCTCGAATTCTGCCGGGTTCATGGAATCGCCTTGAAGACCAGTCGCCGCTTCACTCCCGCGTGTTCAGGCAATTCCCGCCTCAGGCTTTCCTCTGGATTGAGATAAACACTCAGATTGGCCCGGTAAAAGGCCAAAGTCTTGGCTGCACCCTCTGCAAAGGTCGTTTGCGGTTTCCATTTCAATGCTTCGGCGGCCCGGCTTGAATCCGTGTAATAGCTCCCAATATCGATCGCCTGCAAATGCTCAGGGAAGGGAATCTTTTCCACTCTGCCACTCATCGCAATGGCTATGTCACTCAGCGAGATCGCCTCGATCCCGCCAATATTGCACTCCCTCTCGAGAAAGTTTTCTGTCAGCCCGGCCAGGAGAAATGCCTGCACCACGTCATCCACATAAACTGGGTCTCGTAGCTGCTCCCCTTCACCGAATACGCTAATCGTCTCGCCCAGCAGAGCCTTTCTCACAAATACACCCAGAAAACCCTGTCCCGCCACATTCAAACTCATGCGGGGCCCATAAACATTGGTCAATCGCAGCACGATTGCATCCAGATCCCCAAGGTCGCTCATCATCAAGTGGTACATCGTAGCGGCATACTTGTGCACGCCGTTGTAATCGACCGGCCGGATTGGATGAGCCTCATCCACCGGCAAATACTCCGGCTTGCCGAACACCTGCCTGGTACCCGCATAAATGATTCGGACTCCCCGGTTTACCCGTCGACAGGCATCGAGAAATCGAAGTTGCGAAACCGTGTTGATCTGCAGATCGCGCTCCGGATACTGCATCGAATGGATGTGGCTGACCTCACCTGCCAGATTGAAGATCACCTTCGACTCAGCAATCGCATCCTCGAACGATCCCGGCTCGCTCAGATCTGCCTCGATCAATCGGGCGTTGGTTCCCGAGAGGTTGAATCGATTCGCCCCGCATCCAGGGATCAATGAATCAACCACGCGAACAATAGCGCCGGCTTCGTCTAGCTTTCTGGCGACATTGCTGCCGATAAAGCCCAGCCCCCCCGTTACCAACACCGGCATGTTTCGATAGAGTGCGAAGTCCATCTGGGTTCAACCCGCGTAGAAGCGGCGAACCGCTTCAGCCGTTTCTATCACCTGATCTTCCGGCAGTTGCGGCCACAACGGAAGCGAGACAATCTCATTCGATGCCCTCTCGGCATGCGGCAGGTCTCCCTTTCTTTGCCTCGACGAAGCAAAGGCTGGATGCAGATGCAATGGAACCGGATAATGAATGCCCGACCCGATTCCTTGCTCAGCCAAAAACTTTCGAAGCCGATCCCTCCGCGCCGCGCGCACGACATACAGATGGCAAACACTATCCTCGCTGCGCCTCACCAGTCGGATACCGCTAATCCCTGAGAGCAGTGAATCGTAGATCGACGCCAGCCGCCTCCGCTGCTGGTTCCATCGCGCCAGCCTCGGCAGAAAAGCGTTGAGATAGCAACACTGCATCTCATCCAGTCTTGCGTTGATCCCCTTCACAT
>ENA-ORBV01013627-ORBV01013627.1-microbial-mat-metagenome-genome-assembly--contig:-NODE-13627-length-12313-cov-4.055002_pt1 | contig 12313 bp, 10 predicted proteins | sample MGYA00237777_ERZ505514 | MGnify/ENA primary metagenome ERZ505514 (study PRJEB26160, sample SAMN06269048) | microbial mat metagenome | isolation source: Oligotrophic lake microbial mat | place... | reverse complement strand
GTCCGGGCGGTCGTCGTCTGGGCGTCCAAAGGAGCGACCGCAGACCTGAAATCGACGGCCTCGCGGGCGAGATTGCTCAACGCGGGCAGGTTGGCTGCCGCGGGGGTGCCAAGACCCACGTTGGCCCGGTCCATCTCGTCGAAAAGGACGACCACCACGCGAGGCCCTGGACGCGGGTCGGCTAGAACTCGCGACGGCTCAGTGGCCGGAACCTGGAACTCCGCAACCGCCGCTTCGCCCGCCTCGAAGAAGGTATAGACAGAAAAGGGCCCGAGCGTAAGCACCACAATCTTCAGAACGTGAACGACTCGTCGAGTCTGGAATGCCGCGATGTAGAACAGGCCAATCGAAGAAAAGACCGATAGGATCGCCAGTCCGGTCGCACCGAAGGTCGACACAAGACTCGGGGTTGTAACCGCGGGAATCTGAATACGAATCGTGTTCGCGGCGACCGCGCACACAACGAAGAACGACCAGGTGCCAATCGAACGAAGCCTTTCGACGGTTTGGGTTGCGATCAGCCCGGCGAAGAGGAGGAGGGCCGTCAGCAGAACGCCGACAACCGCGGAGATAAGGTGGACGTGGGTTCCCTGGCTGAAGAAGAAAGGGTTCCATCTGATTCCGAGAGCCAGTCGCCAAGGCTCCAGCCAAAGGAGATTGGCCAGCGACAGACAAAGAGCGATGTCCTTGAGGCGCTGTTTCAATGGATACCCGATCGGGCTTTCAGGACTCATGGAGCGGTCGTCAGTCTATTCGACCCCAACGCGGTAGCATCCAGGGTTCCGTGTCGACCCCCAACGAAAGCGACCCTCTTTCCGAGTCTGAAGTAGCGCAGATCCTCCCTGCAGTGGCGCGGATCGAGTCCGTTCTCGATCCCGATGCTCTGCTGCCGGCGATTGCCAAGCAACTTAAGGGCCTGGTGAAGTATGAGGCCCTGCGGCTCTATCTCGTTGCTCCAGAGGGCGGTCTTCACGTCGCCCACGGAGAAGGAGACCCCAAGGCGCTCTCGAACCCTGATTCGGGTGGCGCCCAAGTCGCGGAAACCGTGGAAAAACGGGTGGCACTAGTGCGGTCGCACGATTCCATCCACGTCTTGACCCAACCCCTCCTATACGGCGACAAGCTGGTCGGCGTTTTGGGACTTGAAGCCAATCAAAGCCGGACCTTCGGCAAGCGGGGCGTGTCGCTCGTCGACATGATCGCGGGCAACCTGGCCACGGCGATTGAAAACGCGAACCTCCATCGCGACGCGCGCTGGTACTCCGGCCTTCTCGCCATGCTGTACGAAGCGGGCAAGGAGATGGGGGCCATTCTTGAGTTGGACACATTGTGCGATCACGTCGCCGAGATCGTTCATCGCGTGGTCGACTACGAGATGTTCGCCATTTTCCTCGTGGACGAAAGGGCGAACGAGCTGGTCCTCAAGACCGCGCGACAGATGGCCACGATCGCGCCGAGACGTCGAATCGCGCTCAGCGAGGGCTTGACCGGAGCCGCGGCCAGCTCAAAGGAGCCGGTGATTGTGGGCGACGTTCGAGAGGACCCGCGCTACATCGCGGTGGAGCCCGACGTACGTTCCGAACTGGTGATGCCTCTCGTGTTCAAGGGGCGCGTGGTCGGTGTCTTCGACCTCGAGTCGAGGGAGCTCAATCGTTTCACCCACGAACACATCAAGGTGTTGACCCCCCTCGCGTCGCAGGTGGCGGTGGCCATCGAGAACGCCCGCCTTTACGAGGACATCACGAAGCGGGAGACCCGATACCGCAAGGAACTCACCATCGCGCAGCGCATCCAAGAGGGGCTCTTTCCCGAAGAATCTCCCAAGGGCGCCCGGTGGGACGCCTCCGCGCACTTCCTGCCCGCGCGGGAACTGGCCGGGGACCTTTTCGATTTCTACGACCTCGACGATCAGCGTCTGGGGGTTTGCGTGGGCGACGTGGCCGGCAAGGGCGTGCCGGCCGCACTCTTCGGCGCTTTTACTTCAGGCACGATTCGCGCGCGTGCGTTTCAGAAGGCCGCACCCAAGGAGCTCCTGTTCCGCGCAAATCGCACGCTGATTCGGCGAGCCGTGGAGGGTCTGTATTGCGCGCTCACCTACGCAATCTTCGACTTCGCGGTCAACGAGGTGCGCATCGTCAACGCGGGCCTCCCGTTTCCGATTCATTACAAGGCCGCGTCAAAAAAGGCTGAGCCTATCGTCCTTCCCGGAATTCCTCTCGGCCTCTTCGACAATGTGGTCTATGACGAGGTAGTCATCCCGGCCGAATCGGGCGATATCTTCGTGTTTCACTCGGACGGCGTCACCGAAGCGTGGAACGGCAAGGAGGAGTTCGGTTCGGCGCGTCTCGCCGCCCTCGTCGCCAAGAACGGACAGAAATCGGCCCGGGATTTGGGCCGCGAGATCGAGAAGACCCTGCGAAATTGGGCGAAACAGCATCTCGCGAACGACGACGTGACCCTGGTGATCGTACGGGTGGTCTGAGAGCGCTCGCGGGGTTGTGCGAGGCTCGACATGTCCGTGCGTGGCAGCTCCTGCAGATGTAGGGTCCACCTCAGAATTTGTTCGCTGTGGGGCCGCGACCCTCGTGAATGCCCTTCCCCTGCCACCAACTACGTCAGATGGAAGGGCGCACACCAGGGGCGCCCCTACGGTTGTAGGTTCTGTCACGCCGCGCGAATCCCCCGTAGGATCTGAAACCGTAGGGGCAGGCCTTGTGCCTGCCCTGACGACGCACCTTGTCGACGCGCGAAGGGCACCCACCAGGGGCGCCCCTACGGTTGTAGATTCTGTCACGGCACGCGAATCCCCGTAGGATCTGAAACCGTAGGGGCAGGCCTTGTGCCTGCCCTGACGACGCACCTTGTCGACGCGCAAAGGGCGCACACCAGGGGCGCCCCTACGGTTGTAGGTTCTGTCACGCCGTGCGAATCCCCCGTAGGATTTGAAACCGTAGGGGACAGGCCTTGTGCCTGCCCTGACGACGCACCTTGTCGACGCGCAAAGGGCGCACACCAGGGCCGCCCCTACGGTTGTAGGTTCTGTCACGCCACGCGAATCCCCGTAGGATTTGAAACCGTAGGGACAGGCCTTGTGCCTGCCCTGACGACGCAGGTTGTCGACGCGCGAAGGGCACCCACCAGGGGCGTCTATCGTTCGCGCGATAGTCGAAGAACCGTCCCGATCGCCCGAAAGACCTCCATCCTCGAGATCTTCGAGCGGCCGTGTCGACGCTCCTCAAAAATAATCGGCACCTCGGCCACGCGGCCGCCGTTCTTGAGTACACGGAAGAGCATCTCGACTTGGAACGAGTAGCCCTGAGCCAGGACGGTGGCGAAGTCGATCTTCCCTAACGCCGTCGCGGTGTAGCAGCGGAAACCGGCGGTGCAGTCGCGGACCTTCAACCCGAGCATGCCGCGGGCGAAGATATTGGCGCCCTCACTCAAAAAACGCCGGTGCAGACCCCAGCCCGTGGTCCCGCCGCCCGGGATGTATCTGGATCCGATGACGAGATCGAAGTCCTGAGCCTTTGAGAGGAGCTGCGGTACGTATAGCGGTCGGTGGGAGAAGTCTGCATCCATCTCGAGCATCGCCTCGTAGCCCTCATTGAGGGCGCGTGTGAAGCCGGCGATGTAGGCCGTGCCAAGGCCCATCTTCCCCGGACGATGAATGACCTTCACCCGGGGCGTACGGCTCACCCAGCCATCGACGCGCGTTCCTGTGCCATCGGGAGAACCATCGTCCACCACCAGAACATCGACGCCCGTCGGAAGGGCCAGAAGCGCTTCCAGCAAAGCGTCGATATTCTGGATTTCGTTGTAGGTGGGAACAACGACGATGGCCTTCAAGCGTCGGCGCCTTGCCTAGGCGAGGTCACGTTGAGGATTGGCGGTGAAGAGGTAGTTCAGGAACTCCGGATGGCCTTCGATGGACTCCCTGGCTTCAGGGCCTGCGGGCGTGAGCAGGAAGTAACGATACCCAAGGGGTTTCAGTTCCAGCTCCAGAGCGACCGCATCCACGCGACCCTGCAGCACCTCGCATATGAGGGTGGGGCGGTCTCGGGCGAGAACACGTCGCATCCCCCTGAGCACGCTTGGTTCCGTCGTTTCTGTGTCGATTTTGATGAGATCGATACGGGTGAGGGCGTACTCGTCAGCGAACCCGTCCACGGTCATAAGAGGAACGTCGACCCCGGTCAGGCCGGGAGCCCCAGCCATGAACGCTTCGGAAAGGCTGGAACTGGTCGGCAGCAGGCCCTCCTCAAGTGCCGCGCCCGAAAAGAAGAACCGCGCGGTCCCTTCGGTGTCGCTTACCGCAGCGTTGAAGCATTGGACGTTTCCGAGACCGTTCCGTTGAACGTTCTCCATAAGCCGCCGGTGAATCGGTTCCATCGGTTCGAAGGCAAAAACGCGGCTCTTGCGATTGGCGAGCGCTGCGATGAGAGTGAAGAAACCCACATAGGCTCCGATGTCGAGCACCGCTTCGGCCCGCGCGGACAGCCTGTAGAACAGATCGATGGTCCCGGGCTCGTAGGCCTTCCAACCCCTCCAGAACACGTGGTTGCTGACCCAATCATCGCCCTTGCTGAAAAGATGCAGGACCTCGCCGTTGGGCAGCGTTTCGAAGACGTGCCCAACACGGTGCAAGTGATGGGGAAACACCTCGGGCGTGGTCCCCACAAGCCGGCAAACACCCCGGATTGTGCTGGTAGCGATGCGATTGAACGGCTGGGAGTAGCGGAGGCGCTTCAGTGCTGCTTTCACGTCTTCGGCCTCGTCTGATCGCGCTCGGCGCTCAGGAGAGAATGCCGCCTTCCATAAACAAAGTAGAGCACGGTGCCGATAACCAGCCAGACACCGAACCGCTCCCAGGCCAGGGTCGGGAGGTAATACATGGTGTAGAGGCAACCGGCAGCGCCCAAGGGTGCCACCAGCCACACAAGCGGCACCCGGAACGGCCGGTGACGATCCGGATCTTTCAGGCGAAGCGCGAGCACACCGAGGCAGACCACCAGAAAGGCGAAGAGCGTGCCGATGTTCGTGAGGTCGTAGGTTTCGTCATCGTCGAGGATGGTGGCGCCGAGGGCCACCACCAGGCCGGTGACGATGGTGGTGACGTGCGGTGTGTGGTACTTCGGGTGGAGTCGTCGGAAGAATGGGGGCAACAGTCCATCCCGGCTCATCGCGTAGAAGATCCGGGGCTGGCCGTATTGAAAGACCAAGAGAACCGCGCTCATCGAGACGATCGCGCCAAACGAGATGATCACCTGACCCCAGCCGATGCCCGCCATTTCAAAGGCGCGGGCCAAGGGGTCGGAGCCCTTGAGCTGGGCATAGGGGACGATGCCGGTGGCCACGGCACCCACGATCACGTAGATCACGGTACAGATGGCTAGCGACCAAAGGATTCCGCGCGGCATGGAGTGTTGAGGGTCTTTGGTTTCTTCGGCCGCGGTGGAGATGGCATCGAAGCCGATGTAGGCAAAGAAGACGATGGCCGCGCCGTTCATCACGCCCCGCCAGCCATTGGGCGCGAAAGGCACCCAGTTGGTGGGCTCGATATAGAAGAAGCCAACACCGATGAACAAGGCCAGAACCGAGAGCTTGATCACAACCATCACATTGTTGGCGCGAGCGCTTTCCTTCACCCCAATCACGAGAAGCCAGGTGATGAGACCCACAATGGCGATGGCGGGGACATTGATGGCGATGTGGTGTCCAAAGATCACCGGCAGCTTGTCCATCTGGTCGGGATACGAAAATGCCACGTCGCGGTAGCTGTGGCACAGCCAGAATGGAATTTCGATCCCAAAGAAGCGGAGGAATGACGCAAAGTATCCGGACCACGCGATGGCCACCGCCACGTTGCCAACTGCGTATTCGAGAATGAGATCCCAGCCAATGATCCAGGCCACGAACTCACCGAGGGTTGCGTAGGCGTAGGTGTAGGCGCTGCCCGAAACGGGAATCATGGCCGTGAGCTCGGCGTAGCACAGGCCGGCCAGGGCACACACCGCACCCAAAAGGACAAAGGACAGCATCAGAGCCGGGCCCGCGCCGTAGCGAATGACCGTTCCATCCGGGGCAACCTCGCCCACCGCGGCGGTGCCGATGCTTGAAAAGATGCCAGCACCGATCACGGCGCCGATGCCGAGCATCACGAGGTCGAAGGTGCTCAGGGTTCGCTTGAGACCGGACCCCGGGGGACCCGAACCCGCAATCAACTGATCAACGGTTTTGGTTTGGAAGATGCTGGACATTGCCGCTTGGGGAACTCAGAACGGTGCGTACTCGACGCGTGCGCCGGCCTGAAGGCCCTGAATGCCGAAGTCCGAGAAGAATAAAGAGTCGCGGGTTGTGTAGGAGGAGAAGAGCCCTACTCGAGCCCGGCCAAGACGAAGGCCCAGATCCGCAGTGCCGACATAGGCGACATCATCGCGCCGGGCAACCCCGGCAGTGCCATCGTCCAGGACCACCCGAACGAGCCCGTCGCTCTTGAGAGTGGTGCGGATGCCACTGATGCGAAGGTCCATTCGCTTGGTGATCTCAATCGCCAACTGAGCGTTGAGAGCCCGCTGTTCAAGCGTGGGGAGCGAACCATCAACCGCAAAAGCCGAGACCGTGGAGTCGTGCGTGTAACTACCGGTCAGCCGGAAGCGACGGCCGATCTGGCGCGATTCCGTGATCCTTAGTCGAAAATATGGCTGAGTTTTGGAGGCACCACGGCTGTTGAGCTGGTTTCGTCGCCACCCTGCGGTTACCTGGGCCTTGAAAAGCCCCGCCGTCATGATGCCTATTCCCGCTCCCTCCGAGTGAAAGTTGCGGCCCTGGGCGGTGGCGAAGCGACTGTTGTCATAGGCTCCCTCAAGGAGCAGCGACGTCACGGGCGTCAGTCGATAGCGAAGCTCCGGGGCTACGCTCAGGACATCCAGGGACAAGGCGGTAGTGAGGTCCGCTCCCCGAAAATCCTGATTGGCGTCAAGCCGGGTTCGATTCACTGAAGAGCGTACCGCCAACGTGAGTCTGCCCAAGTCGCGCTCCAGACTGCCGAGGATGTTGCTGTTCGTCGAGGCGACGCGGGTATCAACTTCGAAACTTGGGCGGGAGAAGTCGCGGGCATGGCTGGTTGATAGCGAAATTCGCGTGCCCGTGGTGGCCCAATGAAGGGCCGCCAGTCCCCCGCCCGTCCAGCGTCGCAACCCGGTCGTCCGGTGAAAGTAGAAGTACTGCGAGCTTCCCTGAACATCGAACTTCCAGTGGTCGAGGAACGGCAGCGCGATATCCAGGCCCGGGCCGGCGGACGCAACGAAGTCCGCTCTGCGCACGCGCTCGTATTGGACGTTCGTGTCGACGGCCAGAGTCCCTATGCGGATTGTGGGAGTGATGATGAAGGGGCCAACGGTGAACTGCCCGATCGGCGCGCCACTATGCGCAGCATTGGGGGAGGGTGCCGGAGTTGCCGCAGGGTCTTGAGCGCGACTCGGGGCGGCGACTAGGGCAAAGAAGATACCAAGAGCGACGGAGAGACGCATGCGTGCAGAAGAGTAAACCAATTCAAAGGCCCGACGAAATCCTTCCCACCGAAGGGGCCAAGGCTCTGCACCGCCCGGGCGCGGTCGCTTAAGATCACTTCCTAATGAAAATCCTCGTCACGGGTGCCGCCGGCTATCTCGGCAGCATCCTTTGTGAACATCTGCTCGACGCCGGCCATGAGGTTCAGGCCCTCGACAGCCTCTATTACGGTGTGCACAGCCTCTTCCACCTGGCGGCCCATCCCCAGTTCGGGTTCACTTGCGCCGACGCTCGGGATGAGGCGGTGATGGCCGGGGCCCTCAAAGGTGTGGACGCCATCATCCCTCTGGCCGCGCTGGTGGGCGCCCCCGCGTGCGACCGCGATCCGCTCTTCGCCAGCTCGGTGAACCTCGACGCCATCCGCCTGCTTCTGCGCCTCCGGAGCAAGGAGCAACTCGTCGTCTACCCCACCACGAACAGTGGCTACGGCACCCAGACCGGCGAAATGTTTTGCACCGAGGAGACGCCGCTGGAGCCGATTTCCCTGTATGGACGGACCAAAGTGGACGCGGAGAAGGCGGTGCTCGACGCCGGGAACTCGGTGACCCTGCGCCTGGCCACCGTGTTCGGCATGTCGCCGCGCATGCGGCTGGACCTGCTGGTCAACCACTTCACCTACGCAGCACTCACCGACCGCTATCTCGTTATTTTCGAGAAGGACTTCAAGCGCAACTACGTCCACATCCGCGATGTGGCCGACGGTTTCCTGCACGTACTGTCAAACTCGAAGGCCATGAACGGTCGTCCCTTCAATCTGGGTCTCGACGATGCAAACCTCTCCAAACAGGAACTAGCGGAGAAGATCCAGGCCTACGTGCCGAACTTCTACGTCCACTTCGGCGAGGTGGGCTCGGACCCTGACAAGCGGAACTACGTAGTCTCGAACGAGAGGCTCCGCCAAGCCGGTTTCACGGCCAAGCGAAGCTTGGACGACGGAATCCGGGAACTGATCAAGGGCTACAGAATGCTGGGTCGCGGCCAGTTCAAAAATATTTAGGTGATCGTCACTCGAACGCCCGTCCGTATCAGCTTTCTGGGCGGCGGAACGGATTATCCAGAACACTTTCTGAAGCACGGCGGCCAGACCCTGGGCGTCAGCATCGACAAGTATTCCTACGTGTCGGTGAAGCGGATGGCTCCCTTGTTCGACTATTCGATCCGTGTCGGATACTCCCGAACCGAGACCGTTCACGACCGGGAGGAAATCCAGCATCCTTCGGTGCGCGAGTGCCTGCGTTTTCTCGATCTGCATGGGCCCCTCGAGATCCACTACATAGGCGATCTGCCCGCGCGGACCGGTTTGGGCTCCAGTTCTTCCTTCACCGTGGGCCTGCTTCATGCCCTTCACGCCCTCAAAGGTGAGCGGCCGTCACAGCAGCAACTGGCGGAGGAAGCCGTACATGTGGAGAGGGAAATGATCCGCGAGAACGTCGGGGTTCAGGACCAGTACACGTGTGCTCTCGGCGGATTCCTGCACCTCACCTATCTCGCCGGGTCGGGTGATATCCGCCCCACTCGGCTGACGATCCCGCCCCATCGCATGGCCGACCTGGAATCACACTTGATGCTCTTCCACACGGGGTTGGTGCGACACGCTCATGAGGTGCTTGTGGAGCAACTCGCCAACACGAGAGAGGGGAGGATCTCGCGAGAATTGACCACACTGTCGGCTCTGGTCGACCAAGGCTTGGAGTTGCTGCAATCCGAACGCCCGATCTCTCAGTTCGGCGAAATTCTGGACCGTGCCTGGATGTCGAAGCGTCGACTGTCGTCTCGGATCACGAGCGAACGAATCGACGGTATCTACAATTCCGCGCGCGCCGCTGGCGCGGCAGGCGGAAAATTGCTCGGTGCTGGTGGTGGGGGCTTCTTTTTAGTTGTCGCTGCTCCCGAACGACACGCCGACATCCTTCAAGCGCTTGAAGGATCAGCGCGTTCGGTGCAGGTTTCCACCGAGGCCACGGGGAGCAAGATCGCCTACCAAGAACTCAAGGACGCTGAGCCAACATGAAGCTGGCGGCTGCGTTGGCGTTGCGACGGGAGGCGGAAGGCCGCCCAGGACCCCCGAGACTTTTCGACCTTGTCTGCGGATTTGAGGCGCTGCACCTCCTGACCTTTTTGGAGGCCGAGTTGCTTTCGTTCTCTGGTGGCGGCGGATGTCGCGTCCGATCTGGAAGGTTTGGAGACCTCGAAGGGAACATCGAGCGCGCATCTGTGAATCCAAGTGAATCGGTAATTGTGGTCGTCGAATGGCCAGACATTGACCCGAGGCTTGGTATTAGATGGGAGGCCGACTGGCGGGACGCCGCGCTACACGAAATCGGCGACGTCGCCGCAGCGCGGTTCGCGCGAATTCGGACGCTCCTCACGACCGCGGTCCTGACTTCACGGGTAGTCGTTGTGCCGCCGGGATCGAACCTGCCCCCCTTGTTCCACGAGGCCCCCGGAATGCTCGGCAGAATCGAGTTGGCGCTTCGTGAGGCGGCCGCTCGATTCTCGGTCGAATGTGGGCAAATCTCCGGCGTTCACGTCATTCGGCCTCTATCTCAGGACACCGACTACGACGCGCGCCTGGAACTGTCGGCTGGTTTTCCGTTCTCAATCACCGGTGCAGCACGGCTTGCGGCCAGAATTGCTCCTGCAGCTGTCGCAAATCCACCCTTGAAGGGTCTGATCACTGATCTGGACAATACGTTATGGCGGGGCGTGGCTGGCGAGGACGGTGAGGACAATCTGACTTGGGAGGGCGAGCGGGGCCGCGCCTTCGGGCTCTACCAGCAGGTGCTGAACGGCTTGCTTGACGCCGGTTTTCTGGTTGGGATCGCCAGCAAGAACGAGCAGGCGACTGTAGCGAGAGCGTTCTCGCGGAAGGACCTTCTTGTTCAGTCAGAGTTGCTCTACCCATTGGAAGTGAGCTGGGGGCCAAAGTCAGCCGCCGTTTCGCGGATCCTCGCAGCGTGGAACATCGGACCAGAGAGCGTTGCGTTCGTAGACGACGATCCGCGGGAGCTGGCGGAAGTTGGTCGGGCGTGGCCTACCCTCAGGTTGCTTCAATGCCCGGGCGGGGACCCTCAGCAAATGCTCACATTCCTCGTCGAAATCAGGCGATTATTCTCCAGAGACAGAATCGTCGCCGAGGATCGGCTGCGCGTTTCCAGCGTAATTGCCGCATCTTCGCTCGAAGGGACCGCGGCATCGGACGACTTTCATCTTGAGGAGAAAGGTTGCGTACGCGCCGAGCTTGTGCGGGACCGGGGCGACCTGCGCGCGTTTGAGTTAATCAACAAGACGAACCAATTCAATTTGAACGGAGTTCGACTCGCGGAAGCGAACTGGCTTGAACTCCTCTCCGCATATCCCATCACTCGCGTCATCACTTTCGACTACGCCAACCGATTCGGGAAGCTCGGACGCATCGCTGCGGTTGTCGTCTCCAAGCAGGGCGAGCGACACATCGTCTCGAGCTTTGTTCTAAGCTGCCGGGCGTTCGCGCGGCGGGTCGAGTACGGGGTCATTGCCTTTCTCTTTGAGAGAATCGGTTGCGGGGGCTTGGATTTCCGTTTTCGCCCGACCGCTCGCAACGAGCCCATCGTTTCCTTCTTTAGGGGACTGCTGGGCTCCGTCGCGGCTGAGGAGCAGACGCTAAGCCTCACAATCGAAACATTCGGGTTAAGGGCACCGCTAGTTGCCATACAGATGGAAGAGATAGGGCAGTGGAAGATAGAAGACAACGCTTGACGGTTTGTTTCACACAAGTCTTTCCGAACCTGCCTCTCGAACGAATCGGAGAGGTGAGCGCAGTTTCCTACGCGGATTGGGACTCTGTGACACAGCTGCTCCTGGTCGGGCTCATAGAGGAAGAGTTCGGCATCCGGTTGGCTATAGAAGAAATCGCATCTCTGACTTCGTTTGAGCTACTGCTGGACCATGTCCAACGACACGACGAGCGCTGATCTCGCGGCTGAGGATCTCCGTGTTGGCCTTGCGGCCGATTTCGTGAGAACGATTGAGGCTGAGGACCTAGCAGCCTTTGGGTTGTTGTCGGGCGACCTCAATCCGCTTCATGTTGACGCTGACGTCGCGGCCGATTCGCAGTTTGGAGGGCAGGTCACTCATGGCGCTTTCCTGGTGGCAATGGTTTCCGCACTCGTCGGAATGAAGCTTCCGGGCCGGCGAGTCCTGGTCACGGGATTCAATGCTCGCTTTGGAAGTCCGGTCCGCGTTCCGGAGACCCTCCGTGTGTCCGGGACGATCGTCGCCTGGAATACGTCCCTTCAGTCTGGACGCCTAGCCGCTAGAGTCCAGCGCGCAACTGACGGGGAGCACTTTGCCGAGGTCGGTCACGCGATACGGCTTGGTCAGATACCCGCAGAAACCTTTCTCGAGGAACTGCCGCGCCATGTCGTCGTTGTCGTAGCCGCTCGCGACGATCGCGCGCACTTCGGGATCCAGTTGCCGGAGCTCCTGAAAACATTCCTCGCCGCCCATGCCGCCCACGACGGTCAGATCCATGATGACCGCATCGTACGGCCGGCCGATGTTCTGGTAACGCTTGTAGAGCGCGATCGCCTCGTCGCCGTTCTTCGCCAGGTCATACTTGTAGTCGAGGCTCTCCAGCATCGTGGCGGTCAACGCGGAGATCTTCGGATCATCGTCCATGAACAACACCCGCCCCGTCCCGAAACGGAGCGACGCGGCGCGGCGGGCCTGCACTTCGACCGGCTGATCGGCCTTCGGCAGGTAA
>ENA-ORBV01013626-ORBV01013626.1-microbial-mat-metagenome-genome-assembly--contig:-NODE-13626-length-12313-cov-4.256456_pt1 | contig 12313 bp, 11 predicted proteins | sample MGYA00237777_ERZ505514 | MGnify/ENA primary metagenome ERZ505514 (study PRJEB26160, sample SAMN06269048) | microbial mat metagenome | isolation source: Oligotrophic lake microbial mat | place... | reverse complement strand
GCCAATGAGTCTCGCCTAGCACATAGTCGCAAGCGCGCGGCCAGCGACCATCAGTGCGTGCGCAATCAATGTTGCAAGAGAAATGCCGGTCTAATGTGTTCCATTCGCCAAAGCCAACGTCGTGAGTTTCCGACAGACACAGTCCCGAATTTTACACTCCATTTTCTGGCCGCGCGCTTGCGACTATGTGCTAGGCGAGACTCATTGGCTACATCCAAATTCACACAAATCTGCTGTGCGCGATGCGCGTGCGGGTCAACTTCTAGGGCCGCATGCCATTGGCGCGTTGACCGGTCTTCAGGACGCGATAGGCGTGGTGAACAAACTCGACCACGACGGCCTTGATCACGAGATGCATCAGTTCGTCAACCTGGGCCTGGGTGAACCCGTGGGCATCAGTGCGGCGCAGGCCACCGGGTTGTCGACCATGGTGGAACGTGCGTGCGAAGGCTTGAAGGGCGCGCGCGTCGGAGAAGAAGTTTCACCGCGCGTGACCGACGGGCGCATCCTGATCTGCCTCGCTGGTCGCCGGAACGTCGGCAAATCATCGCTGACCAACGCCTTCTGTGGCGAAGAGCGAGTAATCGTCGCCAACCTGCCGGGCACCACCCGCGATGCGGTGGACGTGCCGATCGATCGCCCGGAAGGCATTTTCACCCTGATCGATACCGCTGGCCTGCGGAAAAAAGCGCAGATCGAAGAAGACTTAGAGTTCTACGCCGCCTGCCGTACCGAACGTGCGATCAAACGCGCCGACGTGGTGCTGCTGGTGCTCGACGCCAGCGACGAGGTCGGCGCGGTCGACAAGAAGATTGCCCACTTCTGCGAGGTCGAAGGCAAACCGACCGTGCTGGTGATCAACAAGTGGGACTTGGCAGAAAAGGGCGGCGCGACGCGCACCGAGTACACTACCTGGCTGCGCGATCGTCTGCCTGGGCTGAAGTTCGCGCCGATCACTTACACCTGCGCGCTCACTGGCGCACACATCGGTGAAGCACTCAAACTCGCCACCGAACTGCACCACGAAAACCAGCAGCGCGTCACCACCTCGCAGCTCAACGAGTTGCTTGAGCAGGCCGTGCAACGCCGGCGCCCGCGCAAGGTCGGCCCGGTGCACACCAAGATCTACTACGGCACGCAGGTCGATACCACGCCGCCGACGTTCATCTTCTTCGTCAACCGCACCGACTGGATCGAACCTGGGTATTCGCGTTACCTAGAGAACTTCCTGCGCGAACGCCTGCCGTTCACCAAGGTGCCGCTGCGCATCCTGTTCAAGGCGCGTGAGAGTGTATTCCACGAAGGCCTCGACCAACACCAGGTCGTCAAGGCCCGCACCAAGGCTGAACGGCGTGCCACGCTGGTGCTTCCCGCAAAAACCAACCGGCCAAAACGCCGTGGTCCACCACCGACGCGTGGACGTCGCAAGTAAGCCCGCTTTCAAGTCGATGAGCACTCCGATGAGTTTCCGCCCATGAGTTGGTTGCTGCTGCCCCTCACGTACCTGCTCGGCTCGGTCAGCTTTGCGTGGTTGGCGGCGCGCGCGAAGGGCGTCAACCTGCGCCAACACGGCTCGGGCAATCTGGGAGCAACCAACGCCGGACGCGTGCTCGGGCGCAAATGGTTCTTCATCATCTTCGTTGCTGACCTGGCCAAGGGCTTAGTCCCGGTGCTAATCGCCAAGGCGCTGGTCGATGCCGGCAGCGCCCACGTGACGTTACCGGTGCTGACCGCCGCCTGTGCGATCCTGGGCCACAGCTTCACCTGCTTCCATGGGTTCAAGGGCGGCAAGGCGGTGGCGACCTCGCTCGGTGTGCTCATCGGCTTGGTCTATATCGCCGCCGGAATCACCTTCGGCGTCTGGCTGTTGGCATGGGCGCTCGGTTACGCGGTCTTCCGCCTGAAGGCCAGCGACGCGGTCGGACCGGCCTCAGTGGTGGCGGCACTGGTGATGCCCTTCGCCCACTTGGCAACGTTCCCAGGGCCGTGGGCCCTCATCAACCTGCCGTTGACGATCTTCCTCTTCCTGGTCGCGACGTTGGTGATCGTGCGTCACCGCTCGAACATCGCCAAATTGTTGGGCAAGACTCCGCCTCCGGCGGAGTAGCTGCGAGCTACCAGCTGCGAGCTACCAGCTGCGAGCTACGAGTTCATCCTCAACTCGCGTACGTGCGCAATTTCGCAGCTCGCAGCTCGTAGCTCGCAGCTCGAAGCTCGAAGCTCGTAGCTCGCAGCTCGTAGCTCGAAGCTCGTAGCTCGTAGCTCGTAGCTCGAAGCTCGCAGCTCGCAGCTCGCAGCTATTCCGGCGGCGTGCCGAGTTCCGGCATCAGCGCCATCAACGCCTGACGCGCGCGATACAGCCGTTTTTCCACATTTGCTACGCTGATTCCCAGCGACTCGGCGATGCGATCGTAATCAAGGCCGGCCTCGTACTTCAACGCCAGGATTTCGCGATACTGCGGCGGGATGCGTTTGAGCGACGTACGCAAGCGTTCGAGCAACGGGTTCTCAACCTCGGCCTCGCGTTGCGGGATCTCTCTGAGTTGTTCATCGTCGACGCTGCGCACACGGGCGTTGCGGCGCAGCCAGGTGACCGCTTCGTTGCGCACGATGGTGCAGAGCCACGCGGGGAAGGTGGCATGATCACCGAGCTGACCAAGATGGTTGTAGGCGCGCAGAAAGGATTCCTGCACCGCGTCATCGACCGCCTGGTCATCTCCCAACACGCCGCGGGCGACGGCACGGGCACGCTGCAGGTGGAGTGACACCAGGGCCTCGAAGGCACTGCGATCACCCCCCAGGGCACGTCCAACCAGTTCTGCGTCCGCTTCGGCCATCCCCGCGACTATCCCGTGCTTAACGAAGAAGGCAGACCTTTTCCGTTTGGTCGGCGTCTCAGCGATTGAGACTGGAGACCATGGCCACTACTCGACGCATCACCACCGTCACTCTGGACTGGGGTGATACCCTCGCCGCCAACCACGGCATGCCCTACTTGGTCACGCAGCGCCGGGCCTTTGAACGTCTGGGTCAGGACCTGGCGGCGCTCGGCTGCACGGTGGTTCCCACGGATTTCGCGGAAAAGGCGATGACCGACCTGTCCGGCGATTGGCGACGGTCGATCGATCCGGTGCTGAATCCCGAGCACAAGGAGTTCGATTTCGCCGCCATGCTGGGTGGCTGGATCGCAGCGGTGGGCGGCATGGACTGCGATCAACACCAAGTGCGCCAAGTCCTCTCCCGCTGCACCGCGCGCCTGGCCGATACGGTCATCCCCTACGGCGACAGCGCACCAGCGCTCAGCATGCTCAAGGCTCGCGGTTACCGCATCGGCATCCTCTCGCACACGCCGTGGCCGGGCGACGCTTGCCGCGAGTGGTTCCACCGCCATGGCATGGCGGCCTACATCGATTTTTACAGCCTCAGTTGCGAGGTTGGTTGGATCAAACCACACCCCCGTCATTTCCAACACGCGCTCGACCAAGCGGGCGAGACACCAGACCGCGTGCTGCATGTCGGAGACCATCCAGTACGGGACATCGAAGGTGCGCGAGCACAAGGAATGCGCACGTGCCTGCGCGTCACGGAAAACATCTACTCCCAGGACGCGCTCGCCCGCTGCCGTCCGGACGCTGAGATCCTGCACCTGCGTGAACTGCTCGACGTGCTCGACCGTTTGGGCTGACGAAGTGGCTGATTCAGTGGCTGATTCCGTGGCTGATTCCGTTGCTGATTCAGTCGCTGATCAGTTTCCGCGGACCGCACGCGGCGAACGGCCAGTGACGCGCCGAACTTGGCGTGACAACGTCTGGATCGAACTGAACCCGGATTGGGCGGCAACCTCACCCAGGGTCAGGGCCGTGCTGCGCAGCAGATGCACGGCCGCCTGCACCCGCTGCTCAGTCTGCCAATCCCCAGGGGGACGTCCGATGCGCCGCACAAACGCACGACAGAAGTGTTCCCGACTGCAGGCGAAACTCCGTGCCAGCGCAGTGAGCGATCCAGGATGCAACGGCTCGGTCATCAGCGATTCGATGGCCCGTTCGACCGGCGTCTGCCGCGCTGCCAGATCACGCGTCAGCGCGCTGAACAAGTGCATGACAAAACGATGCACCGCAGCCGCGATCTGCATCGCATCACGTCCCGCAGCCGGATCGGCGGCAGTCATCAGCCGATGCAACTCATTAACGACATCGGCGCCAACCGGGATCACCGAGCCGTACCGGCGGCGCAGATGCGCCCAATGTTCCGCCAGACCCGCGCCCTGAAGATTGATCCAGTCGCAGACGTACGACGCCCGTGGACCTGGCGGCAACCAGTACCGGCTCGGTTCGCCGAAGGTAAACAATACCGCATGCCCAGGTGGGACCTCGTGGTCGCCATCGCGATCACGGTAACGTAACACGCCTTCGACGGTGTATTGGAACACACACAGCCGCGCCGGTTTCCGTTCGCGATTGTCCCACAGGTAATCTGCCGTAGCTGACACCCGCTGATGCGAAAACGCACCAACCCGCCAGAGCGCGGTCACATCGCGGGAACGGGTGTTAGAGGTCATTCCACGGCCTGTTCCGTAGCGAGGGCGGCAATCGTCGAGCGAGGCAAGGAAGCAGATCGGTTTGGAGCGGAGGCATGGCCGTAGGCCATGGTGAGCACCAAACTGATTCGCTGACGCCGCCGCAGCCGACGAGTGCCGACCGCAGTAGGAACAGGCCGTGGAATGACCTCATAACCATGGCGATGTTCGATAGGGCGGTCGGCGGCGATTGCCATCACCCGCGCTTGCACGTCGACGCGCACAGGCTCAATCGCCATCATGGCTGCCTCGAATCCCGATCGTGACCGCCGCCTTGCCGGGCGTCCGCGTTACCGCTACCGCGACGCCAACCCGTTGAGTGACGAAATCCAGGATCTCCTCGGCAGCGAAACCTTTCGCCGGCTCAAGCGTTTCCAGAAAGTCACCGACGCACTCAAGCGCACGCTCGGTGAGGCGATCCTCGCCAAACTCAAACCCGTGCGGCTCCAGGAGGGCGTACTGACCATCGACGTGCTGGACGGCCCGCTGCTCGCCGAACTGCGCCAGCATCGTGAACGCGCGGTCCTCCAAGCGTTGGCTCACGCCGGAACCGGCGTCACCGACGTGCAATGGCGCATCGCCCGCAGCAAGCCGCCGACTCGACCGCTGACTCGACCGCTGACTCGACCACCTACGACGTGATGATCCTGCCCTCAGGCCACACCACGGCGCTGAGCAGACGATCGGGCAGTCCACCGCTGGTATCGCACAGGATTCGCTGCGACAACACTAAGGCCTGTCGCACTGGCGTGTGGCCACTGATCACGCAGCAATCGGCGGGCAAATCTTCCGGCACGCACTGGGCCCACGCCTTATTGAACAAATGCGATGCCTGGCCGTCGTCACCTTCCCATCCTTGTTCGAGGCGACTTACCTGCGGCTCCCAGGGATCTTCACCCAGGCCGGCATGTACCGCGATCCACTGCTGCGAGCCCTCCTGACCGCGCAGGATCCAGGGCAACGACACCATCCACGCAAGATGATCACCGAGCGCCTGCATCAACGCGTCGGGCGTCTTTACGGCGTAGGCGGTCATCACCGATTGGCCGCCAAAGCTGCGCTTCCACGCGTCGAACAGGCGTAGATCTGGTGCGAACCCCGTGCCCGGCAGACCGAGTGAGCGCACCAAGGTGTATTCATGATTGCCCATCAGGCAGCGGGCACGCCGGCCTTCACACAAACTGCGTACGCGATCGAGCACCGCCGGAGATTCCGGACCACGGTCGATGAGATCACCCATGAACACCAGTTCGCCCACCGCCGCATCGACCACCCGATCGAGTCGTCCGCGCCAGCCGTGGACATCGCCAACGAACGTGATGGGCATGCCCATCACCATCCATCTGCGGTGGTCACCTGCCAAGCCCCGGCTTGCCCAGGGACTAGCTCAGGGCGCGGGCGGCGCTGCTGGGGCTGGAGCTGGGGCTGCAGCGGCAGGCTCAGCAGGAGCTGGAGCAGCCGGAGCCGGTGCGGCCGGCGCAGGGAACACTGGTGCCGCACCCGGAGCCGATGCGTCCGGCGCAGGAAACACCGGTGCCGCACCCGGCACTGGTGCCGCGGAGTCTGGTGCTGGAGTGGTCTCGGCGGGTTTGGCCTCAAACTGCTTGTCGAGCGCCGGACGCAGGGCTTTGAAATTCTCGTCGCTGATGACGTAGAAAAATTGACTAAAGCGTGCCTGGGCCTTGGCCGCGCGCGCCTGACCAGGAGCGGCCTTCGGCGGAGCCTCGGCGGGCTTTTCCGCGGCCTTTTCCGCGGCCTTGGTCGGATCTGCAGCGGCAGCGGCAGCGGCAGCGGCAGCGGCAGTCTTGTCGGCCTCGGCCTTCTTAGCTTCGGCATCTGCCTTGGCCTTGATGGCGTCCTCGTCCGCCGCCGGATCGTAGGCCACGTACACACTCATGTAACGGTTGTGGCCGGCTTCCTGCTTCTTTGCCTGCGCGGCTTCGCCTGACGGCTTGTCCTCGTCTTCGCCGGAGATCTCACCGAACAGCAGGCTGTAACGCAGGCCGTCCTTGGTGATGAAGTCGACGCGGCCTTCGTTGCCGAAGAGTGCGTAGATCTTGTTGTTGAAAGAGACCTTCAGCGAATCCGGACGGCCCAACAATTGCGGCGATTCACTCGGGAAGAAACCCGCCTGCGACAACCATTCCAGGCTGAACTTGCGCACCCCGCTCAGACGCAGGCTGGTGGCTTGCGACAGCAGCTTGTCGACGGTGTCCTTAAGCACGCGCTTACCCTCGGGCGTCTGGGACGAGGCCCATTCGGTCCCACCAGCAGCACGGGTGAAACGACTGAGCGAACGTTCTTCGATCGCGGCGGTCTGCTCGTTCACCGAATAATCTGACACGCTGATGCCACGGATGTCGTCACTCTTGAGCTTGAGCAAATCGGTCTCGACCCAGTCGACGAAGCGCGAGCTGACATCGTAGGACGTATCGGTCGACTGGTCTTCTTCGTCAGTCTTGTAAGCACCTAGACGCGCGGTGTAGACCGCGGAATCGTCGGCATCGCGCACGAAGACCAGGTTGTCGCCGTCTGGCACGCTCTTGCCGATGATCATGTCGACCAGCACACCCTCGGTGGCATCCTTCAGCACTACCCGTTTGCCGCGTCCTTTGATCTTGTCGTCTTCAAAGAACGGATCGACCACACCCAGATCCTCGTGCTGCTTGCTGTCACGCGTGACCAGACGGCCGCGCACGACATTGCGCACGCCACCGCTGGTCTTGCCGACGCGGGTACCGCCATCGGCCGGATAATTGTAATGGCTGGGAATGGTCCACGAGCCCTGGCTGCGTTTGACCTCCAGGACCTTGGGCGCGCTGGCGGTATCGTCCCAGGTCACCACGCGCACGGACGTCACCTGTTCAGCGGTGACCTGCTTGCCGGTGCGGTTAAGGACCTGGCCGACCAGATCGGCCACGACCGTCCTATCCGCCGTCATTGGAATCCAGGCCGGGATCGCCGTACCGATGGCGAGCACACCAAGCAGGATGGGAAGGCTTTTCATGGCTGACTCCGTTTGCGGGAGGCGGGGATATGCGAACGTTCGGAGCGCAGGCGCAGGCTGGCGACCGCGAGCACCAAGATCAGCATCACGCCGGCTGGGATGCCAACCGCGAACCACTTCACCTGCAGCAGACGACGGTGGATGGTCTGATCCTGGGTGATGTCGGCGTCGCGAATGGTCACGTCCTTGTCGTAGTTGATGTCGGTGATCGCCTTCTGCAGTTTGCGGTTGGCTTCGCGGACGACGTCGACCTTCAGCTGTTCCTTGGCGTTTTCGTCGAGGTCGGCCAGGGCATCGATTCGTTCAGTGGCCTTCTGGAACTCGTCCTGCGCTTTCTTGAGCTCGATCTCTGCGGTATTCGACGCGGATTCCAACTGCTCACGACGGGCATTGTCGGTCTGGACCTTGACCTCATCGATCAAGGTCAGCGGTCGGGCCAACGGCCGGCGATTGCGCAGCGCAAGGAAATCCTCGTCGGAGGCCAAGGCGTCAACCGCGTTGGCCATGAACTGCACGTTGCGCAGATTGCGCAGCACGGCCATCTCATCACGACCGAGTTGGTTGCCGGCATTGCGGTACAACTCGAAGATGCCGTTCGCCACGAAGTCGGTGTCCGCCACCACGATCACGCGGATCGGCTTCGCGCTCGGCACCCCAGACTTGGTTGCCACGTCGGCCACCTTGGTTGGATCGTCTTTCTTTTCGTCGTCCGCAGCCGGCTTGGCGCTGGGATCAACTTTGGGATAAGCACTCGGCATGATGCCGGTGACTTCAACCGCCAACGCCGGGCGCAGCGATTCCGCACCGGCCAGGAAGCGTTTGGGTTGGGTCTGCCGTAGCTGACCGAAATCGCTCTTGAAATACTCGCTGAAGGCATGGCGACCCCACTTGGCGGTCAGGGACGGACGCAGCAGCGGCGTGACTTTTAGACTTTCGGGTTTCCCTTCGGCGATGGTGATGGACCCAGGGAATGGCAACACGACCGAGTCGATGCCAGTAGTGATGGTCGACGACTCGATGCTCTGCTGGTCACGCATTACCCACACGATCGCTGGCGGCATGGTCCCGCGGAACTGGTGGCTGGGATTGTAGTCCGACCACAGAACGCTTTCGAGGTTGAAGTTGAGACCCAGCGCGCGGTAGAACGGCCCCATGTCGGCCTTCTGTTCCGGCGGTTGCTGCTGCTGCATCATCATCGGATTGCTCGCCGGCTTCTTGGGCTGGCTGGGCGCCAGCGTCGGGCTGGTGAACGCCGGCAGCGGATCATCCAGCAGCAGCGCCGGGCGACCCGACCACACGTAGTCGTGCAGCTTCTCGACCTGTGGCTGGGTCAGGCTTGATGGCAACGGCACGATCAGGACCTGGACCTCTTCCGGCACGTCGGCGTCGAAGCTGACTTCACGGACCTCGTACTGTTTCTTCAGTTCCTCGATCAGCTCCCACGCCGGGCGCATCTGACCGCTCTGGAAATCAAAGTCGGCGGTGATCTTGAGATCAGTGGCACCGATCCCGATGACCGGGCGTTTGGCACTGCCGACGGTGCGCACAGCACGCACCAGTTCGTATTCCACCGACAATCCCGGATCGAAGGCGGCGATGTTTTGCGAGCGCGAGCCACTGACCACGGCAGCGCAAAGGAACACGTCCTGCGGTTTACGGCCGCTGACGCTGTCGACGATGGCGCGTTGTGGCTTGAGTCCGAATTCCTTGGTCGCGCGCTGGCCCGCCGCGTCGAGCGCGTTTTCCGGACGCAGGAGCTTGACCTCGACCTTGCCACCGGACGAACGTTCGATGGCGAAGAGTTTGTCGCTCACCTCCTTGGCCTTGAGCTGCAGCTCTTCCGGCAGGTTGGTGCTGATGAACGCGTGGATGATGACCGGGTGCTCGACCTTGCGGATGACCTGGCTGGCGGTCGCGCTGATTGAGGACAGTCCCTCAGAACTGACATCGGTGTCGACGTTATTGAGGTAGGCGAGCCGACCAATGTTGATCGCCAAGAGCAGGCCAAACGCCACGCTGACCACCTGCGCAGCGATCTGTTGGGTGTTGGTCGGACGCCACCGGCGGCTGGACAACAGGAACACCGCCAAGCCAAGACTCGCCAGCGCCGCTGCCAGCGCGATGACCACGCCACCAAAGGGGATCACCCCGCGATTGAACGGATCGAACCAGTCCACCATCCGCGCACCCATCATCAGGATCGCGCAGTACATCGCCCCGATGACGAAGGCGACGGCGGGCAGGCCGACCTGCACGCTGGCCAGTACACCAAAACCTGCAAACGCCACACCAGCGAGCCACCAGCCAACGTAGTTGGCAAGCACCAGACCGATGTCCGGCGAGCCCAGCCAGCTCAGCACCACCAGGTTGGTGAGCGAACACAGCAGAGCGATGGTGAAGTAACCGACCACCGCCAGGAATTTGCCCAGGATCGCATCGATGATGCCGAATGGCAGCGTCAGCAGCAGTTCCTCGGTTCCGAGTTCACGCTCGGTCGCCCATGACCCCATGGCGAGGGCGGGCAACAGGATGACCAGCATCAACGGCATGGCGGTGAACAGCGGACCGAAGTCGGCGATATTGCGCGTGTAGTACGCATCTGACAGAAACATGAATGCGCCAGCGGTCACCACGAAGGCGAAGATGAAGACGTAGCCGAGTGGATTCGACAACAGGCTATGGAGTTGACGGCGGGCAACCGCGCTGACGCCATTCAAATTGAGGACGCTCATGCCACCACTCCTTTGGTCAGTTCACGGAAACGTTCTTCGACGGTGGTCTTGCCTGCCAGTTCCGCCGGGGTGCCGGTGAACTGCACGCGACCTTCACTGATCAGCACGACGTTGTCCGCCATCGCCTCCACTTCCTGCAGGATGTGGGTCGACAGCAAGATGGTCTTGTCCTTGGCCAGTGACCGCACCAGGTCACGTACCAGCATGATTTGGTTGGGATCCAGGCCCGAGGTCGGTTCGTCCAGGATCAGCACCTGGGGATTGTGCAGGATCGCCTGCCCCAGGCAGACGCGCTGGCGGAAACCCTTCGACAACTTGCGGATGGTCTTGTGCCAGACCTCTTCGATGCGACAGCTTGCGGCAACGCGATCGAGCGCATCGCGCAGGTCGGTGCCGCCCATGCCGCGACTCTCACCGATGAAGCGCAGGTACGATCCTGGCGTCATGTCGGGATAGAGCGGGCCGTTCTCTGGCAGGTAACCGAGTACGCGGCTGGCTTCGATCCGCTGCGTATCCATGTCGAAGCCGGCGATCAGTGCGCGACCCGCAGACGGGGCGAGGAAGCCGGTAAGAATCTTCATGGTGGTCGACTTGCCCGCGCCGTTGGGCCCGAGGAAGGCCGTCACCGAACCGCGACGCACGTCGAACGTGACATCGGCGATGGCGGTGAAGTCACCGTAGTACTTACACAGTCCCTGTGCCTGAATCAGTGCCGCTGAGTCCGCTGAGGCAGCGGGCGGAGTCGGCGCGGGTGGCGTAGTGGTCGGTTGCGACATGCATCCTCCTAAAAGTCTGACAACAGCGTGAACGTGACGACGACGACGTGGGCACGGACACCCACCATGGATCAGTGCGCCGGGACGCAGGTAACGGAGAAACCTTTCAGTGGTCCCCCGACACCCTTCCCTGGCGTGAGGCGCGGGATTGTGTGGTGGTCATCGGCGAAGCAACGCGGTGCCGGGGCCAAAGCCACGCGACTGCGCGCACCGTGATGCACCGCCCTAACACGGGATTGCCCCCCTTCGCTCTGCCGTTAGCGTGCGCCCCGCAGCCGGCACGGGCCGCGCAAAACCAAGGGATTTCCCATGCAATTCGACATCAGCCGCGACTTCCTCGACGGCCTCATGATCCAACAGCCCCCTTCCCGCGAAGGCCTGAGCGAGATCCGCGCCGCCGGTCAGCTGCACTTCTTGCCATCGAGCCCGGATGGCACCATGCACACCGCAGTGACCGCCTTCGCGCTATTCATCGGTCAGGCCGAGCAGCCCTTCGCCCGTGGCGGCTGGCGCTTCCTCTTCACCACCGATGCCAAGTTCGATCCCAAGGCCGGATCGAATGATCCGTTCTTCCAGCACCTGATGGTGCTCGGCACCGGCAAGATCATGGCGCAGCTCAACAACTTGTGCATGCACTCGAATCTGCCGCTGATCCCGTTCGAACCCGGCCGCATGGTGACGCAGCCAGCAGGCCAGCAGCCGCCAGCGCAGCCGCCAGCACAAAACCAGCAGGCTCAGCAGTAAGGTCCTGCGGTCGTCGCGATTGGCATGTCGACCGCCGTCACTTACCACGAAGCGACCAAGTACCATCCCGAGACCATCGGTCAGGGGAGTGGGCTCGACTGGTCGGCTCAGCCCGTGCCCTACAAAGAATACGATTGTGCCGACCCCGTCGGCTTGGCGGATTTCCTCCCCTTCGATCCCAATCCCTTCACCGGTCGTCCGGCGGATGATGACGCGCACGCGTTCGTGTCTGGCGTGCCGTCGCTCGCCGCGCTCAGTCATCTGATTTTCTACACCTACGGCGTCACCGGCGTGGTCCCGAGTGAGCCGCGCCACCTGCTGCTGCGCGCCTGTCCTTCTGCTGGCGGATTGTATCCGGCGGAATGTTACCTGATCGTGCGCGACTGGCCGGAGGTTGCTCCCGGCCTGTACGGCTACGATCCCACGCGCCACCGTTTGATTCCGTTGTGGCCCGGTGTCGAAATTGCGGACGCCGCGG
>ENA-ORBV01013624-ORBV01013624.1-microbial-mat-metagenome-genome-assembly--contig:-NODE-13624-length-12314-cov-37.329084_pt1 | contig 12314 bp, 10 predicted proteins | sample MGYA00237777_ERZ505514 | MGnify/ENA primary metagenome ERZ505514 (study PRJEB26160, sample SAMN06269048) | microbial mat metagenome | isolation source: Oligotrophic lake microbial mat | place... | reverse complement strand
ATCTGTGAGCATTATTAAGTTAATTACCGCGTCTAACCCAACCTACCATTGTTTACATCTCAAATGGAAACACTATACTCCCGCACCAAATGGGTCTAGAGGAATTATTATGCTAATGTTCACTCCTGTTCATTCTTGTAGTAGCACAGCATCATCAATATGTCGGTTATACCAAGGTTTTAATTATGCCGTGCTACTACAGCATATTTAGCCCAAAAGAACCATTCGATTATGGTGCGGGATTCCTAGCCTACAATTTCCCTCAAGGCAGGTCGGTGTTGCCCATCAGGTAGAGGTCGCACTCGCGAGCGGCCCCGCGACCTTCGTTGAAGGCCCAGACAACCAAGCTCTGACCTCGACGGCAATCGCCAGCAGCGAAGACCCCAGGGATGCTGGTAGAGTATTTGCCGTAGTCAGCTTTGACGTTGTTGCGTGCGTCGCGATCGACACCCAGGGCATCAAGCAGGGGTTGTTCGGGGCCGAGGAAGCCCATCGCTAGTAGGACGATCTGTGCGGGCAGGACTTTTTCGGTGCCAGGGATGTGCTTCGGAATAAACTGGCCTTTGTCGTTTTTCTCCCAGTCCACCTGCACCGTGTGGACAGCTTTCACATTGCCGTTTTCGTCGCCCTCGAACTTCGTTGCGGTGGTGAGATAGCCACGCGGATCTTCCCCGAACTTCGCCGCCGCTTCTTCTTGGCCGTAGTCCATCTTGTAAACCTTCGGCCATTCAGGCCAAGGATTGTTAGCAGCCCGTTCCGAAGGCGGTTTAGGCAAGATTTCCAGCTGCACGAGGCTTTTGCAGCCGTGGCGCAAGGAAGTGCCCACGCAGTCAGTACCCGTGTCGCCGCCACCGATGATAACGACATCCTTACCTTCGGCAGAGATAAAGTTGCCGTTCTGAGTCTTGTCTAGAATCGCCTGGGTATTCGCAGTGAGGAAGTCCATCGCGAAGTAAATGCCTTTCAATTCGCGTCCTTCGATAGTCAGGTCGCGGGGTTTGGTAGCGCCTGTACAGAGGACTGCGGCGTCGAATTCTTTGAGCAGATTTTCAACGGGGAGGTCTTTGCCGACTTCTGTGTTGCAGACGAACTTGACGCCTTCTTCTTCGAGGACGTTGAGGCGGCGCAGGACGACCTCTTCCTTGTCCAACTTCATGTTTGGGATACCATACATGAGCAAGCCACCGGGCCGATCGGCCCTTTCATATACAGTCACCCAATGTCCGGCTTTGTTCAGTTGGGCGGCGGCTGAAAGACCCGCAGGGCCAGAGCCGATGATGGCGACTTTTTTCCCGGTGCGCTTAGTTGGCGGTTCTGGGTTTATCCAGCCTTCTGACCAGCCTTTTTCGATAATCGAATACTCTATGTTTTTAATCGTAACTGGCGGGTTGTTGATGCCGAGTACGCAAGAGCCTTCGCAGGGGGCAGGGCAGACGCGACCAGTGAATTCGGGGAAATTGTTGGTTTTGTGGAGGCGATCGAGTGCCTCGCGCCACAGACCGCGATATACGAGGTCATTCCATTCGGGGATAAGGTTGTTGATCGGACAACCGCTCGCCATGCCGCTAATCAGCGTACCTGTGTGGCAAAATGGAATGCCACAGTCCATACACCGTGCGCCTTGGGTGCGAAGGTTGTCTTCCGGCATATGTACGTGGAATTCGTCCCAGTTGCGAATGCGATCGAGCGGTGCTAGTTCCGATGGCGCTTCCCGCAGAAATTCGATAAAGCCAGTTGGTTTTCCCATAGTCGTGTCTCAACCGATGCTAGATTTTTAGATTTTAGATTTTGTAGGGTGTGTTATATCATGGGCGGTGCGATCGGTATTGTATAGTAGGGGCCAGTTTATGCGATATCCCTGTCTCCTCTGCGATCGGCTTCATCCTTGATGTTTCCTACAATCATCACAAACACCACTGGAATCAACGGTCATTGGTTTAAAATGTTTAACCAAATGGTAACGACCGAAGAATTTTTCAGGAGCGTCTGCATGGTAGCCTATTGTCTGGCAAATGACGCATTGGATCATCCACTTCCTTGTACGCCGATCGTTCAAATGCCATTCTGGGTCTTTGTCTTTCTCCATTGAAATAACTTTTACACAATTATTGGTGTTTGAGAAATCTAGGAAACATCGCCAACTATTTCCGATAAATGTCCTTGCGATGCTTGCAATGGAGAACTACGACAGTTGATGTTTCGTCATTAATTTCATAACGGATTCGGTATTCACCAACTCGTACTCGGTATTCTTTTTCAAACCCTTTCAGCTTTTTCACTCCTAGTGGACGCGGCTGTTCCGCAAGTGACAGGATTTTCTCCACAATTCGACTACGCACATCCTCTGGTAAATCATCCAGTTGCTTTTGAACAGGTTTGGGGATGAGAACAGCATAACTCATAAATTTTTGCTAGACTGACTAGCAATATATCCCTGAATAGTTTGATAATCTCCCATCTGGTATGCCTTCCTAGCTGCTTCAATCTCCGCGATAACTTGGAGTTCTTGCTCGATTGATTCTTCTTCTTCAAACAACAAATCCTCTAAAATTTCCAAAAGCTGACGCTTTTTTTCCAAATCTAAAGATGTAATTGCTTCAATCAATGATTCAAAGGGAACGTTAAATTTAACTGCTGTCATTAGGCTTCTCTCTTGATTTCAATTTGTTTACACTATGTCTTTACCTATTATTCACAATCTTAGCTCAATAATCTTCATAATTGTAACTGCTCACCGCATTTTATGCCGTCACCATTTTAGCTTTTGAATTGCGAGACACTGGCTCAAAGTGCAATAACATTATCTGATTTGAACGCCAACCGATCCACTCGTAAGTACGTCCGTTGCGATCGCGTAGCGTGCTGCCAACTGTTAAGGCAACTACATAAAACAACTTAATTGAACTACCAAAGTACATTTATAGGATAATTCAAAAATGCTGTATCTATGGTAACTATAGGCATAATCTCCACTAAACTTTGCGCGATAATCAGTCTGTCAAAGGGGTCTTTGTGATGAAATGTTAATTTTGCTAACGCATCTAAATGTTCTGGTAATATCCCAATTATTTCTATGGCGTTGTCATTAACTTCTCTTGTCACCAACTCTGTAAAAGGCATAGCTAACTTTAGTTTTCCTATGCTGACTTTGATAGACATTTCCCAAAGGCTTGCAATACTCATAAATCGTTGGTTACTTTTAGTTTCAATGAGGTTTCGTGCAGTGTCACTGAGGTTGACACTGCCTCCAATAAACCAAAGGAAAGTATGGGTGTCGAGCAGTAGATTCATGGTGCATAAGCCTCGAAATCTTCCAAGGGCTCGTCAAAATCATCCGACATCTCAACTAAACCTTTCGCACTCCCAAATTTGGGGCGTGGTTCTTCTTTCGGGATGACTACAATCTTAAAAGAAACTCCATCACTTCGAGTAATGATAACATCTTCACCTTCTGCGGCTTCTTCGATGAGTTCTGCCAGCAGACTTTCTGCTTCTTTTAAATCAACCTTACGCATGAGTCCTCTCCTTCCTTTGAAGTCTGATATATTTTTTTGAAAGAGTTCATTTTTCAAACAATAAGGCGTAAAACTCCAGGCCCTTAGAAACCGCGTTTCTTGGAGAAACCGGGTTTCTTGGAGTTCAGTTTATTTACGCCCACCTACTTAATACCATCACTTCATCTAATTTCTGGTGTCAAACCTCGCTCTTGTGCTTTGTGGCTAATATCGCTCATCACTTCTTCAAGTCTTCTCTTTTGGCGAGCCACTTCACTGAGTTTCAGGCTGAAGAATGCCTCTAACTTACGGCGCTGTTCTTCTGGAACTGCTTCAAAGATACGGGCAGCCTCGGCATTGACACGAATTGTAATTGTTTTTGTTTCCATAATGACCGCTTTTAGGATTCCTGATTTCCATACTATAGCTAGGGGCTAGGGGGTTAGGTTTCAGGAAATTTCAGATTTGAGATTTCAGATTTTAGATTTAAAATAAATCAAAAATCTAAGATCTAAAATCTCAAATCTAAAATTCTCTCCCCCCCTCTTCCTACTAGCTGCCGCCGATGCGGGCCAGGTCGCGAGCGTTTTCTTCAAAGGCAGCGGTGAGTGCATCGTCACCGCTTAAGCCTGCCGCGATCGCATTTTCGATCGCCTGCAACACTCTCTTGTAGTCCTTCGGCATCACTTTGACGAACTTCGGCACCATCTCCTTCCAGTTCGCCAACACTTTCGATCCCTTCTCACTCTTGGTGTAGTCGATGTGCTGCTGAATCATCTCGTAAAGATCCTTGATTTCCTCGGCATCTTCCAGTTTTTCCAGCGCCACCATCGACATATTGCAGCGTGTGGCAAAGTCGCCTGTCTCATCCAGAATGTAGGCAACACCGCCACTCATCCCCGCCGCAAAGTTCCGCCCAGTTGCACCAAGGACAACAACTTTACCGCCAGTCATATATTCGCAGGCGTGATCGCCCACACCTTCCACAACGGCATTGACCCCAGAATTGCGGACAGCAAAACGTTCGCCTGCTATTCCCCGGATATAAATTTCACCCGAAGTCGCACCATAGAGAACCACATTGCCAACAATGACATTTTCTTCCGCCACAAAAGTGGAAGCTGCCGATGGATAGATGATAATCTTGCCACCGCTGAGTCCCTTGCCAACATAGTCATTCCCATCGCCCTCCAATTCGAGGGTGACGCCTTTGGGGACAAATGCGCCAAAACTCTGTCCCGCACTGCCTTGGAAGTGGAGGTGGATAGTATCTTCCGGTAGTCCGTACCAGTGGCGTTTGGCGATTTCATTCCCCAGAATAGTACCGACAACGCGGTTGACATTGCTGATGGGTAGAGTTGCTTTTACCTTTTCGCCATTCTCGTTCGCACCTTTACAAAGATCCAGCAGCACGGTCATGTCGAGGGATTTGTCAAGTCCGTGATCCTGCGGCATTTGGCAATAACGACCGACTTCGGGCCCGACTTCTGGCTGGTAAAGGATCTTGGAGAAGTCAAGTCCCTTCGCCTTCCAATGTTCCACCGCCTTCTTCGGTTCCAGAACATCCGTGCGTCCCACCATTTCATTGATCGTGCGGAAACCGAGTTGCGCCATGATTTCCCGGACTTCAGCCGCGATAAACTTCATAAAGTTGACCGTGTGGGCGGGATCGCCAGTGAAATTCTTCCGCAGATAGGGATCTTGGGTAGCGACCCCCACCGGACAGGTATTGAGATGGCACACGCGCATCATAATGCAGCCCAGGGTAACCAGAGGCGCAGTCGCAAAACCGAACTCCTCAGCACCCAGCAAAGCCGCGATCGCAACATCCCGTCCCGTCTTCATTTGACCGTCAGCTTCTACAGCAATGCGCGATCGCAAATTATTCAAAACCAACGTCTGATGCGTCTCCGCTAAGCCCAGTTCCCAAGGCAATCCGGCGTGTTTGATCGAAGTCTGAGGAGAAGCCCCTGTACCGCCGTCGTAGCCTGCAATTAAAACCACATCCGCATGGGCTTTGGCAACACCAGCTGCGATCGTGCCTACACCGACCTCAGACACAAGTTTGACGCTAATTCGTGCTTCGCGATTGGCATTCTTCAAATCGTGGATGAGTTCCGCGAGATCCTCGATCGAATAGATATCGTGGTGTGGCGGTGGTGAAATCAAACCCACCCCAGGAGTTGAGTGACGCACTTTGGCAATCCACGGATATACCTTTTTGCCAGGAAGTTGTCCGCCTTCTCCAGGTTTCGCACCTTGCGCCATCTTGATCTGAAGTTCTTTCGCTTGGGAAAGATACAAATTGGTGACACCGAAACGACCGGATGCAACTTGTTTGATCGCGCTGTTTTTGGAGTCGCCCAACTCATTCGTCCAGGTGTAGCGATCGGGGTCTTCGCCGCCTTCCCCGGTATTCGATTTACCGCCGATCCGGTTCATCGCGATCGCCAAACTTTCATGCGCCTCCTTCGAGATCGAGCCATAACTCATCGCCCCCGTCTTGAAGCGTTTGACGATCGCTTCGACTGGTTCAACTTCTTCAATGGGGATAGATTCCCGCTGTTTGAATTCGAGCAAGCCCCGCAGGGTGAAATGCTTCTCGTTCTGTTCGTTTACCAGTGCTGCATATTGCTTGAAAAGCTCGTAGCTACCTTCGCGCACCGACTTTTGCAATGCGTGGATTGTTTGCGGACTAAACAGATGCGCTTCGCCGTCCTTGCGCCACTGGTAGTCGCCACCCACATCCAGAGTATGACCGTTAACTTCGCGATCGGGGAAAGCATGACCGTGCCGCAAAACCGCCTCTTTGGCAATCACTTCCAGGTCTGCGCCTTCGATCCGCGATGCTGTCCAGGTAAAGTATTTGTCAATCACAGATTGGTTCAATCCAACTGCCTCGAAAATCTGTGCCCCTCGATAGCTTTGAAGTGTGGAGATACCGATTTTGGCAGCGATTTTGATCGCACCCTTTGTTGCCGCCTTGATGTAGTTTTTCTGGGCGGTTTTGCGATCGACATTAACCAATAAACCTTGACCGATAATATCATCGATCGTCTCAAATGCCAGATACGGATTAATCGCTCCACAGCCATAGCCAATTAGAGTTGCATAATGATGCACCTCGCGGGGTTCGCCGGATTCGAGTACAATTCCAACTCGCGTCCGTGTACCTTCGCGAATCAAGTGATGATGGAGACCGGAAACAGCCAACAGTGCGGGAATGGCGGCGTTATCCTTGTTCGTATCGCGATCGCTCAAGATGATAATGTTTACGCCATCTGCGATCGCGTCATTCGCCTTGACGCAAACCTCCTCCATCACCGTTTCCAGTCCTTTCGCCCCCTCTTTCGGATTGAATAGGATGGGGATAGTAATCGACTTGAAATTGCCCTCATTTATATATTTGAGTTTTGCCAATTCCTCATTACTAATGATTGGCGTTTTCAATTCGATCAGATGACAACTTTCTGGTTTCGGTTTGAGCAAATTACCTTCCGAACCGATCGTTGTTTCCGAAGAAGTGATAATCTCCTCGCGGATAGAATCGATCGGTGGATTCGTGACCTGGGCGAACAACTGCTGGAAGTAATCGTAAAGCAGTTTCGGACGATCGGAAAGAACCGCCAACGGGGTATCCGCACCCATTGCGCCAACAGCCTCCACCCCATCCCGCGCCATCGGAGTTACCAACAATCGCAGTTCCTCAAACGTATATCCAAAAGCCATTTGCCGCTGAAGCAAAGGAATCTCAGATATCAGATTTTCCTGCCCCTGGGGTTCCTTCAATTGCGCGAGTTCGACCATAAATTTGTCGATCCACTCGCGGTAAGGATGTTCCGTGACCACCTTGTGTTTGATTTCTTCATCGGAGACAATACGCCCTTCCGCCGTATCGACGAGGAACATCCGACCTGGTTGGAGGCGACCCTTAGAAGCGATCCGATCGGGTTCGATGGGCAATACACCCGCCTCAGACGCCACAATTACGAGGTCGTCTTTCGTCACGTAATAACGAGATGGACGCAAACCGTTGCGATCGAGTACCGCACCCATGATCGTCCCATCCGTAAACGCGATCGAAGCTGGCCCGTCCCAAGGTTCCATCAGACAGGAATGATATTCGTAGAATGCCTTTTTCTCATCGCTCATCGACTCGTGGGCTGTCCACGGTTCCGGTATCATCATCATGATGGCGTGAGGAAGCGATCGGCCCGATAGCACCAGCAATTCCAGCGCATTATCGAAGATAGTAGAGTCGCTGCCATTAACATTAATCACAGGCTGGATCTTTTTGAGGTCATCGCCGAACAACTCTGACTCAAATAGCGACGCCCTAGCGTGCATCCAGTTAATATTGCCCCGCAGCGTATTGATTTCGCCATTGTGGGCGATGTAGCGATAGGGATGCGATCGCTCCCAACTAGGGAAAGTATTCGTGCTGAAACGGGAATGCACCAACGCTAACGCGCTTTCCATATCGGGATCGTGCAAGTCGGGATAATATTGTCCTACCTGCACTGGCATCAGCATCCCTTTGTAAACCAATGTCCGACAAGACAGACTCGATGGATACCAATGCTCATCTATCTGGGTGACGCGAATAGCATTGTAAGCCCGTTTGCGGATAATATACAGCTTCCGCTCGAAAGCTTGCTCATCAGAGAGTTCCGGGTTACGCTCGATGAAAACCTGCTCCATGAAAGGTTCGCTCGATTTCGCCGTCTCCCCCAAAGAAGAATGGTCTGTCGGCACGTTGCGCCAGCCTAACACCTGCTGACCTTCTTCGATCGCAATGCGTTCAAAAATCTCCCGACTCTTCTGCCTTGTCACAGGATCGGGCGAGGAATAAATTGCCCCCACACCATACTGGCCCGGTTCTGGCAGCACGATACCTTCCGCCTGCATCACCTTCTTCAAAAACTTGTGCGGTACCTGCATCAAAATACCCGCCCCATCACCCGTATTCGGTTCGCAACCGCACGCCCCGCGATGGTCTAGATTCAAAAGGATCGTCAGCCCCTGCTCTACTATATCGTGCGACTTTTTTCCCTTCATCTGCACGATAAACCCGACACCGCACGCATCATGCTCGAACTGTGGATCGTAGAGGCCCTGTTTTGGTGGCAGTTTGTTGATGTTCATTATCGATTGATAGCCTAAAAGTGGCAAATAGTGTTATCTAGAGATTAGCAAACCCTTAACTCTGGCTACTCTGAATTTTCTAACAAGAGAACCTTGTAGCCACGATATCTTAAGAAAATTGTCAGATATGTTCACTTTTAACATATTTTACATACATCACAATAAATCCAGATCTACATCCGTGTTCATCTGCGTTCATCTGTGGTAAAAAATATTCACTTCCCCACTTTCCTTATTGTTCTCAGTACGAAAGATCCAAACGACCTTAAGCTGGATGGAAATAATCATATATTTCCTGTGCCAAACGAAGCCCAATTCCAGGAACTTCCACTAGCTGTTTAACAGACGCCTCCCGGATATAATCGATCGAATTAAAATGCGCCAAAAGTTGCTTTTGCCGCTCGAATCCCAATCCCGTAATCTCATCTAGACGAGAACGACGCAACTTATCGCTGCGCTGCTGTCGGTGGAAACTCACAGCAAATCGGTGCGCCTCATCCCGCAATCGCCGCAACAGTTGAACCCCTGGTTGTTCTGGATCTGTTTGCAGTGGCAAAGATTCCCCAGGCAGAAATATTTCTTCTCTTTGTTTTGCTAAACTTACCACTCGCAAATCTTCTAACAAATTCATTTCTTGCAGAACTGCCACAACTGATGACAACTGACCTTTACCACCATCAATCATTACCAAATCTGGAAAATCTGCATTTCCCACTCTTTCCAATTGCGGATCTTCTACATACTTGCGAAAGCGGCGACGAATAACTTCGGCAAGACTGGCAAAGTCATCCGAGTGACCGGCAGTAACGGTAGGATTTTTTATCTTATAATGTCGATAATGTTGTTTGGCGGGTAAACCATCAATAAATACAACTTGAGATGCTACGGCATTTGCACCTTGAATGTGGGAAATGTCGTAACCTTCTATCCGTCGCGGTAAGTCTGGTAAGTCGATAATGTTGGCTAAATCCTGGATTGCTTGGGAATTGCGATCGCTAAATCGCTGGATACGAGATAATTCATACCCAGCATTGCGTTCCACCATTTCAATTAAATCAGCTTTGCTTTGCCGCTGCGGAGCTAAAATAGTAACTTTACGACCTTTTAACTCCGTTAAAAAATCCGCCAATATTTCGCTTTCTGGCAATTCGTGTTGGACTAGAATATCAGCAGGAATTTCCACAGGTTCGGCATTTTGATAATGTTCCTCCAATACCCGCTGCAAAATCTCTCCTGGTGTTGCAGATTGTGCATCTGCAACAAATCCCAACCTCCCCACCAAACGTCCGCTGCGAATCTGGAATAATTGAATGCAGGCGTGTCGATCGTCGGCGGCAAGTGCGATCGCATCCCGCGACACGGTATCATCGGGCAGGGAGACTTTTTGGTCGGCTGTCAGAGACTTCAATCCACTAATTTGGTCGCGGATACGCGCTGCCGTTTCAAAGTTTAGCGCAATTGCCGCCTGTTCCATCTGCGCCGTCAGGATGTCAATCAGTTCTTGACTGCGACCTTGGAAAACCATTGCCACTTTTTGTACGATTTTGCGATATTCTTCTGACGAAATCAGCTGCTGACATACGCCAGGACAGCGCCCCAGGTCGTAATTTAGACAAGGACGGTCTTTAAATAGGGGTTGAGGACGTTGACGCAATGGAAATATGCGTTTGATTATATGTAAGGTTTGACGTAAAATACCAGCATCGGTGTAAGGGCCGTAATACTTGTCTTGTTTCTTACCCAGTCTCCGATTGCGGGTGAGGAAAATGCGCGGATAGTCTTCCGACCAGGTAATCAGGACGTAGGGATATTTCTTGTCATCTTTAAGCAGGACATTGAAGTAAGGTTGGTGCTGCTTGACAAGGTTGGCTTCTAATGCTAGGGCTTCCGCTTCGGTATCGGTGACGATGAATTCTATCTCGGCTACCTGCTTTACCATTAAGGCAATGCGGGGACTGAGGTCTTTGGAGTCGCGGAAGTAGGAACGCAGACGCGATCGCAATTTTTTCGATTTACCGATGTAGAGGATGCGATCGCTCTCATCCTTCATAAAATATACACCAGGTGCAGGAGGTATTTCCTTGAGGCGACCTTCCAGGCGTTCCGGGTCTTTGATTAGAGATAGTGCGATCGTAGAAATGGTCACGACAGATTCAGGAAAGTTTGTCTATCACCATCATACGAAAGGACTTTCAGCTTGTGGGGTAGGTATTTCCGACCTTGCACAGAAACCCGGTTTTTTGGAAAAAACCGGGTTTCTAAGCCATTTCTTTGTAGGTTGGGCCCTTGTGAAGCGAAACCCAACCCATTTGTTTTCTTTGTAGTTTTCTTTGTAGGTTAGGCCCTTGTGAAGCGAAACCCAACCCATTTGTTTTCTTTGTAGGTTGGGTCCTTGTGAAGCGAAACCCAACCCATTTGCCCTAGTTTCGTGCCTCAACCCAACAAATGCGCGTCCATTTTTCGGTTTGGCGAAGATATTGTAGAGAGAAACCCGGTTTTTTGGAAAAAACCGGGTTTCTAAGCTTATGACTTTGCGGAGAACTGGTAATTATGCAGTTTTTTGAGACTTGCGCTTGCTAGCAGCAAACAAACCACCTACAACCATTAAACCAAGCACTGAAGAGGGTTCTGGCACCGCAATAGTGACTTCGTAGTTACCATTGTGAGACCTTCCATCGTCTGCGGCAACCAAACCCGAATTAGTAGCATTGAAGCTGTAAAGATAGTCAGTCACGCCATTGTAAGTGTATTTGACTACTTCACTTGCTTGGAATCCATTTGGCAACAAAGCTGCAAAACTTGCAAAAACGGGATTACTAGCATAGGCAGCTTTTACATCGTAGTGACCTGCCAGTCCAATACTAATTAGGCCAGTATTATCATTTTGGTTGACGTAGGAGATGTTGGGGTCGCTGCTTGCTTGGAATCCCTTAGAACCCAAAAAGCCATTATACATACCCTGAGCCAAACCAGTTCCTACGAATCCACCATAACCAGCTTTGGTGATGAAATCGTTAAACCACTTGTTAGCAAGGTTTGTCGCGCCGTATGCGGTATTCATACCAGCTCCAAACCAGTCTGTAGCCGTTAAACTGCTGAGGGTGAGCGCCTTGCCACCAAGATTACCTGTCAAGCTTGTGTTCTGCAAGAAATTAAAACCAGCTTGTTCGCTGCTAGCGCGTAACTCCACGTTGCCAGTGGGACTGCCAGCGTTACCGTCCAACACTGATTGGACATTGGCCGGAGTCTTTGGAATGACAACGGTATTATTCCCGGACACACCATACACCAAATAATCACTAGCTGCCGTTCCACCAATTGTGGCCCCAGTAAGGGATGCAGCAAAGGCTGGGGCGGTAGCTAGAACGCTGGCACCAGCAACCATTGAAGCGCCGATAGCAATACGTTTAATAGTTTGTAGCATTTTTGATTTCTCCTCAAAGTTTCTTAGTTGATGGTCTGCTCTAAATATTGTCACTATTCGCCAGGTTGTCTATTTCATTATTCTCTTGAGGAGTCTAGGCTGGTTGTGATTCCGGGCACAAGACCGAAGTGATAATTTCTTAGACTCTCTAGCAGTAGTGCTACCCTCATGCTTTAAGCTATTACGCATCTAAATCCAATACAAAGACGGGCAGGATGCCCATCCCACAAGAAGTTCAGAAAAACTGACGG
>ENA-ORBV01013622-ORBV01013622.1-microbial-mat-metagenome-genome-assembly--contig:-NODE-13622-length-12317-cov-4.464052_pt1 | contig 12317 bp, 17 predicted proteins | sample MGYA00237777_ERZ505514 | MGnify/ENA primary metagenome ERZ505514 (study PRJEB26160, sample SAMN06269048) | microbial mat metagenome | isolation source: Oligotrophic lake microbial mat | place... | reverse complement strand
CCGCGGTACCTATCGTCGGCGGCGTGACCCTGGCTTACTTCGGATCGGCCATGCTCATGCGTACTACGATCATGACTGAGAAGCTCGCACGGCGCGGGGTCGACGCCGCCGAGGATATCGTCGTGCACGTGGCGACGTGAGCGCCCTCGTCCCAGTTCGTCCATCGCCGCACCTCCGCCGCTACGGACACGACACGGTGGCCCCGCAGGGCCTTGCGCCCGAGCTGCAGCACTGGTTCGACGCCGACGGCTTCGTCGCGTTCGTCGATACCGGCACCGCGTGGGTCGCCGCCGGCTCGCCGATCGCCCCGGCGGAGCGCCTTGCCACGGTCGCCGCGCGGTTCACCGACGCCGCGCGCGCACGTGGTCGCCGCGCCTGCTTCTTCGGCGTGGAGCGGCCCTTGGTCGACGCCGGCGCGTTCGCGCTCGCGATTGGCGAGCACCCGGTGTGGGACGCTTGGCGGTGGTCGGACGTGCTTGCGACCAGCTCGTCGCTCCGGTATCAGGTCCGCCGGGCATTCAACCACGAGGTGCGCGTCCGTCCGCGATCGGAAGGCGAACCGCTCGATGCGATGCGCGCCGTGATCACACGCTGGCAGTCTGCGCACGCAATGCCCCCAATGGGCTTCCTCGCTGACCTCGACGCCGCTGCAGTCACGCGTACGCGGCGCATCCTCGTCGCCGAGCGCCGCGGACAACTCGTGGGGTTCGCGGGCATGCTCACGATCCCGTCCCGCCAGCGGGTGTTCATCGAACACCTAATCCGGGCGCCCGGTGCGCCGAACGGAACCGCCGAGTTGCTGGTCGACTCCGCGATGCGCGAGGCCGGCGGGTGCCAGCTCACGCTCGGACTCGCTCCGTTGTCGGGGAGCATCCCGCGATGGATGAGGCTTACGCGCTGGCTCGGGACCCCGCTGTACGACTTCGCCGGCCTGCGGGCGTTCAAGGAGAAACTGCGTCCCCACACTTGGGAGCCGGTCTACCTGTGCACCGTGCGCGGCTCGCTACCGGTCGCGTTGCTCGACAGCCTGCGTGCGTTCGCCGGGGGCTCGCTGCTCGCGTTCGCAAGTCGCTGGGCCCGTCGAGCTGGGTGGTGAACACGTAGCGCAACACACCAGGCGTCACGCTCCAAACGCCCTGACCGCGGACGTTCGAGCTGATCGGCCCTGGGGTGAACAAGCGACCACGCACGAGACCTACCGATTGATGCGCGAACCAGCCAGCCCTTTCAACCCGTGGGTTTTGCAGGTGAACGAAGAGGATGCCTGGATTGATTTGTCGAAGTCGCCAATCACTACACGTCCACACACCCCCAATCCCGTTTTCGGCACAACCTCATGGTGACCATCCTGACGGAATCAGGCCGCCTGGTCTTGCGCAATCATGTTTTTGGCGAACCTCGCCACGGCACGAACGAACGAAAAATTCTGACCTCGGCCAGCGAAGTCAGTCACATGCTGCGCGAAAAGTTTGGCATCGCCGTTCCTGACGATGCACATTTTCCGGCGCTGGATAAACCCTTGGGTGGGTGAACGCTGCTGATCGGCCTGCGCGATCATCACGACCCATACATGGCAAGGCACTGCATAAGTTCATCGGTTGGCGAGAAACCGCATTGACCGTCATTCTGACGCTCACACGGGGCATTCTGATAGCATTCGTACTGCGGCTGATACTCGCAGGTTGAGACCACATCTGTTTCCGCGCAAATCTGGCCGGAACATCCTGTGCGAATACACTCTGTGGGCGCAGGTTCATCGGGAACGCACAGCTTCTTGGTGCAAGCGACGCCGCTGGGGCCGCACGAGCAGGTGTTGCATGCATCGGTGGAGGGGAAGCTTTCGCCAGTTTTGTGCCGTTCCCCGTTGTAGGTGCAGTCGTTGCCAGTGGTCGTCAAGCAAGCGTCTAACTCTTTGCTGGGCGTGTGGCCGCATCGACCGTCGGCTTGCCGTTCGCAAGCCGCTTGGGCGAAGCATCCGTACTCTTCGCGCCACTCGCAGGTACCGCTGATATTGCTGCCGTCGTCAACGCACAACTGGCTCGAGCAGCCGCCGCGAACGCACGTCTTCTCCTCCGGCGCGCAAGCGATCTCCGTGCAGGCGACTCTGCCATCTTGGGTACATGAACACGTGTTGCAGCCATCAGCCGCGGGGAACGATGCGCCGGTTTTATGAAATGCCTTTCCCACAAAGCAACCCTCAAGGTTGGGCTCATAGCCCGACGCGCAAGCCGAAATGCCCAGCGCGATTGCGCCGACGAGTGCCACCTTAACTACGTTGTGCCAATGAGCAGCGACCATATGATCCTCCCGGTAAAGCTGGTTCCGGCAAAAATGGTTGCCTCTTGGCTAAGCTAGCACCTTTTCTTCGGACCTTCTCGGACGGAAGAAGTTCAGCCGGTGTGTGTCCTGTGCGTGTTGGCTCGGGCTGCTAAACTGCCCGCTTCATATGAGCGGCGCACCCATCGATCCACAGCTTGTGCGGGTTTTTCCCTTGGATGGTGCCGTTTTGTTGCCCGGGGCGTTGTTGCCCTTGCACATCTTCGAGCCGCGCTACCGGCAGATGGTCGAGGATGCATTGGCCGGCGATCAACGCATCGCAATGGCGATGCCACTTGAGGACGAGCGCGTCGGTGCACCCCCACCGGAAATCGCTGCAACCATCGGCATCGGCCGAATCGTGGCGAATAAGAAGTTCGACGATGGACGTTACCACATCGTTTTGGAAGGCGAATCGCGTGCCCGGGTGCAAGCCGAAGCGAAAACCGGTGGGCCTTATCGTACGGTTGTCGTAACCGTACTACAGGATGATCCGCTGGTGGATGCAGAGGGTTTGGAGGGTGGCGTGGTTTCGATCAAGGCGCTGTTGAACGAATTGCTGAAGTTGTTGCCGGACAATGGCCGTGAATTGGGCGAGAACGTCGGCAAGGCCCAGTCTCCGGGTCATATGGTTGACGTGCTCGCGGATGCAGTTGTCACCGAATGCGCGGATCGTCAAACGTTGCTCGAAACAACGGATGTTCTCGCCCGGATCGAGATCGTGCAGCGGCACCTCGCCAACCTTTTGGTCGCCCTCAGGGGCAGCCGCGCAGCCAACTGAGGCGGCGCCGTCTCATTGGGTTTTGAACAAGAAGCTCGCGACGTAGCAAAACGGCACGGCTCGGTGATTGATGGAATACGGTTGGTACTGCCACGCCCACAGTGTCGCGAGAATGCCGGCGTTGATGGCTTCGCTTTGTCCGCGCACGACCGTGATGTCGCGGACAGAACCCTGTGTATCAACGCAGATCTTTGCGATGAAGCGCATGCTGCCCGCGACGGATAGCAGCGTGGGTGGAACTTGCGGCGGTGGACATCGGATGCAGGCGTTGGCAACGACATCGGGCGGTCGGACAGTTGGAAGGGCGTGATTTGCGTGACCCCTACCGTCGGCCGGCGGTCCGTCGCCTCCATTGCCGATGACACCCGCTGGGCCATTGCAGTTGGGGCTGGTGCAGGATCACGCCGAGCGCCGGCATTTCCAACTCATCAACCTTCCAAACGCCAATCACGGCCACCGTGCACAGGGCGGCGGCGTGTAGGGCCACGGTGACAGTCATCAGCGGGACGGGCAGCCGATGCGCTTCGTGCCGATGGCCACGTCGTCGAACAGAATGGGCGCCTTGTTCGACGCATCGCCATAGGTCATCTGGCCGAACTCGACCTGGTTCCAGGGGACCGGGATGGCGGGGCCTTCGCTGATACGCCCGCTCGCCTTCGGGACCAGTGCGCCGTTCATGTAAATTTCGGAGATCTTCTGCATGCGATCGGCGAACCACTCGATGCATACCCAGGTCCCGAGCGGGAACTTCGGGGTGCTGCTCCACGGTCCCGCTTCCCCCGCGTTCCGTGGATGGCCGCATGGATGCCGGCAGGCTCGCGTGGTGGAACCTCGAAGACGATATTCCCGTCGGTCAGTTTGTCGATTTGTTTCCCGGCGTTACTCTGGAGCAAGCGCGCGCGGTATTGGAGCATGCCGCTCGAAGCGCTCTTGCCGCGGCGTAAGTGCGAATCCTCTTTGATCAAGGCACGCCGGCGCCTTTACGGCATCTACTGCCCGGGCATGAGGTGTCCATCGCCCACGAGCGTAGTTGGTCCACGCTAAAGAATGGTGAGTTGCTCGCTGTCGCCGCTGATCGAGGTTCGTACACCCCGTGGGTCTGACGAGTCTGTGATCGTTCATCGATCCGCTAACGATTGCAGGTCACCGAAGCTGGCGCGCACACGGTCACGCTGCGCGCGTTGGTTGGTTCAAGCGATGCCTCGAAAAACTGGGATCTGCGCTGCGAGGTGCGCGAGAAGTTGCTGGCATTCTTGCAGAAAACCATGTCGGCCAGCTTGCCCCGCGTGCGCCTGGATGCCCCTCTCAAGGCGGGGTAGTGCGTTTGCCGTCGGCCGAGTCGGTTGGTGGCGCTTGTCCCCAATATTGCGGCTTGGCGTTTTTCGCACCGCTTGTTAACCTGTGTGGCAAGTCCATGCAGTTTTCAGCGGCTTTTGTAGTCTCGTGCCTTGCCCTTACAGCGTGCGCCCGAACGTTTGGCGGCGATACCGACAACGCGGGCGGAGTCGATGGCAAAGGTGGAGGCCAGGGCATCTCTGATGGATCAGGCGGAAACACAGCCGCAGGCGGCGAATCCGCGATGGCGGGCGGTGCGACGGCAGGCACTGGCACGGGTGGTTCCGCCGGGGGCACCCCTGGTACCACCGGGGCATCGGGCGGTGCTACAGCCGCCGGAGGCGCCACGGCAACCGGCGGCTCGGGTGGTACGGTTGTAGTTCCCATCGGCAAGGTGCCCATGTTCGTGGCGGCCGGACACGGCGCACGCACCATCACCTCGTGCGACGATGGCCGAACCTGGATCGCCAACCATTCCTACGAGAACCGAAACGTCGATCATTCGCCCTACACCGAAAAAGGTATGGTCTATGGCGATGGGATTTTCATGGAACTCATCGGCTGGGGCGCGGACCCCAGCGTCAAACTGAGCACCAACGGTGTCGACTGGCAACGCTTCCCGGTACCCAATGGCGGCGGCGGTGGCCTGGTCTTTGTAGAATTGCCGCAGAAAAAGTTCGTCACCGTCAATGGCTATGGCGGTTGCCAATCCTCCCCCAATGGCAAAACCTGGACACGCTGCACGGCGCCCGATTACCCGGAGAACCTGCGTGAATCTGGCGGTGGTGGTGCGGCCATCGGCGGCGGCGGCGACATCGCAGCGACGTTCAGCTTCGATGGCGGACAATCCTGGCGCACCAGCAGCGCGTGCCGATTGGTGGACGGTTTTGGCAACCTGGGTCAACTGGGCGGATTCGCCTGGGGCAACAGCACCTTTTGCGCAGTGGGCAGCAGCGGTGATTGGTGCCGTACCACGGATCGCGGCGCCACCTGGCAAACCGGAAAACTGCCAAGCGGGGTTGATGGCAAAATGGCCTTCATCGGCGACAAGTTTTGGGCGCCCAACGGCGCCACCGCCTACTGGAGCAGCGATGGATCCACGTGGACCCGCGAAACCTTGCGCCCGACGGGAACCGTCATACACGCGATGGCGCGCGGCGATTCTGGTACGTTCGTGGGCATCCAGCGTGAAAACGCGTCGACCCGATTCTATCGATCAAGCGACGGCATCAACTGGACGCTCGTAACCGGACCCACCGGCACCTCGTTGCGTCGCGTGGTTTTCGGCTACGGGACACCGTCGGCACAGTGCCCGTTGCCGTAGTCACGTGCGGTTCGAGAACATTCGATATGCGCCAGTGTATGAAGGGGCACTTTTTTTAAGGTAACCGAGGTATTTGCACACCCCTTTGAACAGCTGGACGCGCACCCACACGGTCGAGCCACGCGCTGACATGCGGAAAATCATCGAAGCTTCCCATCGCTTGACGCGCCTTCACCCAAGCATAACTTGCGACGTCCGCAATTGAATAGTCGCCAACAAGGTAGTCGCGATTTGCAAGCTGACGGTTAAGAACGTCCATCAGTCTGTTGCCCTCGTTGCTGTAGCGTTCGATGGCATAGGGAACCTTTTCTGGCGCGTATTTCACGAAGTGGTTCAGCTGCCCCAACATCGGACCTAGCCCCCCCATCTGAAACATCAGCCACTGCAAGGTTTCGTAGCGCTTGCGCGCATCCGAGGAGAGAAGTTTGCCAGTCTTCTCGGCCAGGTAAATCAGAATGGCGCCTGACTCGAAGACGGTGATCGGTTGGCCGTCGGGGCCCTCAGAATCCACAATCGCTGGAATTTTTCCGTTGGGGTTGATGGCCACAAAATCCGGTTTGTGCTGGTCGCCCTTGCCGATATGGATAACGTGCACTTTGTACGGCAGTTCCACCTCTTCGAGCATGATTGAAGCCTTCAGGCCGTTGGGAGTCGGGAAGCTGTAAAGGTCAATCATGAAGGGTTAGATGCAGCTGGCGAACGTTGCGTTGCAGCGATGGCGGACTTTGCCTTTTCCGTTTCAGGTGTGTCTAGATCCGACCATGAAGCACAAGGCTCTCGTCACGCTGCTGGCGCCTGCGTGCTGGAGTGGCGTACGCGAAGCGACGACTTTCGGCGCCATCTGCCCCCAGCGCCCCGTCGAGCAAGGTAAGCCGAACGATCCCAACGCCCCCGTCCAAGGCGACGAGGATTGTCTGACCCTCAACGTGTGGGCGCCCGCCGACGCCACGGTGCGAGCAAGCCAGCCTCGCCCCGTCATGGTCTTCATCCACGGCGGCGGCAACATCCAGGGCGCCGGTTCCGAGTCCGCCTACGACGGCACGGTCCTCGCCGAGAGCGGCGGTGTCGTGCTCGTCACCTTCAACTACCGCCTGGGCCCACTCGGCTTCCTGGCCCACCCCGCCCTCACCGCTGAACGCGCCGAGCGCGCTTCGGGCAACCTCGGCATTCTCGACCAGATCGCGGCGCTCTCGTGGGTCAAGCGCAACATCGCGGCGTTCGGCGGCGATCCGGGCCGCGTGATGATCTTCGGTGAATCTGCCGGAGGCGTTAACACCTGCACCCTGGTCGCTTCACCGCGCGCCGCAGGCTTGTTTCACGGGGCCTTGGTACAAAGCGGAGGCTGCGTCGGCAACCGTGCACTGGCCGATGCCGAGACCTTTGGCCAGACGGTAGCCCAGGCCGCGGGATGCGCCACCGGCGATGTTGCCGCCTGCCTGCGCAGCAAGACCGCCGCGGCCCTGATCGACGCCGGGCCCGCGAACGGCATCAACAACCTTAACCTCGGCCCCGCCGACTATGGCCCCATCGTCGACGGCTTCGTGCTCACGCAGGTTCCCTTCAATGCGATCCTGGCCGGCAAGCACAACAAAGTGCCATTGATCTTCGGAGCCAATGAAGACGAAACCAATCTGATGGTTGGCGCCGGCCCGAAGACCGCCATCGAATACGCGACCGTGTTGAGCGAGTTTTTCGGACCTACGCTTGGCGCAAAGGTGCTGGCCCAATACCCGGCCTCGCGCTTCCCCACCCCGCGCGCCGCGGCCGTCGCTGTCACCTCCGACTACCGTTTCATTTGCCCTGTCGGCCCCTACGTCCAAGCCGCGCTCGACGGCGGTAGCCCATCGGCCTTCCGCTACTTCTTCACCAAGTCTCGCGACGTCTCGCCCACCGCCGCCCTTTTCGGCGCTTTCCACGAGTTGGAATTCGGCTTCCTCTTTCACACGATGAAAATGCCGACGGTGACCGAAAGCGCTCTGAGCAATGCCATGCTCGGCTACTGGACGCGCTTCGCAGCCACGGGCGATCCGAACGGTGGCGGCGCACCCGTCTGGCCGACAGCGAAGAAGGGTTCGGATCCGTACCTGGAGCTCGGCACGACGGTGGCGGCGAAGGAGGGGGTGCGGGTGTCGGACTGTGCGTTCTGGGAGACGGCGCTGAAGTAGACGACGCAGTCTGATGCGCCGGTGTGGTACAAATGACGGTGAAGCCCGCGGCTCGCTTCACGCACCGGGTTCAGGAGCAGCGGCGATCGGTGGCCAAACACCGATCCGACTACAGCGAAATCCGCCCCGCCACGACAAGACGGCGGTTCAATTTCAAACAAGCCGGGGTAAGAATCGATGGTTAAGACCCCCTGCCCCACCAACCTGTAGGGATGGACATGGCAAAAGACGCGACACATTTGTCGCGGTTGAGAGGCTGTTTGGCGCTGCCCCGTTGCGAAAACCCCGAAATGATTGCATACCGATTCACAGTGCAGTAATTGTGCCCGGCCGCGGCGAATGATTTATCGACAGCCTTGGCCAAAGCTCGGAAGCATCGCCCGGGATTTTAAGTAAGTTGCAGCTTCTGTCGAAGACAGGAAGACAGATCGTCGAAGGGAAATCTTCATTGCCGGGAGTACTCATGAGAGCGTTCGCAGCAGCATCCGTTGCCTCAACCCAGAGATTTGTTTTCGGAGCGCGCGCAGCAACGCGTACGGGCGGGCCTCAGAACGACAACGACGGCGACGATGAGGACGCCTTGGTGCGGCGGCTCATGCCTCTCATGGCCGCGGTCATTATTATCGCGTTCATTTTCAGCTAGTGCGTTGTTGACGTAATCGTTGCTATCGGTTCGCCTCCGTAGATCTCGCGGGCTCGCGTGCCCACTGGGTACGCAAATGTAGGCGCGCAAGCGCGGCACAAGAAACTGGCCTGCCGTGGGCGCTCGGGCTACGATCACGATGTGGTCCGCAACCGACTGGCGGTTAAGGAGGAAACGAACACATGGGTAGACAAACACACACGCACCGTTCCATGAATTTCTCCCACCCCGTTACACGGCAGTACGCTGGATGGAGGTCCAGCGAGCCGCAGACGTGACGCAGTTCTTTTTAGAGGCCGATGATTTGTACCACGAATAGACCCGAGGAAGGCGCTCGCAAGAGCGTGGGTCGCACATGGTGATGACGGTCCTTCCGATCCCGCTCGTCGCCCTTTCTGGGCACACCAAACGGTGATGCCCTTGTACCAGTCCAGTAGTGGTCCACCGCGCCGGTGAGGTTCTCTCGCCGGCGTGTTTTTTTTCGCGCGGCCGTCTTCCCGAGCGCCAATCCTGTGCGCCGAGCGCCCGTTCTGGGCGTATGTTCGCGGCGCATGCTCATTCCGACCGATCCCAAACACCTTGAGGCCTTCGCTCTGCCCTTCATTCGCGGCACGGCCTACCCCAAGACTGCGGCTGAACTCATGGCCTCGCGCTATGTCGCGTATTCGCTCTGCGAGATCGACTACCTCATTGAGACCCATGATCCGCAAACGCGCGCAGCGACGGATCGAAAAGGAACCGAGGCCTGGGCGCGTGGTTCAAAATTTCACGGTCTTGAGATCTTGGATACCCTTGCCGGCAGCGAAGGCGATGACAAGGGCGAGGTCGAATTCGTAGCACGATATACGAGCGAAGGCGTTGAGCGTCGGCATCACGAGCGATCCACCTTTTGTCGCATCGATGGGCGCTGGTTTTTCTCCGCCGCGCGCATCATCCAAACACCCGTGCGGCGCATCGAACCCAAAGTGGGTCGCAACGATCCTTGCCCGTGTGGCAACGGCAAGAAGTTCAAGAAGTGCCACGGGGTGGACGCGTAAGCGGAGTTAGCGCAACGGGCGGTCGACCGACGGCAACTGCGACGAACATCGGAACTCGTGCTACGGTTCCGCCTGAGCCACCTTGGCCTGAGCCACCTTGATTGGCACCCCCAGTACCGCCAACAACACTCCCATTCGTACCGCCATTTTGGGATCCACCTGTGCCGGCGTTCGATGTGCCGCCTGTTTGCTGGGTATTGGAGCCGCCGTCAGAGCTCCGTGATCCTTCGTGGCTTGAGAGAAGTCCTTCTTAGAAATAGAAGCGCACGCCAAGGGCAACTTCCATGTCAAAATATCCGCCCGGCAGGACGTAGATCGAAGGAGCAACTTCCAAGTAGACTTCAAGAAAGTCTGGCCTTTGGAACGACAGATCCAGGCCCACCGGCATACGGGCGGCCAAACCAATCGTTCCATCACCATCGGCAACGTACCGGCCATCGTCAAAATGCCAAACGCGCGCTCCGACGCCGATGTGCCAATCAAGCGTCACCTTGGCGTTGATAAGATTCTCTTGCCAAAGGTAGTCCGCGTGGAAGCCTGTTTGGTTGTACCCCCGGCCGTCTCGACAAGAGACATAGCGTTTGCCGTCCCAGCAAGATCGGCCGTATCCGTAACCGTAGCCCCGAAAACCAATGCCAAAGTCGATGGCTTGCCCCGCGCCCACGAACACTTTTCCAACCAGGCTGTTCGGGTCGCCCAGCGCGAATCCAAGGCCGAAAATACGTTGGTTTCCAACTTCGGTGGCGGCAGCGCTACGACCAAGGAACATGCCAAAAGCAACGACGGCGATACACAGCGGTTTTGAGAGTTTCACAGCCTTCGAATAACGACCTATTTGGGCTCAGGATGCAAGAAAATCCCTCCTCGGCATATATTGGCACCAATGACCGAGCCCGATCCCCTTGTTGGCAAGATTCTGCAAGAGCGCTACCGCGTTATTGAGCGCCTGGCTGAAGGGGCAATGGGCGTGGTCTACCGGGGCGAACGAACCGCCTTGCAGCGCCCCGTGGCCATCAAGTTCTTGCATCCTGCCGTGGCCCAACAAGACCAACTCCGAAAACGTTTCGAGGTTGAAGCCCAGGCTATGGGCAGGCTCTCACACCCTAACTGTGTGTCGGTTATCGATTTTGGTTTCGACGAAGTTCCCTACTTGGTGATGGAATTCGCGAAGGGCAAAACCTTGCGCGAAGTTTTGGCCACAGGCCCCATAGATACGCAACGCGCGCTGCATCTTGGGCGACAATTGCTCACAGCATTGGTGCACGCACATGCTCAAGGAATCATCCACCGCGACATCAAGCCAGACAACTTGTTGCTGCAACAAAGCGCAGGGTTGGACGATCACTTACGAGTGCTTGATTTTGGTTTGGCAAAGTTGATGGATGGTGCTGCTGGGCTTACAGCAGGCATGGCCGTCGGTACGCCAAACTATATGGCGCCTGAACAGATGCAAGAGGGAGGCATTGATGCGCGAGCGGATCTATACGCCGCGGGCGTTGTGCTGTTCGAGATGCTCACAGGCAAGCAGCCCTTTGCGGCTGAATCCATGGGCGAAGTACTGCGTCGTCAGCTGCACATGATGGCGCCACATGTGCGCGACGTGATGCCGCAACGAAACTTTTCATCGGCATTGGACGAACTTGTTTTTCGCTCAATGGCCAAGCGTCCTTCTGAACGCTTTCCCACAGCACAAACAATGTTGGCTGAACTTGAACGTGTTCCAGAACTGCAAGGCCCCGCGGTCGCAAAGGCGATGGTTGCCGTACCTTCGCAACCTCCGCCCGTCCGTTTGCCGCCACCGCCCTCAAAAGCAAAAGCACCACCGGCGCCACCGGCGCCACCTGTGTTGATGGAGACGCCTGTTGAGGTGAATGCACCACCGGTTGAGGCGAGCACGCCTGATTCTGCTGACAATGCGACCATGCAGCTTTCGCTGCACGACAACATCGCCGCAAAGCCACCCTTCGGATTGAAGCGGTTGTTCGTCACGGCCGCGGGCGTTTCGATTGTGCTCGTGCTCTGGCTAGGTTCGCGTTCCTGTGGATCGCCAACGGCTCCGCCTGTAGTAGCGCGCCCGAAGCCACCCGCAACAGCGCCCGCGACCCCCGCATCCACAGCAAAGCCGAAGACCGCGTCGGCGCGAAGCACCACAACCTCCCCTGCCCCAGGCAGGAAAACGCCTGCCGCTTCTTCAACCAGTGAGCCTCCCAAGCAACAACAGCGAAACACATCAACCCGCAAAGCCTCGTCATCAGAACGATGGGGCTCGCGCTGGAAGAAGTGAATCCGTGTCGGAGTCTTACGAATGGTGCCAACCCAGCCACACGATCAAGAAGACTCGAAGGTCAGCGGCGTGCGATCCTCAGTTCGCGCGGCGACGTTCATCTGGATTGGTCTCATAGCCCTCACCATCGCGAGCTACGCCCGGACCTTGGCTGTCGATTTCGTCTGGGACGACGCATTCTCAATCCAGGACAATCGATCGGTATCGCAAGATGTACCCATCGGACGCTACTTCACCGACCGATCCACGACCACTTCACGGCCCGACTTCAATACTCGGATCTACCGGCCGGTTCGCAACATTGCTTTTTGAACTTGCCCCGGTTTGGTGGACACCCTAGAAGAGGCGAATATGCCCAAAAGGAGTCCACATGGGAAAGCGAGCGAGACGGAAGTTTACACCTGAATACAAGGCCGAGGTGGTCAAGATGGT
>ENA-ORBV01013620-ORBV01013620.1-microbial-mat-metagenome-genome-assembly--contig:-NODE-13620-length-12318-cov-6.337636_pt1 | contig 12318 bp, 9 predicted proteins | sample MGYA00237777_ERZ505514 | MGnify/ENA primary metagenome ERZ505514 (study PRJEB26160, sample SAMN06269048) | microbial mat metagenome | isolation source: Oligotrophic lake microbial mat | place... | reverse complement strand
GCTTTCTAAACGTCGCCGTAACGGCCCGATTCCGTTACGCAGTCGGCAAACTTATTTTTCGACTTGGCACCACGCCACGCTTGCCAACCGGCTGCGGCCGACCTTCGATGCGGTCCGGTTACCCCGACTGGAAATGCCGCCCCACGATTCTGAGACCACCGCGTGGTTTGCCAAAGAGGTGCAACCCCACGAAGGCATGCTGCGAAGCTACCTCATGGGCATCGCACGCCCCGGCGACGTCGACGACCTGGTACAGGAAAGCTACACCCGGCTCCTGCGCATGCGTGAGGCCGGCCGACTGCGCTCGCCCCGCGGGCTGTTGTTCACGATGGCACGGAATGCCGCGCATGATCTTTTCCGCCGTCGCGGTACCGCCGCCATCTCGCCCATCACCGAAGACGAGTACCTGGGAGTCATGGACGACACGCCCGGGTCGGCGGAGGTTGTGAGTCGGGGGCAGGAAATCGAGCTCTTGGCGGATGCGATCGAGGCCCTGCCCGCCCGTTGCCGCGCGGTCTTTATCCTTCGGCAGTTCGAGAATCTCTCCCAACGCGAGATCGCCCAGCACCTGGGCATCTCCGAGCACACGGTGGAGTCGCAGCTGACCAAGGCGCTGAGGCGCTGCGAGGACTATTTCGCCGCCCACGGCGCCTTGCCGGACAGGAAATGATTGCATGACACCGTCGACGCCCAATCCAGGAAGAAACGAGGAGTCCGTCATTCGGGACCTCGCCGCGCACTGGGTGGTACGCCAGGACCGGACGCTTTCCATCGCCGAGCGGTCGGAAATGGAGTCGTGGCTCGCGGCCGATCCACGGAACGCGGAGGCGTTTACCCAGTCGTCGGCCGCCTGGCGGACGTTTCGCGGTCTCGGTCAAGTCGTGGGCCGGGCTCAATCTCCAGCTCTCGCTCCGCTGCCACGTTACTCTCGTCCCGTCCTGGCAGTGCTCGCGGCTGCCGCGGCGGTGGTCGTGCTTGGCTCGATTGCGCTCCGCACCTTTGACCGGGGTACCAGCCCGGCCGACGCCTACACCTACAACAGCCCGACTCCGACCAAGCGTACCCTGGCGGATGGCAGTCTGGCGTGGCTGAAGGGGAACGCAGAGATCCGGGAGGCCTTTTCTTCAGGCGAACGCCGGGTGCGGTTGGTGCGGGGCGAGGCCTTCTTTACCGTCACCAAGGATCCTGCGAGGCCCTTCTTGGTTGAGGCTGGAGAGGTCACGGTCCGTGCCGTGGGCACGGCCTTTGCAGTCCGTGTCGAGTCCGATTTGATCGACGTCCTCGTCACGGAAGGAACCGTACAGGTAACGCCGCCCCCCGCATCCGCCGCCTCGCCCGCCGACCAGGATCCGGGTGATTCGTCGGCACGGGTGGAGGCAGGACATCGCGCGGTGGTCTCCGCCTCCGCACTCACCCGCCAAGAGCGCCTGTCGGTTCGCCCCGTCTCTGCCTCAGAAATCACGCGAAGCCTGGCCTGGTACAAACCGATGCTCGAACTGGCGGGTGCCACGCTGAATGAACTGGTGGCGGCGTTCGCACGGGAGTCGGGCCGGCGGATCGAAATTGTCGATCCGGCGCTCGGAGAGGTGCGCATTGGCGGACGTTTCCCCACTCAGGATGTGGATGGGTTCGTGCGCGTGCTTGAGGAAATCTATGACGTGAAGTCGGAGCGCCGAACCGACGGCACGGTCGTCCTGCGGATGGGCCGGAGTGGTGGCCCGGGCAACCTGCATTGATCCGTTCGCAGCGGCGCCGGCGGCGAAACCGGCGGCCACACCGCCAACTCGAACGTAGCCCGGAATCGGCTCCAAGGCGAGTTCCTCGCCCTTCGCTTCCATCATCACTTCTTTGGGCAAGAAACTCCTTCGATCCCAAGCACCACCCCCGACTCATACTCGATTCTTTCCTTCGTTTCACCCGGCCCCCTCCTTCGCCGCCAACTCCAGACGCGCAAAATACTGCTTCCACCCCGAAGTATCATCCGGCAGCCCTCCCCGCTCTCCCAAGGCAGTGCCAGCCTCCAGCCACGCCGGCCGGGCCGCCCGTTTCCATTTTGGCTGGCTCGACCACGGGTACTCCAGCAACCGTTGCGATTCCACCACCCGCGCGCGCACCGGCTTGAGGTGGATATAGTCACCCACCCCGCTGAAGGTCTCACCGGGTTCCACCACCAACGCCTTGTACCGGTCCTGAAACCGCCGTCCGATGAACTTTCGGAACAGATTCGCTCGCCGCACCCACGTCCCCTGCAGCCATTTCATCCCTTCGCTCAGATTCGTCTCCGTCAACTCGTGCCAAATGGAAGTGGTTCCTCATCACCACCTGCGCGTGCACCTTCCATCCGAACCGCTGCGCCGCCTCGCCCAGCGCCCGCTCAAACGCCTCCGCCGCCCCTTTCTCCAAGAACAGATTCCTCCGGCAGTTCCCACGATTGATCACGTGGTACCGCCCGCCTGCATAGTCAATTCTCAGCGTCCTCGCCATCTCTCCCGCTTTTTCATTCCCCGACGCCCTTGTCAAGAGTCAAGACATGACGTATTTGGATTGATTCCATGAGCGTCGCAAAGAGGTCGCCGTCGAAGCCGCGGGTGACGCTCTCAGGATTAGGGCCGACGGAGATGGATTTAAGCCGGGCGGAGGGGGAGGCGAGGCGGACAACGGCGAGCCAATCATTGGAATCAGGGGCGGTGAGACGGACACGCGCGCCGCCCTGCACCTGGGCCGCAGCCAGCAGCGCGCCGCCTTCGCGTGGGTTAAACCAGGCTACGGTGAATGCGCCGGGAGCGACGGTGAGATCGAGCGTGGCATCCCCACCGGTTGGCAGATAGACAAGGTAGAGCCGGCCGGGCTCGGCGAGGCAGTAGCGCGAGTTGTCGTGGGCGGCGTTGCCCACCAGCTCATCGGTGTTGGTCATTCGGGTGAGCGGAATCCCGTGCTCGCGGAAAAAACCGAGCGCAATGCGACAGTAATCCCAGGAGCGGTCCCGGCTGCGGAAGTCCTCGAGGAGGAGGTCGTTTTCCGGGAGCTGATAGCCGAAGTAGTATTCGACGCCGGCGCCGCCGGCCATGAGCGTGCCCCAAAGCGTGGCTTTACGGATGTCGTGCAGATCGTAGCCGACGGGACTGCCGTTCTTGTTGAGCCCGGCGTAGCCTTGGTAGCCGGGGTCGGGAGGCACGCCCTGGTTGGCGGGATTCTGCTCGTCGTTGCAGACGACCCACGGTTTGCCTGCGGCGGCCGAGGCGCGGACCCAGTGCAGGGTCTGCTGGTGCGCGGCTTTCCAACTGTTTTGCGCGGAAGCGCCGGTGAGCTCGGACTGTTTGCCGAGGAGGTTCTTGTATACCTCGTCCTGCTGATCCGGGAAGCTGTGGATGACGAGCAGGTGGTCGTAGGGATCAGTGTCGCGGATGAACTGTGCCATGGCGCGTTGTTCTTCGGGCGTCTGGGTGTTCTCCTCACCGATGTTCCAGTTCAGGGCGAGGTTGTGGCCGAAGCGGGCAATCATCTCACGGAAGTAGAGGCGGCGCTCCGGGCCGGTGGCGCCGGCGTCGAGGGCCTCGGGGATGATCTTCGCGATCTTGCGAGCGGTGTCGCGGTGGTCGTCGTTTTCGTTTTCCTGGAGTTTGAAATGCAGGAAGATGCCGCGGGCCTGGGCGTGCTCGAACACGATGGACCACTGGTCGAGGCGCGAACAATCGTAGTGCAGCTTCTCTCCGCGCGCAACGAAAGGCCAGATGTTGTCCCCGTCGCCGGCGGCGTTGTAGGTGAGGAAGGAGACGGCGTTGGCACCTTTGCCGGCGAGATAATTGAGGGCGCCGATGAGGCCCTTCCCCTTGCCGCCGCGCCAGGTGGGATCGCCGTCGCGCCAATCGGCGAGGTGCGGGGCCCACGTCTTCAACGGCACTTCCTTCTTCAGGGCGATGGTGTCGTCGAAATCAGTGTAAGCGAGCAGGGTCTCGGGCGCGTCGGCGCCAGCCTTGAGGAAGGGCTGGCCGGAGCCGGCGGCGACGAGATAATGGCCGCCGCGGTAGGTGAGCCGCCCGCCGGCGCGGAAATCAGGGGCACGCTTGTCGGTGCCGGCGACGGTGAAGGAACCGGTGAGGCCGTCGAACGGCGCGAGCGGGGCGCCGCCGCCGTAGGTGGCGGCGTTGGGGCCGCGCGTGAAGGATAGCTTGTAGGTCCACTTGCCTCCCCGGTCAGGCGAGAGGTGGGCGCGCCAGACGGTGCCCGCCGTGGCGGAGGTTTCGGCGGCGCGACCGTCGGCGGCGAAATAGCCCGGCACGACGTAGCTGGGGGCGCCGGACTCGTGGGTGAAGGTCACATCGAAGCGGGAGTCGGTGAAGGGATTCGGAGTGGAGTCGGTCTCGGCGGCAAAAGGGCCGGCGAGGTCGAGCGTGACCTTGTGCCAGGTCCGAAGCTCGCCGGTGATCTTGACCGAGGCGTTGCCGTCGGGTTGGCGCGGGGTGGGGCGAAAGAGTTGCGCGCGCTGCTGGGCTGCGAGGGCGAGGCGCGACTCACCGTGGCCGACGGCGCTGGCGGGCTCGAAGACGAGCTTGGACCACCGGGCGCGGCTCCATTCCGTGCCATCCTTGGAGCCGATGCGCGCGCGGATCTCGACGGTGGTGCCCTCGCTCACGTCGAGGGTGGGCCAGGTCTGGGTGTAGCGTTCACCTTCTTCGAATTGCTCGTTGGAGAGCGGGCAGTCGAAGCGGCCGATGAGCTGGCCGGCGATCCAGACTTCGTAGCTGGCGGAGCCGTCGCTTTCGCCGACGGCGTGGAGGGTGACTTGGTAGCGACCGTTGCCCGCAGGCACGGTGAACTTGGCGGAGGCTTCCTTGTGGGTGTTGGGGTTGATCGCCGCCCACTTGCCCTTGTCGAGGTAAAAGCCGGTGCCCTCGAGCGGAAGACTAGAGGCGAAAATCGTGGCGGTGCCGGAGACCACCGGGGGTGCGGATGGGGTGGGCGCTGCGGCCTTGGGCGCGGGGACAGGCGCGGTCGTGATCGCGGGAGATTCGACGTAACCGGCGGGGACGGCGAAAGCGGCGGGGAGCTGGCCGGTGTGGACGCGGCTGGCGGGGCCGACGCCGTCGGGGGTGTAGGCGGGATCATTGGTCAGCAGCAGGCGGTCGACCTCGATGCCATCCTCCCGCATGGAGAGATGGATCGTGTGCTCGCCGGCGGTCGGCACGTCGAGGTAGAGCTGGCCGGGCACGCCGACATGGACGGCCTCGGTGCGTTGGCGGCTGTCCCAGGACCATTCGCGCTTCTTGATGGTCTGCCAGCGGCGGCCGCTCTCGGGCCACTGGCCGTCGAGGCCGAAATGGATGCCGTTGTCCTCGGAGCCGGTGCTCAGCACGCGGGCCCAGACATGGTAGCGGCCGGGGGTGCGAAAATGGACTCGGTAGGTGAGCACGGCCATCCGGCCCGGCTCGTTGCTGAAGTTTTCGCCGTGGACGAGCTTCTCGCCGTGCGTCCAGCGTGTGTCGGGCAAGATTTCGACATAAGCGCCGCCGCTGGCGCCGAGGACGTGCGTGCCGTCGGTGTCAGGCGCCACACGCGGGTGTTGTCCGGCGTGCGTGAGATACCAGGCGCGCTTTTCGGAGAGCTCCTGATGGGCGAAATGCTCGGCCTCGAAAGCGACCAGGCCGCTGTGCTCGGCGAAGACGAGATCGGGACCGGCGATCGGTACGGAAGGTTGGGCGAGCAGGCGTCCGGCGGTGAGAACCAGCAGAAGGATAAATCGAATCGGGATATTCATAAATATAGTACTAACGCGGGAATTTGGCCACGACTTCCGCGAGGGCGGTTTCGCCGCCTACGTTGCCGGGGAAGACGACAAAATCTAAGCCGGGGAATTTGCTCTCGGGGCCGGTGCGCCACACGGGGACGCCGGGAAGGATTTGACCGCGCACCATCGCGCGGCGCACGCCGAGCCCGAGGGTTGCGACGTCGCTGGAGGTGATGCCGCCTTTGGCGATAAGGAAACGCGGACGCACGGCCAGGCTACGGACCAGTTCGATCAGTGCGTCCGAAACCAACCGTCCGATCCCGAGACTGGCGGCGTCGTCGCTCCCGGTGATGAGACGGCGGCTGGTGGACAGCACACAGTCGCGGCCGGCGGTGAGCGCCTCGTGCAAAGCAGTGCGCGCCGCAACGAGCACCGCACCGCGGCTGGTCGGATCGAGCAGAGCAGACACCTCCAGTTCGATGGCCTGCAGACCGGGCTGGGTCAGCAAGTGCGTGAGCTGGGCCGTGGTCTTGGGCACATAGGAACCCACGACGACGAGACCGCCGTGCGGACCGGCGCCGTTGAAATCCGCAGCCGTGAGCACCGTTTCGGCTGACTGCCCGATACGGGCCGCGACGATCGACGCGGCGGTGCGGTAAACAAAGCGGGAGCCCGCCGCCTCGGCCTGCAGGGTGGCGTGCGCGACGACCTCGGCATCGCGCGGGGCGGCGGCATTGACAATGCAGACGCTGCCGCGGGGCAGCGCGCGAAGCTGCGCCGCGACGGCGGACGGGCCACCCCGGCGGATGGTGTCGAGGGAAACCGAGGCGATCGTGGCGGCGGCGATGCGGCCGGCGGTTTTCTCCTCCACCCAGGAGGGCAGGTGCGACGCGCGGTAGCCGAACACCGTGTCGCGGGCGAAAGGTGTCTGGCCTGCGGGGACAAGCCGGTCCTGCTCTGCGACGAAATGAGTGTCGTCGATCGTGTAACGCCCGCCGGCCTCGAAATAGGGCATGACAATCGTCGCGTCGAACGGGCCAAGGATTTCCGCCAGGATGTCGGTCTCGAGAGGGAAGTGACCGCGGAGGGTCGAGTCGCTGCGGCTCAGAACGGCAATGGGCCGGCCGCTGGCAGCCTGCGCCGTGCGGAGGTTGGCAGCGAGCTCCCGGTGCAATTCGCGCGAGTGGTCGGCGGTGAGGCTGCGGGAGTTGGTGAGAATATAGAAGCACGGCGGCGCGGCCCGCAGTTCCTCGCCCAGGGTGGCGGCATCCCACTGGGTCACGACGGGCACGTCGCGCACGGTTTGCGTGCCGGTTGGATCGTCATCGAGTACGACGAGCGTCCGGGCTTTTGCGGCGGCGGCGAGAGCCGGCAACAAATCCTCCGGCCATACCGGAGGCAGCGCGGCGAAGACGGCGGACTTGGCGAGGGAAGCCGGCGGGGTGGACATGCGAAAAGAGCGAAGCGTGGTCAGGCGCCGGTGATTTCCACCGGGATATTTTGCGTCGCGGACTTCGTGAGAAACAGGGCGCGCTTGCCTTGCGTGCCCTGGTGAGGCGTGGCCTCGCCGGCAAGACCTTCGACCTGCAATGCAGCCCGGGAAGCGGCGACGTCCTCCACCTTGAAACAAAAGTGATGCAAGCCGGGGCCGTGCTGTTTGAGCCAGCTCTGCAGGGGATGGTCCGGCGTGAGCGGCTCGACCAACTGGAGATGAACATTGCCCAAATCGAGATGGGTGAGACGGACGGCGCCTTCGTTGACGACTTCGCTGCACACGACCGGAAAACCCAGCCGGTCGCGCCAGACTTTCAGCGCCTCTTCGGTTGAGGGCACCGCAATGGCGAAGTGATCGAGGCCTTGGTGTTTCATTTTTTCAAAAACGGATGTCGATGGGGCCGCGCTGAGCGGCAGACGCATACATGGCCTCCTGGATGGCCATGGTCTTGAGGTATTCCTCGCCGCTGGTCTCACACGGCGCGCCGGTGAGGAAGCAGTCGGCGAAGTGGCGCTGGGCGGCGAAAACGCAGTCACCGGCGAAACCGCGCCGTTCGTGCGGGTAGTCCACGGCCTGTTCCTCGCCGCCGAGCCGCTTGAGCGTGATGCGACCGTCGAGGTGGAGACGGAGACTGCCGGCGTCGCCCTCGACGAGGAATTCACCGAAGGTGTAGCGCGCGTCGGGCAGCGGACAGGCGGGCTCGTTATAGCGGTTGGCGTCCCACTGGCCGAGGGCGCCGTTGGCGAACTCGAAAACGAGCAGACCGCAATCCTCGCCCTTGATCACGGGGTTGAGGCGGCGGAGCCAGGCGGTGACGCGGGTGATGTCGCCGGCGAGATAGCGGAAGGTATCGATAAAGTGGACACCGGTCTCGTAAACGAGAAGGCGCGGGTAATCTCGGAAGTAGGGCTGGCGGGGGATGTAGGCGTTTTCACCCCAACCGTCGCCCATGCGGGAGCGGAAGGTAAGCGAGTGGAGCTTGCCGCCGATGGTGCCGGCCTCGATCTGGCGCTTGATTTCCCGGTGCCAGGGTTGGAAGCGGAAATTCTCATGCACCATGAAGCGCACGCCCGCGCGGGCGGCATCGGCCACGATCTCGCGGGCGACGGTGAGCGAGGGGCCGAGGGGTTTCTGGCAGATGATGTTTATCCCGCGCTTCGCCGCCTCGGCGCAGATGGCCCGATGGGAGGGAGGCGGGGTGATGACATCGACGAAATCGGGTTTTTCCCGGTCGAACATCTCGCGGTAGTCGGCGTAGCTCCGGGTCAATCCGAACTTGGTCGTTATCTCCGCGGCCTTGGCGGGATCGCGGTTGGAGAAGGCGATGATCTCGACCTCGGGGATGCGCTGCCAGGCCTCGTATTGGAAGTGGCTGAAGTAGCCGGCGCCGATGCAGACGCCTTTGAGCCGCGGCTGAGGAGAGCGGTCAGTCGTCATGAAGCGATGAGGGTCAGGTTATGCATGGATCTCCGTGATCCTTTTTGTCGGATCGGCAAACACCCAGCAGACAGCCGCGGCGACGCTACAGCCGGCGATAATGTAGAAAAACACGTCGGTGTTACCGGTCCAGAGGAGCAGGATGGGGAATGCCGGTCCAATAATGGCGGAACCGATGTTGCCGGCCATATTCATGGTTCCCGAAACCTGGCCGGCGTGCCTGCCGCCGATGTCGATACAGAACGACCAGGATGGACTCAGGATCATGTCCACGCCGAAAACGGCGACGGAGAGCCAGAGGATGGCGGGTCCGACAGCGTTTTGTTGCACGCTCATAATCATCCCGAAGGCCGTGAGGAGAAAGCCGAAAATGGCGGGAAGCTTGCGGGACAACGCGTGTCGGCCGCTGGCGTAGATCCGATCCACCAACCAGCCGGAGAAGACGTTGCCGACCGCCCCGCACAAGAGGGGGATCATGCTGTAGAGCCCGGCGTCCGCGGAGTTGAGGTTGTAGGTGCTCTTTACGTGCGGGTACAGCCAGGTCAGGCAGAAGAACGTGGTGAAGTTGGCGAAGAGGTACTGGGTCATCATCAGCCACAGGCCGGCGGAACGAAACATGTGGCCGAGCGGCATTTTGCCGACCGGACCGGAACCTGAACCCGCCTGCCGGTTGGCCTCGATATAGGCGAGTTCGTCTTTGGTGATGTTCGGATGATCGGAAGGTTCGTCGCGGAAAAAAAGCCACCACGCTATCGACCAGACGAAACCGATTCCCGTGAGGATAAAGAAAGTCGTTTTCCATCCGAGCGAATCGATGGTCACCGCCAGCACGGGAAGCGCCAGTGCTGCGCCAAGGCGAGAGCCGGAAAAATTGATGCCTTTGACGAGGCCGCGTTCCTTGACGGGAATCCAAGAGTAAACCGCGCGGGCCATACCGGGGAACGCGCCCGCTTCACCGGCACCGAAAAGAAAACGAATGATGAGCAACGAGGAGTAATTCCAGGCGAGGGCACTGAGTCCGGTGAAGATCGACCACACCGTGACTATGCCGGCGAGGATTTTTCGTCCGCCGATCCGGTCAGCCAGCATGCCCGACGGGGTTTGAAACAACGCGTACCCGACGGCGAAGGCCGACATCACGACGCCGAATTGCGTGTCGGTGAGGCCAAGATCCGTGGTGATCTGGCCCTTTGCCGTGGAGATGCAGACGCGGTCGACGTAGAGCAGGACCGAAAGCAAAAAGGTGCCGGTTACGACGAGGTAGCGTTTGGGAATCATGAGCCGAGGCGGGTTTAGCGGGGAGAGACGGGAAAGATACCGCTGAGTTGATGGTAACGTTTCACGGCATGCCCACTGGGCTCATCGGGACTGAGGCGATCATGAAAATGCACGCTGAAATACCATTGGCCCGGCCGGTCTGGCGTGAACGGAGCGCGCCATCGGCCTTCGCCGGCATGCCGTCCGGCCGCGATCAAAACCGGCTCGCCCGATTCGTGCGTGAAGGCAACCTCCATCCGGCTGCTGGCGGGTATCAGGGATGCGGTTTCGGTGCTGAGCACCAGCGTCACGGTGCCACCCGGACGGAAATCGCCTTCCATCATGGCGAGGCCCGAGCCGTCGTGTTCACGAGATGCGTCGGCCGGATCGGTGTAGCCGGCGGGCAGGGCAAAGGGTGCCGGCGCGTGGCCGGCGAAAACCGTTGCGGCGGCAGGTTCGTCCGCCGGCATGTAGTCGCGGTCGGTCGTCAATAACCACCGGTCAAATTCAAAGCCATCCTCGCGCATGGAGAAATGCACCGTGTGTTCGCCGGGCGTGGGTACATCGAGGTAAAGTTTATGCCGCTCGCCCTGCGGTACGGCGTCGGTGCGCTGGCGGCTGTCCCATGCCCACTTGTTTTTATGACCGGTCTGCCAGCGCAGGCCGGACTCGGGCCAGGTGTGGTCGAGGCCGGCGTGCAGGCCGTTGTCCTCGCCGCCGGTCGAGAGGGCACGGACCCACACATAATAGCGGCCGGGTGTGTTGAAATGCACCCGGTAATTGAGCACGGCCATGGCGCCGCCGGTGTTGGTGAAACTCTCGCCGACGATGATCGGTTGGTAGTGGGTGCGGCGCTCGTCGGGCAGCAATTCCAGGTAGGCGCCGCCGCTGGCCCCGACCAGATGCCGACCATCACCGTCGGGCGTGATCGCGGCATCATCATGCCCCGGCGCGGTCAGATGCCAGGCGCGGCGGTCGGTGAGGGTCTGGCTGGTGAAATGCTCGGCTTCGACGGACACGAGTCCGTTGGTTTCGGCAAACACGAGGTCGGGTGACACGATGGAATTCATCGTGGTTGCGGCCAGAGCGGGCACGGCCAGTCCGAGCAAGGGGAGGAGCAAACGGGGGTACGGCATAAGACGGGAAACGGATCAGTAGCGCGGCCAGTTGGCGGGCGGGGTATCGAAGGCGATGGCGCGGACGGGACAGCCGTCGCCGGCGGAGAGTTTGAGCGGCAGCGCAATGAAGAAGACGCGCGGTTGCGTGAGCCGGTCGAGATTGGTCAGACCCTCGACGATGGTTACGCCGCCACCGAGGAGAATTTTATGGATGAGCGTGACCTCGGGGAGATGGTTCACGTCGGCGATGGAGGGTGGCTCGACGCCGAGTAACTTCACTTTTTGCGCGACGCACCAATGGGCCAGTTCCTCGGAGAGGCGCGGCAGGCCGTCGCGGTAGAGCGCAGGGTTGCCGACGTGGCGGCTCCAGCCGGTGCGAAGAATCAGGCTTTCGCCGGGAATGAAATTCTGAGCAATCGACCCCAGGTGGGCGATGGTGAGCAGGGCGCTGGGCGGCAGATCCGGCAGGTCGACGATCCACGCCGGTCCCATGCAGCGTTCCGGGGTGTGGCGATCGATGGTTTCCGGGCCCGCCTCGAAATGCACCTGCGCATCCATGTGGGTGCCGGCGTGGGAATAAATGTGCCAGGTGGCGGCGTTCCACCCGTTCTTCGCCACCGTGTAAGCCGGCTCCGTGGCGATGCCGCGCATGCCGGGAGTCAGGGTGAGGGTGAGGTCGATAAGTTTGGTCATGGGGCGGACAGACCTGGCGATGGATGAAGGTTGGAATTGGAAATCGAGAATCTATAAATCCGGAATTGGTCGGAGCCATTCACGCGAGAGCGTCGATGATGAGTTGAGCCATGGCCTTGGTGCCAATCCCGCCCCCGAGGTCGGCGGTGCGGTTGGCCGGGTCGGCCAGTACCTTCGTGACGGCGACCTCGATCATCCGGGCCCCGCGTTTTGTTTCAGCATGGCCGAGCCAGTCGAGCATCATGGCGACGGAGAGGACGGTAGCGATGGGGTTGGCGATATTTTGTCCGGCGATGCCGGGAGCGGTGCCGTGCGACGGTTGAAACAGGCCGTATTTCGGGCCAAGATCGGCTGACGGCGCCATGCCCATTCCCCCGATGATGCCGGCGGCGAGATCGGAGAGGATGTCGCCGAACATGTTTTCGGTGACCATCACGTCGAAGGTGTGCGGGCGCTGCACGAGGAAGAGCGCCATCGCGTCGATGTAAACGCGGTCGGTCTGCACGTCGGGAAATTCGGCGGCGACTTCGTCGAAGATTTTCCGGAGAAACGCCATCGACGGCAGGACGTTCGCCTTGTCCACGAGCGTGCAA
>ENA-ORBV01013619-ORBV01013619.1-microbial-mat-metagenome-genome-assembly--contig:-NODE-13619-length-12319-cov-5.393155_pt1 | contig 12319 bp, 14 predicted proteins | sample MGYA00237777_ERZ505514 | MGnify/ENA primary metagenome ERZ505514 (study PRJEB26160, sample SAMN06269048) | microbial mat metagenome | isolation source: Oligotrophic lake microbial mat | place... | reverse complement strand
CAGTCGTCTGGGGAGGACGACTGAGGAATATGGCGAATGGCGATCAAAAACCAACTTGCAAATTCACCCTCGTTTCCACTTTCACGACACCGTAACGGCCAATGGTGCGCGCATATTTGGGATTCGCGTCAACAGCGATCCCGAACCTACTACTTTGGTGCAGTTGCAAAGGACCCCTCGGGCAAAGTGGCGTTGTATGACCCGGTGCACGGTTACTTCGCCCGCGTCCCCGGTATCGAAGCGAGTACCGATCACCTTGCCCGAAGCATTGCCTGTGTTGACGAGTCGCTTACGCTTGGCGAGTTGGTCAAACGCTACTTGCAGGAAGTGAAGAACCGTGTCGATGCCCACGAACTGTCCCTTCGCACACTGGACAGCTACCTTCGCGAACTCACCAAGTTTGCCGGCTTTATCGGCGCGGACGTGGATGTGTCGGCGCTTCGGCCGGAGCACTTTGCGCGATACATGGAACATCTCACTCGGGCACGAAAGCTCGGCAACTGCGCGCGGCGTCGTGTGCGCACCGACATCACCGCGATGCTCAATTTCGGTCGAAAGAATGGTTGGTATCCAGCCGTTCCGACCGGTGCGGCCTGGAGAAGCCCGCCGATCGATCGTGCATCACTGCGACAAGCGCGGATGCGGGCGGGGAAAACGGACTATTCGGATCGGCTGCCTACGGGTGATGAGATCGACAAGCTGTTGGCCGGCGCCACGCCAAGCTTCAAGGCGATCATTCTGCTGATGATCAACGCCGGACTTGGCCCGGCGGACATCGGTCGATTGAAGTGGAGGCATCTTGACCTGGAGCATGGCCGCTTGACTTTTCCGCGGCCGAAAACTGGCGTCGAACGACGGGCGTACATCTGGAAGAAGACGCGGCGGGCCTTGCTGACCGTGCAGAAGCTCAAGCGAATCGCCGCAGCGATTGCGAAGAATGGTGAAGACGCACCGATTTTCATTTCCGAGCAAGGCAACCTGATGTATCGCGAGTCTCTGCGTACAGCGGAAGTAGAAGTCGATGGCGTGAAGTGCCGTAAAGTCGTTGGCGTGAAGGTCGAGAACGCGGTGAGCATTACAGTGCGACGACTGATCAAGATCACGGGACTTCCGCCGGGTCTAAAGCCGTACTCCCTACGTCACGCCGCCAAGACGTACGCAAAGGCGTCGCGCGATCCGGATGCGGTCAACTTGATGATGGGCCACCAGGATCGAAGCATCCCGGGCGTGTATGACCATGAACGGATTACGTGGAAGCGGATGAAACGGGTTGCCCTCGCTATCAAGCGGAAGCTATGGAACCGACCGGGAAATGTTATGCCGCCGGCAACAAAGAAGCGGCGTTCGCTGCCGCCCGGTGCCGGACAAAACGGTGAGTGCGCGCGGCCTGCGGCGACGGCGGTTGCGCTGAACTGACTTCACTCAGGTCGGCCTCGGCGATCCGATAGTGTCGACGTCGACCAGTGCCGACGTTTAACGCCCGCAAACGTCCGGATTCGATCAGGCGGCGCAGCGTCCGCCGATCGATTCTCAGTGTGTGGGCAGCCTCGGCTTCGGTCAGGAACATCGAATCTACTCCCAACGATCAATCGTAAAGAGCGCGAATCAATTGCGGCAGTAATTTCGATGCATTTCTCACGTCCAGTTTGTCGGTCACCGGCGCGCCCTCTTTCGCACCAGCTCGACGTCATGCCGCCCGCCGCCGGTGCCTGGCGTCGATCTCGCGTCGAATCTCGCTGTCGTTCAAGCGAACGCGCAGCGCTTGTTCAATCGACTCAGGTGACGCTGGCGACAGTTCCGTCGCCAACGTTCTGGCAACGTCGATGACCTGGCGATCCCAGGTGAGCAGCGACTGGTCGTGGGTGGCTTCAACTACTGTCACTTGCTGATGGTCGGCAGACTCCTTCCAGCGGAACGTGCCGTCGACCAGCACCACAGCCGCAGCGTCGCCGAAGTGTCGTTCAACGGCTTGAGCGTCGGGGCTGTCGGGCATGATGCGAATCTGCAGGCCGCGTTCCTCGTGAAGGTCGTGCTGCCAGATTTCCGCAAGCTCACGTATTTGCGACTCTGGAATGGCGGTGCCCGTATTCTGAAGCAGATTCGACATCGCCCGGTGCGAGAGGATCAGTTCCCATCGCTGCGGAAGGCTCTCCGCGAACAGCCAGATACGATTGGCGATCGACGAGTGCAGCCTTCGGATTCGTTCGACGATACTCGCGGTGAAGCGGTTGGGACTGAGGCGGAGCATCGATCGGCGGATCGAAGCGGGAAGGAGGAACAGCGGCGGGACAGCGGGGCAAAAGATCGACACCTGTGCCGATGACCAGCGGGTCGTGAGGCGCTTGGCGATGTCGCGCGGCACGCTGTCGTTCAACCGCAGGAACTCGCCGTGCAGCAATTCGTTGAGGACAACAGGTGCCGCCTGACTCGTCTCATCGCCGAGAACACTCGTGACCTGAGATTCTTGGACGCCAAGCTGCTGGGCGATCCAGCGAATCACGGGTGCATGATATTTCAACGGAATCGTCCCCTTGTCGAGGTGCCGAGCAAAGCTGCTTCGCGGAACGCCGATTGCTTCGGCCGTCTGGTGAACAGTGAGCCGGCGTTGCTCCCTCAGTTGCTGCACGAGGTGGATCAGACGGGTGGTTTTTTGATCAGTGCTTGTCATGAGTTTCATCTCCTTTGATTGAAGATGAAACAGTCGACGATCTATCTTCGCTGCGCCCACACAGTGGATTCTTGTGGATAGCCGTAATTTCTTTGCCAGATTGCCGTTATGACAACGGAATTCCTCCACGAATCTAAGAATTGGGCTAGCAAGTACCCGCCGAAGAGACGATTTTGCTTGGGATTCGGGTTGGGGACACATCGTGACTCGCGACGACAAGGTTCAACTGAAGTGCGTTTTCGAGGATGACGCGGCCGAGTTGCGGCTGCGGGACCTGCAGGTGCATGTGCCCGGAAAGACCAGCTCTGTGCTGACAGGCAAAGCAAACTGGAAGCTACTGGCGGAACTGCTGCTCTGCTATCGCATTCGTATATTGGAGCGTCCAACCTGCATCCCAGTGCATTTGGAGGAGGCGGATTCACTGCTCGGCGACGACTTTGAACAGGCATGGTCGCTGGTCAAAAACCAATTGAACAAGAAACGGGAAAAGGGCCACCCCGCCGAGTTGCAGGACCACATTGAGGGTATCACGCAGCACGCGTACAAGGGGAGCCCTCTCTCGATCTCGATCGCCCCGATGCGCCTGCCCGGGGGAAATGTCACGTTCTCGTTGATCAACGTCAGCACTGGGGAGACCACACATCTTACACAGTGCCGACAAATGCAGATCGTTCTGGACGCCTTGACCGGCCGCAGCGGGCCTGCCGTCCGTGGCTTGACCGGCGACTCGGAGGCGGCGCCAGCTAGGCAACAGGAGCCGTTTCGCTTCGGAAATCAGGCGACCCGCACGTTTGTCGCACACTATTTCGACGATGGCTTGGCGATGGAGTATGTGGAATGCCACAAAGACAAGAGGGACTTCGAGATTCCAGCCGAGCTGATGCCCTTGGTCTGTGAAGTACTGAAGTTGGTCTCGGGGTCGAATAACGCCGGTCACGTGATGGTCAACGCACCGGTCTTTGCTCTTGTGGACGTTGACGTCGTGACCAACTTTGGCGACGACGGCAGCTTCCAAAAGGTTATGATCTGGCTGGCCAACTCTCACTATGACTTTTATACGGCCGCGGCATTTGCCGATACGCTCGCCGAACGGGACCCGAAGTTCCAGCCGCTTCAGCGGTTTGTCAACCAGATGAAGGATTCCCGCATCCCATCACCCGCCAGTTGCTCGCTGGGAACACGGATCATGCTGGAAACAGCCGACCAACGTCTGGTGGTCACGTACCGCAGCCGCGACTGCAAGATGAATCCGGACGTCTGGTCGACCAGCGCCAATGAAGGCGTGCGGCCTTCGGTCCTTAAGGGCAGTACGCCGTTCAGCAACTTGATCGACGCAGCCGCGCGGGAGGCTCTGTTCAACGAATTGCGAATCGACAGCGGGTCAATCGATTACTTGGCGCTTCTCTCGCTGCACCAGAACGCGTTTGCGCAGTGGGGCGCGACGATATACGCAAAAACGTCACTAAGGTTCAACGAAGTGGTGCAGCGTCAAAGTAAGGCGCACCACCGTTTTGAGCATACGGCAGTCAAGTCCCTACCGGTCCATCTGGAAGAGTGCGGCAAAGCGATGGCCGACATTGGAACGCGTTGGTACGGAGGCGCGCTGGAAGCGATCTGCTCAACCTTGGCGTTCCGGGAACTGGCCAAACGCATTCACGTGACGCCAGAAGAGGTGGGCCAGATTCTCTCAGATGCCGCCAGTCATCGCATCATCCCGGTCGACGAAGTCAACGAGAACTTCCTACTCAAAACCGCGTAATCCGCTCGGGTAGACCTGCCGGCGGTTATGACAACATCGCAATGACGCGCGGCTTGCCCCGTTCGGGGAGCCGCATCGTGCGAATGCGACCGCTCTGCTCCAATACATCGACTAGGGCATGCAGCTTTCGACGGCTGGACATTTGCGCCAGCTGAGCAAGATCGCTGAGGTTGAGCGGCCCACCGGCGGTCGTGTAATGACGGGTGATGACCTGCAATAGGTCTGATGCGTCGGGGCACAGTGGTTTTGCCGCCCTCGCAGTTGATGACTGGAGCAACGACTTCAGGCGTGATTCAGGAACTTCGCCGGTGAATGACTTGGGCGGCCGGACGCGAATTGGCACAACGCCCAATGCCGCGTTGTGCAGAAGCGCCGAGCCGGTCGGCAGCTGCACCAGCGCCCTCGGGTCGGGCAGTAGGTCGGCGGCGTAATCCAGCTCCAAATCGGAATTCCGAAAAAACACCTTCGTCGCCGCCATCTGCCGGAGCACCGCCAGGCCGTACCCGAAACTCTTCATGGTCTGGCTGACCAGGCACAACGCAATACCGTGCTTGCGGCCTTCGCGGGCGATGCGATCCAGCGCCTGTTCGCAGCGACCGGCGGCGCCGGTGGCTTCGCGGCTGACCCGCTTGACCGTCAGGACCTGGGCTTCGTCGATCAGGATCACCATCCGGGGACGGTCTGATTCCCGGGTTACGTACTGTTCGAACGCCGCATTCAGCAAATCAGCGGCGGTTTCGCACCGCTGTTGATCATCAAGATGTTTCAGGCAGGCGATCCAGCGACCCTTAGTCAGCGTCGTCAAATTCTTCGGCAGCGGCGGTGTCAAGCCGGACCCGGGCGCCAGGTACTGGGCGTCGATTCTTCGGGCATCAGCGGCCTTCATGCCGAAGCGTTCATAATGCTGCAACATCGCTGGACGGTCTTCTGGCAATAGGCAGCCAGTGAACTGACCGCGCGGATCAATCACCAGCAAATTAATGGATGCGTGCTGGGCGATTTCTTCGGCGACCACTCGTGCCAGAATTGTCTTTCCCGAGCCGGTGGTTCCGCTGATCATGATGTGGCCGAGGGATTTCAGCGGCACGATCGCTTTCTGCCCGTCGGCGGTCAGACCCAGATTTAGCAAGAGTCCGGCTTCAGAACCATCCAGCGGCGCCGAATCTGCCTTACTTGCATCGACCCGCGACAAAGCCGATCGCACGACGTGGGCCGCGAGGTGCTGGGAATGTTGTCGCACGCAGCCGTCGATCGTGATCGCCTCGTCGGCGGTCACTACAGTGTGGTTGGCAGCGGCTTCCGCCAGTGTCGCCGCGGCCGGTATTCTCTCCGCGATCGCCGCAAGCTGCCGGGGCGACAACGTGCCGCCGCCCCAGAGTTCGATCCAGCTGAGCGCCGGTTCGGTCGAGCGGGCGACCTGCACCTTGAGCCGACCGCCGTTAAGTTTCTGGCGAATGTGATATCGGTCGTAATCGCTCAGTTCACCGACCACGGCGTCGACGACACCGGCGAAATCCATCACCGTGGCGGCGTCTTCGTCGCCGGTGACGGCCACGGGTGCACTCACCCCTGCGATGTGCAAGTTGGAATGAATGCTGAATGTCAACACCGCCGCCGACCCTTTGCGCTCAAACTCCCGCTGGAGTTGGTTCAGCACTTCGAATCGTTGACGCTGCGATCGCAGTTCGTCGGCCAGTTTCCGCGCGGGTGCATCCGGCTGGCGGGCTTGCCGCTGCACGTGCTGGCTCAACAAGTCGTTGCGAGCGCCCGACAACTGAAGCATCTGCGAGAGTGAGCCATTCTGCTGCTGCAGGGTTTCCAATTGTCGCTGAAGCGTCGCGATCGTGTCCGCGGTCGGTGCCGTTGATTGGTCCTCAGTGCCGTCCATAAGTCGGCGCGCCTCGCGACCCGCCAAGTGCTCGGGCAGGTCGCGGAAGAATGAGAACGACAGCCGCAGTTCAGGGAAGTGGCTCTCCAAGTAGTTGTGGAATGCCTCGATGTCGCGCAGCCAAGTTGCATCGTCACCCTGCCTGGCCTGCAGGTAATACGTCGCGTCACCTTTGACCATCACAACGTCACCCAGCGGCACCGTCAGCAGCTGAATGTGCCGCTGCGGTTGCCACCAAAGCTCGATCGTAAACCGAAAATCGATCTGGCCGATACGCGTAAAGCCTTTGGCAACGAGGATGTCACGATACGATGCGTCGGACATGGCGGACGATTCCAATCGACAGCGACCAGAGTTGGCGAATCGTCCACGCGGTGGCGGACGCGACCAGGCTCAACGGGCTGGTCGATCGAGACGCGGATCGGGAGGACTCGGTCAACTCCAGCCGCCGCTGATTTAACTGCAGCAACTGATCCTGATGCAGCAGACGTTGGTGCGCCTGCCAGCGTTCAAAAGCGCGTTGTTCCTGATCCAATTCGTCTTCGACGGCCTGTCGGTGCGACATCCGGCGATAGCAGATCGCACACACGCTTCGCGGCGGGACGCCGACAAAGCCGATACGGCACTGGCCACAGAGACGTCTGGCGCAAATGGCACAACGACTCTCGCAGTGAACGCAGCACTCTCGCGCATGGCATACATCACAGATGCCGCGGGTCTGCTCCAAATCGAGCAAATGCCGGAGGCAGCCGCTGCAGCGCTGGGCCCACTGCCGCTCGGTGAGCCGCAGGTTGCCGGCCCCGTCATCCTGCACCTGTTCAGTGCGGTGCAGGATGGGGGTGCCGTCGGCAGCATGCGTGAAATAGCGTCTTACGATGCGGGACATGGCTCAAGCTCTTTGGTCCGACGTTTCGACAATCGCGAACGAGACTTTTTCGCACAATCCGGGCAGCCCGGCTCGGGTTCGATCGTCAAAGCAATCGAATTGAACGCGAACTGGGCGGGGTTGGTCCCCAAGTGCTGCTCGAACACATCCGGATCGCCAAGACGATAGGTGGGATCGAGCTTAACCTGGATGAAGTTGCGATCGCCGAGTTGCTCGATCAGCCGCCCGAAGCGGTTGTCGGCACCGGCAGTGAGCAGGCCGACGGCGATCTGTGCCGCGATGCCGTCGACGATGTGTAGATCCATGATGACGGCCCCTCGACTGGGGATGTCCACGCCCGCGCCACCGTCTCCCGCTTGGCGGTAGAACGCTTCATACCGGGATGACGCGATGCAGCGATAGCAGGCTTGGCCCTGGACCGGCTGGGTGATCGCGATCTCGCCAGCCCGGCCACTGCGGTAAAGCCCGATCCACATAGCCGGCTTGGCCAGCCGAATGGCTTCAAGATTGCCGCGGGCTTGGGCGACAAAACGGTCGGTTGCGAGGATCAGCAAGTCGCAAGTGCCGAGCGATTCTTCGATTTCTGCGGGCGAGAGGGAACAGAAATCCCGCCGCAGCTTGTTGACCACGATGTCGGGGTTAATCGCGTGCAACGTAGCCTCAATCGCATCGACCTTGGGCTGGCCGATGTCCGAAGCAGAAAAATCCTGCCGGGCGGGGTTGGTATCGTCGACGGTGTCAAAGTCGACGTAGGTAAACTGGCCCACCCCGCAGCGGGCCAAGTCGTTCGCCAGACCGTAGCCGCCGCCGACGATGACGACGTGACTCTGCTGCAGGCGGGAAACATCAACAGACTGAACAATTCGATCGAAATTCATAAAAAGCCTCATGTAAGGGTGTAGTTGAGCGGTTGAACGAAGGACGCTAGATCAGTTGAACCTCGGCTTCCCACGGGGTCGCCGGGTCGTTGCGGTCGATGACATAGCAACGGATGCGGAACTCATTCGGGATGACGATCGGCGCGACAAAGTGCGGCATGTCGGGGTTGGACTCCAGCAGCCGCGTGATGAATTCCAGGTCGCCGCCGCTGGGCCGGTCCAGCGCCGATGGGTGGCTATGGACGAAGCCCTTAAAGTCGACGCCCGCTGGCAGCCACTCGTCGTTGAGCATTTGCTGCAGGGTTTTGACGTCGGGCGTGTAGGTGATGCCGGTGCAGTCGGCGGTCCCGTCGTAATAGAAGTCTGTCACATCGCTCGAATCGACCGGCCCCAGCAGGATGCCGCCGGTCTCGGCGGGCCGAGCGCCGATGCTGTTCATGATGCGATCCAGTACCGCGGCAGATAGCGTGATGTGCGGGCGCGGGCTGGTGAAGTCGGGATTCCAGTGCATAAGATTCTCCTCGATGGGTTTGAGAATTGTTGTGATTCAGTGCTGCGCGATGCCTGTTCTGCGGTACTCGATGACATACTCGGCCCAGTTTTTGGCCAGTTCCAGGGCACGAGGCAGGTCGCGGGGCTCGGCACCGGCGGCGATGCAGATACGACCGTCGGAAAACAAGTGGGTCTTGTGCGGGCTGGTGTCCTGGCCATTGAAGCCGGGGTGACTGAGCACAAAGATGTCGAAGTGTTCGACACGTTGGACGACGCGGAACGAAAAGTAGTGACCGCCGTCATGGCTACGATAAATTTGAATCGATTCATTCATCGGCTTCTCCAATGATGACTCAAAGGCCCAAAGTAGGGCGCGGGCGAGCGACGGAGCCCGCCCGCGCCACAGGGGGTTAACGGGACCCACGAACCACCGGGGGTCGGATCGGAGCATGGAATGTTCCGGGTTCAAGAACCGCGCCGGAGAACGTTCCTGCAACCAAAACACGGGAAATACGCATAAACATTCCTTTCAAGGAACACGTTGCGACGGCTGTTTGAAATGCGACGCCGTCATCTGCTCGCATCGATCCGCGTCCTGCAGGAACCGCAATCGACGGACGGGAATCTACTTCGTGGGGAGGCCCGCTTTGGCGACTTTGACAAGAATTCTCACTCGGTCGGTAGATCGACCAATCGACGTCGAAACATCGCCGTCTTTACACGTTGTTCACCAGCGCGCGAGCCAACAGAACGCTCAATCTGCGAGCATGCTCGTTCGATCGGATTTTGCCGAACTAGTGCAGCGCTACCGCCATGCGCACTCGGTGTGAACTGGTACAGCGCGTGTGAGACAAGTCCAGGCCGCGTCGAACGAGATCATGGCCCGATAGCCAGCTAGAAATGCTTCTGGCGTCAGCGGGTTGTTGCCAACGTGGTATTGGCTGTCGTCTTCGAGCGGGATGAACGGCCGGTGGTACGACAGCAGCAGCAGTTCGTGCTCCGCGGTTGAGAACGTGTGGACGACGCCCCGGCGGAACATGAACGCATCCCGATCGCGGGCCGGGACGTGACGGATGGTGTGCGGACCCACCGCATTGAGCGGGGCAGCGCTTACATGAAAGAAGCCCCGGCCGCCGATGACGTAAATGAATCGATCGGACTGCGGGTGAATGTGCAGCGGCAGGTCTTGCGTGCCGGGCGCAAACCGAAGGAACAGAAAGCCGTCGTCGCGGTGGCCGCCGAGAATGGCCGACGCCGGCAGTGCAGCGCCCGAGACATTCATGCTTCCTTCGAACGGCGTTTCATACTCGACCGCAAAATCCCGCTGAATGGCGGCGACGAGCGATCCGAACGAAACGCCCGGCCCCGTGCCGCGAATGCGCGTGACCAGCGCGCCCGCCGTCCGATCATCAACACGGCAATGAGCATCCAACTGTGACAAGTACGCGCATGCCGCTTCCGCGAGTGCGGCATACGCTTCCACGCCCGAGCATGCGGCGTCGGGGCTGATGCAATATGGATCGAGTGCCTGCGACAGCATGCGTTGCTCCGGTACGGAAAGAACAATCTCCCGCTTGCTTCCACTGCGGAAGCAACTAGGCGACGTTATACGCTCTTCAAACGATGGGTTCAAGCCTGATCCACCGCCCCGCATATCGGCAGTTCTGTCGTGAACTCCGCCGACTGCGCGAACAGGCGGGGTTAACCCAACGAGACCTGGCAACCCGGCTGAAGCAATCTCCTTCGTACGTGCACAAGACTGAAGTGGGCGACCGGCGGATCGATCCGATCGAGTTCGTCAACTGGTGCCGGGCGCTCGGTCTCGATCCATCCGACGTGCTCCGTCGGCTCACCAAAGCATAAAGGAACGTAAGCGCTTGCGCTTGAGGACCGCCGTGCGCTAGGCTGGGCTGATGAAGCTCGCTGCGCCTGCCGAAGCCGACCGCGAATTGCCCGCATTGCTCGAAGAGTATCGGGCACTGTACGAACTGGCGGTCTTTCGCATGTCCGCCCTCGACCGCCGGGCGCCAGTCACAGCCGGTCTTTTTGGCGTTGCGATCGCCAGCATTCAGGCGATGCCGGTATCGTCACAGCTGTTTGTGTTTATCGCCACCCCGCTGGCGCTGGTGTGGCTCATGCGAACCACAGTCAACCACGCCCGATCGTTCGAAGATGTCATTCGCCGCATTGAGATGATCGAAGGTGAGGTCAACCGCCGGGTGGGCAAGCCGTTGATCGGCTTTCAATCGACGCACCCCAGCCGCGGTGTGTACGTCGGCGGGCGAACCGGCCGCGAAAGCGTGCTTGCTGTTTTCGGCTCGACGGTGCTGCTGGTGGCGGGCGTCGGGTATCAGTTCTTCGTCACCACAAACAGCGGAGGCCTGACCGACCCCGCATACGCCGCCCTCCTGATACTCGTCATCGCCGCCTCGACCCGCGAACACTGGAAACTTGCCCGGTATCGCTATGCGCCATCGTCCTAAGCCATCACACCATGATCCTTGCTTTCCGTCGCCTTGATTACAAATTCACACGCTACGCTCATCCTCAGACGTCAGTGACGACTGCTGCGGACACTTGCGCGCTATGACCATTCCGTGCCAAGCTACAGCCAGCGCGTTCTTTACCCATCCGTAACGCGCCACCGCGTCATCGTTTGGCGAGTCGGCACCGATTCAATCTCGGCCTCGCCGCGTCGTTTCATTCTCCACTCTCACATTAAAGGAGCTGTTATGGAAACCCTGTTTCCGCTGGGGCAGTGCGTCATCACTGCCAACGCGAAAGGCACGCTGCATCCGGAGGATGCACAGCGTGCGCTGCATCGTCACGCACAAGGGGACTGGGGCGAACTGTGCACTGAAGACCTCGCCGCCAACCAGCAGGCCTTGCTAGAAGGGTTGCGGTTGTTCAGCCGTTACACCGACCGCAGCGGTCGTGTGTTCTGGTGCATCACCGAGCACGACCGCTCGGTGACGACCATCCTCTTGCCGGAGGACTACTGATGCGTGACCGACTTTATCTCGGCTGCTCGCCGGCGAGCGAGTGGTGTGCCCAAGTCGGCAGCGACGGGTACTTCGAACAGGCCCGGCGTGAATGTCGGGCGTGGATCAACCAGTTGCGTCGTGTGTTCGGCTCCGAACCGCCGCGTGCACAGCTGGCCACAACCTCGAACGAGCACGACTTCGGCGCGTACCTCGATGTCATTGTCTACTTTGATAGCGATGACGAAGCTGCCCGCTCGTACGCCTACCGCGTCGAAGCCAACCAGATTCTGAACTGGGATGCCGACGCCCGGCGGGAACTCAACCTTCCGCCGGACCAATAGACGGACGATGTTCCTTCTTACCGGGCCGCGGATGTTCCGCGGCCCTTTGCTTTCACTTCAACATTTGAAAGGAGACGAGTCATGGCCACTTGGATCAACTTCAAAGCCCTCAAAACGCAACTCAAGATCCTCGATGTGCTGAATCACCACGGCGTGAAGCTTAAGATTCGCGGCGAGCAGGCGAGCGGGTTCTGTCCGCTGCCCGGCCACGCCGACAGCAAGTCGCCGTCGTTCTCGGCCCACCTCGGTCGCAACTGCTTCCAGTGTTTCGGTTGTTCTCGCCACGGAAGCGCGATCGATCTGGAATTGTTACTTCGTGGACTTGATCCGTCCGATACCAAGGCCGTTCGGAAAGTGGCTTTGGAGCTGGTCGAACGGCACGGGTTGATTCTCGGTGGCGACGAGCCCCAAACGGGCCGTCCC
>ENA-ORBV01013618-ORBV01013618.1-microbial-mat-metagenome-genome-assembly--contig:-NODE-13618-length-12319-cov-6.214834_pt1 | contig 12319 bp, 8 predicted proteins | sample MGYA00237777_ERZ505514 | MGnify/ENA primary metagenome ERZ505514 (study PRJEB26160, sample SAMN06269048) | microbial mat metagenome | isolation source: Oligotrophic lake microbial mat | place... | reverse complement strand
TTTCAAGCAGAAGACGGCATACGAGATTCGCCTTAGTCTCGTGGGCTCGGAGATGTGTATAAGAGACAGATATCTGAGCAGCTATGATAAAGACCATGGCAACTACTACTGCTTTGGCTGTCTTGGCTATACTACAATGCGTCTCTTGGTGTGAAGGATTTTTACCAATTCCAACCAATGTGCAGCAGTCACAGTCACCCACAACAGCATCCCAATTTTCTTTTTCGCCATGGTGTTTGCTAATGACGAATGGAGAAGAGTCCATGGACGAAGCATCCTCGTCGTCTTCCTCCTCTAATAATGAAAATAATGATGATGACTACCAAGCACAAGAATTTGGCACGAGTTTTATTGGGGGTGATCCTTGTGGTTCCAAATACAATACCGATCCACACGATGCCAAAGTCACCAAACCAGGGATGCCCGATTCCATGAAGGAACGCATCCAAAAATTGGCCGATGCACGAACCAAACGAATACAACAAGAACAGCAAGAAGCAGCAGCAGCTGCTGCTGAGAGCGACAAACTCACAGATTTAGCATATGAAGAAAAACCAGTCAATGTCATGAGCCTCGATGGCAGTGGTGACGAACAAGTCCAAATGTCCACCGTCAAAATAGATGACGGTGGTTCGGATTTGACGGATCGATTCAAATACAAGGTTCAAGCGCTCATGGGAAGCTTTGATCCTCTTGGAGAAGATACCGAACGACAAGACGGAAACATTTTGAATGCCATGTTGACCTTTCCGGTCCAATACAGTTTTAATGTCGTGGGCAAAACACGTGGTGACGATGCCCTTCGGGATACCTTTGTCCAGCAAGTCAAAGAGGCACTCATGAGTGTGGCAGGGGACGAGGTGGAATTTGAAGTCACTGTAACAAAACGCGGCAACAACTTTACCAAGGTGACACTTCGAGCAGAGATGCAGAGTGCAGCAATGATTGCATCCACCTATGAAAGTCTAAAAGCCCTGGAATTGACAGCCATGGCATTTTGATAATGTCCTACTTCGAAGCCATAAATTCCGGGCGGCGGAATGCGTTGCTATGAAAGGTTTGGAGGGGTCGAATATTTTGGGCGAGTTTCTATTTGCAATCCTACTAGCTATTGATGACTATTACTTTATGATAACCATCATAAGAAAACACTACAATAACCGACCAACCAAGAATGGAACATCTCTTGGTGCTTTCAAAGCAAACTTCGCTGGGCAGCAAGCACAGTATAAAAGTGACTAGCTGAATGAAGTACACCGGTGTATCCTGTAGTTAGAATTGTGTGGCACTCCCTGTCGTCATCCAGGCCAGTCATATTTTCTACTTTTAGCACTGCACTGTACGGGTGGGTAGGTAGTCTTGACAAACGAATGCTTGCTCTTCGCCGTCGACTTCGCACTCTTTGGACTGGCTCGTCGCACGAGTAAAAGAACGAACGATCTATGTATTGATGTACTTACTACTAGTATTTTGAATGGAGCAGGTGTACTGAACACTTGCTTTCAAGGATCCAAGGAGAGTTCGGTTGCTACAATACCAGTACCCCGCCTGCCTGGGTTCTCAATGATTAGGGAAGTTAGGATAGCCTCAAGGGACGAAACATCCGAATAAGGAAGAAAAGACACAACCAGTATCATGTCCCAGTGTTCTTTGGTCTCTAGCTCGTTTTGCTTCGTTGGCAGCTATCTGGTTTTAGGAATGCTGTCGTTGCTCTGCCGCCTGCTTCCGTTGCTTTGGCCCACAATTGAAACCGAGGCAGGACAGCACAGGCACCGGGATGACGCACTGCAACAACTTTTTTACTCCAGCAAACTAAATCCTATCGTCAGTAGCTCTGCTTGAAAAAGTTTGTGCAGCATGGAATATGCATACATGCAATGAACAAATAAGATAAACGAAGTGATGAAGACATTTTCTAGGTAGGTGTTCGATACCGTCGTCTGGTTGACTACTAGCATAGTAAGCTACTGCACTCTCCTGTATGGTAGGCAGGAACTAATTGCGCCCATTTGATTGATTCCAGGTTAGTATTTTTGTCTTCTGCCAGTCACTGCATGTACTAGTACAATAGCTAGCCAACTGAAATGCAGTTGGTACCTGGTATTATCATTTGCCACTGACCGCTTCCTATCTATTAAGTACGGATGCTTGTGCTAGTAGCTACTACTAGTACAGCCGTACTGGGAGCTACTCCCCAACTCAAATACTCCAGACTAAATTACGGGATGAACTACTCCGAGTATTCCCGTAGACAGTCTAATAACAAACCTCTGATATCTCTCTATCTATCCAGCCATAATGTGAGCGTGTAGCCAAGCTTGGAAGAGATTGGCTGTGTAGTACGACCCCATACACTCCTTAATTACTACAGTAAGTAAGACCGCAGAAGCCGACCAACGTTATTACTCACCAACGGTACTGTACAGTCTAGGTTGGAGGGTTAAACAGCGGTTTTCTTTTTACTGTTGGCTTCAGTCTCGCCAAATTGTGATCGTGCCTGCGCTAGCTTCAAATGCGCGAGGGGAGCTTACTAGCGTCTAATTGATTGCACGCACGTCGTTCCATCAGTTCCTAATAATCTATCAACCCCTTCGCGCGCCGATCCCTCCAAGTGAGCGAGAGGTCATCACTCACTGGTTCCTACCCATCGGGCCATCACGTGATCATGCACGATAGGCTATTATTAGCACGAGAGAGCGAATTTAGAAAACACAGGTCGTTCTGATAGACCAACTAATACCGTACACTTGTGAGCTGGCTCCTGTATAGGTCCTGCTCTCCGTTTGCTGCTACTACAAGCACTGCTATATAGCTCTAAGAGGCAAAAGGTTTTGCTTTTCTGTAGTCATCCATCTATCCATCTATCTATCTATCTATCTCGTCGACAATACACTGAAAGCTCGTTGTTGTTGTCGACTCCTATAATAGCAAGCCCATAATTGATTGTCATACATCTGTGTTTTGGTTCCGTTCAAATTGGCGACAACAACTCCGCTTGGTCGGCGTAATACATAGTTCAGATTTTTCGGCTAATCTCATAGAACTATAATCCTAACCTGCTGTCACAATGAACTTTTGTGGGGGCGCAATTGAGCACCAAGTGCACGAACCTCCTATCGTGTCCATGCCCATGAATATTATTCGCAATTCACATACCTCTTCCTTTGACGAAGACGACAATGGTGCTGCCAGTGGTTCTCACTACCATCATCATGTCGATCGTCTTGTGACATCCTCCAAGGCTCAAAGCAAGGGAAGCACTAGTAGCTCCAGCAGTAGTAGAATCAACAGTAGTACCAATGACTTTTTGAAGCTCACCAAACAGAAACTCCATAAATCACTCCAACAATCAACGGCATCCTCAAAATTATCGGAACAACGACAAGATCAGCATGCAACAGAGGCATCTTCAACGACGGCTGTGAAAGGCACTCGTAACCATCATCATCATAGCAGCATCAGCAATAGCAATCATCCTCCTCCTACCTCCAAATCCTCCTCTTCCAAGAAAACATCTCCTTCTCGTCGATCTCGTTCCAGATCGCGATCACAGTCCCGGGATAAATCGCTCGAAAAGCGAATGAGTGGCATGGAAATTGTCGCACCTTCCCGCCAAACAACAACAACTTCTACCAAAGACAACAACAGTAGTCCTCGCAAAGAGCGAGAAACTACGGCACCAACGACTGCATCTGCTACCACAGCCAGTAGTACAGCTGCTACGAGTAGTACGGAAAACAGCTACAGCAGTAGCATCATTGGGTTGCCTTCCTTTGCCAACATGAAGACCTTGGACACTTTGCTGAAACGTCTAGAGAATGGATTTCGAGTGGTACGTAAAAACAAGAATAGTATATAGTGACCTGCATGATTGATTGATTGAAGTGCATTGTTAGTAAGTTACTAACCCTTTTTTTTATGTCGACTAATTGATTTCAAACAGACCATCCACAATGGCTCGGATCCAGCAGGAAGACGTGTCTTTTTGACGCTACTGCAGAATCGAACCAGCCTCATGATTCGACCCATTGTTGAAGGGGAAGATGGAAAAACACCCAGCGTCAAATTTCCAGTCCAGACCATTCTGAGATTAGAAATTGGAAAGACCAAGTCCAGCGTCTTGGGGCGTACCATTTACGATCATATTCACCCCATGACGTGCTTTAGCATTGTTGTCAAACTATGGAATGATGAAGAAACATATTTTGACTTTGAAGCTAGTTCCGTCATTGAGCGTGAAGCCTTAATTTCCACCCTCATGGTCGTCTTGGATCAAATGCACAATAATAAAGCAAGCAACAACAATGAAGACAACGCCAATGAAGACAATACTTCTTCTCCTATTGGGAGTCCTGCATGGTTGTGTGCTCGAAAGGGATCTGTCGAGAACGCAACTAGTCTCAGTGACAATGACAAAAAGAAAATATCAACAGCAGCAGAAGAAATAGTAGCAGTGGATTCACCACCACCTGGGGCAGAAGTCTCGCCGGGGAAACGGACCAAGATATACAGCAGCACATTTTTCGATGAGGAAGCAGATGGTGAAGACCAACAGGGAACCGAAATCAGCCTGGTGTATCCGAAACATGACACTCGGTCCCCCAAAGCAAGCAGCAAAAAGCATTCAAGGCCTTTGCGTCAACGGCAATTGCAGCCTGCAGCGGAAGAAACCGAGTCCCACCTAGCATCGCCTCCACGTACTTCTCGATTTCGGTCATCGCCCAGTAGCAAAATGAACCCATTCCTCCCAAGCCCAGTCACGAAAATCCCGCTCTCGTTGTTTTCGAAAAGTCCCCGTACTTCTAACTACAATGATCTTCAGCAGGCTTCGAAAGGCACTACCCCAAAAGATCAACCCAATGGGCAACAAGAACAGGAGACTCCCGAAAATGGTGGTATCTTCATTTTAGACGCAAATAATAATCCTGGTCATCCTGCAGACGAAATTGAAATTAACTTGGGATCTCCAGAGGGGGCGGCAGCTCGACCCGACCTCAGCTTTGACATTGCAAGACAAGGTCTTCCCGTTTCTAAGATTCAGTTCACTCCTACAAGGGACACTTTCGATCCTCAAAGTGGATGCTGTAATCTTGCCCCTCCGAATATGGACGGCGGTAACAACCAAGCATGGTGTTCGGATGATATTTGTACGCTTGCTCTCAAAGACATTGCTGAGACGTGCACGGGCATGTTTGATCAACGTCATCGTGATTTCCCTTCCGATCCGAACGGAGACTTTAGAGATGTGGATCCAAACAACGAAGCTGATCGCGCATATATCGAAGAATACATTGCTTGTTCCTTGGGAGGTCCCAATGGGGCTCTTGGTGCCATTTTCCCTGACGGGGATGTCTGGAATGTTGACAGTTCCAAGGGAAGGGGTGGGCGCGGAAAGGTCAAAACTATTCGAAATCGTGCTTCGTTGTTGAACGCACAAGCGACACGCCTACGAACGCTCCGTAATGAAATGACATTTGCAGCTGCTTTGAAGCGCTCCAAAGAAAAAATGCAGTACGTGCAAACGACTAAGTCATTTGATGATGCTGACGGCGAACGTATAAGGCGAGCGCGAGAGAGGTCGGTCAGTAGATTGCACAGTTCTGCATTGATGGAGCGTGTCATGGGTGGCATGGTTCTCTCCTCACCAGAAGCAGACGAAGATTCTTTATACTACGATAGCGATCCAGAAGATGTCAGGGCCCGAACCAAGGGTGTTCGTCGAGCCTTGGCAAATCATACAAACGCAGTTACAAAGGAAGAGGAACATAAACATCAAGCCCGTCCCGTTCTCAGCGGTGTTGGCTTTGAGCGGATTGCAGTCAGTAAAAAACTGCGGAAGTTGGATGAGGGTCTTATCGTACAAATCGTACAGGTAAGCATATCAGCGCATTCAACATCAACTTATTTTCATATGCCGTTTCTGCTTTGCTCACGTTTTCGTTTCCTCTTATCCTTGTCTCTTGTAGGCCATGCGGAATGAGACACTGACACTCATGTGGCATCCTACTCAGTCAGCGCAATTCCCTAACCGATCTCCTGTTTGCGTGAACTTGTGGATAGAGTCGGGAGTTTACTTGGTTGACGGGTCTTTCCTGCTACCAAGGCTGAGTTGGAGTGTCGCGTATGAAAACGATTTGGGGGCGAAACGGCTTAATGTTTCAAAGGCAGAACCTGATCAAATCGATCTTCTTGACGTTTGCCGTATCCGCGTTACGGAGAAAATAGATCGAAAGCTCCACCCGTTTCCGGATCCTAGAAAATCATTCATTATCGAGACACAGGAGGAGACTTATCTGTTTGAAGCACAGGGGACTGACGAGAGAAACCGCATTGTCTATGGCTACAAGCTAGTAATCGCACGCCTTGCGTCTCTTCTGATGCTTCGTGATTCGAGAGCCGTGGAAGAGTTCTTTGGGTCTGCGAGTGCAATGGTCCCAGGTGGGTTCACAGTCGGAAAATAAAAAGTGTTTATAGCGTTTGGTACAATCAACACAAGGTGCAACAAAAATGCTTCGGGGGAGAAAGAGTATCCAGGTGGTGGGGCTTAGACACTCAGATGGGTCCTATATTCCTTTTTGTTTCACAAAAAGCTTCAATATATTTAAATTGTGATGAAAATGCGGTTGGCCCAACATTAAAATAATATAGTGTTGTTGGTGTTGAAAGACAAATGAAAGTTGTTAGCACTAGTTCTGTATCTGCTTCCGTTTAGTGGACAAAGCTTGCCAAATGTGACTAAACTGGTAGCTATTGGTATCCTAGTAAGCGCAAGACCAAGGCCATTGCAAGCGCGCCATTACTCTCCTAGCAAGAATATAAGCAAGGGGCACAGTGGCTGAGTAGTTCTACTCTTCCGAACAGATGCACGAACTAATCCTGGATTCCTCAAAGTGTGGGTGGCATGCATTGCTGGGATGTATGATAACAATGAATAGGTCTTGCATAATGAAGCAAACAGATAAGCTCTCATATAGGCTTGCTTTTGGCTAATTGTAGGAGCTGGATGTTGCACCTCATATGTAAAACCCAAAAATAGAATTTATCCAATAAAACCATGTCTTGGCAGGTGATAGACATTATGTAATAAGTGCTAGAGTAGAATGGAGCACAGGTGTCACCTAGACTGCATTTCCCTTTTTGCATTTCCTGCACCCATGTGGCCCATGAGGACTTGAAAGGAAGAATTGGAGGGATTTTTGCTCCTGCACTATGACAACTACAGAAGATATGCTACAATGTTGTGCTGTAACAACCAATGATATTCCTTACTTTGATTGATCTGTAAGTGAAATTATCCTTAGCTTGCACAGGGCAACACAATAATTTGTACAAAGAAACATGCGCCTATTGTGTCTAGCAATGATGTGTTATGTGCGGAAGCATGCAACCTTGACACACAAATGAGCTTTAGCATAAAGCATTGCAGCACTGTGGCCAAAGCATAGCCAGACTTAAAGAAGGAAATTGGAACACACAATTGGTTTAGCCTTACTTACTTTTTCTTTACTTCTAATGAAGATGATTTTTTAAGTAGGGTTGGATGTGAGAGAAGAGAGGGATAGAGTAGCAGACTTTCTTTAAAAAATGGTAATTCATAGCTTTTCAGCAACCACTTGATTACCTGCATCACAGTTATACACAAAAGCAATTGCGACAAAAAAAACATAGAGTGTTAGCAACTGAAATGCATGCCAGCAAATTAATTTGATGCATTACAGTAGTTTGTCTTAGACTGAGTGATCATGGACAGACTGGACAACCCCAGTTTGCCGTCCTAGTCAAATGTGCTCTTGATGTGCCGCCGATCTCCTGGGCTCACCTTCAATCACAAATAACCAATTCTCTCTTATTTTGCTAATGTTTTATCCAACCTGTTATTTTCGAAACTAAAACAACTTGTCCCACAACTCCCACCAAGTGGTGAGATGACACCTTCAACTCTTATGTGTTAGTCCTGAATGTTCCATCACCGTCTGAGCTTTGCAGTGCTAGTGGCAATCAATTGTGGTCTCCAATTTGGTACCGAGACACTGTCATTCCCAATAGACTCAGATTCCATCTAACCAACAACCAACCAGATTAAATGTCATCATCATTGTCAAGTGGAGAGGAAAGGTTAGGAAATGCAAGAGAAGAAAATCAAGAGGATTCTCAATGCAGTTGTGAAACAGAGTTCCGACCTGAATGCTTTCAGTGAACAAGAAGAGTTCAGTTTTGCAAACAGATGCTAAACTTTGTTTACAAGGAAATGTAGCATGCTAAGAAGCCAAATTTAGTTAACCAACAAGCTCTCCTGTAGTTTGAAGTAAATGCCCCCACGATCAACATGAAGTCAATGTGTTCAGACAGCATTCAAAGATGATGTCATGCTTGAGATATTTTGTTTCTGTGGTCATTCTAGGTACTACATGCTGTGAATGCCTGGTGAGACATGACATGACAACAGAGAAGTCTGTTTCTGTGTTATGCATCTCACTAGATGGGTGCAGAGGGGGCATGTGACCCTCCCCCAGCATTCTGCTAATGAATAACTGCTCTGTGCCTCACTGTCTAAACCTTGCTTACCAAAAACTCTTCTCTATTTTAGAGCACAAAAAACCGCTTCCCTATAATTAGAGAAGAGTTATTGAAGCTTTTCTCTAATTTACTTGACTCTTTTCCAAATTGATCACATTCTGTCGTGTTAAGACAATTAGATTCAAGGAAAAGTTTCAAACTCTTCTTTAAATTAGAGAAGAGTGTTACCTCTTCACAAAAATAGAGAAGGAATGCGAAAAACCTTCTCTAAATCAGATTAGAGTTGTTACTTAGTTATTACTTATGAGCAATGCTCCTGCTGCAGCCTTGTGCTTCCTCTACTAGCTAGTACGACGTAGCTAGCTAGCTAGAGTAGCTGGTTGGGATGACAAGCTTAGTGGGACAACGCCCCAGCCCAAAACTTGCACAGTCCCGCTTGGTCATCCTAAATTGTCATTTCCCAAACTTGCTTTGTTTCGTGCCCCCTGACCCAGCACGCACAACTGAGCTCGCCCCCAACGTTCGTTTTCTCTCAAATTAACAAAAGGTTTCGACTCTTGTTGCCCAAAAGAAACATCTCACTAAGAAGACTCACCAGTATACTAGTAGCCATCCACAAATACTACTAGAAGCACAAGAGAATTGTAAAGAAATGTCGACAGTGGTATTTTGGAAATCGAAGGGCCGACAATCATGGTCTTACGAGCGCTTCGCCTTGGCAAAGCCGCTCACGGACCGTGGCAACGGCCGCGGCAGCGTTGGTGGTGGAGTTGTCGCCACGACCCCAAGCTCGAAAAGGACGCCAGGGACGTCGCCCAAAAAGTCTAAACGAGGAAGACCCAAGAAACAAATGAAGTCCAAGCCCCAGTCCAAGCCCAAGACGCCTATTAAGAGGAAGAACAGCCGACGAGTGACCTTTTCGGGGGTAACAGTTTCGGGTGGCAACACGCCTGCACCGCCAACGAAAGCTGTCCCTTTCCAACAAGAACACGAGAAAATGACTACCGCGAAGAGTTTGGGTGAACCCGAGAGCTTGGACACGAATGTGACTGAGCATAGTCCCAATGTGTATAAAGCTTCTTCGCAGGGGACGGATCACCACGGAAACGACGAGATGAACGAGAATTCTCTTTTTTTGCTAGAAAGAGCTTCGCTGTCAGCAGGAAGAATGCTGGTAGAGGCAGCGATTTCGTGGCACCCTAACCGAGAAGCTATCGAAAGAAAGCGAAAAGCGCAGCAGCCATTTATCCAGCCTAGAACTCGGCGCTTACTGTGGACACGGGCGTAAAGAACACCGATTTGACCTCTGTGAGGCGAGCGTCGTTTCTATGAAGAGAGTCTTTACCCACACTAGCCCAAAGATTGAATTTACTCATTTCTATCACAATTAATGGTCGGATCGAATGCATCCCCGGGATACCATAAGAACGGCATGCTAGTTTCTATGCTATCACATAATTCTAAAATGAAGTAAGAAACGAGTTTGTTTTTGCCTTGCCAATAGACTCACTGCACGGTTTCAGCCATAGCGAAACCAATCGTACGCAACCATTCGTCGCAAACGATACGCTGCTCCACCAGAGTGGATAGGGTTGTTAGAGGGTCGTATTTCGAAAGGGACGAAGGCGTCCTCGATACCAAACCTTGTTTGCTTTACACAAGTTCCTAGATACTCGCCGACATAATCTGCCCAGAAACGTGGTTGGTCGATTTGGCATTCTCACATAGAAAACACGAGGAGTCGCTATCGCTAGCAGTTGGTGTTGATCGACGGGCAATGCCTCTTGATCACGTCATGCAACACCGCTGGAAGGAGAATGTCTTTTATGACAGTGCCCGGGAGCCTCATCAGGGAGCTATGAACCTCCGCCATAAGCGCTGTATTACGACGGTCAGAGCTGCTTGGAAAGACCCTTTCTATTTCAAGGTGAGAGTGCCCCCCGCTGTTAAACTATAATCTACCGGAAAGGCTGCCCAGCGTACCTTACCATCACCTTTCGAAGATTTTTTTCAAAGCGTATGATTGGACTCAACTGTAGCCCGCAGTGTACCTCACTCTAGTGGCATCTGGACGATAGCGGACAAATAATAATGGACGAGAAAGTATGGCAAAGACAGCGCGTGTTTTGAAATTTCCTTCTTTGTTTCATTACTGCTTGTTGGCTGGTCGGGCATTGAGTTGACTCGAAACACCTCCTCCCACGGCATCTAATTTGGCTTGATATTCCTCCTCTGTTCTCCAGGCCGGCCCCAAAGTCCATTGCAGATCCTCCCGGACAACTTGTCGTGCCAATGGCGGTACCACTGACTTGTCACCGTTCTTGTTGTTTTCCTTGTCAACCACAATGTTGGCAACACGCTCCAATTGATACGGAACACCTTTTTGATTGCCATAAATGTAATCGCCCGTGGCAGGGTTAAACCCCCGATCGTGAATCCAAAATTGATCGTGCCATAGCGACAATTGATCCAAGACTTTGATTTGTGTGCCTGGCATCATGGTGGAATTGACAATGGCTTGTCCATATACCATAATGGCATGAATTCCCAAGTCCGATGCATCCTTTTCTAGTTTTGATTTCTCGTTGTTGCGTTCCATGGCATAGGCATGCTGCAAAGGATCCACGTCTCGTGACCACTGGACATCGCACTTTTCCAATAATGTCACAACCTCTTCTGTGGTTGTGCTATCAGCAGCGGTAGCAAAGTCATTGAGAGCTGTAGGCCAATCTAGAGGATCAGATATCGCCCGTAATTGACCTTCCAATGCCGGGTGTAAGCAATGCAATGTCATATCGACAACACCATCATCATTGTCGCTATCATGGACCAGTTGATAATATCGAAAGCGAAAGATGCGCTGAGGAATCCCATCAAAATAAAACGCCGCCAATCGTGCTGCTGTCGCTGTTGTTGTGGTTTTATCGTTGTCAACGAGGACGGGTTCGACGGGTACCAAAATACAATGAATTTGTTCATGGCCGCCACCCTCGCGTGGCAATAATCCGCGTTGACGATCTTGAACGACTTGTTTATAGTTGTCAAAATCACCTTGAAATCGTTCCAACAAATCCTGCCAAAAATCAAGCTCATCCTTGTCCTTGTCGTTCCTTTCATCATTAGTAGTAGAAGGTTGCATGGAAAGGAAAGAAGCAGAGAAAAACTGCCTGCTTTTGGATGGTTGTCGTACAGGTCTGTACAACTTTGATGGGCATTCGTTGGAAGAGGACACCAAGCCATTGTTGCTTGAATGACGGTGCAGCAAGCGGCCATCGTAGACATGATGGTTTTGTCTTCTTTCTTGGAAAGGAATAAAAAACGATTCCACTTGCCAGCACGAAAAATTGAATATTGTAAGAATGATCAGTATAACAATCCAGCTGCCCATCGCCTTGAACAACATTGGCACTACTAGTCTTGAGTCGTCTCTGACGGCCTTCATCGATTCGTCTGATAGGACATGGGATATGCAAGTACTCGAATGGAAGTGCAGCACTATTTCCAGTCTAGTTTAAGGTTGATAGAATTGTCACCGGCTCTTAGTAAGTAAAATGTATGTTCTACGGATAGATAGTCTACGGATCCTGCCAAGCTTTGCCATCATGGTCGGACAAGTCCAACACTTCAGCAAGTTAACTGCTAACTGTAGTACCAGGTATAGTGATTGATTGATTCATTGCATTGGCACACAATTTATTATTGCTAGTAGCTAGCTAGTACGTGGTCATCCCCTGTCTCTTATACACATCTGACGCTGCCGACGAATAGAGAGGTGTAGATCTCGGTGGTCGCCGTATCATTA
>ENA-ORBV01013616-ORBV01013616.1-microbial-mat-metagenome-genome-assembly--contig:-NODE-13616-length-12320-cov-10.603855_pt1 | contig 12320 bp, 14 predicted proteins | sample MGYA00237777_ERZ505514 | MGnify/ENA primary metagenome ERZ505514 (study PRJEB26160, sample SAMN06269048) | microbial mat metagenome | isolation source: Oligotrophic lake microbial mat | place... | reverse complement strand
GTCTCACTCTTTCCTATAATTACTTCGAGACATTGGCATTCGTCGAATATCCGCACGAGTTTCTTACTATAGGTCTTAACCAAGAAGATTGTGGGAGATTCCAAAAACGCTTAAATCAAAAGAATGGCAAATCATCTATAATGACTTTTCGTTCCTTATGTGTACGTGGAACAGTAATCGACTGACATACATACTCGATCACCATGGCAAAAATACGAAAGTAAGAAGGCAGGATCGATTCAAATTAGACGCGGGACTCAAATGATGGATTCAAGTCTTTCGTTTTGCCTCTTTTAATACCCGGGTGGGCGCTCTCTTTTAACGCCCGGGTGGTGATATTTCACAAGTGGGAACAATAACGACAATCCAGGATTCAAATTTTCAGATTTGTTTTTGGTTGTTTACAGTTGCTGGCATGCATGTACCAGTAGCAGCACCTGGCGGAAAATAAAATTTTAGCTATTAATTTTTAAGAGCAATGTATGTTTTTACCCCAAGGTGCCAGCACCAGGTAGTGTACCAGGTACCATTGACTGTAAGTTGAGTGCAAGCACGTGTTGCTAGTAGTTGACATGCGATAATCCATGTGCTAGTGCTAAGTCCCGGCATCCGCTTCATTTTGAATTTTGTAGACTTACTAGCTAGCTAGTAGCAGCAGCTATTAGCTAGTGCAGGCAGAGGCGGCACATAGTTCAATCAAGTTGGCTGACACGCATCCACTCCAAACAAGAAGCCAAGACATTCATTGCGCACTTGCACAGGACTGCGTCTGTCTTCCGTCCTCTATTTTTTAGTCTGGTCCTACGTCTTCCGTCCTCTGTTTTATCTGTCGGAATCAGGAAGGTTGTCTAATCCGTCTTTTGCTAGCAAAAAAAGTCATGTGCGACACTCAGCATTAACAAAATTTGATTTCAGCATTTTTCCATTTAGCGAGACGAAAAATAAATGTCTCTGTAGTAAATCGTCTCGGGCAAAATCGTCTCGCACACAAGATCGTCTCGCCCGAGATGATTTTTATGCACCCGAGACGATTTGCATAGCACTGCATCTACTGCAGCAGTGCTAGCATGTTGGCAGCACAGAAATGGCATCAGCATCAACGAATCCAACCAACGAACCAATGCATGGCAATGACGCATCCATTGCTGCCACAATTGCATCTGCTAGCTCGTCACCGCCAACGCCTACATTGCACACAGCTACTGCTAGTGTTGTGTTAGGATAAATGCGTTCTTTATGTTAAACCAACCACAATGTTCGAGCACAATTGTTTTGGATTAAATAGAAAACAGGGCAAGGTTACTTGCTGCAATGCCATAAGACCAATGTTGGCCAAGTGTAACTGATGCCCATGGCAGCAGCCACACCAGACCAAACATCGATCTTATGACATAGCAACATGCACCATTGCACCATGCTTTTCCACTATTCAGCCATTGCCATGGATTTGTTATTTGCGAGTCTTTTTCTTCTTCTGCCTCTCGGCAGCTTTCTTCTGTTTCAAGGCAGTTTTGAGTGCGCGATAATTGAAGAACTTCAACCTTTTAATCTCTTGATTGGCATGGCCATAGACCTCCCAATGATCAAACAACTGCAAAGAAGGGTTGTCCTTTCTAAGAGCACGCACAGCATTGGATGGCATGGTCGATCCGTTAAACTCCTTGCAAGCAATGCCCTCAACAACAACGTTCTGGAACAGACGAAGCACAGCATTCCTCACAATCTGCTCAGCCGCGGAGCCATTCCAATGCGGCTTACCATTGGTGTTGTGGGTTGTCACTGGGAAAATGTGCCGGTCGTGTGCCAATCCGCTAGCCTCTTCTAGAGCCTGTCGGTGGGCGCCTTTGATTTGCTCACGGCATGCTCGGACACGGCTCGCCCAGTTTTTGTTGTAAGTAACCTCTTCAGCAAACAAAGGATGCATGAGGTACACATCTTTTGGTCGAACATCATGGCCAATCTCGCCACGGTGAATCATTCTCAAAAGCTTCTTCTTCGACCGGCTGTCTTGCCATTTCCAGCCTTTCTGGCCTTCAACAAGCATGGTTTTGTAATTAATCGATAAGGAATAAATAATAATCCAATGCAATGATCCAATGCAATAATTACATTCGTCGAGCAGGCACTTGTTTGAATAGCTGATGCTGATTTGAATTTTAGTTGCCAAGATCAAGAACGCATGCTCGTCCATGTGTGTCTTGTCTATGTCACTGTTGCCGGGAAAATTATTTCTGTTTGAACCAGATTTTGATGGGTACAGCAATGCCGGCGGAGTTGCCAATGTTGAATTCAATCGAAACTCTAGCTGGTTGCTCTCATATTTCCCTTTATGTCGATTTCAGATAACACCTCTGAATCACAGCAAGGTCTCACCAAGGAAGAGGAAGAATGCCTCTTGCGAGACATCGAAGAAAACCATTTTGGCTTGCCAAACCTTGGCGTCGGTGAGTACCCATCGTTGAAGAAAATCCTTGACGCTGACTCGTTTTATCCTGCACATGGCCAACACGGTAACCATAGGCGAAGAGTCTACATCCAACGTGTAACTCGATTGAAAGCAAGAATCAAAAGAAATCACGCTGGTTATCTCATGCTGTTGCACGAATGCGGAATAACACCTCACTCTGTTCATTCCAGCGTTTGTTTAAAGAAAGCAACAACTACAATGCCAAGCACCAGATCTGCCAAGTCTACCAAGGACACCAGCAAGCACACCGATGACTCGTCGGATGAGGAGGACTCAAGGATGCCTCCCGTCCCCGACTTTGTCTGCAAGAGCCCCTCAAAATGCAAGCCCAAGGGCAAAGCCTCGAAGTCTAAGTCGTCCTCTCCCTTGCCGCCCCTCAAGCGCACCCCCAAGAAAGGGATCAGCACTCTGGATCCCGGCACTGGCTACCATACCATTGATGTGTGCGCCAACTCGGACTATCCTGAACGCAACATTCCCTTGAGGATTGAGTCGTTCTCGTATGCCCCGTGCATGGATCCCAACACAAACGAGAAGTTCGCTGTTGCCGGCTTTGACATTTATGTGGACAATGTAGACGAACGCTGGGTCACTGTGGATGCGTACAAAGCTGTCATTGTCTCCGAAGCCAAAGAAGATGCACAAATGGTCGAAATCCTTCTCCCTGCTCATCCGTACGATGAAATCTACAGGCGCAAACAAGTTGTGGCGATTGAGGGAGTGATGAATCTTCATGATGCTCGCATTGAAGAGGAGAAGACCATTGCGCGCAACGAGCTGATGAAGGATAAGAGCCGTGAACGTTTGCTTGTCCATGTTCATTTTGAACACCTCGACATTGTGCTCGACAACAAGATCTTCTTCTCCCCTGAGAATCCTCGAACAATCAAGCTCCACCTTATTCCTGTCCCGCACATTTCGCCGGATCCATACAAGGACGACAAGGGCAATGCTGTCCCCACTGTCATCAACCACATTCGTTGGAGGGTTGCTGTCTATGAAGAAGAAAAGCGCATCATCGATAGTGCCACTACCAAGAGTGACAAGGAAGGCGAAACAAGTGTTAATCAAGCCAGAGCCGCCATCAAGGGCATGGTTTTCAAGTGATGTGTTCATTGTTGAGTTGCCACCACTTTCTAACTGTAGCATGTTTTTAAAACTGTCATTGCTGTTTTAGCATTAGGTCTTTTACCAAAGCCAATGGAAGTAATTCCCGAGGACACTAGTGTAGCTCATTCTGAGGAGGAGGAGGAGGAGGACGACGATGATGACATAACGCTCAGCAGTGGATCTGATCAAGATGCAGAAGAAACGCCGACCCTTGTTGAATTTGCTTCCAGTTTCATCACTGGCAAAAGGAAGGGATCGGGCAGCGTCCGCAGTGCAAAGCGTCGCCCTGTCAAGGCAGCAAAGGGATTTCTTCAAAAGAGGTCAAGGACAAACAAGAAAGCGCTGTCGGACAAAGAGAAAAAGCTAACCCGGGCTGACTTGAAGAGAATGCACACTAGTAGTGATAGGAGTGTCGATAGCCAGCCAGTCAAGGGCAACGAAGACGACACGGATGAGTGGATAGATCAAATGACGAAAGGTTTAAGGGACGAGGCAGCTCGAGCATTGGATGGCTTGGAAAACGTGCTCAACTAATGCCCACCATGCGCGCCTCGGACGTCACATAGGAGCGCCGAGGAAGGAATCTTTATAATTACTCTACGGCGTTTGTGCGCAGCTTAGCACCAGGATTAAAGTTTAAAATCTTCTGTCAGTCGTGCATGTCCAAACATTTCGCATCATTATTCCCGTATGATTCTCATTCCATCCAAAAATTTTGCCTGGCGTTTCTCTGTTGTTAAAAGCATTCAATCCACGCTACATCTCTCAACCTCATTTTTGGCCACTACATCACTTATTCGTTGAAGCAGCAACGTCAAACAGCAACCAAATTAGTCCTTGCAATGTCTAATCCAGACCTATCCCCTCTCTTTAGTTGCCGCACGGTTGGCCGCCGCAAAAGAATGTGGACAGTGGATCTGAACAATCCATTCAAAAACGTTGATCGCCGCATTGACACCTTACAGAAATTTGATGGGTTTCCGACGTTGGGAACAGTAAAAGAAGAATCAGCGGCAATGACGGAAGAGTTTGGTCATCTCTTTAATACGAAGAGTCAGTTCACTCCAGGGGACTGGCACAGCTTGTTCCATGAACTGATCGCTGGGGACAGATTGAAATTTGACGAAGACGACATTGAAGAACGTGAAGATTACATGATTGATGCAATGGATATCATGGAAATGTTCATTGCATATGCATTTCGTCTCTGCCATACCAACGTTGCTGTTTTTCAGTCGGAACATGATGCGGAAAAGCTAGAGATTGCCGGCTCTGACCACAGTGTTGCATGGCTTGCTGCCAACCGCTTGTTGGGCAGCGCATGGCAAGACATACCCGAAGATGTGGTGGAAGAAAGGCAACCACATAACCCAAAAGATCCACCACATGAACCAACCGGCGAACCAGCCGACGAGAATGGCAAGGATCCAGCTGCAGTCCCAGGTGCCGGTGAACGAGTCCCAGGTGAAATCACGCAAGAAAGGATGGAACAATTGGGGTCTATCATACAACGCTTTGCTACAACAGGCCGCTTCCACGCCAGACTTCAAATCAACCAGCAGAAAAACGCAAATCGCGTTCTTGCTGTCGCTTGCAACACACGTGATCAAGAAAAGCAGCATTCGTCTGGTATTTCTACTGCGGCCAGGACAGATTATCTGTTGGCTACCTTTGAAGTTGCTACTGGGTTTATGAAGACAATGAACGCTCTCGAGCTTTGGTCTATCACGCAACAGAAGCCCAAATTAGAGCTGGTGCACACTTGGAGCCAAGAGGAGCTGAAAGCGTGGGACATCACAGAAACAAAAGCCTTTCCCACTGTCTCAGAACTTGCAGCATGACAAACGAAAGACTTGAGGATCCTTTGGACTAACCGACACAAAACACGCCATTTAGTTGACCCAGCACTTCGAGAAGTGGCCGCAAAAGTACCTCGTTGCACACACAAGCACTTTCTGACTATCCTGAATGATGGCCGGCAGCTCTACTCGGATTTCGCCCATGCGTACCCCTTGCTATCTAGCTCACTTATCAAGAACATGATGATCAAGGAATTTCAATCGGATGGAGGGGCAGATTTCAAGAAGAAATGGGCGGCTTTCAAAGCAAGAATTACCAACCAGCTTCGAAGCTCAGCGAGCCGCAAGAAGAAGGAGCATGCAACAGAGGAAGCCAAGCGAATCGAACAGGAGGCAGAAGCACTTAGATCGAAAAGAGCAGAGCTTGATGCGAAGATAGAAGCGGCAGAGAAGGAGCGAGAAACAGCTGGAGCAACCGAAGGAATGACTCTTCGTGGTAATCGCAAGCGCTCCAGCGTTGAGATCAGTCTTATCAAAGATAAATCTGACTTGGAGAAAGAAGTCAAGAAACGTCGTAAAGCCAGCGAAGCAGAGTTGAAAGCAGCTGAAGAGGCAGAAGAGGAGGCAAAAGAGCTTGACCGTCTGGCCAAAGAAGCAGAGCGTTCCAAAGCAAAGGCTCAAGCAAAGAAGGCAATTGTGACCTTGGTTGATCTTACTGGGGACAGCAACGCCGATGATGATAGTGATGAGAAAGCAGTGGCGCCAACCAGAGACGCTACTGTTGACAAGAAAGAGACCAAGTGTGTTGCTCCTAACAGAGGATTCCACGGCAAAGCCTGCCACCTTGCCCATCTTTTGATAGCTCTGCGCCTGTTTGTCACTGAGCTTGTCGTTCAAGAGAAGATGGACATTGATTTAAATGCGTACAAAGAGGATGAAGATGCCGCTTTGGCAGCGACTGTCTTGACTACCGCAGAGGAGGCTTTACAAACCATTGGAAAAGCCATTAAAGGTAAAAAAGCAATCAAACCAGAAGACATCATGAAAAAACTCACAGCCGAGATTTTACAGCCTGTCTTATTGAGGTTTGCTAATGAGGGGGGCGTCAAGGAGGAAACATATGTCAATGCATTTGTCAGAAGATCCATTGTGCGCTTGGGGCTGATTGATTATAAAGAATTCTGCGCCGAGGACAGCAAGCAACCAATCATGAAGAAGGTGCTTCCGAGAATGGTCATCTGCAGTCTCAAATCTTGGATGGATGATTACACTGATCAAAAGAAGCTGCATTCTATCCTTCTTATTCTTGAACAGCTAGAGATTGCAGACAAGCTTAAAGAATTGAAAAAACACATCAAGAGCAGCTTCAACTGTTCCGAAAAAGCCCTAGTGGTTTCAATGGTCGACCTCATCACAAAGAAGACCGGCATTGAAAAAAAGGCGTGCTGGACCAGGAAGGCAGAGGCTACCAAGTAGTTCAGATTACCAACAGAGCAATGTAATTTCGGATTTGCCTTAACGGGGGTGCATTGCAGTGTTGGTTGTTGTTGTTGTTGTGGCACTCGGGGCCAGACATCATCCTAGATTGGATGGAACAGATTGGAAATAAAAATTCGGCGGTGTGGGTCGGATTGTCACTCAATGGACATTGTGGGGTTGATTGTTCCCCTAGTCATAAAGACTTGGAGCCACTGTTGGGCATTGTGGTCGCATGTCACTCTGGGCATGGACATTGGTTCCACCATCTCATCTGGAGAGGGGACCTGTGCTAGGATTCAAACCTAGTGGAGCTGTGTTGCTCGCCGGCACTCATGGCCGGAATGTTCGGTGATTCTAACCAGAACAATGGGCTTAATTTGCCCTGCCGTTCATCAGGAACGGGGACGATCTATGTCGTCGGTCGATCTACATGTCGACTGAGCTCGCAATGGCTCTGTGGCTCTTCATGGCCTGGCGATTCAATGTCGCTTGCTTCTCGGCTTCATTTGCCGGAAGGTGGGTTGTCGGTCCTATCGAGGAAAGCCGACCCCTTGAACAATGCTGATTGGGTTCTTGTCGGCGGCCCATCCTACCATCGTGGTCCGAATGTGGGCTATCAATTGCCCTTCTGTTCATCAGGAACAGGACGATCTCAGTGTCGTCGGGACGATCTTAATGTCGTCGGTCGATTTTCGTTATCGACTGAGCACTTCATGGCTCTGTTATTCATTTCGGTACCTGCTTGGGTTCTTCTCGGCGTCCCAGCCTACCATCGTGCTAGTTGTTCGTTAGATTAATGCTGTGGTGCTATGACCTACAGCTGGGGCAGTCATGGCCCTTGTAGACATTCATGTCTCTTCACTCCTGCAAATTTTGGAGTGGGTTGTTGGTTCTTTTTACGGCATCCCAACTTTCCGTATGAACACCCGTGGGCGTTCGGCATGGCACTCCTGCAGTTCGGAGTGCTTCAATTCTTCGTAGCGATCCATCGTTGGGATGCTTCTCTCGACATCGGCATGCAGCCGAATGCGTTCTTGTATCGGCATGGAGCCGATTGATTTATGTGGTCTTCATTGCTCCGTGCAGTCTTCCATCTGTCACGGTCTCTTCTTTATCGGATCAAAGTCGATTGATTCTTCTTCGTGGTCTTCGTTCGTCTCATCGGATTTCATCGGATCGGAGCCGATCCATTCGTTAAGCCCTTCGGCATGTGGCTGAAGGCTTCATTCTTCTTGTCGATCATTTCTTCTTCAAGTGAAGAGTGCTTCATGCAGTCTTCTTCGCACTCCGTGCAGTCATCGTTGGCACGGATTCTTCTTCTTCTCGTCGTTCAAATTCATCGTTCTTCTTTCGTTTTCGTCGGAGCGATCTGTGTTGCTTCTTCGTCAGCAGGATTGACTGTAGGAAGTCTTGTGTGTAGGATAGAAGATCCGTCGGATGGATCCTCATCGTTGGATCGTTCGCCGATTCTTCTTTGTAGATCGGCTGTAGGTCTGGCTGTAGAAAACACACCGGGGAGGCTTGGCTTAGTTTGATCACCCAGTTGCCAGCTGCTAGTTGAACTGGGGACATTTCATTAGCAAATGTTGGAGGGAGAGATCTACTGGTGTGATGTTGCAGTAAATCAGTTTACTAATGAAATGTGAGTGTCACAGCCACTGTGCTACTGGATGTCATGGATCTTTCTGGAGTCTTCTGTGTTGCTGACTCAGGTGTTCTTCAAGACACCTTTCTATGGAATTCTGTGGGGATGCACACATGTTCTGTGTGGTTCTCCAACACAAAGCAACAAGCGCAAAAACGCCAAACGGACTCCACATGCGCATGATGTGGGAGACGCAGCAGCAGTCAAAGCTGGCGCAGGTCACAAGCAGGGCCGGCTCTGATCCATGATTGGATCCAGTGAGGAATGCACAAGCAAATGACAATGGCGCTGTCGAGCTTGTCAAGGTTGCCAACAACGGCGGAGAAGTCTGTCAGACCTGGAACATCCGGAATGTTGAACCGCACATGGCATGACCACCCTTGTGTTGTTGTCACATGGTGTCGCAAGACTGCAACCACACAATTCAAAAGCTCAGGAGAAGCTGCAAGTCTTCATCGTTCCAAGCCTTCTGCGGGCATTTCTCAACTCACCCAGACCGTTGTCACGGGTGAGAATGCAATGCACCAAATCAGGCATGCACAGAGCATCCTTGTGCGGGACTCATCTGTCTGGGGCTCATTCTCGGAAGACATGCTTCTCAGCGCAAGAGACCAGTTGTTGCTAGCTCTGTCCTTCACAGGTGGTGAAGAAGGTTGCTCAGGACAGCATCCAAGACCAAGCACTCGCACAGTGTGATGGCTTCATGTTTCAACCGCCGCAAAACACCCAGAAGACGTTTTGTTCTGGGTGGTGCAACACGAGCTGTCGTTGTGAGATGAGTCATTCCCAATTGGACAACAAGTCAACAACTGGCATGCCCATTCTTCATGCAGAAGCGTTGTTCATCTCAGCAGAGAGAGGATTGCGCCAAGGGATCTTGAGCCGAACCTCTCTCAAATGTCACATTCATTTCAGCTTCATTCCAAAGCTTGCAATTTTCATTCACAAACAACTCAAAAGGCCTGTGGCTTTTGGTGCAGTGCATTTTGGGGGTGGCAACCACAGCAGCGACAACAACTGTCACAACAGGGGTTGTCAAAAAGACGCCAGGACTTTCACCAGAGTTTTTGCCAAGAACCATCCAATTTCGATGTGGTGCTCACCTCCAAATGTTGAATGCCGCATGACCTGTCAGGTTGAAGTGGCACCTTGGATTTTGCCTGGACCCCAATTGCCACCAGGGTTTTTGGGAGGCACATTTTGGTGCAACAACCACATCTGCGGTGTGGACAGCACGTGACAAGTGCAAATGGCAGCAGTCGCACGCTCGTTCCATCCATCCACAACGTGTTCAAGCCACAGCCTCTTCTGCTGTGCACCAGCGCTGCTGCACCTCTTGTGACAGTGACACAGGGCGTTTGCCAAAGTTCACTGCTCAATCCGCTACCGGTTTTGGCATAAAAACCAGATTGAACTGGACAGAATTTCTTTTCTTCATGCTGGAATTGAGACAACGTTTCTGTCCCACGGTCCTGCGACATGGATCAATCTTCCGACGATCATGGATCAATCTTCCAACGATCGATCTGGTGCAATGCTGAAAAACTGGGTGCTCCCCGACAAAATGCAGGTGCTCGCCAAAGTCCACAGCTTGTTCAGAGTTTGGTTTTGGTTCAAAAGCCGGGATGAGTCTCCCAATTCATGCAAACCAACACAAAACCAACACAAAAACCAACACAATTCAATGCAATTCCAATGCAACAGTTAACATGCCGCTCACAGAGCATCCAGATGACGAAGGAGCAGGCAAATGCGACATGCAGTTGTGTCCGTTCAATGGCAAATCTGTTGCAGCACACATCTGTGGAGTCGGCGAATGCAAGAAGAAGGAGCAGGTCGAGTGCCACATGAGGAGGATTCTTCCCAACGTTGGCAAACCACCGTTGGCCCCTCTTCTCGATGACACTGTTGTTTGCACTAGAAAACCTCACACAATGATTGCTAAGTTAGCTAACCCCTCAAAGAAACTTGCTTGGAACAATGATGACAAGCCGGAGACTCCCAATGTGACCTTGAACTGTGTTTCAAATGATTGGATAACCACACCAGGTAACCACATTGGCTATTGTGGCAAAGGCGACAAAGGGGCGACGAAGAAACATTTTTGTGTGGCTCCATTTGCTAAGATTAACAACCTGACTTTGAGTGAACGAACCTGGGAATCTGTCCAGACAATGACATCAGCTCGTGAAGAGAGTTGGAAAAGCTGCAATGATTGGATCAACAACACCGGCCAGGGTGTTCTTGAGAATCCAGATCAAGGCAAAGAAAGTTTTGATGCCATTGTGAACAAACGTTATCCTTTCCATTGCGATTGGGAACCAGTGATGATGGACAGGGAAGGTTCCAATCCCGCCGCAACCAGTGACAACTTGGATGACTCCGATGGCAATCCTGAAGAAGTGGAAGCTGAGGACAATGACAAAGACGGAAACAAGAAACCTGCAGCCAAAGCTTCCTCCGTTTGTTCTCAAAGGCCAGCGGGATCCATTTGTGTCATTTGTTCCGAGACGAAGGAGATGTTTTCATTGGCCACTAGCAGTTTGGCGGATCGATTGACTCAGCAGCATGCCGAAGTGGTGGACATCCAGAACAAGAAGTTGACGCTTCAGGAAGCCCGGGCCAAATCAATTGACTGGGCAGCCAAACGTGACCAGGTGTCTCACATGCATGAACTGTGTGAAAAGCACAACAAGATGAAGGCGGATGGCAAGAGTGATGAATTCATCTTGATGCTTCTTCCGGAAGCAAAGAAGATCACTGATGTGATCGACAAGGTGGAAAGTCCCAAGTGAACCAGTCCTGGGAAACGAAACCAAAATGAATCTTAAGCATGTAGAATGACCTGAGTGTGCCAAACAAAGTCTTGAATGCACTGCAAAAGCTGGCTTCTTCGAGCATTGTTCGGCACCATTAAGGGACGGCTTTGGTAAGTTCACTTTGATCTGCCTCTCTTCCCTCCGAATCGCAATCTCTGATGTCATCCTTGTCCTCATCAATCCAGTGTGTGATTTCCATGTTCTCTTTGAACGTCAACAACATGTTGTGCAGAATGATTGTGGCATCCAACAGTCAAAGAATTTGGCAAAGCAATCTCTTTTTCTCAACCAAGGGAAACATCCCTTCAAGATTCCAATTGTGTGTTCCGTGCAAACCTTGGACAAAAGCTTGTTGAACCTGTCCTGTTCCTCCGGAATTTCTTTGCCAGTTTGTGTCTTGCAGGACAAAACCATGAACGGACTATTCGAAAAGGTGCTGTCTCCAATGCTGAATTTATTCTCACTGAAGCAATTTTCTGGATGTTGAAACAAATCCATGTTGCGGTAAACTCTGTTGTCGTGGGCGGATCCAGGATGACCAGAATGACAACAACGGATCTTTGGGTCGCAATCACAAATGATCATGACAGTCAAAAGTGCAAGCATGTTTTCTTCCTTTGCAGTCAGGAGCATCCTAGGTTTTCGGTTCAAAGGCAACTGGGAACAAGGTTCCGTCAGCAATTCCAACCACTGTTGGAAATCCAGTTTTCTTCTTGACCTTCTTCGAAAGTTTCTTTCGTTCATCTTTGTCAGGCCAGTTGTGGCAGGTCGGACGAAGCTTCAGAATCACTAACGTCGGCAGTTCCTTGACCAATTCCAAACATTTACATTTGGCTTTGGCTCTTAGATCCAGCACCTTCAGTGCCAATTTACTTTGAGAAGACCATCAATTGGTTAATGACGGGTGCCTGGGGTCATCCTTTTCTCACGTCTGTCTCTTATACACATCTGACGCTGCCGACGAATAGAGAGGTGTAGATCTCGGTGGTCGCCGTATCATT
>ENA-ORBV01013615-ORBV01013615.1-microbial-mat-metagenome-genome-assembly--contig:-NODE-13615-length-12320-cov-13.317978_pt1 | contig 12320 bp, 11 predicted proteins | sample MGYA00237777_ERZ505514 | MGnify/ENA primary metagenome ERZ505514 (study PRJEB26160, sample SAMN06269048) | microbial mat metagenome | isolation source: Oligotrophic lake microbial mat | place... | reverse complement strand
TCACGCTTTCGCGCATTGCGGAATATTCGTTACTGCAGCCTCCCGTAGGAGTCCGGGCAGTGTCTCAGTCCCGATGTTGCGGGCCGTGCTCTCACACCCGCTACCCGTCTAAGGCTTGGTGGGCCTTTACCCCGCCAACTACCTGATAGGACCATCGCCGCTCCCAAGGCGATAAATCTTTGCTCCGTGGAGATCATGAGGTATTACGCACAGTTTCCCATGCCTATCCCTCACCTCGGGGCACGTTCGATGGTGTTACTAACCCTTCCGCCACTGTCCCCCCTTGCGGGGTTCTCGTTCGACTTGCATGTTTTAGCCATGCCGCCAGCGTTCAATCTGAGCCAGAATCAAACTCTTCAATTGTTGTTCGTTGTATCCGATGCTCTCGCACCGGCTAGCTTCAAACGTTGAAGGTTCGACCTGTTTCCCGCATCACTTGCGTGATGCGAGGGTCGACCGACCGCAACCAACTTTGGGGAAGGCTGCGACCGGCGCCCCCGGCCGGCTAGACCGGGGACTTAAAACTGGATTCTCTCTGAGGCCGGTCTTGTGGACCGACCCCATACTTTTTAGGGTTGTGATACGAGAGAATGTCAGCACCTGGCTGTGAACCCAGGTTGCCTTTGGATCGACCATGACTGTCCCGGCAAGGGACTCGACGTATCACGTCGATGTCACGATCGCACATTCTCGCGGATCACCCAACTGTCTTCACTTGTCAATGATCGTGGGGTTTCGTCGTCATCAGACGGCGTGACACCCGTGCCGACGGGTTTTCCGAAGGCGAGGGAGAGTGTAGACGGCCACTCCCCACAGTCAAGACTCTGTACAAATGATCCCGTTTTTTCCCCTTGCCATGCACAGGCCATCCCGAAGCGCAACTCTCGGCATCTTACCTTAAACCATTCGCTCACAACACCTTACACCGTTCCCTCCCCCTCGTCCCGGTCCCCATCGGGCAACTGTGTTCTTGCTGCCACGAGCGCCCACACTTCGCGGCGGCCAGCGCCCACCGCAGCCAGCCCCTCCCCCACTGCGCGGCAGCTCGCCCGCATCGTGGCACCCGTCGTCATCACATCATCCACCACGATGACCAGAGTTGCTTCCGATGCCGATCGAAATCCAAACCGTCTTGGCTGAATCATCCGGCCAACGTTTCCGGATCGCTCACTCGGCAGGACCTGAAGCTGGCTCGGGCCATGCCTTCGCTTCAGCAGCTTGGCGATCCGGGCCTCCCCTCCCATCCCCTGACGCACGCCGCGGCAGATCGCCAGCGAGTGATCCATGCCCCGAAACACCCGCCGCCGCCAGCTCATCGGCACGGGCACCAGAACAATCCGCGGACGCGGCGTGGGCAACTGCTCGGCAAGCTGCCTGCCCAGCAGCACTCCAAGGTCCTGCCCTAGCCGCCGCCACTGGCTGAACTTGATCTGGCGGATGACATCTGCAAGCGGCGGCGTGTAGGTGCCCAGCCGGACTATTCGGTGCCACGCCGGGCGACGAGAAGTGCAGTCGTCGCAGCAACCCTGGCCAAGGTCACGCTCAGCGGTCAATCCGCACTTGGGGCAGTAGGTTCCGGGACCGTCGGGCATGAAACCGTGCTCGGCGAGACGCTCATCGAGCCGCGGCAGTGTCATATCCAGCCAGGTGCGACGTGTGTCATCAATCGCACGAAGGAGAGAATCGCTCCAGGAGTGAGTGAGTTCCGGCCCGCGGATGACCTCCGCCGCGGCGGGAACAGCTGGTGCGCTGGGCGCGATCGGTTTCGGCGGCCAGACGAATCGCTGGGGCTTGGGGATCGGGTTTGGGTGCTCATTCCGCGGCACGGCGCCAGTGTACCGCCAAGGGTGCTTTGACAACAAGGATGAAGGTCAAGGTTGGCAAACGGCCGACATGAACTTCTACGCAACCAAGAGATCAGCCCGCACCCATGGCTTTGCGGACAAAGTCTGCTCGGGCTTCCCGCCTCTCGCCCTGGTCAAGGTCGTGGCCCACGACCCGCTGAAGGTGCGCGGGCTGGGTGAGCAGAATGAGCTGGTTCACCGTTGCAAGTTCGATGTCCGTTACAAGCCCGGCAAGCACACCCAGACGCACATCGCTGAGGAGAACGATCGCTTCCTCGGGCGTGAGCAGCCGAGCCGCGCGGAGCAGGCCCAGCGACCGAAAGACCTTGTCTTCCAGCATGCGCTTGCGCTTCTCCAGAAGGAGACGGCGAGAAGCACGCTCATACTGGATTACCTGGGGGATGATCTCGCGCTCAAACTCCTGCAGGATGACGGTCTCGGGCTTGCCGAGCGTGGTCTGGTTCGAGATCTGATAAAACTCGCCCGCGGCTTCGGAGCCCTCGCCGTAGTAGCCGCGGACGGCCAAGCCCATGTCGCGCGTTGCGCGCCGAACCTTGTCCATCTCGCCGACAAGCTTGAGCGCGGGGAGGTGAAGCATCACCGAAACGCGAATGCCCGTGCCGACGTTCGTCGGGCAGGCTGTCAGATAGCCGAATCGTGGGCTGAAGGCGAACTCGAGCGGCTTGCCGCCAAGGCCCGTCGTTGATGGCCCCTCCAGCAGATCGTCGACGCGGTTGACATCGGCAAAGGCCTGCGAAAGTTCCAGACCGGGACGGACAACCTGGAGTCGCAGATGATCTTCTTCATTGACCATCACCGAGAGCGACTCATCCGGGAGCGAGATTGCGACGCCTCGCGGCTCGGCCGCGGCTTCGTTTCCCGCTTGCCCCGCGGGTGTTGGGCAGGCAGCCTGCGCGGCGGGCGCACCCGGCGCGCCCCGGGCGTGTTCCTTGGAAATGAGATGGCGCTCAACCATGAGCGTGCGTTCGAGCGGCCCTGCGCGATGGACATCAACCCAGAGCACGCGGCTCGCGATGCCCGTGGTGGTAAGGCGCTGACGCGTAAGGTCGAGCACGGCTTGCCGCTGGATGCGGCTTGCGCGGCAGACGAACGGAAACCCGGCGAGGTTGCGCGCGAGGCGGACGCGGGAAGAGATCACGACATCGGACTCGCCGCCGCGGCCGCTGAGCCATTCGGCCCCGCCGCGGAAAAGTTCACCTGCGAATCCACCCGTGTTGCTCATGGCTGCGTGCCCTCCGCGCCGGGCTGGCCTTCTTCGGGCTTGGGCTTTCGGGTGGCACGCGGCGGCCGGGCAAGGCTGGGCGCTCCGGCGGGCGGGTTCACGCTGCGCAGCACCGCCTCGATCTTGTGCAGCTCATCTCGCAGCAGCGCAGCGCGTTCGTAGTTCTCTGCGGAAACAGCTTCCGATAGCGCCTTTCGCACCTTGGTTGCGCGGGCGAGCTCTTCTGATTGCAGATCGACCGCCCCCCCACTGCCGGCGCTGGCTCCGGCGCCAGGCGCGGTGCCTGCGGGCTGCGGTGCGGTACGGATGATTTCCAGGCTGCGTGGAACCTTGCCGACGTGGTGCGTGCCGCCTTCGTGCGCCCTGGAGAGCAGCGGGCCGAGTTGACCCTCAAACGACACGTAACACTGTGCACATCCGAGCATGCCGGCCTGGCGGAACTGTGCGAAACTGAGCCCGCATTCGGGGCACGCGCTCGCCGATGCCTGAGCCGGGGCTTTGGGCTGCTGCGGATTTCCCGCCGCCGCGCCCTTCAGCAGTTGCGAGAGGATCTGCGTGACGGCGGGCTGCTGAGGCTGGATCTGCACACCCGCTGCGGAGGCGCACCGCTCGCAGAGGTGTCGCTCGATGGACTTGCCACCCGAGATCTTGACCTCGTGAACGGTCGCGTCGTTGTCGCAGAGGTCACACTTCACTGTGGACATGGTATCGGCTGGGAGGGGAGCAGAAAGCAGAGAACAGCGAGCGGAAGTCCTATGAAGATGGCAGTAGAGCAGTGGCCATTTGGGTGGCACCGGTCTCCAGACCGGTGCGCGATGCAGGCAATGCTCGAAAGAGCGGTGCCGCCAGAGATCCGGCAGACGGAACCCACTCCCTGAATGGAGAAGGGGGAGGGCAACGACAAAAATGAACAGACCGCAGCGTGGGCCACGGCCTGAAGGATCAGTGTGTTGGAAGGCGGCTCAGTTGCCCGCGGCGGCGGCGAGCTTCTGCTGACGGGTGTAGCCGTACTTGCGCTTCAGGGGCTTGATGACCAGGCCCTGCTTGATGGCGCGGGTCGAGGCGAGGATGCGAACGGGCGCCCCATCGATCATCGCCGTGACCTTCTTCAGGTTGGGGCGGAACTTGCGGCGGGTGATGCCCGTGGGCTTGAGACCGAAGCCGCCACGCTTGACGGCCTGGCCGCGCCAGGTGCGCTGCTTGCCGAATGATGACTTGCGGCCGGTAAAATGGCAGACGAAGGGCATGATGAGTCTCCGGCCAGCGTAAAGGAAAGAGCAAGCTGGCTTTGGGGAGTTAATGATAGCCGGAGGCGATGTGGCGGCAAGGCGAAACGGGAGAACCGGTCAGACTCCGAACAGTCGTCCAGCAATGGGAACTCTCCTCATCTTGGAAGAGTACAGGTTGGCAGACTTTAGACCATCGGCGATGAGCAAGACACGCACTCGCACAGGCGAACGGAACGTCGGTGGTGCCGCATCACTCGAGCAGCTTGAGCAGCGGACGCTACTGAACGGTGAACTGCCGTTCCCGTCGGTGTTCGATAACGGGAAGTTGGTAAGTTCGGTCCTCACCGCGGACTTTGACATTGACGGCCTGCCGGACCTGGTGGTGTCGGCGGGGAGACAGATCGCGTTTCTTCGCAACGTAGGAGATGGATCCTTCGAGCCTGCGCGGGTGCTGACAACGGTAATGGCGTCATCGACGATGGCGACATCCGCGCGGTCCGCCTGCCCACTTCACTCGGCGAGAATCCGGTTTCGACCAAGAATCGTCAGGTGCAGGCAGCATGGCCGCGAGGTACGTTCAATCTTCTTACGCGCAACCAGCGCGGATGGCACGCGAATGAGCGGCGTCGTGAGCGGCGACAGGGCGTTGACCATTTTTAAGCACGCTCCCAACACGAGTTGTCTGAATCGCATGTGATCCTCACTTGCGTCTCCTCCGCTGGCTCAGGATGGCGATCAGTCCAATTGCCAGGGCGGAGGAACCCGGCGATGGGACTGATGACGCGACCCGGAACCCAAGGCCTCTCATCCGTGGAGAAGCTACCACCCAATACGGTGAACGCAAGGGAGAGTCTGAGAACTCTCGGAATTCATGCAATACTCCACAACCTTCACGACGGCTTATCGCACGTTTCCACAGGAATGTGGAACAATGGTTCAAAATCCACAGATCTGTGGAAACGGGATGTCCGCGCCCCTGCGTGATGGGCCCCGGGTCTCGAACCGCCCGACTGTCGTCTTTGGAAGGACAGGAGCTGCGCTAAGCCGATCAGCGCGACCACTCTGCGGCGGGCCGGCCACCTTGGTCAGGGTAGCGATCCGTACTTTCAGGACGGTTGGAGCGCCCTGCGCTACCCGTGCTGCCGGCTCTGCTGCCGCCGAGCTCTTCGGAATGCAACTTGTCGCTCCCTTGAGTCTTGACGATCTTGTTGTAGACGCCGCAGATCAGGATGGGGGCGACCCACTGTCCGACGAACCGCGATTTGTCCTTCAGGCCGGCAAGCTCGAGGATGAGCGAGCTGGCCGCGGCCGCGCCGGCGGCGAGCAGGAAGAAACCTGAAGGCAGCTTTGCAGTCTGCTTCTCGATGGCGAGAGCAACCGGGCCCTCTCGATGCTGCTCGGCAGTGATTGCGGAGGTGGCGGGATTGGCCTCGGGACGATTGGTCTGGATTGGTTTGGATTCGAGCATGCAAGAGCATGGCGCTCGAAAATGAATCACCGGGGAAGCCGGGATGAAGAGCCATCAATTCGTGATGGAATGTTTGCGCAGGCGGCACGTGCGGACTGGTGGTGCCCACGCCTGTGGTGGCTCGCACCCCAAGACACTTGCTGAGGGAAGACCAGAGCCTGGGGCGCGGCGTCAGGTTCCGCCCCGCCCCAGGTTCTCCCGGCTCATCATCAGCTCGAGCGTTCCGCAGACGATCTCGACATCGCGCTCGGTCAGATCGTTATAGAACGGCAGCGCGATGGTCCGCTGGCTGACGCTCTCGGCGATCGGGAAGTCGCCCGCGCGCCCCCGGACCTTGCCCTCCGCCGCGAGCACTTCATAGAACGGCTGCGTGTGGATGCACGGGAAGTAATCGGATGCGCCGATTTCATGCCTGCGCAGGCCGGCGATGATGCGGTCGCGCTCGTCGCGGCTCCACTCGCCGGTGCCGCCGATGCGAATCACGAACACGAACCAGGACATCTCCGTGTCGGAAAGCAGGGTGGGCAGAATGATGTCGTGGTGGCCCGAGAGCCGCTTGAAGTACATGTTGGCGACGTGCTGACGCTTGTGCACGATCTCATCGAGCCGGCGCATCTGCGCCACGCCGATCGCCGCATTGATCTCCGACATGCGGAAGTTGTACCCCAGCCGCTCATGGCTGAGCCACGAGCCGACCGAGCCGCCGCCGCCGCCGATCGCGCCCGCGACGCCGCGCGAAAGATCGGGCCGGGTGTCCTGCGGGTCCACGATCGCGCGGCCCTGATTCCGCATCGACCGGCACAGGTTGGCCAGCCGCCAGTCATCTGTCACGATACACCCGCCCTCGCCAGTGGTGATCTGCTTGTTCGGGTAGAACGCGAACACACCGATGCGCCCGAAGCTGCCCGCGGGGCGGCCGCGATGCCGAACTCCCAGCGCTTCGCAGCAATCTTCGATCAGCGTAATCTCGTGCCGCTTGGCGATCAGTTCGTACTCGTCCATGTGCGCAGGGTTGCCGAAAGTCTCCACCGCGACGATCGCCTTCGTTCGCGGCGTGATCGCGGCCTGAAGCCTCTCGGGGTCCATGTTCAGCGTCTTGGGGTCGATGTCCACAAAGACGGGCTTGGCGCCGACATACAGGATGCAGTTGGCGGAGGCGACAAATGAGAACGGCGTCGTGATGACCTCATCGCCGGGGCCGATGCCCAGCGCCAGCAGCGCAAGGTGCAAGCCCGCGGTGCCGCTGGAGACGCACACGGCGTGCTGCCGATCGGCGGAGGCGGCGACCGCCTGCTCGAACCGCTCGGCCATGGGGCCCAGCGCGAGCCGGCCAGATTTCATGGTCTGCACGACCAGGTCGATCTCGGCGGAGGTGATGTCGGGACGGGAGAGGGGGATTTCGTGCATGGGAGGCCCGAAGTGCGGAATGCGGAATGCGGAGTGGGGAATGCGGAATGCGGAATCTCGAGCAACACAACTACTTCATCTCGGTCTTTGTGCTCCACGCGCGGTACGAATCGATGCGACGATGATCGCCGTAAGCTCGTTGCACTCGGCTTTCCAATCGGCTATTCGAGTCGGTTTGATCAAACCTGCATCTTCGATCATCTCCAGCCAATACCCACTTTCATCTGCTTCCTCTTCGACTATTCCCATGTTGCTCACGAGTCGGCTCGCGAGCGTGCAAGGCAGGCCGAGGGGTAGTTGGCTCCCACTGAAGTCGCTGAGCGGAGCAGTTGCCGACCAAGCACGTCGCAAGTGCGGCCCTTTGGAAGCGCCTCCGTGAGGCTGATCACCCGAAGTGCAAAGTCTCGCGTGCGATCTTTCAAGTCCTGATGGCTCATGCGGAGCAGATTATCAGCCTGTGCGGCACGTCGTCAATCCGTCGCTTCACTCCGCATTCCGCATTCCGCATTCCGCATTCCGCATTCCCCCATCAACCTTTGGCTGAAGCATGAACTACCGCCTCGATCAGTTGGCGCGTGAGCACGCTGAGCGTCGTTGGTTCCGCGGCGTGTTCGAGCGCGACGGGCTCATCGGCCTCAAGCTGCTTGCAGAAGCGCTGGTACGCGGTGATGACGGTCGAATGGCTGGGGCGGCCCAGCGCGCGGGCGATGTCGGGGAAGCTCTGCGTGGTGAGCCCGCGGGAGATGTAGGTGATGAGCGACCGCGCCAGCACAACGCGCTTGTGACGTGTCTTGCCGGCAAGGTCGCCGGGCTCGACGCCCAGCGCAGCACAGGTCTGGGAGATGATGACGTGCATACGAACGGGCTTGGTCGGACGCTGCTGCTGCACGAGCGCCTGGCCGGCGTGCTCGCTGCTCTGTCCAGATTGTCCAGCGCTGAACGAGGCGGAAGAACCGCCTCCAAACGCCCGCTCGACCGCCGCGGCCCCAAGCCGACCGTCCGCGCTCAGATACTCCGGCGCAACGCGCTTGAGCGCATCGATCTTGGTGAGCATCCCTTCGATATCGCGGATGGATGGGCCGGTGCTCGCACCGGGTGTCCATGCGGCGCGGGAAGCGACGGCGCGAACGCCGGAATCATCGAGCGCAAGTCCGCGGCGGATGGCAAAGACACGCACGATGCGCTCGCGGAGCGCGGCCTCGGGCGGCGCGATGCTCGCCACCATGCCGGACATGAACCGTGAGACGAGTGCGGGGCTGAACTTTCGGAGCGCGCGGGGGTGCTGGTCGCTGATGAGCAGCACGCGTGCACCGCCGCGCTCGATTTCATCAAACGTATGCAGCAGTTCATCCTGCGTGGCCTGCTTGGCGGCGAGGAAGTGGACATCGTCGATACAGAGCAGATCGGCACGCCGGTACGCGCTGCGGAACCGGGACACACCGCCGGGGCCTGTACGGCCTTCGCTGCCCGCCGCGCGGATCGAGGCAACAAAGTCGTTCATGAACGCTTCGCCGCTGGTGATGCGGATTACGGCTCCCGGCACGCGCTCGCGGAAACGCTGGGCCACGCCCTGAAGCAGATGCGTCTTGCCCAGGCCGCAGGGGCCGTGGACAAAGAGTGTGCGCGAAGCGCCAGGGTCATCGCCATCGGCCATGCGCATCGACGCGTTGTACGCCATGCGGTTGGAGTCGCCAACGACATAATCTTCTAGGCGGTACCGCGTGGCTGAGGCGCGGGGGCCGTGCGCGCGCGGCGCAGCGGCCGCGGCAGGCTGAGGGTCCGATGTCGGGGAGTTCACAGCTAGCGCGGCCTGCGGATCAATGGTGTCTTCAGAAGCAACGACGAAGATGACCTCTGCCGGGCAACTTGCGGCAGTGCCGGAATCGGAACCGACCTGGCGCAGAGCGACGCCGAATCGACGGCGCAGGACATCGGCGGCGGCGCGGCTGGAAACATGAACCCCGATCCCCCCATCGGTGGGATGGAGCCGAACCCGACCGCTGAAGTAGCGATCGTAGCTCGATTGACCGATGATGCGGACAAGGCGGTCGCTCAGCGAGGACTCAACGCTCTGCGCGGCAGCAGTGGCCGCAGCTCGCAGGCTACCGCGGATTCGCAGCGCACCCGCAGGGCTGGACCAGTCATCGGTTTCGGATCGTGTGTTCTCGACCTCGATGCATCGCAGTCCTTCCGACAGTTGATCAACACGCTGTTCAGCCATTTCGATCGAAGCGTGACGCGTCTCCACAGGTCACACCCTTCAGAGGTTGTATCTCTCGCGCGTCATCGAGCATGCGCATCGAGCGATGGGCTACCACGGCGGTCGTGGTCGAGTTGTGACTTTGGAGTCCATCCCACGCCGGTCGCGTCACGGATCCTGCCGTCCCGACGCACGCTCCGGCGCGGCGGGAAAAGGCAAGCGAAGACCCTTCGCCGCAACCGAGGTGCGGCGTCAACCAAGTGCCCTGCATGTGCCGCGATTGCGGCTGCGCTGGCGGGTTACTAATCGGGTCATCATCGTGACGTGGAAGGAGCGGCCGAATCCTTGGCCGCCGGGCACAGAGTATCGGGAGTTGTGTTGCGCCTCAAGCGACGTCAAGGTGTGGCCGAGGCTCCGGGCTCGCGCAACTCTGGAAAAGCCGGGACTTGCGCCGCGGAAAAAAGTTTGTCCACGTCTTCACGCTTCTTCGCTGGCTTGCGTGGAGAACACTGTGGAGAACGCGCGATCGTACTGTGATTACCGGCACAAACGTGTTATAGCGATGCGAGCGGCCGAATCATGGGAATGCGGACGCTGAACCGTCGAAAGCCTGCTCGCTGATACAGCCGCAGCGCGGCGGTGTTCCGTGTGTCGACGGCGCACGTCACGCCTCCGGACATCATCACGCGATCGCCCACGGCGCGCAGCGTCACACCGAGCAGCGCGGACCCGATACCGCGGCCGCGCGCACTCACGCAGAGTCCGAGATATACCAGTTCGAGGGAGTCGTGCTCGGGCGATACCGAGAAGAGTGCACACCCCACCGGCACGTCACCCTCAAACAGGACCCACCACAGGGCGGGGTCGAAGCGCCCGACAGCCTTGTGAGATTCGAGCACATCGCTCGCATCGCGCAATCCGCACAGCTCCGGACAGTCCCTGGTATCAACGTACGAACCCTCGAGCACATCAACCAGCACGTGGTCGACTTCACTGCTGGTGCGGCCGGACATGATCATGTCCGCAACGGACACCAGTTGTAGATTCTCCGGAAGCGCGTGATTGTGTCGGCTCCCCTGGATCGGTGCCGCCTCGCGACGCATGTAGGCCAAGTCCCCCAACTGCCGAAAGCCGGCGCGACGCAGTGCCAGAAGCACCGATGTCTCGTGCGGTTCCAGCAGCAATTGTGCCAGCCGGACACCAAAGGGGGACTTTCCGGGAATCGGCCCCGAAAGCAATCGGCACGCGGCCTCCACCACGGCCAGGCGTTCGGCGTTGGCCTCCTGGGCCGCTGCGCCGGCCGGGGGGAAGATCCCCTTGCGCCGGGCATCCCCGGAGAGAAACAACATCGCCGTTCGCCCGGCCCCCAGGACAGCCAGGCAAATCTGGCGGATCTCGGTTCGGCTAGGGTCGAGCGTTCCCCACATCAGCGACAGGTCGATCCCGAGTTCTTCGGCGGTCTCGACAAACCTGCGGGCGGCCATTTGCGGCTCGGGGGCATGGTCCGCCACAAGACGGGCGCAGGCGGCAAGGCGGAGCTCGGGCGGGATAAATACGGCCACTGGCTGCCGGGGGGAGGGGCGGCCACCTGCGGAACCGGAGTCGATGTCGCCGACGAAGGTGGTCATCCGAAGGAACCCAGACTTTCCCGCCGCGTACCCGCTCTGTACACTCCCACCCTTCGGACGTCGATCCGAAACGCGATCAGGAGACTTCAGCGATGTCCGCAAGCGCCCCAAAGGCTCATCGTACCCCCCGCCGCTCGCTCGCGAGCCGGCTGTCCCGCTTGGCCGCGGCGGTTCTCACCGTCGCTTCCGGCACCGCCCTGCTCGGCCTGGCGCCTGAGCCCGACCCCGTGCCCAGGCGTTGGCAGCTCGACATCACCCCCGGCATTCTTCGGGTCACGACCATCGATGTCGCCGGGGTTGGCCCGCGGATGTATCTGTACATGGACTATTCCGTTGTGAACAACAGCGGCCAGGACTTGCTGTTTGCACCGGCGTTTGAGCTGGCCAACGGCGAAGGCGAGATCCTCCGCTCCGGCCGCGATGTGCCCCAGGCGGTCACGGAGAAGATCCTGACATCGCTGCAGAACAGCTTCGCCGAGGACCAGATTACGATCATCGGCACGCTTCTCCAAGGACGCGAGAACGGCAAGGACGGGGTGGTGATCTGGCCCGTCACGGATGCGAACCCCGACCGCCTGACGGTGTACGCCGCGGGCTTCTCGGGTGAAACGGCAACCGTCGAGACTCCCAAGTCCGACCAGCGGTTCATCCTCCGCAAGACCCTTCGGATGGACTTTGACACCCCCGGCGACCTGATGGGGAAGCGGCTCAATGAGGTCCCCGTACGGGAACAGACCTGGATCATGCGCTGATTTGCGTCGATAGGCTCTTGTTCGTGCTGGAAGATGAAGGGGCTGGCGTCTAGTGTTGTGACCCGTCGCGGCGATCGCGCGGGTTCTTGCGAAGGGCATTTGTCATGGCACACAAAAAGGGACAGGGCTCGACCCGGAACGGTCGCGACTCCAACCCCAAGTACCTGGGTATCAAGCTTTACGGCGGCGAAGTCGCCCAGCCGGGTTCAATCATCGTCCGCCAGCGCGGAACGCTGTTTGAACCGGGGTTCATGGTCGAACGCGGCCGCGACGACACCCTCTATTCCCTGATCAACGGCAAGGTGGTCTTCCAGGGCCGCAAGATCAGCATCGAGCCCACCGATGCGAAAGAGCCGCGGCCGACGTGGTTGAAGACCGCTGTCAAGAACAACTGACCGGTCGGATCGATCTCTCTGACTTTTATGCACGGCTCGGGCACTCCCCGGGCCGTGTTCGCTTTTTGCCGAGGCGCCGGCTGGCGGGCTTCCCCAAGCTCCGTGTACACCTGTCTCTTATACACATCTGACGCTGCCGACGAATAGAGAGGTG
>ENA-ORBV01013614-ORBV01013614.1-microbial-mat-metagenome-genome-assembly--contig:-NODE-13614-length-12321-cov-5.688419_pt1 | contig 12321 bp, 7 predicted proteins | sample MGYA00237777_ERZ505514 | MGnify/ENA primary metagenome ERZ505514 (study PRJEB26160, sample SAMN06269048) | microbial mat metagenome | isolation source: Oligotrophic lake microbial mat | place... | reverse complement strand
GTCCACAATGTAAACTAGGACGTGGTGAGTACAAGGATTGAGTAAAGACGATGACGTCGCCGGACTAGATGAATTTACCTTTGATGTGAAAGACACCGGCCACTTCGTTGAGTGGATTGGGAAGGAAGTACTGAAGAGATGCCGGCAGAACCGAACACAAAAACAGATTATTTTTCTTGTCTTTCTCTTGCTCCTGTCCAGCATTTTCTTGATTTTGGTTGGGTGTTGATTGTAGCTCTGCTAATGGCATTCTCAAGGCATCATGGACTGCTTCGGCCGACGAGGTAGTTGCAGTATCATTGCTAGTATTGGCCGTTGAAGCAAGCGGAATTTTTCGCAAGGCGCGGTTCTTGTCCAGTAACAAGTCCACTTGTACGTTAGGCTTGGCTGCCGCTTCTTGAAGAGCATCCAACAACTCCTGTTCCTTGGGAGCTGCTTGGGGTGTAGCGGCCGGTCCGACGTACAACGATGCCAGCAAGACCCGTTCCTTGGCTTGTCGTATTTTTTGACACAGCAAGGAATGAAACTTATCCGGAGTATTTGCTTCAAAGGCATCTTGGACGTGTTCTTTTTGGAGTGGAAAACAACGCAACGGGCGACGGGACGAATTGCTGCTGGCTTCGTCATTGCTCCATTTCGCGGCTTCTCCATTGGCTGAGGACGATTTGTAGAGGCCGCGTGCAGCATCTAGTAAACGCTTTCGGTTCATGAATAGTTTCGTGGGTGATTGTGTCATTGTGCGATCGTTGCTGTAACTGGTTCGTAGAAGAAGCTTAGAAGAGGTCGGTCAAATGAATGCCAATCACTCAATACCTACAGTAATGCGTCGTGTCGTTGAGACGATGATTATTACCTAAATTAGATCCCTTCACTACAGTCAAGTTAGTGAATACGTCGTACCAGTATGACGAATCTCGCGACCACAATCAATAGCCAGAATCTCAAGAATCAGGCTGAATCCTGAGAATGATAGAATACAGAATTATGGCCGAACCATTATAAAAATAAGCACCTTTGAATACAAAAATAACAATCTGCCATCGTCAAAATTCGTCACACCAGATCGGGATGGCAGCGCTGTGAGATTTGAATTTGTTGGAGTGAGCTAGTGAGCGTCTTTCCAGGAAAATATCACAATAATTTTTGGAACTGCCTTTTATTTGGAACACAAGTAGGCTGCTTGGGGCAGTTTTGGAACGATGGCTCAACTTAAAGAAAACAAATTTAGGTCTAAGCTAACGATGCTGTATTCAATATTGTATTGACTTATTGTTTACTGTGTGTATACATATAAAAGATATTACAGGAGGGCAAGAGACCCGCCCAGCCAGCAGCAATAGCAGCTGGATAGCGAGTTCTAACTTCTATTCAGTTGACTTCAACCAAACAACAGGTCAGCACACATGCCTAATCAATCCTCTTAAAAGTTGTCTATTGCCAAAAGGGTGATCTTGCGTTCCCTCTGGCTGGATTTTTGTGCCATGAGTCTTGTCAATGTTGCTGCTGTCATGCTTCGTGTGTCTTGACCGTCTAATCCCACAAGCAAATCGCCAGGATTGATCAGACCTAGCATGGGTGATGTCTGTTTGAGTGAGTGCACCGCAGGGCCGTCCTTGGTTGTATCCACTACAATGCCAAGGGCACCTGCAGGAGCCAAGACGTCGTACAAGCCTTCTCGTTGCATAATCTCATGGAACTTTTCGTTTTGTTCTCGCTTTGTCTCTTGTTTTGGAACTTTAACAGAAACAGTAGATCCACCAATGGGGGTATCAAGTGGGGCAGCCCCAAGTGTTCCGCCGACCATGCTAAGGAAAGCATTGATACTCGAACTGACAGCCGAGGAAGTTGGACTGTTATTGGGGTCAGTCTTGCCGCTAAGGTTTCCGGTTTGGATGTTTCTCCTTTGGTTGGGATTTCTGCTGTTTTCGGCGCTGTTCGAGTAACCATAAGCACTTGCAGCATTGCTAGATGGGTCAGAACGAGAGCGTTCGGCAGATGCTTCAGCGCCCACGTCATTCTCGCGTGTGTCATGGACATCACGCTGTTCAGGCTCCTTCCTGGTCCTGGGGAAGAAACTGCTGATGACACTACTTTTTCCTCCATACGGGGACGGATCAGCAACGGAAGGGTCGCGCCTTGTTGGTGGATGAGAGTTACCCTTACGGCCAAAACTCTCCTTTTAAAAAAGAATGGTATAGAAGCAAAAACAAAAGATGTGAGTGACCCAAAAAAGAAAATCGGCAGGGATAACATTCACTGTAGTTGAGATCTTACTCGGTTGCCAGGTGGAGCTGCGTCCGGTCGAGGGACTCCAGGTGGTGTTCTTCTGTAGTTGGCTGCAGGGTCGCCTTTGGTTTTGGGCTCGTACTTATACCGGTTGGATTCTGGAGGGTCGAGGTTGCTGCCAAAACTCTCGCTGCGCAAAATAGATTCCGCCAAGGCACCTAGCCGACCCATTTCCATTGTATTAGGGCTATTCACTTGCTGTTTCATAGAGGCATGTTTGTTGTCCAAACTATCAACTTCAATGCTATTGTTGGTGGATTCCTTTCGTGGCGTCACTGGTTTCGTTTGCGCGTTGTCTTCCTCCTTCTTGGTATCATCGTCGTCATCGTCGGCATCACGGTCGCCCTGTGGAGCTTTATCAGGACTGCTGGATACCTTGATGATTTCAATGCTCTTGGAGCCCTGGAGTGGAACTCCAATATCGTCCGCACTGATATCGGAGTCAACGCCATCGTTGTACATGTTCATTTCCGAGAGCTTGTCTCCTTTTAAGTTTTCTGCTTTGGCGCGCTTAATGGCATAATAGGACGCCAGAATGGCCAAAATGGATGCTGCAATCGAACATGCAATAAGGGCAATGTAACCTTCGCTGCTCATTCCACTCTTGGTGTCTACTTCATGAGGGTTGAGTCCTTCGTAAAAGGGATCCTTTGTTTCCAACAAATTGGTCTTGAACAAGGATTTATGCATTTCAAAGGTATCCACGAGGGATTGTTCAAAACTAATATCATCGGGATGGATCAAGGATTCGTACTCAGCTTCCACTTGAACTTGTATGATAAGTTGCTTGTGCTTGTGTCCATGTTCGGGGTCATCAAATTCCATGACTTCCTGTGTCAGCACTGTGACCGAGGTAACCAATACGGCCCCCTCCAAGACATTGCTGATGGTCTGTTGAATAAAGAATTTGACTTCTTCTTGAAAGACACCGATTTGAGTGGTATTCATGGTGTTGCCAATTCCATCCAAATTAATGATGGTGTTTCCTCGAAGTGTGGCATAGTACAAGATCGTTGGAGCAGAGGAAACTGTAGGAAGCGACGAAGGCCGTTCCGATGGCGGGACAGAAGGCATTTCCGTTGGCGCAAGTGTAGGTGAGGATGACGGTAGGTCTGTGGGTGCGATACTTGGGCACACCGATGGTTGAGGCGATACCGTTGGGTAAAGTGTAGGTGCAATTGTGGGTGAGGATGACGGCAAGTCTGTGGGTGCGATACTTGGTGGAACCGATGGTTGGGGTGATACGGTTGGGAAATTCGTGGGTTGATGACTGACCGTCGGGGCATTCGTAGGACTCACGGATGGAAATGGCGACACAGTGGGCGCTATAGTGGGCGTTGACGATGGTCGTGGACTTGGTGCTGGACTATTGGTTGGCACCAATGTGGGGAAGGGTGTTGTTGGAGCTGTTGGGACGGCATTTTGAAGCTGACCAGCGAAATTGACGAGGGAGCTCAAAACTTCTCGATCCATTTGATCGTACTGCGCGTAACAAAATTGGGACATTCCCAAGAGGAATACGGTCAAAGAGGTGCAGAATTTCATGTTTGCAAATTTAGGAGTGTGCTTGGAGGAGGACTGAGGAGGGAAAAAGCGGAGAGTCGGCGCCAGCAATGGAGGCTTCCAGACAACAAATAATAGAATAGAATGAAGAGGAAGCAATGAGCTGAGATGCTTTTGTTCTACTCTTTATTTGCCAGCCAGTAAATGAATGCTGTAATGTATGCTATGTGGGGTCTTCTTTTGATGTTGTTCTTGTGGTTGATTGACTTTTTAACGTTTCCCGGAAAAAATGAAGTGAGAAACAGGGGTTAGAGACAAACGGCAGCAAACGATCATCTAAGTAGCCTGGCGAGCTCACAAACTTTCACTTTCTACGTATTGTGGAACGCACATTTCCTCGCTTTGGTCCCGTCTTGCATCGCTCGGAAGATCCAAACACAGCACCGCTAAACCATCACGGCCAGGCGAGACATGCAGCACCACCACCAAGCACCCACCAATGCCATGCAACAATCAATAAATGATGCATGGGTTCGATTCAACTGAAATCAAATCGCATAGAAAAGAAAGTTACCAACTCGTTTGAATTATACTTTATATTGCTCAACAAACAAACAACAACAAAATGTCTTTAGCAGGCGCAGGCAAGCTCGGTGGTCCGACCACTTCGTTCGACCCTTCCTCGAAGCGGCACCCTTGGCATCCTCCCGCGGTGGACACTTCGACTCCCTTGGCCCAAGGTCACTTGTTGATGAACAATACCTTGACGGGATCGAAACAGGCATTCGTCCCGCTCAAGGATCGTACGGTTCGCTGGTACACGTGTGGCCCTACGGTCTACGACAGCAGTCATGTGGGTCACGCGCGTACGTATTTGAGCTTGGACATTATGCGTCGCATCATGACGGATTATTTTCATTACAATGTCTTGTATCAAGTCAATATTACGGACATTGATGACAAGATTATTTTGCGGGCGCGACAAAATTTGCTCATTGAAAACTTAACAGCAGAAGCCACCAGTAACAAGTTGTCGCTGGAAGATCTGAAAACCATGATTACACAGGCCGTCGAAGAAGCAGCGCAAAAAGCCGAGAAAAAACAACAAGATTTGGAAGCCGCCTTGAAAGAAGCCACAGAAAAACAAGATTCCAGAGGAAGAACGGAACAAGAAGGCTTGATCGATCAACACAAGCTCAAGCTTAAAAATCTAGCCAACGAAAAGGGAAGAATTGAAGAAGCCTTCCAGAACAGTGCCAAAAATAGTAATGCCAAGGAATTGATTCAAATTGCCAAATCCGTCTTGGCCGATAAATTGGATCGCGAAAAAGGACATTTGGTCACGGATCACTCCGTCTTTCTCAAGCATGCACGACATTACGAAAAAGAATACATGGAAGACATGGAGGCTTTGGGAATTCGAGAACCCGATGTTTTGACACGCGTCACGGAATACATTCCTCAAATTATCGACTTTATTGACAAAATTGTCAAGCGCAACATGGCCTATGAATCCAATGGGAGTGTCTATTTGTCCTTGGACGCCTTTACATCCTCGGGCCACAATTATCGAAAACTCAGTCCGGCGGCCGCTGGAACCGAAACATCCGCCGCCGAACTCGCCGAGTCGGAGGGTGCCCTGGCCGGTGGCACGAACGAAAAACGAAACCCCAACGATTTTGCTCTGTGGAAGTCGTCCAAACCAGGAGAACCGGAATGGAACTCTCCTTGGGGACCGGGACGACCTGGATGGCACATTGAATGTAGTGTTGTGGCAAGTGATATACTGGGTGAGAATCTAGACATTCATTCGGGTGGAGAAGATTTGAAATTTCCGCATCATGACAATGAATTGGCACAAAGTGAAGCTTGTCTGGGAGCCTGCATTGGCGGTGGTGGCAGCGACGAAGAGTGCCACCAGTGGGTCAATTACTTTACCCACACTGGACACTTGCACATTGAGGGTCTCAAAATGTCCAAGTCTCTCAAGAATTTCATCACCATTCGAGAGGCGCTCGAGATGAATTCTCCGCGACTGCTTCGTATTCTATTCTTGCTGCAAGGGTGGGATCAGCCCATGAATTATTCTCCCCAGACCGTGGATGATGCCCGAAGCAAAGAGACTACCTTTAAAGCATTCTTTCGAGAAGTAGAAGCCTTGGCACGAGGCGATTACTTGGAAGACGAAATTGGATGGAGAATGGGAGATAAGGACCGAGCACTCAGTGAGGCCCTGTTGGAAACACAACAAAAAGTTCACGAAAGCTTGTTGGACAACTTCAATACGAAAGAAGCCATGCTTGCGCTGATGCAAGTGATTAGTCAAGCCAACATTTATCTAAGAACACCCGACGTCAAACCAGCCGTCTTGACCTTCAAATCGATCGCTGTTTACGTGACCCAAATTCTCAAAGTCTTTGGGGTTGTGACAGGAAACGATGACTTTGGCTTTGAAGCAAGTGATGGCGCTGGAGGATCCGCAAATGCGGTCGAGCCCATGATCGATACCATGGTCTCCTTTCGTGAAAAGGTCCGTGACGAAGCTTTGGCAGCTGTCAAAGCCAGCAAGGGTGACCCTGAGGCTGCTGCCAAGGCTATTCAAGCCATTCTGAAAACCTGCGATGCCCTCCGTGACGAAGTGTTGCCGTCCGTCGGTGTACGTTTGGAGGATCGGCCAGGCGGTACCCGTTGGAATCGAGAAGATCCTGCTACCATGATGAAAGAGCTGGAAGAGAAAAAGGCCCGCGAGGCAGAGGTCAAGATTGGCAAATTGGAAAAGAAACTCGATGCAAAAGCAAAGGAGCTGGCCAAGCTGAAGGAGTCTGTGCAAGCCCCGGATCAACTGTTCCGAACGGACGAGTTCAAGGAATGGGACGAAACGGGTGTTCCAACCGTCAATGCGGATGGTACACCGGTAAGTGGCGGACAAATGAAGAAGAAAAAGAAAGCAATTGAAAAGCAAGCAAAAATGTACCAAGATTTGATGACCAAATCCGACGGCAACCCGCAATCGATGGTGGATGCGATGGAAGCTGAGATGAAGCAGCTTCAGGAAGAATTGGCTGCGTGCTCTCTGTGAAGATCAGCAAAGAAGCGACGGCTGCTCTAAAACTAGCTACTTAACTAGCAGTTTGCAATGGAGAATTCCATATATTTTATGATGGCGGATATTAGAAAGCAGGAAGCAGATGCATCATGAACACATGGGGGCATTATTTACTGATGCAGATGTATTAAAAATTGTATTTGAAAACAGGATGTGTCTCTTGTCATCTAGTTAAGTAGTAGCACTCTTGCCAGGGCGGATTTTTGAAAGAATTTGTATAAATAGCTAGCGAAGACTTTTTAACTCAAAGCCTAAATTCCATGATGGCTACATGCTGCCAACTACTACGGATGATAATAACAAGGTCACATGTGTTCTGTGGACGAAGAAGCTAGCAACAGATCTGTTGTGGCATAGCTGCAAAAAAATTTAAGTACTAGCTAGCTAGTAGGCAACAAAAGTTGGAGAGCATTGTTTTGTGCGGTTGTGAGGTGGAACCACTGAGCGTCTTTCTGAATCGGATCTTCACTGCGTCCAACCCCTCTCGTAGACCCCACGGCAACAGTCAGTGTCGCGACAATGAAAGGCCGACAATGGCACAATCATCACGTACGGCTGCTTGCTGTTTCGTAGTAACACCAATTTGACAATCATACTGTACAGGAACCATCCCTTCGTCCAGTCAGTCCTCTCTAAAAGCGCTTAATCATTTTTATTATTAAATTGGATCCAAAATGGCAGAAGATCATGCAGCCGATAGAGCCGCCGGAGAGGTAGTCTTTTCGAGTGATGGACTGCCGCCTCCCCTAGTGGTCCCCGCCATCAAGACAGCGGAGAAATCAGGAGAAGATGGTGACATGAATGTCCTCGACACGGGCGGAGATACCCCCGCTGGCATTGCCTTCGAAGTCTTTTCGGGTAAAGTCTACAAGGTACCAGGAGGAACAGGCAGTCTTCGTGGCACCACTACCGCGTCCATGGCGGAAACACCGGCCCAACGGTTGGCGCGATTGCAACAAGAAGTGGCCGAATTGGAGCAAGATCTTTCGGGAGCTACTACTGCAGGAGCAGAGAAAGGTGACGAAGGAACTCCTGCATTTTTGGAAATGGTATCGGATTTGAAAAAGCGCTTGGAGACGCAAGCAGGTGTGGCGGCGTCCTTTAAAAATCAAGAAGAAATGACACGCAGTATTCAACAGCATTTGCAGGAATGGGAGACCAAAAAGGCAGCATCAACAACAAAGGCATCAGACTCCGCCAATGATGCGGGTGTCACCTATGAGCTATACGGAGGAGTTCCATTCCCAGCAGCATCAGGAGCATCCAATAGTGCTGCTCCCTCGTTGGAGGAGCGATTGCTCCAAATCGAAAGTCTCGTTGGCGCAGGTAATGCATCTACTGCCACAAACAAAAACAAGAACGAGTCATTGTTGAAGCGCCTAGAGGAAATGGAACAATTCATGACACGCTTAGACCCAAAAACATTGGAACAGGCCGCCGCCAAGGCCAAAGTCATTCGGTCCGACCTGGAAGCTGCCAGCAAGGCACGGAACAAGTTGGCTTCGGCGGCAACCTTTCGAAAGGAAGACGCCCAAACGATTTCCGCCCTCTATGATCAAATGACACAGTTGGAGGGGTTATCGGACCACTTGCCGGCATTGGTTGCACGATTGCAGCAGTTGGCGTCGCTTCATGCACAGTCGTCCGGCTTTGCTGTCCGTCTCTCTCAGAGCGAAAAGGAAGTGGTCCAGTTGCAAGCCGTATTGAAGCAAATGGAAGGTGCCGTAGCAAAAGCAGAAGAAGGTATGACAGCGAATGTGGCGACAATTGAAAAGAATATGCAGCAACTCGATGAGCGAATGAAGAAATTGTAGTCCGTGTTGGCATTGTATTTGTCCGTGTTTGTATGATCATGCAAATCACACTATTTCAAGTTCACAGCAGAATTATAGACATAAGAGAAGACGCATTTGAAAATACAACCTCTATCATAGTTGTGGTTATTTTTTACTCCCCTTGCGCGTTTTTTATTTGCTGTGTGTTATGTAAGACGTACCGAGCCAAATATAATCTCGGTTGAAAAGTCAAGTCACAGTACTTTCCCGCTATTGTATTATGTAAAATCAGCTGACCTCAAAGCTTTCTACGGAGCCAAATATAATCTCAGTTGAAAGAGTCGAGTCAGAGTATTTTCCCGCTGTTGTATTATGTAAAATCTGCTGACCTGAAAGATCTCTACCGAGCCAGATATAATCTCAATGAGAGTTCAGAGCGTTTTCCCGATGTTTTCCTGCTTGTAAGAATGAAATAAAACAAGGCTTGATTTGAAGTACAATAATGAGCAATCGGCATACCACCCCGAGTGCAAACGCACATAGTATTGCTCCATCCTCAAAAGAAGAATGGATCATCAATGGACGCTACAGATGAAAATTTGAGATTCGATGTTTGCTTCGACTTTCGCATTTTTTTCGCAAGGCGACCCAATTTCGTCGGGTCAGGAGATGAGAGGGGTGGGGTGACCGACGAAGCTTTTTTCTGCAGGTGAAAATTCTCCCTTTCTCTTTTGTTGCCATACAAGGAAATGACCTTCGGGTATTTGCAAGTCACGGGCCTCGCAGCCACGCCGGGAGGTGGTGTGGTGATGATACGTTTATTTTTCGCGGCACTTTTACCATTTTTGCGATCCCGACTACGGTGCCTGACTGGTGGAGCAGTCTGCTTCTTAGTAGGCTTCACCTTTCGTGGAGTAGCCACAGTGAGAATCACAGGAACAATGGGGGAGGACGCAGTCGACGACTTGTCTGCAGCAGAAGCTGTGCTGACGGTAGAGGAGTGCTTCACTCCTGTCATCTCATCATTGGGCGTCTTGTCTGCAGCAGACGTTGTGCTGACAGTAGGGCTATGAGAGTGTTTCACTCCTGTCGTCTCCTCATTGGGTGACTTGTTTGCAGCAGAAGCTGTGCTAACGGTAGGGGAGTGTTTCGCTCCCGTCGTCTCATCGTTGGGCGAATTGTCTGCAGCAGAAGTTGTGCTAACAGTAGTGGTATTAGAGTGTTTCGCTCCTGTCGTCTCATCATTGGATGGCTTGTCTGCAACAGAAGCTGTGCTAACGGTAGGGCTTTGAGAGTGTTTCGCTCCCGTCGTCTCGTCGTTGGACGAATTGTCTGCAGCAGAAGTTGTGCTGGCAGTAGTGGTATTAGAGTGTTTCGCTCCTGTCGTCTCATCATTGGATGGCTTGTCTGCAACAGAAGTTGTGCTCACGGTAGGTCTTTGAGCACTTTTCGCTTCTGCCGTCTCATCATCGACAGCTTTTCCTGTCAACTTCTCCAGAATCCGAGTCATGATCCTCTTACTTCGTCGTGCAGGTTCGCTGCTGTTCTCCTTGTCCGAAACCGCAGATGAGGGCGCCTTTCGCTTTCTTGCGTTGGAGGTGCAATCCGAAGAGGCATTCGACTCCTTGGTCTTCGTACCGGGAAGCTTGGTAGGATTAGTCTTGGCAACACGAATCTTCTTTTTGAATCTGCCGTTGGCATCTCGTTCGAATTCAGCCTTGTTGCCGTTGGCGTTTCTCGATTCGTCGGTAGACAGCAACGTGGAACGTGTCTTTCGTTTGTTGTGATTGGCAAGGGGATTGGTAGGAAGAATGGAAGGCAGAGATGGCAAGCTACTCATAAATGTTTGAAACATCTTCTGTATACTGCCTTTGACTTGATCGGCCAGTCCCAGAATTCCCGCCTCGTGTTGCTTGTAACTTTCTGAAGCCTTCTCGCGGAGCGTATTGATCTCCCCCATGGCGAGAGTAAATTCCTCGTTGGCTTTATTCCGGCGATGTTCGTCCTCTTCCGAGGCGACATTGCCCTTTTCTTGAATCTTTGCGACGGCATTTGCTTCCGCTTCTTGGACCTTTGCGACGGCCTCCGCTTTCGCATCTTGGGCCGTTGCGACGGTCTCCTCTTGGACACCTTCGCACTTGGCTAGAACACCTTCACACTTCGCTTGGACAGTTTGCACCTTTGCGACGGCCTCCGTCAATTGGCGCGTCCTTTCCTCCTGCTCCTCCGAAAAGAGGGATCGAATCAATGCTGTAGCTCTTCTAGGTGTAAAAGGCTCCGAGCTAGTAGTCGTAGTCGTCGTCGTCGTAGCAGCCGGCTCGCGTGGTGGTAGTGCCACAGCCTGCGTACGAGAAGGTGCTTGCAGCAGTGGGTGCGAAAGGCAAGGTGGCAGGTACGTGTCAATGGTTACAGCGCTACCACCACTTTTACTGCCAACAGTATTGTTGCGACGAGGAGTAATTTGTGCAAGAGCTCGTTTCCAAGCATTTCCCTTATACAAAAGGTTCTCTCCCTGATTACTTCCAGTAGCAACATTTGAGTTGGAGTTTGAAGAATTTACGAGCAACAAGTGCTGCTGTTGCTGCTGATGTAGGCGAGGCATTGGAGCTTGCATGTTGGTCGTCATGGGAGCATCGTTTTCATTCAAAGACGAATGTTGCTGTCTCGCTGCAGGAAGGACTCTTCGCGCTGAGCTGTTGGATTCATTCTCGGACGAGCTGCTCGTCTTGCTATTGTTGTCTCTTTGACGGTACAGTTGGTGCTGGTTGGAATGCGTGAAGCTGTTGTTGGATGAAGCTGCACTGCGCATTGTCAATAAGTTGCTGGGAGCATCTTGCCCTTGGTGGGAGTGATGTGCGTAGTTCTGATGTGGTCCTTTTTCGTGATGAACCTGCATCTGCTGCTGCTGCTGTTGCTCGTCGTGGTACTCAGGTGACTCGTCGCTGTTGAAATTTATGTTTTGGAACTGACTACCATTTGAGCTACCAGAGGAATCGGTAAAGTTGTCGGTCAGCTGAGAAAATTCAAGAAAGTGATTGTTGTTCGCCTGTGGTTGTTGTTGCTGTCGCGGAAGCGGTAATGCTGCTGGCGGGTGTTGTGCCTGGTGGAACGGCCGTGGTGGCTTTCCGAAAACAATATCCAAGGGACCACTGTTGCGGTTTCGCTGCCAACGCACTTTTGGAATCGATACTTCGTTTCCCACAGCTTTCTGCATGGCAGTTGCCGTAGCAGAATTCGCGCGATTCTCCGTCGACACAAGAGGGTGTCTGTGATAGTTGCTGGTACCAGAAACAGCATTCAAGCCAGGTTCAAGAGGCCGAGAAGTACTAGTACCAGCACGGACCCGTGGACTCTTGGATCGAACGTCTCTACTAATACGGTTCTTCTTTTTATTGTTGGCGGCGACTGGAAGTCGCGCACTCCTAGCGTATTGAGACATCATGATGATGATTGATTGATTGCTGATCTTCTCTCGATAGATTTCCTTGTCGAACGATGCTACTCTGTAATGAATCACAAACACGGTCGCCACAGAGACAACAAGCGTCCTTGTCAGCCTTGACTATACAGTATTTAATTAGACGGTTGCAGGCAATGAATCGTACTCAACTGTACCTATCTATAATGTACGACGAAGTGCATGTACTGTAC
>ENA-ORBV01013612-ORBV01013612.1-microbial-mat-metagenome-genome-assembly--contig:-NODE-13612-length-12322-cov-3.860106_pt1 | contig 12322 bp, 8 predicted proteins | sample MGYA00237777_ERZ505514 | MGnify/ENA primary metagenome ERZ505514 (study PRJEB26160, sample SAMN06269048) | microbial mat metagenome | isolation source: Oligotrophic lake microbial mat | place... | reverse complement strand
TAGAAGTACTGCGTCACCCGGTTCGCCTCGCCGCCGCCGGGAATCGCAGTCGTCTTCGTCAGCAGCCCATCGCCGACGCCCCCGCCGTCGTACTCGTTCTCGCTCACCTTGACCAGGTCCGTGCCCGCGGTGTTGGTCGGGCTCCACAACCCGCTCGTCGGCGTGTCACTGATCGTAAAGCCAGGGAGGCCCTTGAGCGGCAGAACTTCCGTGTACTCAGTCGTGGCTGCATTCACTTTGAAGATGCCCAGGATTCGCTCCGCCGAAACACCCCAGAGATTGCCCGCGCCATCCGGAGTCAACGCGCCGGCAGGCAGTATCTTGTTTTCCGTCCCGAAAACCGCCGGGATATTCACCGCGTAAGATTCCCTTTCCAATAAAAGCCGCCCGGTGAGGTGGCCGATCATGGTCACATACGGGTTTTGCATGGCGCGGATGATCCGGTCGAAAAGGCCGGGGTGCTCCGGGAAAAACGTTGGCAGACCCGCGCGCTCGATGAGCGGTTGCAAGCGTTCCAGGAATGCGTGTTCGCAAACGCCCAACCGCACGGCCAGGCGCGTGGCGGCGATCATCCCGATGGCGATCGCCTCGCCATGCGTGAGCGCATAGTCGACGCTCAATTCCAGCGCATGGCCGATGGTGTGGCCGAAGTTGAGCACGTTGCGGATGCCCTTCTTGTCGAACTCATCCTGCTCCACCACGCGCGCTTTCAAGGTCACGCATTGCGCCACGATGTCCGCGAGCACTACGGGATCGAGCGCGATAAGCTTCTCCAAGTCGCCGCTTTCGAGCTGTTCGAAAAGCGCCGCCGAGCACACCGCTCCATACTTGATCACCTCGCTCGTCCCACTCCGGACTTCGCGCGGATCGAGCGTCTTTAGCAAATCCAGATCTCCCACGACCAGGCGCGGCTGATTGAAGATTCCCATGATGTTCTTCACGCCGCCGAAATTCACCGCGACCTTGCCACCGACACTCGAGTCCACCGCTGCGAGCAGCGTGGTGGGGATCTGCACAAACGGCACGCCACGCCGAAAAACTCCCGCGGCAAAGCCCCCGAGATCACCCACCACTCCACCACCGAGCAGGAACACGAGCGGGACCGAACCCGTATCGGGAAACGCAGCGAGCAGCGCCGCACACGTCGCGGAGAACTCGTCCCAATTTTTCCCCTCCTCGCTTGCCGGAATCTCGTGGCGCATGACGCGATTGAACCCGGCAGATTTCAGCACCCCGCTCAGAGCATCGAAATACAGCGCCCCGACTTGCGGATTTGTGATCACAAACGCGTCCGACTGCCGCAAGCCGTGCCCGCGGAGCGTTGTCCCCAAACCCGCCAGCAATCCACTGCCGATCAGGATCGGATAAGTGCGCGGGCCAAGGTTCACTTCGATGCGGTGCGAATTCATGTGTCGGGAATTTGGGTGAATCCGGGAGCCCGGCGCGAGACGAAACTTTGCCCGGCACTTGCGCGCGCGCGGTCTCCGTCGCATCATGCGCCCCCTTTTCCATGAACCATTCCCCTGCCCTGCTTCGTGAGCTCGCCGAGAAGGTGGGCACGCCCTTCTGGCTCTACGACGCCCGCGCCGTCCGCCAGCGCATCGCCGACATTCAATTTCTGACCGACACCGATGGCGTGCAGGCGCGGTTCGCGATGAAAGCCTGCCCGGCGACGAAAATCCTGCGCGAGATGAAGGAGGCGGACATCTGGATCGACGCCGTCTCCGGCAACGAAGTGCTGCGCGCCCTGCGAGCCGGGCATCCCGGCGGAAACCAGCCGCCCGTCATCTGCCTCACGGCCGATGTCTTCCGCGACAACGCCCTTTCCGTCGTCCTCGAAAACGGCGTGCTGCCCAACATCGGCTCGCCCGGTCAGATCGCCGACCTCAAGCGCGCCGGCTACAGCGGCCCCATCTCGCTCCGCGTGAATCCCGGCTTCGGCCACGGCCACGTCAATTCGTGTGACACCGGTGGACCGAGCTCGAAGCACGGCATCTGGTTCGAAGACCTCCTCGCCACGAAAGAAGCTGCCGATCGAGCCGGGCTCGAAGTCACCATGCTGCACGCACACATCGGCAGCGGACCGCAGTTTCAGGAGTTGCACGACAACCTCACTCGTCTCGCCGCGGATTTCGTTTCGCTGCTCAAGAAATTCCCCCAGCTCACCGCCGTGAGCCTCGGCGGCGGTATCCCGCATAACTACAAGGACCACGGCGCCCAGGTGCCAATGGAGCCACTGCACGAACTGTTCAACTCCTGCCACCAGCGCCTCTGCTCCGCCGCGAAGCGCGACCTGCGCCTTGAGATTGAGCCCGGCCGTTACTACGTCGCGCCGGGCTGCACGCTCGTCGCGCGCGTCACCGACGTGAAGCAAACCCGCTCCAACGAAAAGGGCAGCGGCGCGACCTTCGCCATGGTCGATGCCGGCTTCGTCGATCTCGTCCGCCCCGCGATGTATGGCAGCTACCACGCGATCGACATCGTCGGGAAAGACGACGAAGACCCGAACGTTCCGCGCGAGCCCATCGTCGTCGCCGGCCCGCTTTGCGAAAGCGGCGACATCTTCACCCGCGACGACCGCGAGCTCCTCGCTCCGCGCATGCTCCCGCGCCCGCAAGCTGGCGACCTCCTCACGCTGCGCGACGCGGGCGCGTATGGTTACGCCATGTCGAGCAACTACAACTCGATCGGTCGTGCGCCACAGCTCTGGTTGGAAGAAGACGGCTCCGTGGAAATGATCTCGCGCCGGGAAACCATCGATGATCTTCTCAAGGCCGAAACTTCCGAGCGGCTCAAATAATCTCGGCCAGCGAGGACGCCAAAAACGCAACCCACCAGAACTCATGAAACTCGCCGCCCTCGTCCTGCCTTGCCTCGCCGCCCTCCTATTCTCGTCCTGCGCTTCCGTGAGCGTGAAGGGTGATCAGCGATCGGCCAAACAGCCGGCACAAAAGCCCGCGAAAATTTACGTCGCCGACTTCGGCACCCAGCAGGGCGCCTACAAAATCCAGGGCGACCCCGGAAAGAATCCCGAGGCTTTCAAGAAGAAGACCGCTGAGACCCTGGCCGCCTATCTGGTGAAGGGCGTGAACACCCACGTGGCTCCGGCGGTGCGGACGGGCAGCGTAGCAGGGTTGCCGAAGACAGGGTGGTTGGTGGCCGGCGAATTCGTGCGCGTCAATACCGGCAGCCGCATCTTGCGCGCAGGCGTGGGCCTCGGTGCTGGCGGGACCAAAATGGAAACGCGGGTGCTGGTCTTCGATCTGGCTGCGGGCACTGAACCATTCCTCACCTTCGAAACCACCGGCGGCAGCAACGCCATGCCCGGCTTGCTGACCAACCCCGGAACGAGCGCCGCAATCAGCATGACCACGCAGGCAATGATGGGTGTGACGGATGACTGCGCACGCACTTCCCGCATGATCACCGGCGCGCTCAATGGCTACATGGTCGATCGCGGCTGGCTACCGAAGAGCAAAGCGTACTCGGCCAAGCGGCCCGGCAAATACCGGCTCGTCCACCAGCAATACACGCAGTTCTAGTCCACCGTCTTACGGCTTGCCGATCAGCGGCTGCGTAATGCGGAGATAGGCGAAAAGGTCGCGCACCTGCTGCTCACTCAGCGCGTCGAGCAAGCCCTCGGGCATCAGCGAAACACCCGCGGCTTTCATCTCCTGCACATCGGCCCGGGCGAGCGGGATGTTCTGCCCGTCGAGCCCGCGCAGCACCACCATCTGCGGATCCTGCTCCACGAGAAAGCCGGTCACGACCCGACCGTCGCGCGTGGTGATAAGGAAGCTTTCGTAACCCTCGCGGATCTCGGCGTTCGGGTTCACGACGCTGAGCAGGAGCGCGGCGACATCGTCGCGCTTGAACTTCGTGAGATCCGGTCCGACCTGCCCGCCCGCGTTGTGCAGCACGTGACAGGCGCCGCAGGCCATCGCAAAAACCGTCCGCCCTTCATACGGACTCCCGCCCTGGCCCTCGCGCACCAGCGTGGCGAGGCGCTCGATCTTCTTCGCCATCTCGGCAGTCGTTTCCCGCCCGGCTGAACCCCACACTTTGCCGGCGCGAGCGGGCAGATCGTGCGCATCGAAAAGCTTGATTTTGCGCACCACTTCGAGCGGCACCGCGGCGCGGGCGATGGCTCCATTTTCCACTGCGGTGACGAGCGCCGAAGCGGCCACAGGCCGGCTCGCGAGCAGGCTGAGCGCGGCGGATTGTGAGTCCTTGCCGAGCTTGGGGAAAACCGCGACGACCTGCGGCGCGATGCGGGCGTCGTCGTAAGGCGAGAGCGCGGCCAGCGCAGCTTTGCGGAGCGCCTCGTCGCGGGTCGTTTCGACGAGCCGCAGCAGGACGGGCACACTGCCCGCGGCTTTCACTTCGCCGAGAATGGTCACGTATTCGAGGCGCGTTTGCGCGGGCGCCTTTTCATCGGCGACGACCTTGAGCGCCGACTCGATCGCGCTCGCATCCCCCCCGCGCAACGCCAGCGCCACCGAGCCCACGCCGTGGCGGCGCATCGCGGTCACCAGTTCCTGCGGCAATCCGGAAAGCGGACGACCTTTGAAGGCCGCTTCAAATCCGGTCATCAGGATTTTGCTGTGCTCGGGCGTCGGCGAGAGATCGAAGATCGCCGCGCAAGTCAGCAGATCCTTGCGCACGCCGGTCTGCGCGTAGCGCCGCATCAGGCGCGGGAGCAGGTGCTCTTTGACGATCATGCGATCCCAAAATGGGGACTCGCGGAAGAGCGCGAGCACCGCCTCGCGGTCGGTGTCGGCCTTGGCCTCAATCGCCCACCAGAGCAGCAACGGCTGGCGCGGGTCTTTCGAGTCGGCCTCGTGGTCGAGCAGAGTGCGGACGATCGCGAAATCATCGACCGCGGGGAGTCGTTTGGCGGTGCAGGCGAGTTGCGCGCGCACTTCCACGTTTGGCTCACGCTCGGCGACCTGCACGAGTTTGCGCGCCAGTTCCGGCGAAACGCGGCTGGCATCGCCCATGAGCCGCGCCGTCCACAAACGTACAAACGGATCGCGATGATCGAGCAGTTGCAGCGCCGCCGCGTCGTCGAGCCCACCGCTGCCGTGCAAGGCCCAGAGCAGTTCCAGCGCGTGCCGGCCTTGTTCAGCGTCGAGTTGCCGACGCAGGCCCGGCACGATCTCGGCATCGCGCCGATCGGCGAGCAGGCGCTGCACCGTCTGCCGCACCCACTTGTTCTCGTTCCGGAGTCCCTGCACGAGCTGGGACTTTTCCAAACGGCTCAGATCGACCGCTCCCGCCGGGCGCGAATCCTTGGCCCGTAGCCGATAGATGCGCCCGCGCGCCAGATCGATCGGCGCGATTTGCAAGGCGTCGTAGGTGCGGCTGTGTGCGAGTTCCTTCACGTACCAATCGCAAATATAGATCGCTCCATCCGGGCCGGTCTTGATGTCCACCGGGCGGAACCACGGGTCGCGGCTCGTCACCGGGCGCTGCAAATCCACCGTCTGGAAAGTCGAGCCGAGCGGCGTCACTTCGCTTTCCACGATCCGCCCCTGCAGCGGCTCGACGCCGAAGAGTTTTCCCGCGTACGCGGCCCCGAGCGCGCCGCCTTCGTAGATGATGAAGTTGTGCGTGAAGCGCTCCACCTTGGCGTGCTGCATCGCGTCGAAATAGCCAAACGTGTAGGGGTTCGAGAGCGGGCCGTGTTTGTCGAAGCCCTTCCGCAGATACGCGCCCTGCATGTAGTGAAAGCCGCGGGTGTCGCCGCCATTGTGACCGGAAAAAATGCGCCCCTGCGCATCGATCTCCACGCCGAAGGTATTGCCGCCGCCTTCGCAGAAAACCTCGAAGCGGCGCGACTGCGGCTCATATCGCCAGATCGCCTGGCCTTGCATATCGGCGATCGGTTTCTGGTCGAGCCCCGGGCGCGTGATGCTCGCGGTCACGGTGCTGCCGTGCGCACCGTAGAGCCAGCCGTCCGGGCCCCAACGCAGGCTGTTCGCCACCGAGTGCGTATCTTCGAGACCGAAGCCCGCGAGATGCACCGTGGGATCGCCGTCCGGCACGTCGTCGTTGTTTTTGTCAGGATAGAAAAGGAGGTAAGGCGGATTGAGCACCCACACGCCTCCGCGACCGCGCTCGACGGCGGTGCAGATATTCAGGCCGTCGAGGAAGACGGTGTGTTTGTCGAAGACACCATCGCTCTTGGTGCTCTCATGAATCGTGATGCGGTCGCGGCCCTTCTCGTGATGCGGCGGCGGCTGCGGCACCTTGTCGTAGACCGCGCGCCAATAGCTGTCGTGGCTCAGCACCTTCAACCCGGCGGGCTCAGGATACTGGCGATACTCCACGACCCACATCCGCCCGCGCTCATCGAAATTCAGGAACAGCGGCTTGATCACCTCGGGCTCGGCGAGCACCTGCTCGAAGACGAGATCGTCCGCGACGGTGAAAGACTGCGCACCTTCCGCGGGAGAAAGCCCGGGCGCATTCGTCTGGCCAGGTCGCAGCTTCACCGGCGCGTCCGCCTGCGCAGCGACCACGGGCTGGCCGATCGCCCAGAAAATTCCGTTCAGCAGCAGCTTCCGAAATTGCGGCACCACGAAATCCTCCACTGCGCCGAGCGACGTGTAGAAGACGCGGCGCTGGCCCTTCGTGCTCACCCACGCGACCGGTTCCACCTCAGGGCGGCCGGTCATCCGCGCCGTGAGCAGCGGCGTCACCCACGCGGGTAGATTCGGATTCTTGTAAAGATGCGACGGCACCTTGAACTCCTCCGCGCCGATTCCCGCGAGCACCGGATGCTGCTCCTGCCCCGGCACGATCTTCGCGAGCGTCTCGATCCCCTTCCCGTAATGATCCGTGTAATTCCCGCCGAGGATCTCGTGATCGAACTCCGGCCAATCCGCCAGCCCTGACGGCACGACCGGAGGCTTCTCGCCTTTCTTCCCACGCAGCGCGAAGGCATGGCTCGCCGTGCGGATACCGACGACCGGCTTGCCCGCCGCGACGTGCGCACGGATCGCATCCATCTGCGCTTTCGGCGGCGTCTTGCGGCGCACGCTGATCAGCAGCAAGTCCGCATCTTTCAGCGCATCGAAATTTGGGAACTCAGCCGCACCCTCGGCGGGCAGAATCGAGAAGGTCGACCGCACGCCGCGCGGCTCGAGCTCCGCCTTGGCGAAAGCGGGCAGCGTCGTCTTCGTGTCGTATTCATCCTCCCCAATGAGAAAAAAAACATGCGGCGCCGCAGCGGCCCGGAGAGGGGCGAGAGCGGCGAGGAAGATGAAGAGTGGAAGGAGGATGCGGAGGTTCATGGGAGGGCGCGGAGAGGCGCGATTGTTGCCATGAAAGTCCCCGCGAGGGAACCTTTCTTAGTGCCGTCCTCGGGACCGAAATTCAGCCGCGGATCGACGCGGATGAAACACGGATCAGCCGATGAGCAGTCTCCTGCCCATCCGTGTTTCATCCCGTGAATATCCGTGGCTAAATCAACTGCTCCCGCTCTACTCCATCCCCAGCTTCTCGCGCCCTTCGGCGGAGATGCGGTCGGGCGACCACGGCGGGTCCCAGATTACTTCCACGTTGGCACTCGCGACGCCGGGCAGGCCCGTGATTTTCTCCTCCGCCTCGCGCGCAATCACCGGCCCCATACCGCAGCCCGGCGCGGTCAGAGTCATCTTCACATTCACGCGGCTGCCCGCCTCGCCCGGCTCCAGCTCGCAGCTATAAATCAGGCCGAGATCCACGATGTTCACCGGGATCTCCGGGTCGTAACACGTCTTGAGCATGTCCCACACGGCGCTTTCGCTCACTTGGCCATTCACGGCCTCAGCGCCCCCGCCCGCCAGTGGCTCGTGGCCGATCGCGTCGGCATCCGGCCCCGCCAGCCGATACAGACCCGGCTGCGAAGGCACGAGCAGCGTAAAACTTCCGCCGAGTGCCTGCGTGATGATGACCGGCGTGTCCTGCGGCAGTTGAATCTGTTCACCGCTCGGGATGCGCGATACTTCCACCACACGCGTCGTTTTGATCGTCTCGTCGCTCATCGCTCAGTCCTCCCTTTGTGATGTGCCGCTACCCGCCGGCATGTTGCCCTTCGACACAAAATCCTCCACGAGCAGCAGCCCGCTCTCGCCTGCGCGCTCCACCACTTTCAGGAGCTGATCCATCGAGGCCACTTCCTCCACCTGCTCGCCGATGAACCACTGGAGGAAGTTCGCGGTCGAGTAGTCCTTCTCGCTGATCGCGAGTTCCATGAGGTCGTGAATCGCCGCAGTCACTTCGTTCTCGCCGTCGAGCACCAGCTTCACCGCATCCTTGGCAAATTTGAAATGATGCGGCGGCTTCGGGATCGCGGGAATCTCCACGCGCCCACCGGTATCGAGGATGAACTTGATAAATCGATGCGCATGCCCGCGCTCCTCGGTCGCCTGCTTGAAAAAATACGTCGCCAGCCGGGGAAGGCCCTCGGTCGCAAAGTGCGCGCCGATCGCGTCGTATTTGATACAGGCCGCCAGCTCGAGACCCACTTGCTCGTTCAAGGCAGCGATGACTTTGTCAGAAGGTTTCATGCGTTCATTCAATCGTCGGTGGGTGCTGGAAACAAGGGGAGTTTGCACCCGAGGGGCTGCGATGCCCTTGATCTCACAGCCATTTCAATCGCGCTTCACGCGGGCGGAAGCTCAGAGAATCCCAGGGAGATTTTTCATCAGGGCACGCTTCTTCGACGCCGGGAGCAGACCCGTCGCCCAAGTCACATATCGCGCCTGACGAAGAGGCTTACTTTTTCGGTTTCACCGCCTGCTTGGCGGCCGCCGCATTCGTCTTCTTTTGTGTATTGGCGCTGTTCTTCGCTTGTTTCTGCGCAGCTTGTTTGTTCGTCGCCTTCGGTGATTTATCGCCCATAATTTACGGAGCCTCAGCGCCGGTCGCGCAAATGGCGAGACATTCATTGCCGGATGCGACTACGTTGCTTCATGGCCAAAGGAAATAACGCTCACAAGAAAGAAACGAAGAAGCCCAAGAAGCCGAAACCAAAGGCCGAGCCGACGCGCCGCGGTTCCTGAGGCACTCCGGCAGGATTGAGCGCAGTGCGCTCAATCCGAGCTTTACTAGCGGCGGCTGAGAGTCGCTTCCGCCGACAATCCGCTCTTGGCGCGCCCGTGAGCTTTGGTAGTGTGCCGCGATCAGCGGCGGCTTCCGTCCGGCGCATCCCCCCACTCTCTCGCTCATGCTTTTTGTCTGCCCGCACTGCCAGATGGCCCTCCAAGCCGAGGACACGATGGTCGGTCAAAATGTGAACTGCCCCGGCTGCAAGGAGCGCATTCACGTCCCGAGCGCCCCGGCGGAACCGACGGCCCCGGGCATCCCGCACGGCGAGCGCAAACGCGGCGGCTGGCCGGAAGCGGACCCGAGCAATGTGAATGTCTGGCTGGCGCTCGGCTTCGGGCTCGTCGCGATGGCGGTCACGGTGGGGGCGCTGTTCCTCGTGCAGAACACCATGGTCGCCCAGGTTTTCTTCACGGGCGGCTGGGTGAACTACGCGGAGTTCGTGCTCTTTTTCTGGGGACTCGGGATTCTCTTCCTCAAGAACCGCAAGAACCGGCGCCAGCGCGATGCGCTGCTGCTCGAGGTCCTGCCTAACACGATCGGCGGTCCGATCGAGGAGCAAAACGTGGGCCGGTTTATCGCGCACATCTACAAACTGCCGGAGCATCTCCGCGACAGCATGATGGTGAACCGCATCCGCAAGGGACTGGAGCTGTTTGAAGCGCGGTCGAACAACAGCGAAGTGGCGTCGATGCTCAACGCACAGTCGAACGTGGATGCGAATCGGATCGCGGGGAGCTATTCGCTGCTCAAGGTTTTCCTGTGGGCGCTGCCGATCCTCGGGTTCATCGGCACGGTGCTCGGGCTCTCTTCCGCGATGGCCGGTTTTGGCTCGACGGACCTGACGGACGTGACCGCGCTCAAGATCGCAGTCGGCGCGATCACCACGGGGCTCGCCAGCGCTTTCAACACGACGCTGCTCGGGCTGATCCTGAGCATGCTGTTGATCTTCCCGATGAGCGCGGTGCAGAAGCGCGAGGAAGATTGCCTGAACGACATCGATGCTTTCTGCAACGAGAGCATGCTGCCGCGGCTCAATGATGGCGGTGCGATCACGGCAACAAGCAGCAGCGGTGGCGCAGGGATTCCGCCAGGATTTGCCGAGCTGCTGCGGGAGATGACGACGGCGCAGAAGCGCTTCGTCGAGGATCTGGCGAAGGTCACGGAATCCGTGCGCGACGTGACGACCGTGGTGCAATATGCCGCCAAGCAACTCGACGAGCGTTCCGCGCAGCATCAGCGGAAAGTGGAGGATCAATTCGGCGCGGCGCTCGAATCGCTGACCGCGAAGACGAGCACAGCCGTGGCGACGAGCGCGCGCAGCGTGGAGAAATACGTGGCGCACCTTGCCGCCGGCATCGACTCGCTGAACAAGGCCCTGGCCACGCTCGGCGAAAAGAAAATCGTCCTCGAACGCCCGCGCAGTCGCGGGTGGTTCTCCAAACGCTGATCCCATGGGCCAGGCACGCACCCGCCACGATCCGGAGATCACCTTGTTTCCGTTTCTGAGCATCCTCGTGTGTGTGATCGGCTCGCTGATTCTGCTCATCGTCGTGCTGAGCATCGTACAGGGCGTGCTAGGCGATCGGCGCGAGGTCGGCGAAGTGGCGCGCGCCGTCGAAGCCGATCGACTGCTCAAGGAAGCTGCGGAGAAGGCGAGCGAGATCCAACTCTGGCAGGGCGAGAAGGAGAAGGGAGACGCCGTGAGGCTGGAACTCGGCACGAAACGCGAGCGCTTCGTTTTACTGACCAAAAAGATCGAAGGCACCGCGGAAGAGAAACGGAAGATCGCCTTCGAACAGGCGGCGCAGCAGAAGGAACTGGAGAACATGCTACTGCAAATCGAGCAGCTCAAAAGCGAGCAGCCGACCCTGCAAGCCGAGGTGGAAAAACTCACCGCGCAATTCGCCGCTCGCAAAGCCACGCTCACCGCCAAGCCCAAGCTGGTCGTGCGCGGTTCCGGCTCGGGCACGGTCGCGGGAAACAACCCGCTCTTTTTCGTGGAATGCAACGCCTCGGGATTGATCGTCCACAAGGCCATGGGCGAGCCGATTCGCATCACTACGGGAAGCATCGGCCTCGATCCGGGTTACGACGATTTCCTTCGCCACGTCGCCAGCACGCCGAAGTCAGTCGTTATTTTCCTTCTCCGCGAAGACGGGCTCAACTCCTACAACCGCGCCGCCGGCTGGGCGGAGAGCCGCTTCAATGTGCGCCACGGCAAGCTCCCGCTGCCCGGCCAGGGCGCGGTGGACCTGAGCCTTTTCCAAAACAAACAACCCTGACCCATGGCTCGTCGCAAAAGCTCTCCCGCCGGCGGCAATCTCGACGCCCTCATGGACACGCTGACCAACGTCGTCGGCATCCTCATCATCATCCTCATCATGGTGCAGGTCGGAGTGGGGCAGTCGCTCAAGAAAATTGTGAGCGGCCTGCCGGAGGTCAGCACGGAGCGCCTGGCGGAGATTCGCGAAGAAGCCGAGGAGCAGCGCACGCAGCACGAAAAGTTGAGGGAAACGATCGAGAGCCAGCAGCGCCGCGTGGACGCCGACCGCACGGAACTGGCCCGGCTCAATCCCCAACTCACCACGCTGGAAACCTCGCCCGAAGCCAGCGCGGTGCCGATCCTCGAGACGACGGCGATTCGCGGCAAAGTGCTGGATAATTCCCGCGAACTCGACCAACTGCGCCGGAAGGCCGCCGAGCTTCTCGCCGAGCAACAGCGACTCAAGGCGCTGCTCGACACCACACCCGCCATGGCGCCACCCGCAGACAAAATCGTGCGCATTCCGAACAGCCGCCCGCTGGCCGACAACGCCAAGCTGGAGCATTACCTAGTGATGGGCGGGCAGCTTTTCAACTACGATCCCGACGGTGCGAAGAAGCTCTTTCAGCAGGAGTTTCAGGCCGCGCGCACGCGCCTCGAAAAAGAGAAGATCAAGAATCCCGACGGCACGACGACGGTCATCTACGACCAGGACAAAGTCGTAAAACACTTCGCCCAGCGGCAGCTCAATTTCCGCGGCCTGGACCTCAACGTACCCTACAACCAAACCGGCACGCGCCTCACGCTGAACATCACGCCACGGCCCGGCGCCGGCGAACCGATCGAAACGGCGACGCAGTTTGGCTCACGCTTTCAGAACGATCTGCGCCGCCACAAATCTGTCTCTTATACACATCTGACGCTGCCGACGAATAGAGAGGTGTAGATCTCGGTGGTCGCCGT
>ENA-ORBV01013610-ORBV01013610.1-microbial-mat-metagenome-genome-assembly--contig:-NODE-13610-length-12322-cov-5.760474_pt1 | contig 12322 bp, 5 predicted proteins | sample MGYA00237777_ERZ505514 | MGnify/ENA primary metagenome ERZ505514 (study PRJEB26160, sample SAMN06269048) | microbial mat metagenome | isolation source: Oligotrophic lake microbial mat | place... | reverse complement strand
TTCAAGCAGAAGACGGCATACGAGATTCGCCTTAGTCTCGTGGGCTCGGAGATGTGTATAAGAGACAGATGTCGAACTGTTCAAGACTTTGATCAAGCTGAGGGCTTCAAGAAGATTTGCATCTCACCATGACATAACTCGACCCAAGCATTGATGTGCGGGCATCTAATTTCTTCTTTCGGTTGTCTGCTTGTTGTTGTGACAGAAATGTTTCAGTTAGAAATGAAATGCAAGATCTTTAGCAAGTGTCATCCTTCAACGTGACAAATGGCCAATGTTAACAAATCCGTCAATTGCACAAAGCCTTAAAAAAGAACATATTCTTGACACACAGGCAAAAACTGTGAATGTGTTGGGAAGACAAAGCATGGTAGCTTCAAAGTTGTGGAAGATGTCACAGAGGAGACATTTTCAAACATTGTGCACAGACAGAACCCAACCAATCCGAAAGTGTCAACAATCAAAAGAGACTTCACAAAGGCAGCATGTCAGTTGCTGAAGATGAATGATGAGTTGAAAGTTGAGAAAAATGCATGATGTGGTTAAAAATGCAAAAACAAATTAGAAGTTTTGTGCAACTGATTGACCAATTTCGCCAAAAGCTTTGCAAAACAACAAGCAACTGAGATGTCTAGATTCCATGCACCATATTCTATACCCTACGAGTCAAAGTAACAAAGCAATTGGCATGTTAAAACAGCTTGTCAATGTGTCAAATGCTGAACAACTCAATCAATGACGACCATGACAAAATGTGCGTGAAAACACACAGGGTCCATGGTGATCCACAAGAAATTTGTCATGCTATCAACCAAAAAGAGAGGTGGATCAAGTTCCAGGAGCAGAGACTCCCTGATTCACAAATGATCTCCTGTTGGAGAAATCATCACAATGAGCAATTGCATGTTCACAAGGGGGAGTGAGCATCTGTGCGTTCAAAACCCCAGCAAAAGCAACGTCAGTCCAGCTTGCGTACTACAGTAGTAGGAATGCAAGTCCCGGATATGATACCTGGCTGCGGGAAAGTGTCACAGGAAAACACATGTCTTTTCCTTATCACCCAGTTCCCATGCGTGACAACATGGTTGCCAACCCAGAATTCGCTGCAGTACGTAATCTATCCCAACGATAACCTGGCCAAATTCTACAACTGTGGTCATGCCTATGGGCTCTTGCTAGTAGTAGCTGGAATAGTTGCATTAGTAGCTGTAACAGATCCTTTGGGGAGTCCAGCTCTATCATCAGACCTTTCCTCTCCCGGATATTTGAGAGAGAGAGATATCATTTTCATTGATGCACTGGAAGACTTCGGGTTCCTTATTTTTTGCTGCAATAGCGGAAGGGAAAACCTGAGATCTTTCGCACAGAAATCACACCCAGTTGGAAGGTTATTTTTTGATTGCATATACTACAGCCAAGGCCCTACCAACTACTGGAATCTGTCATATATCCAGTCATTGCACTACAGCTGCTGCTACTCTTGGAAAACAAAAAAATGGACGTTGCTACTACGGCATGCCAGTTGATGATCCCAACGGGATGCTGCGCCAGCCTTGCTAGTATCTACCAAGAGAAAGAAGAAATCAACGAAGAAGCAGCCCTCTGCCCGATATGCTATGAAGAGTTTTGGCCAGACAACAGCGCAATACATGGAGTAGCCGACAAAGAAAGAAACAAATCATTGATGGTGGATGTGGAATGCATCTACAATAACAACGGCCAAGATGATATCCGGCAGGTTGCCACCACTAAAAGCAACAAGCAAGACTACATGGACAACAATGAACAAATGATGAGGACGCGAGTTCGTGTGGATGGATGTGGCCATGAGTTTTGCTATGAGTGCCTCGTGCAGCACTGCAAGTTTGCCATTATGAGGCGAGAAATTCCTATTCCTTGTCCCCAAGTTGCTACTGATGATGATGATGGTGACGACGACGACAGTGGTGGTGCTAACCATGGCCACTTTCTTAGTCCAGAACTGATTCAAAGACTTCTTCGAACCCAGAAAAGTCCTACGATAATACCCAACAACAATAAACACAAGAATGTTTGGGTGTCGCCACCTGTCAAACCAACCAATCAAAACCTCCACCATTCCTTTGACCATGATATTGAAAGTGGCTGGACCATGGAACATGTTCAAATGGCAAACACCTTTTCTACGGCATCGCTTTCGCCCTCTCCTTCGCAGTTGTCGTCGCCGTCGTCGTCATCTACTTCAATATCATCTTCCTGTTCCGTTTCGTCGCTACCAGAGTACTGGAAAACGTATGAAAGAATCCAACGACTCAAAGAAAACCCAGATTTATTGACTTGTCCACAGTGTGAAGAGCTAGTGACACCACCAGCGAAACCTACTACTAGTGAAAGGGGAGGAATGACTTACGACAAAACAGAAACGACAACAACGCGTGATGGACTGGCACAAAGAGATACTAGGTATTTGGACCACCAAAACAGCAGTTGTAGTATTGGCGACAACTCGACAAACAACAAGAAATGCGAGGACGATGAAGTTGACTTGGAAAATTATTGGCCAGTTTCTTCTGGGCTACCATATCCGCAGGTACTGTGTTCCACGTGTGACCACACTTTCTGTGCTATTCACGGGGATATTCATTCCGGTGAGACGTGCGAATCCTTTGGTCAGTCTCAACGAGCAAGAGATATCGAAGCCTCAGAGCAAATAATTAGTCAAATTTCCAAGCCATGCAGCCATGGCTGCGGAGCAAATATTTTGCGGTTTTCTGGCTGCGATCACGTCATTTGTGTAAATTGTAACCGAGACATGTGTTACAAATGCGGGTAAGTCGAGTTTAAAAAAACATGCTATTGAATCGTATGGAATGGCGGTGAATGATGGTGATTCTATTCGATGAAATGTATTGCCACTTGATTGGATACGATAACCATGTTGGGCTGTGATGGTATCTTGCTTTTAGTTTATGGCGGTGCGTGCTTGCTAACCAAACATTTTTTTCTCTCTGATCTCGAAGCACGCACCAGTTTCTAACGGGGAAAGTCATTCGATCCTGCTCCGGCTGTAAACAAGGCTACGTAGATCATAGATACTACAATAGCTACAGGCTCCGATTGCTTTTAATTCTTCCTTTTCATTTAGCACTGAGTGCCGTTTATATGGCAATTGTCGGCGCCGTGGCTGTTTTAACGTGCGGGTTTGGGTGCTGTTTTGGCTGTGGCACAAGGGGGTGGTTTTGTGAACCTCTTCAAGAACAGCATCAATCATCCACTCCTTCTAGTTCATCGCGCTTCGGGAGGATGAAACCGGCTACAGGGGTTTGGATGACTACACGCCTCATATGCATGCCACTGTTCGAACTCATAGCAGATTGCGGCTTTCATGGTGTTGCTCGTGACGACGAGCGCTCTCAGCCGCGTAAAGGAAATGACTGAGGATGAAAAGTATTTCGTTTTGGTAATTTATGATCAGCATCCGTGAGTCTTGAAGCGAGCTGCATTTGTGATAGCAACGTGAATACTAAATTGACTCGATAAGTCCGCAGAAGGAATCGAGCTGTAAGACAATAAAAAATAAAGTATACTAGTCCACTGCAGCTTAGCAACTACAGTGTATGAATTTCAAATGGGTTCTTATTTCCGTCCAAAGTATCCTTCAAACGCGTCTAACACTCTCTCGCCAAAGTTTGGTGTATCTCTGTTGTGTGATGACCGATTTCTTGACAAAAGATCATAGTCGTCGTTGTTAAGCGACAGGGCGCTCTCCTCTGCGCTCTTCACGCTAAAAAGTAAGTCTCTTTCGCTTATTCCAAGCTTTCGGGCGTGTTTCTTTAGCTTTTTGATTGCCGCTTCGATTTCAACTACATCGTTTTGATCCATCTCAGCCATATGAGTCAATAATTCAACGAGTTGTTCGTCGATGGTATGATCAAAACTCCCGCCGCCTGAAGCAAGTCCGTATGCATTCTCAAGAGTCTGCCGAGCATCCATAACATCCGACAAGGTTTGGCCAAGATCGTAGTATTTCAATATTTCCTCCCGAGATGCCGTGGATGCATTAAACTCCTTCTTTTTCTGCTTCCACTTCTTTTTGTGCAAAGCATCAAGTGCCAAACCTTCAAACTCGCTCAAGAGGCTATTATCTATGTCAAGGTCATCGTCATCGTCATCATCTTCCGCTATCTGGGCGCAGGCTGTTGAGGCCTTGCTACAACTAAAGAGCCCAAAATCTTCTTGGTCTGCTAGATTCGGCACGACAATCTCTTCCAATACCCTCCTCTGGGGGCGTGCTACTTGGTTTGTAGGCGCTGGTCCCCTTACTACTGCCCGTATATTAGATTGCAAGGCTGATGTGCTCAGATTGTCGACAGGAGCGGCAGACTTTTTTCCAAGTTTCAAAAATGGCAGCCGATCCGGTGCTTGATTCTTGTTCTCCCCGTTTGTTTCTGGCTTTGTTGTTTGATCGCTGGCTTCAACCGGATACTCCACGCTATCATGGGTCTTCTTGTTCGAGCCGAAGTGGAGTTTTGGTATCCAGCGCTTGAGTTTCTTGTTCTTTGCTTGGGAAGGAGTGTCACCTTCAGAGGCATTGTGAGCAGAAGACGCCTGTTTTGAAGACTTCGCAACAGGAGAAAATGCATACCCGGTCAGTTCAGCCGCATCTACTAAACACTGTGTGTCGAATGTCTTTGGCAGAAATGACTCGAAGCCCTCCGCTGCCTCTTCAATTTGAGTTTTCGGAAGATCGGGGTCTTCTAACGGGGCGGCTCGATGAGGCGTCGCCTTCGAAAAATGGCCCCTGAGGGGAGAAAACGATCCTTTGCGTGACTTTGGCGAGGATGACTTTGGCGAGGATATCTTTGCTTGGGGCACAGAGTCTCTGTCGGGTCGTACAGAGTCTCTGTGTACAGAGTCTCTTACAGAGTCTCTGCCGGATCGGCTACTTCCCTCGTTAGATTTCTCGTTCCTGGAGCTTCTCCTGCTTTTGCTTGACTTCGTACTACGCTCGCTGGTCCTCACGGTTGCATTTGACTTTCTCGATTTTCTACTCGATCGTGTATGGTGGGTATGATCATCATCGTCTCGTTCCTTAGATCCATGCTTATCCTCTTCTTGAATGGATGACCCATCTGCGCAATTGACGCTTTGCATGAGCGATTGCGTACCTTCAGCTTTGTAGCAAGTGTAAGCAGCTGCTAATGGCGCCAACGGGATCATGGCCGCCATGGTTGCCAAGGCAAAGAGGCCGGTCGGTGGTGTGCAAACTTGTCCGTTTGTTGGTGACAATGGTCCTTGATCGACCGGCTTATTCTCTTTGAATGAAAAGGCGTCACTGTCCTGAGATAGAGAGGGCAATATTTTTTGAAAGTCCGACGAATTATTCGTAAGACTCTCCCGTCTTTTGCTCTTTCCACTACGAATACTATCTCCCCTTCCTTTGCTCTTTTTACTTGGAATGCTTCCATCGGGTCCTCTGCTTCGACTGCGACTTCTCTCTCGGTTGATCTTTTCGGGAGATCGCCCATCCTTCGATTCCTTTGGACTCGGACTGGAGCTCCTTCCTCGTGGCTCGCGACTTGAGGTATGTTCGCGAACGGAGGCACCAGTATGTTCTGCTGTGTGACTCAAAGTAGATAAACTCTCATTTTTCAGGCTGTTGCTTTCTTCGGCCACCTCTTTGTTTTCTTTCACAACATTTTCTTCTACCTTTTGCTTCTGGGGCTTTTCTTCCTCGATTTTCTTGACAGGGTCGATCTTATTCTTTTTCCGTAAATTCAAGAAGTGCCGTGGCCAAAATTTCTTTGATTTGTGATTTGCTTGTGGCTGTTTTGTCCCATCGTGGGCAGAGTCAGTATTGCTTGTTTCCTGCACCGAATGATGGGATTCGGCAATCGATTTGGCGTCATGACCGGGCTGGGTTTCTTCCTGCTTCGTCGCCGTCTCATTCGTGTCTTTCAGGGTCAGGGTATTCTCTTTTGCTACGTCGTCACTTGGGCGAGTCTTATGTTCCACGGCAGCACTACTTGGTTGTACAGATTTGTGCTTCTTTGAGGATTTTGTTTCATGTTCCGACTCAGAGGACGACAGCTCGCCGCGTTTGCTTGTTTTGCTAGCACCAGAGTGGGGCTTTTGTTTCTTGGCTACCGTTTGTCCATGCTCTGAATCGGAAGAAAGCAAAAGCTCTTCTACTCTGTTTTTCTTCTTACCAGCGTGAGACTTTTCTTTCTTCTCCGTCTTCCGTTCATCTTCATGTTCTGCTTCGGAAGACGAAGAATCGACTTCTCTGCTCTTCTTTTTGCTCAAAGAAGGTGTTTTGCTCTTCGTCTTCTTGTGTGCATGGCCGCGTTCAGAATGTTCGTCAACATGTTCGTCCTCATCTTTAGTAGAAAGGCTTTCTTTCTTATCAGAAAGTTCCTTCTCGCTAATTCGCTTTTTTCTGCGAGAGCCGTTTTCAGCATCGTCCACTTCAGAGTCCTTCAGCTTGCGAGGTTTTCCTTCGTGGGAGTACCGTTTAGGGTGCTTCTTTTTGGAGTCTGAACTATTTTCAGAAGCTTCATCAGAATCAGACAACCCGCTTTCCATTTTCGCAGCCGAACGATGTTTGTGCCTTGAGTTTCTTCTTCTAGCCACCTTATCGTCATCGGCATCTCCTTCGGGACCAAACTCATCCTTGGCTTTCTTGATATTCCTCGAGGTCTCTTTAGAGCCCCTATCGGTCTTTCCTTTCCGTGCTCTGCCGTGGTGCTCAGGTTCGTCGTCTTCGGAAGCGTTGTCAGAGAAGGAGTCAAAGCTTCGTAAAGCTCCGATTTGAGATGATTCGCTGTTTCTGGATTCCGTTTTTCTGATAGGTTTTCTCTTAGGTTGTCGGGGTACTACTTTCTTCTCTCCCCTTCTCTCCTTTTTGAGCGTTTCCTTAATATTATCGGACGAGGATGACATTTCATCCAGATCTAGCTCCTCCTCATCGATGGCTCGCATTCCTCGTCGAGTATGTTTTGGAGACTTTTGGCGAGGCCGGCGGCGCGTCTCTCGTTTGTTGATCACTTCCGAGTAGGCAGTTTCCGTCTCTTCCAACTCTGAATCCACATCAGACAAAGAAACCGAAGAAAAGGTCGAGCTCTCATCCACTGTCTTACCATAATAGCTAGAGTCAGCAGGTGTACATTCGGTTCCTTCTTCGGTGTAAACGGTATCGTTGTCGCGTATGCGTCTCTTCTGTTTCTTCGGCTTTTTGGCTGTAGTAGTAGGCTTGCGAGCTTTAATAGGCGATTTCTTTCTTGTTAAACGAGATATGCGAGAAGTCTTCCCGGTAACGAATGAGTCTCGTCCTCCAGTTGTGAAGGAGGTTTCGTCTTCGTACATTGTTAAATCTTCCTCCTTGGACTCGTCTGAGGATGAATCAGCAACAGTTGTCTCGTAATCTTGATATTTTTTCTTCCTACGAGTAGTACGCGGACGGCGAGCATGACCTCCGTACATGGTCGACTCCTCCACCTCAGGCTCGTCTTCTTCATCCTCATCATCGGAAGGGATCGAGTAACGAGAATGGTTGGACGTCTTGCCTTTCTTCTTCTTGACTTTTCCTCGACGACTGGCTTTGTCAGCAGCACTCTTGCTTTTTTTGCTGACTGGTTTTTCAGGAGCATCTTGAATTTTGTATCGGTTATCTGGTGCATTTTCAGCCTCATTATCAGATAAGCTGTAGAAGGAGTCGCAGTTGTCAAGGTTGTAGCCCATTTGTTCCAAGCTCTTGCCTAGGGCATCAGCTGCCGCTTGAGCCCTCAACTCGCCAAGGACTTGATCTCGTGTGACAAGCTCTCGTTGCCTATCATCATCTCGCCCTTCCATAATTTCGCCATCAACATCCTCCTCGTAATAGCTAGGATCGTCCTCGTCAAATTCTCCACGTTCGTCGTCCCAAGGTACCTCGGGGTCTTCTTCTGCTACGTAAGAACACGAATCCTCGGAGTCGTAATATTCTTCTTCTTGCTCGCGCCTGTCATAGTATGGAGAGCGGCCACTAGGTGTGCCTCTTCCACCATTGCCAAACTTGTTGGGGGAGGGAGAGCTTTTAGTAGTGGCTTTCCCTCCTCCTATCAAACGTCGGCCCCACTTCACCATGGTGGTGTGTCTCTTATCTTCTCAGATACTGGCTAGGAAGGACGTGGCGACGATCTGATGGAGTGATGGAGTAATATATATATCGCAATAGTGAAAGTACTTCTTGCGTTTACAGTGCCACAGCAAGCAAGGAGCTAATTGTCCAGCTCCCTTTTCACGGCACGAACTGATACCTTCATATAGATATCAGTAGAACCACTGCTGAAGACAGAGAGATGTTAAGTGTCGTTAACGTCAACCACAAGGTTTTTGCGATAAAGTCTAGATTTTGGTCGCTCATTCAATTCAGCAAAAGATGACTCGCTGTTCGTTGGCGAAAAATCGAATGAACCCGAATTATGCACGATTGAACAAATAGACCGTCCAAGGAGGCCATCCTTAAGTATCCGCTGCCAGGCGCCATTACGCCAGCCGAGCAATTTATCACACAAAAGAATGTGGTGGGATCGCTCAAGTTTGCCTCCAACAAAAATGAGCCGCACTCCATCCTCCATTTTGCTGGAGTGTCATCGCTTTTTGATCCATTTTGAATCTCCAAAGTACAAAAAAACCTAGCAAATATAGCAACCCAATCTAGTAGTATAGACAGTACAGCAAGCCAGACACAGAGAAGCAATCCAACAAATAAAAACGCGGGGAGGTACAACAATGGAGGATGATAGAGCAGAAGCCGCACACAGCTTTTATGAACAGTTTGTTGATATACCCGAAAAGTCACTTATGGACGATAATTCGTTGGAAGAGACGGATTACGAGTCAGAAGTAGAAGAATATACGGACGAAACAATCAAACTGGAGGACGATGACCAAGATGGTGATGATTTCGACGTGGAGGAAGACTATGATCATTACGATGATGACGGCGATGATGATGATAACGAATACCAAGATCAAGAGCCAGAACAGCCTTGTAAGAACGTTCCTACATTCAATAAACAATTTTTGGGAAATTTTTACAACGACCTGGGACAGGCAATGGAAGATACTATCAAATCATTCCATCATAAATGGGGACACAACGTTGGTGTCACTGGTGAAAAGAAGCAAGCAAAGAGCATTGCCAGCAAAACAAACACTGCTGCTGGCGGTGGTAGATGTGAGGGGTTTTCTTTCCCTTTCCCTCTCAGAAATGAAAAGGATCGAGAGTCCTGGAATGGCGCCACAATTGTCTTTCAGCGATCTGCTTCTTCTGATAATTATAGTGTATCATCGCGTAGCGAAGATTTGACCTTCCAGACCGGAAAACAATCACTCGATCACAGGCAAAGCCGGTATACATCCTTCGGAAATTTTATTGAACAAGCTAAGCAAAATATGAACAAGCTCGAGCAAACTATGAGCAAGTTTGAGCGCAAACACAGTAAACGCTTCACCGATGTTGGGGAGGCTTGTGTGGGTGTTGACAAGGATGATGATGATGATACGGCAACCACCACAGCAATCACCACGGCAACCACAGGTGTATCATCCAAAGAGCTGCAATCAACAGCATCATCGTACCACGAAGATGACGATCATGACAAAGCAGATGCATCTATGACAGAAACCAACAGTCTGAGACACACCCATACCAATACTGGGGAAGGTTTTTCGCCGATCCAGTCAATGTTAGAGGAGCCTATTATTCTCGGCGCCGCGAAGGATATGGGTGACGGCTTGCTACTTCGGACGCGAAGCGATCCAAGCCTAACAACGGAAAGATCCAAGACAAAGAAAGTCCATCGCACCCGTTCCTACGATGGCTGCGATCTGGTAAAGCTGGCAGCCGCGATAAGGCGCCAGAAAAACTGCGAAGCCGAGAAGTTGGCTGCGGCAAAGAAAGAAATGAAGAGGAAAAAGAAAATCGAGGAAGTGGTGCTAGGTTCACTGGAATTAGACAGGTATTGTCTCTCCTCAAACTCTGAAACAACGGCTTCAGGAGGTGTTGATGATCGTGGTCTACAATCCAGCGAGGTGGGAAATGGATCCGACATTGAAAATATACTATCTGACATTAAAACAGTCTCCGTTACTACAACAGAACTGCAATTCCGAGATCGAAGGCGTAGCGCCAAACACTTTGAAAAAATGTTTTACGACGCTGTTGAGGCAGAAAAGGAATTCCATGACGGCTACATAGTTACAACATTCAACGAATCCATGAGTGTAGACCACTCTGAGGATATGCTTCCGAAGCAAAACAAGACATTGAATAATTCATGCTCCCAACCGAGCGAGAAAAAGAGGGGCAAAAAGAAGCAAGTCCGATTTCTCCCGTCGCCACTTCCCAGAAGTAAGAAATGGAGTGAAAGATCTTTATCTGGTGAAATCGATCACTTGGATAATTTAGTTGGGAGAGACACGGGCGAAAGGAGCATGTCTGATAGTAGTGCTTCAGAGGAAAAGCACAACTTATCACACATTATTCCAGGGAAATTGAGAAGGAAAAAAGTCGTCGGGACGCCAAGGGGAAATGAGTCTACAAGAGCTGCCATGATTCAACAACACTTTTTCCCAGGTGGCTTCAAGAAAAAAGGAAGCCAGATCAAGAGGAGAATTAGCAGAGGAAGTAAAACAATATCTGAGCTTGTGCATTCAAAAGTGCATCTCAGGCAGACACCCCGAGAGGCAACATCAGCGGAATGTACAATAAGCTTCAATGAGGACGAAGGCTCGCAACATGGAGAGGATATGTTTAGCGACTTTTCACACTTGTATTCCCCAGCTACAATTGTCAGCCCAGAAGAGGATTGTATCGAAGTTTCGGCATCCATAGACCAACCACAAGAGAACAATTCGGATCCACAGACGTATCTGGAAACCGAAACTTACGAAAGGGAAACGCTGTTGTCACCATTCTCATCTATGATGCCTATGAGCGCATCTGATCTCATTTCACCGAAGCTGGCACAGGTAGGTTCCAACGGAAAACACATAGGATGCCGAAGCAAAATACGCACTGTTGTCGCGGCTGTGGCTTTTGAATTTGATCTATCTGAAACATCAGACGAAGCCGGGCTCCCGATGATGCATTGCACAAAGCAGGAGGCAGAAAACGATTTGATTCCTGAAATGAGCGCCGGGAGAGGCGAAAGTGACTGTCTTCCTGTGAAAACAAAAGTATTCATCAACATGCAATCTACAAGAGCAAGCGACATTCCGATACGTAACGCTGCGACGATCGAACCCACAGGCTGGAAGAAGCTTCGTCAGCGCACAGGAAATTTTTTTGGTCGCGACGGTACAAAAAGGACCATTTCAAAAGGAAACTCGGTTACTTTTGAGGGATCTAATCCCATAAGATCCGACTCGGGTTGCTTGGTGGAGGAACACGGGGTAATTGAAAGTAACTCGGACGATCCTGGCTATGGAATGACTGTCAGCAATACCTCGATGCCCTTTGCCTTGTCTGACTCGATGAAAAAGCTTTCAATGATGCGAGTCATTTCTGCAATGAACGAAGAGCTACGCATCATGAACGAAAGAGATTCTCGCCAAGTACTTTGAAACCGGAAAGACTTGGATGCAGGCATCGCCTAAAGGGGAATGATAACTACAACAATCAGTTCAAACGTACTTTTTGAAATGCCACGATTACCATAGATTAGTTCGTAACTAGTTGTAAATGATATTTTAGGCACTGAAGCTGCCCCCCCCCTGCATGATTAAAGAAAACCTCTGCATGATTGAAGAAAACCTCCTGTTCTGCACAGCCCCGCCGAGGCATGTCCCTCTCTAGCAGCCGTTGGATTATTATACCGTATACCGTGCATGCTTGTATACGGTACACATTCGTACACCGTCTATGGTGTATACGGTACACATTCGTACACCGTATATGGTGTGTATGCGGTGTACCATTGTTTGCGGTGTGCGACGATGCCGGTTCGTGCACGGTGTGCGATGGTGTGGTGTAAATTTATCTAAGTCCACAGTCAGGCCCTTGCTGACAGTGTTGCCTAGTCAGCAACTCGCCACCTAAGCATGCCCAGTGTTTCCTGCTAATTGATGAAGGAGACTAGAAACTGCCACAATTTCTATTTTGGGAAGCTGCCAAACATGGCTAACCCATGCCTGGAGGCTGTGAGCCAGCTCATGCACACACAAGAACAGAAAAGCACATGGGCCACAACTGAGATTCTTATTAAAGTTAGTGTGTCTCTATTGGATGAACGGGTGGAGGAAATCAATCTCGCAGAAACCATTGGCAAATCTCCTGGTGGGAGGCAAACAACCGTGG
>ENA-ORBV01013609-ORBV01013609.1-microbial-mat-metagenome-genome-assembly--contig:-NODE-13609-length-12324-cov-4.283743_pt1 | contig 12324 bp, 12 predicted proteins | sample MGYA00237777_ERZ505514 | MGnify/ENA primary metagenome ERZ505514 (study PRJEB26160, sample SAMN06269048) | microbial mat metagenome | isolation source: Oligotrophic lake microbial mat | place... | reverse complement strand
ACAACAACACTGTGTCGAGTAATGTGATAATCATGCCGTGCATAAGCGGCAGACCGAACAGCAGTTGAAGTCCAATTGCCATACCCAACACTTCTGCAAGATCCGTTGCCGCAATCGCAATCTCGGCGAGCACGTACAGAACGTAATTCACGGGTTTCGCGAAGGCCATGCGCGATGCTTGTGCGAGATCGGCGCGACGTACGATGCCGAGGCGGGCACAGAGTCCCTGAAGCACCATTGCCGTGATGGCCGACAGCACAAGAATCCAGATTAACTGGTAGCCATAGCGACTTCCGCCTGCAATATCGGTGGCCCAGTTGCCCGGGTCCATGTAGCCCACGGCGACCAAATACGCCGGACCCATAAAGGCCAGCAGGCGCGTCCAAGGGCGCTTATGCCTCGTTGTGTCGATGCTTCCGTGGATCTCTTCGAGCGATTTTGTTGGCTTAGCCATAGATCATTATCGAGATCAAAAGTGAGGTCAAAAGTGAGTCATTCATGTGACTGCAAAGATTTAGTCACGACTAAAATATATGCATTCTCTTTAAAACCTCGTACCTTCGATCATGATTCAATGCAGCGGCGCAACGTCATGATTATAGGCGTACTAAAGGAAACCGGAGCAGGGGAGCGTCGCGTGGGTCTTGTGCCTGTTGCAGCGACCGCGCTATCCGCACTCGGACACACATTGATGCTTGAAAAAGGGGCTGGCGAAGGGGCTGGCTTCGACGACGCAGCATATACGACAGCCGGTTGGACTGTTGCCGATCGCGCAACGGTAATCGCACAGTCGACTGCCGTGATTGGCGTGGGCGTGCCTTCGTCGAACGACGTGTCATCACTTCGCAATTCGCAATCATTCGTCTCCTACATCTATCCCCGACGCAACGCTGCTCTTTTGGCGCAGCTCGCGTCCGCAGGCGTTAACACGTTTGCCATGGATGCAATGCCGCGCATCACGCGAGCGCAGACGATGGACGTACTTAGTTCACAGAATAATCTCGCCGGTTATAAAGCTGTAGTTGTCGGCGCTGAAGCGCTCGGAAAAATCTTTCCGTTGTTGATGACCGCTGCCGGTACGGTTACGCCGTCGCGTGTGCTCATCTATGGGGCAGGTGTAGCCGGACTTCAAGCAATTGCAACCGCACGTCGCTTGGGCGCCGTCGTAGAAGTCACCGATATACGTCCGGAAACCAAGGAACAAGTCGAGTCGCTCGGCGCGAAGTTCATCAGCGTAGAAGGCCTCGATCAGGTGAAGATTGAAGGGGGCTACGTTGCCGGCGTGACCGACGAGCTATTGGCACGGCAGACCGAAGCCGTGAACAAGTCGCTCTTCAACGCCGACCTCGTCATCCTCACAGCCCTTGTGCAGGGCGGTTCAGCGCCGATTCTCATTACCGAAGAGCAGGTCTCAAAAATGAAGCGTGGTTCGGTAATCGTAGACATGGCAACGGAAGCAGGTGGCAATTGCGCGCTCAGCAAACACGCTCAGACTATTACGCACAACGGTGTGCGCATCATGGGATGTGGCAACCTGGCTGCGACTATTCCACAACATGCAAGTGAACTGTACAGCAAGAACATTGTAAATTTTATTAAGAGCGTTGCTACAACAGAAGGCTTCCTCTTCGATACATCGGATGAAGTGGTGGCATCGACACTTGTTGTGCACAACGGAAGTGTCAGAGCGTGAGATCGGACATGAACAACAAGCGAGGGAGATAACTGATGGATGCTGAAACGCTGCAGATGATTTACCTCGTTGTGCTGATGGTATTCCTCGGCATCGAGCTCATCGGACACGTCCCCAGTGTGCTGCACACGCCACTCATGAGCGGTGCCAATGCCATTCACGGTGTTGTCGTCATCGGCTCGATTATCGTAATGGGTCAGGCAGAATCGACACTCGCTCTCATTCTTGGCTTCCTCGCAGTCATCCTCGGCACGCTCAACGTTGTCGGCGGCTTTGTTGTCACCAACAGGATGTTGGAAATGTTTAAAAAGCGCTCATGAGCGACGTCCTACCAGTTATCTATCTGCTGGCATCGATCTCCTTCATCCTCGGACTGAAGATGCTGGGCTCTCCGGCGACGGCGCGCAAGGGCAACCTCTACGCAGCGGCTGGGATGTTCGTTGCCATCATTGGTACGATAACGTTGTACAGAACAGCCGACGGCAGCCCCCTGCATAACCTGCCCCTTATCATCACAGCCCTCATAGTTGGTACAACCATCGGTTGGATGATGGCCGTGCGTGTGCAGATGACGTCGATGCCAGAAATGGTATCGTTCTTCAATGGCATGGGCGGTGCGTGCGCGGCGCTTATTTCGGTTATCGAGTACATGCATTTGCATAGCCATGTGGCAGCGGGTGAGGCCGATCATCCATCGGCTACCGTTGGTTATCTCTTTGCAGTTGTTGGTGGACTCGTAATTGGCTCGGTTTCGTTCAGTGGGTCGATTATAGCGTTTGGGAAGCTGAAGGAGAAAATCAAGGACTTCAGATTTAGTGGGCAGCACTTCGTAAACATTTTTGTGATGTTGGTTATCGTGGCTACGTCGGCTATGATCATCATGGGTTATTGGGGAGGCATGCAAGCGCTACTCGTCGTGGGAGCAATTGCGCTTATCTACGGTGTAATGTTTGTGCTGCCAATTGGTGGTGCCGACATGCCTGTAGTAATCTCGTTACTAAACTCGTTTACTGGTGTAGCTGCAGCATTTGGCGGTTTCCTCTATGGCAACATGGTCATGCTCATCGGTGGCATTCTTGTAGGCTCGGCAGGTACGCTGCTGACGATAGTCATGTGCAAAGCCATGAACCGTTCGCTCCTGAATGTGCTCCTTGGATCGTTCGGCGCGACAGCCGCCCCGGCAGCGGGCAGTGGGGCGTTTCCCGGAACCGTCCGTGGCATCACCGCGGGTGATGCAGGCGTCCTATTGGCGTATGCGAAGCAGGTCGTGATCGTGCCCGGCTACGGACTTGCCGTTGCACAGGCACAACACGTGTGTCATCAACTTGAGCATGAACTCGAGGGTCGCGGCGTGGACGTGAAGTATGCCATTCATCCGGTTGCCGGACGTATGCCCGGACACATGAACGTCTTGCTCGCAGAAGCCGACGTCCCGTACGAGCAACTCGTCGAAATGGAAGAAATAAACCCCGAGTTCGAACGCACCGACGTCGTGCTCGTAATAGGCGCAAACGACGTGGTGAACCCCGCTGCGAAGACAGACCCTTCATCGCCCATTTACGGCATGCCCATCCTTGACGTCGAAAACGCACGTCAGGTTATCGTCCTCAAACGCTCAATGAAATCGGGCTACGCCGGCATCGAGAACGAACTCTTCTACCGTCCGAACACCACCATGCTCTTCGGCGATGCCAAGGCCTCTATCACTGCGCTTATCGCAGAAGTCAAGGCGCAGTAGAGGGCAATAGTCTAGGTCGCGATTCGAGCCTTGCTTTCGTAAACTTGGTGCCAACGCTGACAAGAAAAGTCGTTTCCCAAACCGGTCAAGCGATAGGTGCGTCTGCTTACTTCGATGATTACTGGTCCTGGACTCGTGATAGAAGAACCTTTTCGACTGCTGCAACTGAATGCCCTGTTCGCACAAGCAGCACGATGAGGTGGTATAGGAGATCTGCTGCTTCTTCGGGGATGTTTTCGGGATGTGCAACAGCAGCCAGAGCAACCTCGACGCCCTCTTCACCGACTTTTTGAGCAACCCGGGTGAGGTCACCGCTGAGAAGTTGCTGGGTATAGGTCAAAGGATCAGGATTCGACACCAACTGAGTTCGCCGCTTTTCTACAATGCGCTCCAATGTTGCCAATACACATCGATCGCTGTCTACACAGTCGCCTGGTTTGTCCATTGCGAATTGGAGGGTACTGACGTCGTGCTCGAAGCATGAATTCGTTCCAAGGTGGCATGTCGGCCCTGCCGGCTCTGCTGTCACGAGGATGGCATCACCGTCGCAGTCGGCCTTCAAGGAAACCAGGCGTAGCAAGTTACCGGATGTAGCTCCCTTCGTCCATAACTCATTCCGAGAACGCGAGAAGAAAGTGACGTATCCGGTCTTCTGCGTCACCTCGAGAGCATCATGATTCATATACCCAAGCATTAGCACGCGTCGGGTGGAGCTGTCCTGCACAATGGCCGGGATGAGTACGTGGTCTTTTACACTAGACATCGCGAATCACAACTCCTCTCTTCATGCACTCGGCCTTGATGTGCCCAATAATGGTATCGCCCCGATGCAGAATACCTGCAACCAGCGCGGCATCTGCCCCGCATTCAAAAGCTCTGGCAACATGTGCAGGGTTGCCGGCACCACCGCTTGCAATAATCGGTATGGTTATCAATTGTTTGATCTCTGAGATCGTGACAAGATCGTATCCCGTTCCAGCTCCGTCATGATCCATCGAGGTGAGCAGGATTTCACCTGCACCCAGTTCGGCAGCTTGCTGACACCATTGCTCTGGTGACAATTCAGTTACTGTATTGCCCGCATTGATGACAACCCTTAGCTCTCCTTTTCCTACGCTTCGTGTGTCCACAGCAACCACAATACATTGCGAGCCGAACTGGAACGCTGCTTCGCGAATAAGTTGTGGGTCGAGTACGGCAGCACTGTTTATGCTGACCCTATCTGCACCAGCTTTCAACAATCTTTCGGCATCAGCAATCGTGCGAACTCCACCACCCACAGTGAACGGGATGCTCAGCGCATCCGATACATCCGCAACAACGTCGGTGAAGAAGGCACGACCACCTATCGTGGCCGTAATGTCGAGTAGAACCAATTCATCGGCTCCATCCTCTTGGTATCGCATAGCCAGCACTACCGGATCTCCCACGTCAACGAGATTCTGAAATTTCACTCCCTTCATGGTGCGGCCATTGTCGACATCTAGGCATGCAATGATGCGTTTGGCTACCATGAGGCATCGACCATTTCTTTGATACTGACCTCGCCAGACAACCATGCTATGCCAACAACGATTGCATCTACGTCTTCGCAAACAAGGTCCGTGATGCCACTTACTCCACCACTGGCGATCAGGTATACATGTGGTTGACGTTCACGGATAGAGTGGTACAGTTCCCTGCTGATTCCGGTGGAGTTACCATCGCGACTAATGTCTGTAACCATAAACGAACCGGCACCAGCTAGGTTGAGTGCTGACATTGCCTCGTGAACGTTTACGCCACTATTATGTGTCCATCCTCTCGTATGCACGACCTCACCTCGCACGTCAAGAGCGATGATAAATTTGTCCGCGCCAAATCGGTCGAACCAACTGTGAAGAAGTTCAGGCGATTCGATAGCAACGGAGCCCACATTGATGATGTCAGCACCGGTCGCAACCAAGGCGTCGATATGAGCATCGGTTCGGATACCTCCACCAACGTCGATGACCAGCGACGTGTGCTGTTTGATGTCAGCAACGATATTCGGAATGCAAAAAAAGCCTTGTCGTGCACCGCTGAGGTCAACGAGGTGAAGCCGTTGAATGCCGGCGTCGGCGAGACGGCGTGCAAGATCCAGTGGACTCTGCTCGAAAAATTTAACGTCTTCGAAGACACCCGATCGAAGGCGCGCCACCTTTCCGTCTAGAATGTCGATGGCAGGGATAATTGTCATTGAAACATTTCTTTAGAGCTGTAGAAAATTCTTAAGGACATGAAATCCGGCATCGCCGCTACGTTCCGGATGAAACTGCACGCCATGCACTTCCCCCAAACTACGCGCGGCCGAAAATTGTAAACCATGCATACAAACTGCCGTTGTGCTTGCATCCACGGGCGCCGCATATGAATGTACGAAATACATCCAAGTACCTTCGGGAATGCCGACGAACAATGGTCCAGCACACTCGTTGATCTGATTCCACCCCGTGTGCGGTACTGTTGCCAGGCTGCTATCAAGTCTCTGTACCAACCCCGGGATTCTGCCAATGCATGCAATCGGTCCCTCGTCGGTGCGGCTGGCCAGCAACTGCATGCCGAGACAGATTCCCAGCAGGGGCTGTTCGAGTCTACTGATCACAGCGTCCAGGCCACATGCACGCAATCGTTCCATGACGTGGCCCGCATGGCCAACACCTGGAAGGATCACCTTATCGGCGCAGGCAATCTCTAGCGGATCACTGGTAATCGTAGCAGATACACCAAGTCGCTGGATCGCTGAATGAATTGACCTAATGTTCGCCGTGCCGGTGTCAAGAATGGCAACCTTCATAGTCTTCCCTTCGACGTAGGCAATCTGTTCGTGCTGGTTTCAGCAATCGCTTGGCCTAGGGCTCGGCCGACACCTTTGAAAACAGATTCAACAATGTGATGATCGTTCCTTCCCTCCGCTTTGACATGTAGCGTGATCATGGCCGATGTGCTCAGGCTGCGGAAGAAGTGTTCGACGAGATCAAGGGGCATACCGCCAAGATGGTCAAGACGTAGCGGTACATGCCAGCGAAGGAAGGGGCGACCTGATAGGTCGAGGGCAATACGTGCCTGCGCCTCATCCATTGGCAGCACGAAGCCGTAGCGAGCCGTTCCAACCTTGCTCCCTATCGCATCTCGCAATGCCGCACCTAATGTTAGAGCGGTGTCCTCGACGCTATGATGCTCGTCCACATGCAGGTCTCCCTTCGTTCGGATTGTTGCATCAATGCCGCTGTGGACAACAAGCTGTTCCAGCATATGATCAAGAAATCCAATACCCGTACTGATGTCGGTACGTCCTTCGCCGTCGAGAGTGATGCTGACCTCAACTTCTGTTTCGTTTGTAACTCTTTTTATGGTTGCAGAGCGAGCCAGCCGTCGCACACACTCCTCAACTTGTCGCCACGATGAGGCAGTGCAGGATGCAAGTGTCGGATCGGCATTCATGGCTTTGCTCTCTGCCGACTGCAGGAGAATCGATGGGACTCCCAATGCATTGGCAAGCTGAATGTCTGTCAGACGATCTCCAACCACCGCCGAGGCCTGCATGTCTAGGTCGGCGGTACAGTAATGCCGCACCATTTCAGTCGACGGCTTTCTGCGCGAGGAAGGTTGCATTGCCGTTGAGGCATCAATGCAAACTTCAGTGAACTTTATCCCTTCGGCTGTAAGTAAATCCATCAAGAAGTTCTGTACCCTAAGAAATGCATCAAGCGGGTATTCTGGAGTATTTAGACCGTCCTGATTGGTGACCATTACCAGCTCATATCCATATCGCTGTTGCAGCGAACGAAGAGCTGTTATAACGCCCGGCATCAGCCTAAACTTCGAAAGGTCGTCAACGCATTCGTCGTTTGGTTCGGCAATGATGGTGCCATCGCGATCGACAAATAGAATTCGGCGTTTCATGACAAGTCCCAATCAAATGTTAAACCTGCAGGGGCTTCGCAGAGTGCCGCGATAACGCGGTCGTTCTGTTGCGGAGTACCAACGGTGATGCGAACGTGATTGACTAGGTCGGTGTCTCCATAAAATGTTCGTACGCGTATGCCAGCGTTTGAAAGCATCTCTTCAATGGGCTGCGACGAGAAGCCTTCAATGAGAAGAAAGTTCGCCTGCGATGGATACACCCTCTTAACAAAAAAAGAGTCTGAGATGCATTGCCTCAATCGCTCTCGCTCCTGCTTGATAAGCACTACGCATTTCTTCACCCAATCTCGATTGCTGCCGATGGCGTGTGCAACCATCTGTTGTGCCGGTCCCGAAACATTGTAAGGGGCTCGCAATTGGTCGAGACGATGAACGACATCATGTGCGGCAATAGCAACACCACATCGAAATGCTGCCAGTCCCCAGGCCTTCGAAAAGGTTCGCAGTACGACGACATTGGGGGTACTCTGCACAATGGAGACACAGGAACCACCGTCGGAAAAGTCGACGTATGCTTCATCTATCACCACTGTCACGCGGGGTCTTGATGTCGCGAATTGTACTATTAGCTCTGGATCCATGCCGGTACCGGTCGGGTTGTTAGGATTACACAGGAATACAATGGCACCATCTGGAATTACACTCAACGTCGCGAGACAGACAGAGCCGTCGTGATTGCGTGACACCTGCAGAACCTCTCTACCTCTGCCAACCGCGCAGCGGGCATACATGCCGAAGGTTGGTGAAGGTACAACCACGGGGCCGCTTGAATCTTGAATGAGTAGATCAATCAGTTCGTCGCTACCGTTGCCGCATACAATACACTCTGTTGGTACAGACAGGAGATCTGCTATCGCAGAACGAAGATTCTGCTGTTTAGAATCTGGGTACCGATGTAAGTCATCACCGAATGGTGATCCCCATTCATTCTCGTTCATATCCAAGATCAACGGCTGGCTGGGAATCGTTCGCAACCCACCGGCCGGCACACGGCGGCGCGTAACGGCAGCAGCGTGTCCGTCAAGTCCTTCCGCCAATGCGAGGGCCTGCACGATTGGAGCCATCTGTCTCAGCCCATCAAGCGAGGCGCGTTGCACCGTCATCGTACGCTGGAACGTGTCGAGTGTAACTCCACTAACGCTGCGTGCCCACCCACCTGTTGGAAGCGTGTGATTGGTTCCGCTTGCATAGTCTCCCAAGCTCTCTGGTGTATGACTGCCAAGGAAAATCGAACCCGCATGGTTGATACGCTCGCATACCGCATCATCGTCAGCCGTTTGGATGATGAGATGCTCAGGTGCGTAAACGTTTACGAAGTCTATGGCGGTATCGAGGTCGTCGAACACCACGCAGCGCGCGTGCACCAGTGCCTGCGTTACAGTTTCCATTCTCGTCATCGTAGGCAGCAAGCCTTTCATTTCGTTCAGCACAGCGCCAACTAAACTCCGCGAAGTCGTGACGACCATAACCTGACTGTCGGCACCATGCTCTGCTTGTGAAAGCAGGTCAAGTGCAACATTGTACGCATCTGCGTTTTCATCACAGAACACTAATACTTCCGATGGACCAGCTGGCAAATCAATCGCGCATGCATCAAGAGAAACCAGTTGCTTTGCAACCGTCACCCATGCATTGCCAGGTCCGACAATTTTTCGAACTGGTGCTATTGTTTCTGTACCATAGGCCAAGGCTCCAATAGCCTGAGCGCCGCCGACACAATGCACTTCTGTTATTCCACAAAGTGCTGCCGCTGCAAGGATCGTCGTATGAGGGCGACCTGTCTGTCGATCAGGAGGTGTGGCTAAGGCAATAGACTTCACCCCTGCTGTTATCGCGGGCACGGCAAGCATGAGAACACTGCTGAACAGGGGGGCCGATCCTCCAGGAATGTATATGCCAATGCGCTCGAGTGGCCGACTTACAAGCGAACAGGTGACGCCCGGGGATGTTTGCATAGACACGACCTGCCGCCTTTGCCCACCATGAAACTGTCGAATATTCTCCATCGCCACTGAGATTGCGTGTGCAATCGACGGAGTCAGATGCTCTACTGCTTCAGTTAGCATCTCCTCGGGTACTCTGGTGAACGACATGCGGATTCCATCATAACGCTCTGTCGCATTCAGCACAGCCTTGTCTCCTCCGTCCCGTACAGACTTGAGAATTGCGCGCACGGCCGGCTCCATTGCTGTAAAGTCTGCCGTCGGACGTTTACAGATCTGCGGCCACAGCCCCCTACCCGGATTGTCAAAAACAGTCATCATTGTAGCACTCATGGGATTAAGGCATCGATAGTTGTCACAAGAATACCCTCAGCCCCAAGCGCCTTGAGCGCATCGAGGATGTTCCAGACCTCGTCACTTGGCACCACAGCATGCATGCCGCACCATCCTTCACGATCCAACGGAAGCACGGTCGGACTTCGCAGACCCGGAATAAGCGCCGCCGCTTCGTGCACCTGGTTGCACGGAATGTTCATAAGCACGTACTTTTTATTCCGTGCTCTTCCCACAGCATCCATTCGCGACAGAAGGCGATCTATCCATGCCGCGGTTTCTGTTGTCGCACATGGGGATCGCACGAGTACGGCTTCGCTCGACATGACAACAGCGACTTCACGCAAACCGTTTGCTAGCAGCGTCGACCCCGACGAAACAATGTCGCAGATGGCATCAGCGAGTCCGATGCCAGGCGCAATCTCAACGCTTCCACTTATGGTGTGTACTTCCGCGCTGATATGATTGACCTTGAGCCACTCCTTCAGCACACGGGGATACGAAGTCGCAATGCGCAATCCGCTAAGACTCTCGGGAGAGGCATATACTCGTTCGCGTGGCAACGCTATGCTAACTCGGCATCGACCAAATCCGAGAATACCGCACACGAGGTCAGTCCCTTGCTGTTCTGTCACCACATTCTGACCGACGATTCCAGCATCCGCAACTCCAGTGGATACAGCTTCGACAATGTCGTCATCTCTAAGAAACAGTACCTGCACATCAACATTCGTGGCGGGTAACACAAGTTTCGCAGCCGGCTGCGGCAGATCTATTCCGCAAGCTCGCAATAGCTCCAGCGATCTCTCGGTCAGACGACCATTTTTTTGAATTGCAATGTTCATAGGTTGGTGGCAAAGAAGTAGACAGTGAATGCGGGGTTATGAGGCAGAGGACAAACGGAGAGCTAAAAAACAAAAAGGCCACTTCTGCGGAGAAGAAGTGGCCTTTACGTGCGTTTCAAGTTTGGGTATTATCTGACCCAGTGAACGGCCCTTCTCTGCATAGCGCTGCTACCGTGCATATGGTGATGCACGTTGCCGAGATGTTGGTTGCTGTTCATTAATGAGTTCATTACGTGCAATGATAAGGAGATTGTCGTGCTTTTAGTACTGTGAAGTTGTGTTTACTTATCTCGACGGACGCCGCTGGGTTGTTGTAGGAGTCGGAGCGGTTGGTGCTGGTGTTTGAATAACAACAGGTTGTGAGCGCCTCTCCCAAACGCGATTGAAACCAGTCCACCCTTCGGGCGAATTCGGATTTTTACCAGTAGGTCGGAGTTCTGCTTTGAACGTATACCACTGCGTGCCGACTAATGTGCGAGCGGCGATTGTGACGCTTGAACCAGGACCGCATGTTGTGATAACTGAGGTTACACTTACCGGACCCGACATGTTGCTGGCTCTTGTCTCTGCACGTACAATCTGACGAGCATGTCGCTCTACATCCGCATTTCTTTCGCGGCATTCCGTTGTCCAGGTCTTGCGCGTACTGTAATAATTGCGTCGCGCTTCGTACTCTTCTCTTGTTTCATAGTAGTAGTGCGGGTGGTTATCATCGTCACCATTGTTGTGCCGATGACCTACTTCGACCTTATGCTTCTTGCCTTTTTTGTTCTTCTTCTTGTCGTTATCGGGAAGTGCGCTTGCACTTAGACTCATAGTAATGAGTACTAGACACAATGCAATGCTCTGCTGAACCTTACTCATCTCAAATCCTTACGTGTGGTGTGGTGAATCATGATTAAATCAAATCTTCGGCCTTACGCAACACCGCATTGATGTTGATGCCCTTCTGTAACACCGCTCCGAAAATGTCTCCAACGTCGTCCAGTCTTTCAAATACCGACGTAATAGTGAATTGTGATGGCGAGAGTTCCTTAACCACTTCGTCCCAATGAAGTGGTGTAGAGACGGTGGCGCCGGGCTTCGGACGTAGTGAGTACACGCATGCGAGGGTTTGCGATTCGCGGTTTTGCAGATAGTCGAGATAGACTTTGCGTCGGCGCTTGGCCGGACTTCGCTCCAGGCTTGTGAACGAGGGTATCTGCTCGTGCACAAGGCTCGCAACGATATGTGCAAGCTGCTTCGACTGCTCAAACGTGTATTTGGCACCAAGGGGAATGTAGATATGTATGCCGGTTGCACCCGATGTTTTCGGGTACCCTTCTATTCCCAAGCTCTTAAGCACCTTATTTACGACAATGGCAGTCTCGACTACTTTATCGAAGCCAATCTCATGCGGGTCGAGATCGACCACGCAGTAGTCAGGATTGTCCGGCTTCTTCGTGCGCGAATGCCAGGGGTTCATCTCGATGCATCCAAGGTTCGCCATGTACAGCAAACTGTCCCTATCCGTACACACCATGTAATTGATCGTCTCGTTGTTCGACTCGCTAAAACTCGGATGTAGCGTTATCCAGTCTGGCGCCTTGCCCGTCATGTCCTTCTGGTAGAAGTTCATGCCACCCGCTCCATCAGGAGTCCGATTCAATGACTGAGGCCTGCCTTTCATGTACGGCAGCATGTACGGCGCAATGGCATCGTAATACGCAATCACATCGCCCTTCGTAATCTTTTCCTTCTTCCAGTACAGCTTGTCGAGGTTCGTTAGTACAGCTTTCGTCGCGTTGGACATCGTTGGCTCCTTCGTGACTTCTTTTGGCAACTTGT
>ENA-ORBV01013608-ORBV01013608.1-microbial-mat-metagenome-genome-assembly--contig:-NODE-13608-length-12325-cov-5.809765_pt1 | contig 12325 bp, 9 predicted proteins | sample MGYA00237777_ERZ505514 | MGnify/ENA primary metagenome ERZ505514 (study PRJEB26160, sample SAMN06269048) | microbial mat metagenome | isolation source: Oligotrophic lake microbial mat | place... | reverse complement strand
GGCTTTGGCATATAGATTCCTAAAAAAAATAAAGCCGCCCTAAATTAGTGTTCATTTTTGATCGGTTTTGTCTCAGGAATTATAGGCGCGTAGGGTTTGGTTCACGGCAATTGATGCAGCTTTCCGTTTGATCCGGGCTGCAATGGATACAATGCGACCGTATTCCGCTGAGTTGGACATGACCATGAGTGATGACATCAATTACAAGAACAATCCGTTGCACGGCGTCAGTTCAAAGCAATTACTGGTTGAGCTGGTTGATCACTATGGCTTCAATATTCTATTTGCGTATTTAAATATCAACTGTTTCAACTCCAATCCAAGTATAGAGTCCAGCCTGAAATTCCTGAAGAAAACAGATTGGGCGCGGGAGAAGGTGGAGGCGTTCTATATGTACAAGTTCAAGAGTCTGCCGAGAGCGTCGGACGAACAATTTGTATTGCCGCCTCGTGATCGTGTAGTGCCGGAGGATCAGTCGCCTGGCGAACCTGCCGTACTGAGTCTGGAAGCTGCCGAGCGATTGAAGGATAAACGCGCAAAAAACCCAGCCGAGCGCAGCCAGCGCGTTGGATATCGATCGGTTTCGGCCATGGGTCATGCCACGCCACGAGGGACTGACCTATTCAACAACCTAAACCGGGGCGGCACCATGAAAGGCGATGGTGACTCTTCGGAATCTCCACCTGCTTCAGCCATAGCTGGCCCAGATCCATGGGCCAAGTGGAGAAAATGAGATTCCATGGTCCGTGTACAAAATAATCGCATCACGAATTCGAATTCGAATCGTTTCGTTGAAAAGCTGTGGGGTGATTCGGCCAGCTCCGCGCATCGCATTACGCGGCGCTCTGCAGCCGGTGACGCCCAACGATCCGGGGTTAGCCCACACGCGGTATGACTGCTGTCGTAGCCCCGCGAAACCCGCAAAACCCGAAACCCGCACGCAAAACCCGGACACCCAAGATCCCCGGTCGTCAAACAGGCGGCGAGCGCGTCGGCGCTCAGGCTGCTGGCATTGCGTATCGGAAGTAGCTGATCGCAGGTCTCCCGCGTGGGTGCCGGTGCGATGCATCAACAGCCGTTGCGTGCCTGCGTGGACACTCGGTGCTGTTCACCGGCGCCATCGACATCGCCAACACCCTGACCTGCGCGCAAGCTGCGGGCAATCTCAAGCGCGCGCTGACTTTTGCGTTCGGGTGCGTTCGCGGGTACTTTGCAGTTCTTGACTGTCCGGTGTTGTCGCGCGGGTACTTTGCAGTTCTTGACTGTCCGGTGTTGTCTGCCTTCCATCCGTGACTGTCCGGTGTTGTCTGGTCCGGTGGGCGACCTGCCTTCCATCCGCCATCGCGCCTTTCAAGCAGGACTGGCAGCCAGCGCGCGTGTACGATAACCCACCATGGCGCCAACGCCCGTTGGCGGATCATTTCCCCGCCGGAGTCCCGCATGGCCTTAGATACGTTACTGGAAACCACCGTCGACCTTGTTGATCGCAGCCGTGTCGGCGATGAAATGGCGCGCAATCGCTTGGTCCAGCGCTACTTGCCGTTGCTGACTCGCTGGGCGCACGGGCGTTTGCCGCACACCGCACGCGACCTGTCAGAAACCGCCGATCTGGTCCAGGTCACGTTGTTGCGTGCGTTTCAGAATCTGCCGGCGTTTGATGTGCAGGGACCGGGGGCTTTCTTCGGCTATCTGAGGCACATCATGAGCAACCTTCTGCGCGACGAGATGCGCCGCGTCGGCCGCCGACCGCTGATGGCGGAATTGGATGAGCGATTGGAGGAATCGGAACCGACGCCATTGGCCAGCAGCATCACCTTCGAAACACTCAAAGCCTACGAGACAGCGCTGGCACGCATGGACCCCGAGCAACGCGAGCTGGTGGTGATGCGCGTGGAACTTGGCATGCCGCATGAGGAAATAGCCGCCGTGACCGGCAGCCCGAGCCCTAACGCAGCGCGTATGCGCGTCGCCCGCGCGCTGGCTGATCTGGCGCGCCAGATGAGCGCGTTCAAGCCGGATTGAGGAGAACGTGATGCGGCACCGCACACGAGGCAGAACCGCAAAGCGTTGCGCGCTCGCGATGAAGTCTTTGCTTCGTCGTTGCGAGGCAGGCGGCGCCGTTAAATCCCCTCAGGCGACAACCTTCAGCGCATGCCGTGGCAATCCAGTGACGTTCGGGACGCCAAAGGCGAAGTCGTTGGATTGCCGCGGTCGCTTAAGGCTCCCTCGCAATGACGAGCTTGCTGGGTTCATCCGCGTGCATTTTCGGGCTGAAAAAGGGCGCTCGCGATGACGTCACCCTCTGGGCCCATCGCTATGGACAGCTTCACCCAGACGCGCGTGGCGCCTTATGAAACGTTTCTCCAGTCCACGTGCAGCGCTTTTGAGGCACCACAAACATGACCGCACCCATCGAAGAACGCACTGATCGCGCCAGCACGGAGGATCCGCTGTTGAAGTGGACCGAGCGTCTGGCTGACGGCCAGCCAGTCAACTGGGCCGAGGTCGAGGCCGAGCTTGATCCGGCGCTGATTGCTGTATTGCGCCAGATCGCCGCCCTGGCCGGCGGTTTCGGCGCGGTTGCCACCGAGCCGGTGCCGCCACAGACCGATACCTTGCCGCCGGGAACGCCATTCGGTCCGCTGCAGATCGTTGGGGTGCTCGGTCGCGGCGCTTATGGCGCGGTCTATCGGGCGCGCGATCCCCAGCTGGATCGCGACGTCGCCCTGAAAGTGTTGGGGCAGCCGACGCTGTCGCGTGCCGAACTGCTGCGCGAAGGCCAGCTGATGGCGCGTATCGACCACCCGAACGTGCTTAAGGTGTTCGGCGCGGTGGAAGACAATGGTCAGGTCGGTTTTGCCTGCGAGCTGATGCCCGGCGAGAGCATGGAGGAATGGCGTACGCGTCAGGGTACGCTCAGCGCGCACGAGCTGATCGCCGTCGGCAGCGAACTGTGCGCCGCGCTGTGCGCGCTGCATCGCGGCAACATCCTGCACGGTGACCTCAAGCCGAGCAATGTGCTGCGCCATGCTGACGGTCGTTGGGTGGTCGCCGATTTTGGCTCCAGCCAGTTTGCGCACGATGCCTACGGCTCTAGCGGCACGCCGCTGTACATGGCGCCGGAGCGCTTCCGCCACCAGGCACCGACGCCCGCATCCGATCAATACAGCCTCGGCGTGCTGCTGTTCCGACTCGCGACCTGGCGCTATCCGTACGAGGCCGAGACCACGGTCGAGCTGGAAAGTAAGCACAACGCGGTCGATCGTCACCGTCTGTTGGATCTGCGTCCGGACCTGCCGCGCGCGCTGGTGGCGGCGATTGAGCGGGCGCTGGCAGTCGATCCGACGCGGCGCTTTGCCTCACTCGGCGCGCTGGCCGAGGCGCTGGCCGAGGCCGCTCATGGCCAGCTTAAGGCACCGCTGCGCAAGCGTCTGCTTGGGGCAACCGCCGCCGGCTTGATGCTGGTTGCCGGCGCCCTGCTGTGGGCGCCGCAGTCACCGCAGACGCTCGGCAATGCGATCTGGCTGCGCGCCAGTGCCAGCGGCGACGAGGTGCTGCAGCCGGGCACCGAGGTGCGTCTGGGCGATGCATTGGCGCTGGAGCTGACTCTGCAGCAGGCCCGCCATGTTTACGTCATCAACGAGGACAGCCACGGCGAGCGGTTCCAGCTGTTTCCGCTGGCCGAGTCCGAGCTCGCCAATCCGCTACCGCCGGGCCGCACGCGGCTGCCCGGCAGCGCCGCTGGTGAGCCCGTCGACTGGCGCATCACCAGTCGCGGCGGGCGCGAGCGTTTCTATGTGCTGATTGCCGACGCACCACTGGCTGACCTGCAGCGCCTAGCGCTGCAGCAGGCCACGACGGACTACGGCGACAGCGCTGCGCTGCTCGCCGCCCAGGAGCCGCTGCGCGGTGTTGGCGGTCTGATTCCGCGGCAGACGCCGACGAGTGCGGCCGATGCCGAATGGCTAACCGGGCTGCGCAAGCGCTATCCAGCGCTGCGCATTGAGCGCTTCGAACTGGCTAATCCCTGATCCACGGGCCAAGAACCGACATGATCGGTGGTCCGTGCTGTATGCGGACCCTTCCGCGCGCCAGCGCGCCAGCGGCAAAAAGCGTTCGACCGAAGAAGTGCAGGTCGAACCCACCACGGCTTGATCCATGTCGTGAGGTTGATGGCCTGAACCCTCGGTTTGTGCATTTTCGCGTTAGCATATTCGCGGTCATCACCCGCATCTGAATTGACATGATCCTAGAAGCCTTACTGCTGATCGCTGCGGCTCCTTTGACGGCAACGGCAAACTGTCCGGTGCGCGTGGATCAGGTCAAGATCGGCTTCGAGGCTCTCGACGACGGCATCCGCGCCGGCGATTGTCTGCGCGCCTGGCGCCGCGGCAATGCTGCCTCAGCCCAGACCGTTGTCGATCCGCTGCAGCTGATGCTGCTGGAGTTCGAGCACGCACCGCGCGGCCAGTTTGAGCTCGAGGTCGAACGCGATGGCGAACGGCATTGGGTGTCGATGGCGACCGGCAATTGGGGCGTCGTCGCGCTGCCGGCGCTGGTTCCTGCACGCGCGGCGACCTTGCGCGTGTGGATCGCCGACTTCGAGGCCGGCGAGGCAGCGAACTGGCCGGACTCGGATAGTGAAGACAGTGCGGCGACCACTGCCGCGCTGACGCTGCGGCGTGCCAGTACGGTCGTCACCCGCGACGCGATCGGCGCTGATGCAATCCTCGCGACCGCCATCACCTCGGACTGGGCGCGTGACAAGGCCGACGTGCTTGCGATGCTGCAGCTGGCGCGTTGCACGCAAAGTCTGCAGGGACTGCTGCTCGACCGCGTCGGCGAACATTGCAGTTCGGCTGAACTGGCATTGCAGAGCGCCGATCTGCCGGTAGCGGCGCTGCGCGCGCGGCTCGCCTGGATTTCCGGCCAACGCCAGCGCGGCCAGCTCGATGTCGCGGTCAAGGCGCTGGCGGCGTTGCAGGGTGAGGCGCAGGCGTTGGTGCCGAACGCGCTGCTGGCGGCTTCGCTGATCTACGAACGCGCCACTCTGCTGCGCCTGCAGGAACGCCTCGATGACGCTCTCACGCAGCTGCAGCTGGGACTGGTGATGCTGGAGCGCCTCGGCGGCGCCGATCGCCAGCGCTTGTCCTTTACCAGTTTGCTCGGGCTGATTCAGCGCGCCCGCGGCGAGCACGACGCTGCCGAAGCGGCGCTGCTGGAAGCCGTCTCGATCAGCGAACGCCTCGGCCCCGATTCTATCCAGCTGTCCCGCGATCTCAATAATTTGGCGCTGATCCAGTGGGACCGGATGAACATGGCGCAGGCACAAGCGACACTTGATCGTTCGCTCGATATCAAGCGCCGCCGCAACGCGACCCCCATCGACCTTGCGGCTACCCTCAGCAATCTGGCGTTGATCGCCATGCCACTGGGTCGGCTCGACGCTGCCGAGAACTATCTGAATGAAGCGCAGGCGATTTACCGCGCGGGCGAGCCCACTGTGCTGCTGGCCAATACGCTGACCAGCGCCGGGCGTATTGCCGAGAATCGCGGTAACCGGGCCGCGGCCTACCGACACTACGAGGAGGCGCTGTCGATTTATCGCCGCCTCGCACCCGACAGTGTGCTGGAAGCCTGGGTGCATCACTTCAAGGCGGGTGCGCTGAGCGACGATGGCCGAGTGCAGGAGGCCTTAAGCGAGGCCGACACCGCCGTCGGCCTGCAGCGTCGCGTCAGTCCAGGCGGCCGCGATCTCAGTTTCGGCTTGAGCCGGTTGGCGGGGCTGCAACGTGATGTTGGCCAGATCGATGCGGCCGCCGCCAGCTTCGACGAGGCGATTACCCTGCGCCGCAAGCACTCGCCTGGCAGCCAATCGCTGGCGCATTCCCTGCACGGCGCCGGCACCGTAGCGGCGGCTCGCGGAGATCTTGATCTGGCGCGCCGGCACTACTGCGAGGCGGTGACCATCCTCGAGCAACAGCGCCTGCGGTGGACGCAAGCGCGCGATGACTTGCTTGAGCTCGGCCGCAGCAACCACGACATCTATCGTGCTTGCGCCGTGGCCTGGCTGGACGCCGGCAACGCCGGCGCCGCCTTCGACATCCTTGAGCAGAGCCGCGCGCGGCTGCTGCTTGACAGCATGCATGGCCATCGCGAGCAGCTGATCGCGGTGCTGCCGCCGATCGTGATCGACGCTTGGCGCTCGTTGCAGCAGGATGCCGCGACGCTAAAACCAGACGAACTGCAGGCACGTCAGCTCGCGTTGCAGCAAGTTGCCGCGCAGCAGGCGCCGGTGCCGGCCGCATTGCTGCTGGCGCGCCCGTTGTCGTGGGCGCAAATGCGGCCCCACATTGGCGCCGATACCGTCATCCTTAGCCATCTGCGCCAGCAGCAGAGATTCTGGATTGTCATCGCGCGCCAGCAGGACGCACAGCCGATCTTCATCCCGTTGGCGACCGCTGCCGATGATATCGTCGCTCGCGCCCATCGCTTCGGCCAGATGGCGCGCACACCCGCAGGCGATCTCGACAGCCTGCATGCTGAAGGGCGCTGGCTCTATCAGCAGCTGATTGCACCAGCGCAAGCCTATCTGGGCAACCGGCGACTGCTGTGGATCGCCGACCATGAATTGACGTTGCTGCCGCTCGCGGCGCTGGTGGCAGACGACGGTCGATATCTGATCGAAACGCATGCACCGCGTCAGGCGGCGTCGCTGTCGGCGTCGGCACTGGGTCGCTCGCGACTGCGACCGGTGGCGGCGACCGAACTGCTCGCCGTTGCCAATCCCACCACGTCCACGCTGACCGGTACCTTGCTGGCGCGCTGGCGCGCCGCCGGAGCGAGCGCTGATCTGCCCGCGCTTCCCGGCGCCAGCCGCGAGGCGCGCGGCATCGTTGGGATCTACGGTGCACATGCGACCGCGTTGCTCGGCGCGCAAGCGACCGAGCGCGCCGTGCGCGAGCAGGCGCCACGAGCACGGCGGCTGCACTTCGCCGTGCATGGACTGATTGATCCGCTGCGACCGCTTGATTCAGCGCTGGTGCTGGCCCCCGGCGACGGCGGCGACAACGACGACGGGCTGCTGCTGGCCTCCGACCTGCTCACCGGCCCGCCGCTGGCGGCCGATTTGGTCGCGGTCTCCGCCTGCGATCTCGGCGGCGGTCGGGTCTATCCCGGCGAGGGTTTGATCGGCTTGCGCCACGCGTTGAGCGCTGCGGGCGCGCGCGAGGTGGTCACCTCGCTGTGGCCGGTCGGCGATCAAGCAGGCGCCAGCCTGATGACACGCTTCCATCGCGAGGTGCATGCCGGCGTCAGCAGCGACCGTGCGCTGCAGCTGGCGCAAACCGCAATGCTGCACAACCGCGCGCTGCGCGACCGCGTGGTGCGCGGCGTGGGTGGGCTGGTCGTCCAGGGCCGCGTGCCGCGTGCCGTGCATCCGTTCTACTGGGCCGGCTTCGTTCTTGATGGCAGTCTGGACTGAGGCTGGCTAGCGTGCGCTTGGGAGCTAGCCCGCATGCTTCATAAATTGCACGCCCTCGCCAATTTCATGTGCGGTTTTCCGACGCTCGACGTTTTTTGGTACCGACGAGCGTACTCGTTGCCTGTTTCCATCCTTCGTAGCCACCCATGCGTAATGCTTCCACCCTGCTTTGCTTCACCATCCTCGCCTGTCTGCTCGGCGCCTGCGGCAAGAGCGACACCAATGTCGCCCCGGCAGTCGCTGTGCAGAGCGGCGTGGCAAGTCCTGCCGCCGAACCCGCTGCTTCCCCGACCACGTCGGCAGCGGCTTTCACCGGCGTAGCCGCGTGCGATGATTTTCTCGCCGCATACGAGCAGTGCGTGACCGAGAAAATGCCTGCCCAGGCGCGAGACCAGATGAAGGTCGGGCTTGATCAGTGGAAGAAATCCTGGCGCGACATGGCCAACAACGCAGCCATGAAGGACAGTTTGCCGCAAATCTGCGCACAGTCTCGCGATGCTTCCAAACCCGCTCTTCAGGCTTACGGCTGCACCTTGTAGCCGCCCGCTCTGTGCGTCGATGCGATTCGGCCGACGCCCTGCCGGCCGGATTGCGTCGGCGCCGGATCTTTGGTCCGGCAGGCACAATGACGCCGGAACCCGGAACCACCAACAACCTGATCGTGCAAATCAGCAATAGCAGCAACGGCAACGTGCCTATTTATCTGAACTACGCCGACGACCAAGGCCCGGTGCAGTTCTCCTTCAACACCGTCGCCGGCATCGAGTGCACTGCTGCAACGCCGGCCCTCGAATTCCACACCGAGGGCAGCGGCACCACGCTGCACCACAACATCTTGCAGTCCAGCGGCTGTCTCAGTGATCTGGACATCCGCGCCAGTTTTGACGGCCAGCCGGTGGCGCTGCGCAACAACCTCTACAACACCCGCAGCGGGCTGTCGGCTACGGCCGTCTCCGGCAACGTGATCACGCCCTCGCCAGGCTTCGTCAACGCGGCGGCCGGCGACTACCGGCTGCGCGACAGCGCGCCCGTGTCGGTGGGGATCAATGCTGGGGTCACCCCGATCCAGGCGATCCAGCAGGGCCTAAGCCTGCCTGCGCAGGATCTAGACGGCCCGACTGGCCTGCGAGTGATGGGCAGCCGAGTCGACATCGGCGCTTACGAGTCGGCGATCAATGATTCCAGCGTGCTGACCGTCACCAGCACCAACAGCAATGGTCCGGGTTCGCTGGCACAGGCGATTACCTCGGCCAACGCCACCGCCGGCCTGCAACGCATCGAATTCAACATTGCCGGCGCGTGTCCACGGTTGATCCAGTTGGACGCACCACTGCCGGACGTAGTCGATGACGTAGAAATCGACGGCTTCACCCAGCCCGGTGCGTCGGCCAACACCCAGACCGACGGCACCGATGCACAGCTGTGCGTGACCATCCTAGCCAGTGGCGGCACCTTGGACCAAGCACTGCAGGTGCCCGGAAGCGCTCCTGCCAGCGCCAGCTTGTCGGTGAAAGGTATCGCTTTTGCCGGCAGCACCGGCTTCAACGGCAACTTCATCGCCGCCATCCGCCTGCGCGGCGGCAGTGACCATCTGATCCAGGGCAACGCGTTCGCCGGTACCGGTCCGGGCGCGATCGGCGTGTTGGGCACGCTGGACTTTGGCATGCAGATCCGTGGCAGCGCGCAGAACGTGTTGGTGGGCGGCCCGCAGCCCGAGCACCGCAACAGCTTTGGCGCGATGCTGTCGAGCGCAATTGCGCTCACCGACGCCACCAGCGGCGGCCACACCATCCAGAATAACTACATCGGGCTGTCTGCCGACGGCTTGCAGGCGTCAACCATCGGCCTGAACGGTATCTTCGCCAGCGCCAGCCCGAACGTGCGGATCCTCGATAACGTCATCGCCAGCGTGCCGAACTCAGCCGCAATCGCCATCACCGGCGCCACTGCCACGGGCTATCAGCTACGCGGGAACCTGCTCGGTGTATCGGTGCTGCAGATTCCGGCGATCCAGTTCCGCAACGCGGTCGGCATCCAGATCAGCAACGGCTCCGGCGGGCACGAGATCGGCAGCCTGTCGGGCAACAGCCAGTCGAACTTGGTCACCAACAGCACCGGCCCGGGGATCTGGTTGAACACGGCCGGCAACGGCACCCTGATCCGCCCGAACCGGATCTTTGGCAACGGCATCAGCGGCACCGGCTTGGGCATCGACCTGGGTACGCCGGGCCCGCTGGCCAACGATGTCGGAGACGGCGACGCGGGTCCAAACCGCGGCCAGAACACGCCGCTGGTCATCGGCTCGGTCGCCAACCCGGACGGCAGCCGACAGGTCTCGATCACCTTGGACACCATTCAGAACACGCCGCACCGCATCGACATTTACCGCTCGCCGGATTGCCCGGGCAGCAACCGTGGCGGCAACATGCTGAATCGGATCGGCACCATTGTCACCACCACCAGCCCGTCAGGCCAGTCCAGCTTCAATTTCGCAGTCAGCGGCGCGGGTGGTCCGGCGTACCTGACCGCCGTCACTACTAGCCTGACCGGGCTGGACAGCAGCGAAGTGAGCGCCTGCTACCTGGAGACCGCCAGCGACCTGCTGTTCCGCGCTGGCTTCGAATGAGGACATCGACGCGGTGCGCGGCGATCGGCAGGTCAAGCTCTCACCGAACACGATGTAAATAGTTGATTATTAATCCTTTAATTGGTGTGGAAAATTCGTTGATTTACGGGAGACGCTCAGTTTGATGCGCGAATAAGCGCACCGACAGGGCTGACCGGGACGCTCACCAAACATGCAGTAATTCATTGATAAGAAGAGGCACGTAGCTTTTGATAGGGGTCGGGAAGGCTTTCGCCTCCCCGCCCTCCGAACCGTACAGGCGGTTCTCCCGCATACGGCTCTCCAGTGGGTGGTTTCCTCATCGGGATTGGCGCGCGCGCTGCCAGGCTTCGTGCATGGTGAAAAGCCCGGCAGTAGCGAAGAAGGCATTGGGCCAACGCGTTTGGTCGGCCAGACAACGGCCGAATCCTTTGCGCTTTTGGTGTTTGCGGAGCATGGCCCTCAAGCGACGGCGGATGAGTCCATCCAGCGCCGCAAAGGTCCAGCGGTGAGCGTGCTTGAAGTAGTTGAACCAGCCTCGCAGCATCGGATTGAGCTTGGCGATGATCTGTTGCAGGCTCTGGCCTTGGGTGCGCTTGGTGTGGCTGCGAATCTTGTCTTTCAGCGCGGTCAGGCGCTTCTTGCGAACCCAACGTTGCCCCGCCTCAAAGCGGTAGCCAAGAAACTCGAAGCCCTGACCCTTCACCCGGCAATCCCCGACGTGGGTCTTGTCCGGATGCAGTTGCAATCCCTCAGCCGCGACCCACGCCGTGACCAGTTGCAGCGCGTGCGTGGCAGCATCTGCCGACTTGCACAGGATCACAAAGTCGTCGGCATAGCGCACCATCGTCAGGCCCCGGCTTGCCAGTTCCACGTCCAGATCGTGCAGATACAGGTTCGCCAGCAAAGGGCTGATCACCGCGCCTTGCGGTGTCCCGCTCGACGGCGTCCAGCGTTTCGAATCTTGCACGATGTCCTGTTCGATCCAACCGTTCAGCAGCGTCAACAGACGACCGTCGCTGATGTGCCGCGCCAACTTCTGCTTCAACCGATCGTGCGGAATGCTGTCGAAGTAGCCTTTCAGATCGGCGTCCACCACGTGGGTGTGGCCGGCCTCGATCAGCTCATCGACCGCTCGCAGCGCATCCTTGCAGCCGCGTCCAGGACGAAACCCGTAACTCGTCGGCGAAAACAGCTTCTCGAAGATCGGTTCGATCACCCGTTTGACGGCGCCCTGGACCACACGGTCCCGGACCGTCGGGATGCCCAGCGGACGCAGCTTGCCGTCCGCTTTCTCGATCTCGACCCGACGCACCGGCTGCGGTCGATAACGCCCCGCTTCCAGCTCCTGCGCCAGTTCCGTCAAGTACCGCTCCAGCTGTCCCGCAAACCGCTCCACGCTCACCCGGTCGATCCCCGCCGCACCACGATTGGCCAATACCTGTTGCCAGGCCGATCGCAACGTACTGGGCCGACACACCTTGTCTATCAAACTGAACCACTTGCCTCCTTGGACGCCGTTACCCAGCGCCGCCAACATGCGTTCCGTCCAGATCGTGCGGTCTACCCATGCCCAATCCTCGGGCCGGTTCGACGCCACTTGCTTAGACCCTGCGGTCACTGCCGTCGCTTCGCTTGCGCTCTCGCTCATTGCCGTCCTTCACGCCTCCACCTTCCTACCCCGCTTCCCTACCCGCGGCTTATGTTGACCGCGGCTCTCGCGTACATCCCAGTTGGACTTAGGCAGGGGTTGCGCCCTATCGCTCATTGACCTTGCGTTTCCGCTTGGTTTGCCTTTACCACCAAAATGCCGACACGGTACTACCAGGGCTCTGTCTCCTGCGATCGTCACCACGACCGCAGGTCTCCCCGCTTTATGCGCACACACTTCCCGGCGTTCAGTCTCCAACCACGTGGACAGCCCGGACATCGCTTTACACGCCAGTCACAGCGTGCCCGGTGATTTTCAGACTTCGCCCCTACCCAGCAAGCTCGTCGCCATTCCCCGCCGAATCGAGTTCGTTACCTACAGACCGCCAGTTCGCGTGACCATTGCTCCCCACCCCGCATCACTGCGACGCAGTTATCTTCAGCTACGAGGTATTGGCTTACCCCGACACGGACTTCCACCGTGCTATGTGCGCGCCCTCACGGGCGCACTGGGTGCGACCTGTGGTCGCACTGTTCGACTAGGCGGAAAGCGTCCGCGCGCAGTGCGGACCCACAACAGCAGTCCG
>ENA-ORBV01013607-ORBV01013607.1-microbial-mat-metagenome-genome-assembly--contig:-NODE-13607-length-12325-cov-6.459014_pt1 | contig 12325 bp, 11 predicted proteins | sample MGYA00237777_ERZ505514 | MGnify/ENA primary metagenome ERZ505514 (study PRJEB26160, sample SAMN06269048) | microbial mat metagenome | isolation source: Oligotrophic lake microbial mat | place... | reverse complement strand
GTTCGGCGTCTGGTTTCTGGCGGAAGATGCCTGGGCCTTCCTTCCGTTCTGGGCTCACACGCGACAAGAAGAGCGTGTCGCCTTCGAGGCCTTCATCGACTTTGTGGCAGACCGGCGCCGGCAACACCCCGGTGCGCACGTTTACCACTACGCCAGCTACGAGGAGACCGCCCTCAAGCGCCTGGCCAGCTGGCACGCCACGCGCGAGGTCGAGGTGGACAACTTGCTCCGGCAGGGGGCCTTGGTCGATCTCTACAAGGTGGTGCGGGAAGGCATCCGCATCTCAGAGCCAAGTTACTCGATCAAATACGTCGAACACTTCTATCGGCCTGCCCGCGCCGGCGATGTGCAGAACGCGGGCGCGAGCATCGTCTACTACGAGCGTTGGCGCGAGACGCGCGACGCCCAGTTGTTGCAGGACATTCACGACTACAACCGCGACGATGTCGAGTCCACCCAACAACTCCGCGACTGGCTGCTGACGCTTCGACCGCCGGGTTTGCCATGGAAGGCAAGACCAGGCGCCGCTGCAGCGGACGAGGATGGCGAAGCTCAGGCGCTCACCAAGGCCCAGGAGGCCGAGCAACGGCTGGTGCCCTGCCGCGTGCGCCTGGTGGACGAACTGCCGGCAGAGCGCAGCGACTGGACGCCGGAACACCATGTCTCCGAGCTGACCTATCAGCTGCTGGACTTTCACCGTCGTGCCGACAAGCCAGCTTGGTGGGCGCTGTTTGCGCGCATGGACCTCACTGAAGAAGAACTTCTGGACGACCCGGAGTGCCTGGCGGCCCTGCAGTTCGACCCGGCGCATCCGCCGACCCCGGAGAAACGTTCCACGGTCTACACGTATCTGGCGCCGGAGCAGGAGTGCAAGCTTGCCACCGGCGACGAGTGCACGCGCGCCGACACAGCCGAGAAGTTGGGGAAGCTCGACTTCGATGAGGCGACTCGGCGGGTGCGCCTGAAGATCGGACCCAAGAAGGATCCGCTGCCACCGCGTTTGAGCATCGGGCCATCGGGCCCGATCGAGTCGAAGGTCTTGGTCAACGCGCTGTACCGGTTTGCCGACAGCCAGGTCGCCGGCGACGGACGCTATGTGGCGCTGTCGGGCTTGCTGCATCGAGAGCCGCCGCGCCTCACCGGATGGCTGGCTGGCCAGCCCATCATTGCGCCGGGGCAGGACATCCTGGCGGGAAGCTTGGCTGGTGCGCTGGCGATGGACCAAACCTGTCTCTACGTTCAGGGGCCACCAGGATCGGGGAAGACGTACACCGGCTCCAGGATGATCGCCAGCCTGCTGGCCGCTGGGTGGCGCGTCGGCATCATGTCCAACAGCCACAAGGCCATCAACAACTTGCTGGCTGGAGTCATGGGTGTCGTGGACGAGCAGGGGCTGGACGTGCGCGTGGTCAAGAAATGCACGGCCGGGAAGCCGGAATCTGAATTTGACGGTCCCGTCGGGACTGTCATCAACGTTCATTCCAACGCCGAAGTATGGGCGTCCGAGGCGATGTTGGTGGCAGGCACTGCCTGGCTCTTCGCCGACCCGGCCTCCGATCAGCTGTTCGACGCACTCTTTGTCGACGAAGCCGGGCAGGTTGCGTTGGCCAACCTGGTTGCCGCCGGCACCTGCGCCCGGAACATCGTGTTGCTGGGCGACCAGATGCAGCTCAGTCAGCCGGTGCAGGGCGTGCACCCTGGTCGCTCGGGTGACTCGGGGCTTGACTACTTGCTGGATGGTGCCGCCACCATCGCAGCCGATCGAGGCATTTTTCTGGCCACCAGCTACCGCATGCACCCCGACGTTTGCCAGTTCATCTCCGACGCGGTGTACGACGGGCGTCTGTTACCGGAGGCCGGAAACGCGTCCCGAGCCTTGGTGCTCGATGGCGGCGCACACCCATTGCTCCGTCCCGCGGGGATCGTTCATGCACCAGTCGATCACCAGGGATGCTCCCAGCGAAGCGAGGAGGAAGCCAGACTGATTGGTGAGGTCTACGCCAGCGCGCTGCAGCAGCGGTACACGGACAAGCAGGGCAACGAGCACCCCATGTCGCCGGCAAACATACTCGTCGTCGCGCCGTACAACGTCCAGGTCAACCTGCTCAAGCGCCTGCTGCCGGATGGCGCGCGGGTCGGAACCGTCGACAAGTTCCAGGGGCAAGAAGCCGAACTGGTGATCGTGTCGATGACGACCTCCAGTGAGCAGGACCTGCCTCGGCACATCGAGTTTCTGTACAGCAAGAACCGGCTCAACGTGGCGGTGTCACGCGCCAAGTGCCTGGCGATCGTCGTCGCCAACCCGGCGCTGACGGCGATCAAATGCCAGACGCCTGAACAGATGGCGTTGGTGAACACTCTATGCTGGGTGGCCGAAACGGGGCGCCGAACCTGAGAAGCGAAATAGGAATTGACTGCTGTCTCGGACAGCACGGAAATGCAGAAATAGCGCCTGATCAACGACGTCGCGCGGTGATGCCATAAAAAAGTATTCAGAGATGGGCCGACGCCCACGCCAACCTGCCTTCCCGGGCAAGGTGGATCGCGAAAGCGGATGTGGCTCCTGCGGGAGCAACGAAGCGGGTGATGCGTCGGCCCTCCCACAGCGGAGGGCTTTTTCTTGTCTGAAACGATCATCGACTCTGCCATGAATCAGGCTTACCAGGAGACTGAGTACCGGGTCCAAGGAGACGAACCCTTCACGCTTCGTGTTGGCCAGGCGAGTAAGGTCCTGGCCATCCTTCAAAAGCGGCTGCGCGTTGACTGCAGCGCGTACATCACTGCGTGTAACCCGTACAGCCAACAGCTGGATGACGCGACCAACATGCAACGCCACGCCGAGTTGGGTCGGGAACTGCGCCAGCGCAGCTTGATTGCCTTCGAAGGGGTAGGTCAGCATCCGTCCAATCAGTGGCTTGGAGAGGTCAGCTACCTCATCCTCGGCCTGACGCTGGAAGCGGCCAAGGTCTTGGGGTCCCGGCTTGAGCAGAACGCCATCGTGTGGAGCGGCGCCGACGCCGTGCCGCAGTTGATTCTGCTGCGCTGAACACCAGGGTTGGTCGCCCACCGTCATGGTGAAAGACCGGGGGGATTTGATCCAGATTGCCGCCCCCGACACTTCGTCGAATGCGGCTAAAGAGGAGAACTTCATGCGGGCGCTCATCCAGTCCACAGCGGCTTACCAACTTTCGGCCGACATCACCCCCGCGGGGGGATAGGAAATTCAAACGCACGGTTTTCTCCCAAAGGGCCCCCCGCAATGCTCTTGAGCACCCACTGCTGCGGTCCTTGGGGTTCGGCAGTTCGGCAGCGGCCTGTTGAGGGTCGATCGCAGCCCAAACGAGCTTCATCCATGGCGACCGTTTCCGGGTTTTCCGCGTTTTCCGGGTTTTCCCGGGCGATCGGGCGCCAAACCTCGGCTCTGAGAAGCTCTGGCGCAGCCGATGCCCGCGGGCCTGGGCACCGGGCCGCCTGAAACGTGTTGGCTGGAGGGTCTCAGGCCGCTTGCAGTTGCGGCCGACGAGCTGGCGCGCGCGGCGGCGGACTGGCCTGCAGACCCGGGTGCGTGAGGATCTTCTCGATCACCTGCTGTTCCAGTGTCGCCGCGATGATCTTCAGATGACCGCCGCAGTTCGGGCAGTGCTCCGTGTCGATCTCAAACACCCGCTTGAGCAGCTTCGCCCAGCTCAGCCGCACTGGGCGGTGGTGCGCACAGGTCGCCTCGCACTCGGCCGGCGGTGCGGCCTGCGCGGGCAGCTCGGGCAGCTCGGGCAGCTCTGGCTCTTGCGGCACCACCTTCGCGCGCAGCTTGGCGTTGGGCGCCAATACGCCGTGCAAGCGAGTCAGGTGCAGACGTCAAGCGGTTCTTTTCCGTGGATGGCAGCCGGCAACGTGCGGGCTGCTCTCAGCCCAGCGCCGCGGCCCGCCCGCGCGTCACGTCCACCTTTCTCAGCAGCGCCAGCCCGGCCAGGAAAAACAGCCCCGTCACACCGATGGCAAGCCTGTGGTTGCCGTCGGTGGCCCAGGTCACCAGGCCGTAGGTCACCGGGCCGGCGATGGCGGACAGCCGGGTCGCGAAGGTCCACAAGCCGTAAAACTCGGCCAGCCGATCGGCTGGCGCGAACAGCCCGGCCAGCGCACGGCCCGCACTCTGGCTGGACCCCATGCACAGCCCGGCCAGCACCGCCGCGGCCCAGAACGGCGCGGGCGTGGTGGCCGCCACAGCCAATGCCGTCATGCCCACCCATCCCCACAGCGTGAAGGCCAGTGCCCGGCGGTGGCCGATGCGGTCTTGCCAGTAGCCGAAAGCGAAGGCCCCGGCCGCTGCGGCAATGTTGACCAGGAAGATCAGGGCCATCGTCTGCGTCTGCTGAAAGCCCAGCACTTCGGCGGCGTAAATGGCGGCCAGCGCGATGACCACCGAAATGCCGGCCTGGTAAGCCGCTGCGCAGGCCAGCAGCCAGCGGAAGTCGCGGTAGCGGGCGGCTTCGCGCCAGGTCTGCCGCAGCCTGGACCAGGCCTGGGCGGTGGCGCCGCGCAGCTGGGCGTCGGGTTGCGCCCGGGCACGCTCCTTCAGCAGGGCGAAAGTGGCCACCGAGGCCAGCGCGTACACCGCCGCGGTGATGAGCATCGACACCGGCACGAAATGCGTGGCCGGCAGGCCCTGGCCCTGCGCCCAGAGCACATAGCCCAGGCTCAGCCCGAGTGTGAGCATCCCGCCGAAGTAGCCCAGGCTCCAGCCCCAGCCCGAGACACGGCCAAGGGCCTCGCGTCGGGCCAGTTCTGGCAGGAAAGCGGCCGTGAGCTGCTCGCCCACGGCATAGCAGAAGTTCGACACGACGATGGCCGCCACGGCCAGCAGCAGGTCGCCACGGCCCACGCCGGCCAAAGCGGCTGTAGCGACCACGCAGCCCAGCGTGCTGGCCGCCAGCAGCAGCTTCTTGGCGGCTCGGGCGTCGGCCCAGGCGCCCAGCAGCGGGGTGGCCAGCATCACCAGCGCATTGCTCAGGCCGAGTGTCAGCGTCCAGGCCAGCGTCGCCCACGGCGCGCCATTGGCGACAACGCCCACGAAGTAGGCGTTGAACACCGCCGTCAGCACCACCGTCGTGTAGCCGCTGTTGGCGAAGTCGTACATCGCCCAGCCCAGCACCTCGCGCCGGCGCACGCCGGGGTTCAGGGATTGGGGGTCGAAGAGCGCCATTGCTGGCTCAGAACGCGGCGCAGAGGCCGGGGCCGGGCTGACTGAAGCCCCGGCCTGCGACCAACGCAAGCGAAAGCAGCTGCAAGATCATCGGCGCCATTCGATGCATGACGTGGCACTTGCACCTAGTTGCCGAAGGCTTCGGTCAGTGCGCGGCGCAGTTCATCCTGGCTGCGCGGCTGGTGCAGCATGCCCACGCGGCGGCCGTCGCCGGCGAACAGCAGCACGGTGCCGTCGCGCGCAGCGTGGCGCTCGGCAAAGGCCCGCGCATCGGGCAGCGCGAGAGGGGCCACCAGAAAATCGACGCGCCCGGCATAGTCGGCGCGAATGCCGTTCATCAGATCCATCACTTCGGCGCCTCCAACGAAGTTGCCGTCCTTGGCCAGCACCAACGTTGCGCGCCCGGCCCCGACACGCGACAGGTCGGTCACGTAGCCAGCGCCTGGCAGTTGCCGCCACAGCAGGGCACCCACCAACCCCACGGCAAGCAGGATCAGCGGCCATTTGATCCAGCGCGGCGCGCGTTGGTCCGGCAGGGCTTGGGGCGAGTTCATGGGCGATGGCTGGCGAGACGGGGACCGTCGCGAAATGGCAGAACCGATGCACACGACGATACACAAGGCCGCAAGGCCACACAGCATCGAGGTTAGGCCCCACTGCCCTGTCCCGGAACCTGCGCCGGGTTCGTGGGCGTCGAAACTGTCCACTTTCCTGACCCGGGTTCACGTGCTGCTGGGCAGTTTTGGCATCATCCTGCGCCGAGCCCACGATGCCGGAGCGCACCATGCCCAAGCCCGCTTCAAGTCGACGTGCACTCTTGCGCCAAGCGCTGATGCTCAGCGCCGTCGGGATGTCGCCCGCGCACGCGCAGCCGCGCCATGAACTGCCGCCCGCATCGCCGCCATCGGCTGTCGCGCCTCTAGTGACGCGCGCCACCCCGGGCAGCGCCGAGCCCGTGCCGCTGGTCGGACTGGGCAGTTGGATCACCTTCAATGTCGGCAACGACCCGGTCGCGCGGGAACAATGCGCCGACGTCATGCAGGCCTTCTTCGGCGCCGGCGGCAGGCTCATCGATTCCTCACCCATGTACGGCTCATCGCAAGACGTGACCGGGTACGGCTTGCGCAGCCGCAACGCGCTTGCACGGGTGTTCTCGGCCGACAAGGTGTGGGTCAGCCCTGCTGCACGCGGCCCGGCGCAGATCGACAGTTCCAGCGGCCGCTGGGGCGTGCCGCGCTTCGACTTGTTGCAGGTCCACAACCTGCTGTCCTGGCAGGACCATCTGGTGGCCTTGTTTGCCATGAAGGCGGCGGGGCAGCTGCGCTACGTCGGCATCAGCACCTCTGAGGGCAGGCGGCACGCCGAGGTCGAGCAGAGCATGCGCAGCCAGCCCTTGGACTTTGTGCAGGTCACCTACAGCCTGCGCGACCGTCGGGTTGAAGAGCGCATCCTGCCGCTGGCCAAGGACCGCGGCATCGCCGTGATCGCCAACCGCCCGTTCGAGCAGGGCGATCTGCTGCGCGCGCTGGGTCGCCATCCACTGCCTGCCTGGGCCGCCGAGCTCCAACGCCGCAGCTGGGCCCAGTTCGCCTTGAAGTTCGCCATCTCGCACCCATCCGTGACCTGCGCCATCCCGGCCGCCACGCGCGTCGACCACGTGCTCGAGAACCTGGCTGCCGCCACCGGCCGACTGCCAGACGCGTCCATGCGCGCACGCATGGAAGCGCACACCGCCAAGCTGCTGTGAGCGAATGGTGGAGCTACCGTCTGGGCAGTTTCCTGCGGTTTTCGCAGCGCACATATGGCAACCTCGTGGCGTCCGGCAACGCCGAGGTCTGGCCGCTGCAACCCGTGCTCGTCGCGCTGGGCCTGGCGGCGCTGCTTGTGGCCTTGCGGTCGCATTCGACGCTTCACGCACGCTGGGTCTGGTTGCTGCTGGGCAGCACCTGGTTCTGGGTGGCGCGGGCGCTTCGCTTCAGCCGCTTCAGCTCCATCAACTGGGCATCGCGGTACGTGGCCTGGGCCTTTGCCTTGCAGGGCTTGGCGCTGTTGTGGGTGGGTGGGGTGCGGCCAGGCCTGTGCTTTCATCCCCGAGCGCCGGCCCGCACGGCAATTGGAGGCGGAATCGTCTGCTTGGCGCTGGTGGTTTGGCCACTGCTCGGCCTGGGCTTGGGCAGGCCCTGGGCGCAGGCAGTGAGCTTCGGCTCCATGCCCGACCCGACGGTCATCGCAACGATCGGCTTCCTGCTGCTGGCGCCGAGCGCGCCTGGATGGCCGATGGCCGTGCCTCTGGCACTTGGCGCGCTGGGGCTGGCGATGGCTTGGGCGCTGCGCGCGGCAGCGGCATGAGCTCGGCCGATCATGCGACCCCTCACGCGGCGTCGGGTCCATCCCCATGACCAAGCTGCTGTGGGTGCTGTTGCCGCTGTTGCTGGCCGGTGCATCCTTGGCGGTACTGGCGCTGCGTGGGCGTTTGCCTTCGCGTTTGGCGCTGAACGTCTGGTCCAGCTTGTTGCTCCTGGTGTATGTGCTGGGCACGGCCGGCCTGGGCATCTTCTGGGTGGCCAACCAGCATCTGCCGGTGTTCGACTGGCACTACCTGTTCGGGTACGCCACGGTGCTGCTGCTCGTGCTGCACCTGGCCTTCAACTTTCGCGTGATCTGGCAACACCTGGCGCGACGGCGCTCGCCCGCGCAGCGCGAGATCAGTGCGCATGCGGCGCCAGCCGGTCTTGGGCGGCGGCCTGCGCTGGGGGCCCTTGGCCTGCTGGGTGCCACGGCACTGGCCGGCGGTGCATTCTTGCTCGGTCTGCGGCACGGCCGCACGGTGTTGCATATCGAACCGGCCGCCGGTCAGGGTGCTGGCATCGCGGCCGACAACGCGGCCATGGCCCTGGCGCTGGTGGAGGAGTTCCATGAGTTTTCCACCCACTCCCGTGCCGGCGTGTTGCGCCGTGCGCCTGGCGTGGACTGGGGCGATCCGCCGCCGCCTTTCAAGCCCTACCCGGTCATGTCAGGGCCAGCGCGGCTGGTGCTGCCGTCGCCGCAAATGGCGCGCGGCATCACGGACGGCAGGCCCTTCGATGCCAGTGCGCTGGGTTCCGTGCTGTGGCACACCGCCGGGATCAGCCAGCGCAGCGGCACGATTGCCTTTCGCACGTCGCCTTCGTCGGGCGCCTTGTTCTCTACCGAGCTTTATGTCCTGGTGCGCGCGGTCGCTGGCGTCAGCGCGGGCATCTGGCATTACGACGCCAGGACACACGCGCTGCAGCAGCTGCCAGGCACTGTGCCGGCCGAGGCTGCCATGGGCCTGGAAGCCGGCGCGGCGCCCGACGACACACTGGCCGTGGTGGTGGCCACAGCCATCTTCAGGCGCAGCGGACACAAGTACCGCGACCGCACGTATCGCTACGTGTTGGCGGACCTTGGCCATGCGCTGGAAAACCTGTGCGTGGCGGCGCAGGCATTGGGTGCGGCCACGACGCTGCAACGCCGTTTCGACGAAGCGCGAACGGCGGCGCTGCTGGCGGTGGACGAGACCGAAGAAGGCGTGCTGGCGCTAGCCGTGCTTCGGCCGGCTGGCTTGGCGCGGGCCAGGAACATGACCCCCGCCCCGCCTGCATTCGCACCAACCGGCGGCGCAACGCACTGGCAAGCGCCTAGGCTGTCGATGGCTGGCGCTGCGCCGCTGGGCGTGACCGATGCGATGCACCGCGCCACCTCGCTGCGCGCGGCGGCCTGGGCACTTGCTGTCGTGCCCCTGGCCGCGGCCGCGGCCCCGGCTGCCGAAGCGCTGCTGGCATTGCCGCCGTCCATGTCCGCATCAAGGTCGGCGCCTGGCGATCCATTGCAGGTCATCGCCCAGCGCCGTTCGGTGCGACGTTATGCGCGGGCGGCGCTGCCGTTGCATGAACTGTCGGCCCTGCTCGCGGCCATGGGCGGGCCAGCGCCGCAGCTGTCCGACGCCGTGCGCATCGACGTCGTGACGCAGGCCGTGCAAGGCCTGGCGACGGCGTCGTGGCGTTACGACCCGGCCGCGCACGGGCTGCAGATGCGCGTGCGCCATGATGGCAGCCCGCGCCGACGCTCGCGCGCAGCCGCCCTGGACCAGGATGTGATCGGCGACGCGGCCGTGGTGTTCGTGCTGTCGATGGCCCGTGCCGCTTTTGCCGCCGACCCCAGCGGGCCGGCGCGCGGTTACCGGCATGCCTTTCTCGAAGCCGGGCTGGTTGGCGAACGCCTGTACCTGGAGGCCGGAGCGCGGGGCCTGGGCGTTTGCGCAGTCGGCGCCTTCTATGATGACGAGGCGGCTGGGCTGGTCGGTGTGGACCCGCAGCATGAATGGATCGTGCACTTCGCCGCGCTGGGCGTTCCGGCTTGAGCGCGGTACACCCTGGGGTTGCCAGGCGAGAGCGCACGATGGTCTTGTCAGGCGTAGGCCCTTGGCAACCGCCGTTGCCGCATCGGGCATCATGAGATTCATGGCCTATGCCGAGCCCCTTGAGTCGCGCTTGACCGGCGCGTCCGGCCGCAGGACCGGACGGATGCGTTGGGGGCCACGGGCCCTGCGTCTGCTGTTAGGCCTGGTCTGGGTCGCACCCGCAGTGGCGCAAGAGATGGCGCGGCCCGATGACGCCGAGCCAACACGGCGCTGGAGCGCGGCGGTGGGTGTCGTCGCTTCGGTCGGGCCGGAATACGCTGGCGCAGCGCGTGTGGGCAGCACCGTCCAGCCTGGCTTCGGCCTGCGTTGGGGCCGCGTCAGCCTGGCCAGCCGCAGTGCGTTTGCCGTGCGCGGCGGCGAGCCCGGAACGCGCGGTGGCCTGCGGGTGGAACTGTTGCGCAGCGAGCATTGGCGCTCCAGCCTGGGCCTGCGCTGGGACAGCGGCCGCGAAGAAAGCGACAGCCCCGACCTGAAAGGCCTGGGCGACGTGCGGCGCACCCTGAGGGCACGGCTGTCGCTGGGCTACCGCGTCGACGAACGCTGGCGCGTGTCGGCAGCACTCGGTACCGACACGTTGGGCCGGGGCGGCGGCTGGCTCGGCGAATTGGGGCTGTCCCGCGACTGGCGGCTGAGCCCGGCCACCGGCCTGGGTGTTGGCGCGGTGCTGGGTTTTGCCAGCCAGCGCTGGCAGCAGAACTATTTCGGCATCACGCCAGAACAAGCGAGGCGCAGCGGCTATGCCGTCTACGCACCGGGCGCCGGGCTGCGCGACGTGGTGTTGTCTTTGGGGGGCCGCAGCGGGCTGACGCCGCGCTGGGCCGTCTTCTACGGCGCCAGCGTCTCACGGCTGCTCGGACCGGCGCTGGCAAGCCCCCTGGTGCGCCAGCCCCAGAGTTGGGGCCTGAGCGCCGGCATCGTGGCGCGGATCTGAGCGATGCAGCGCAGCCCGGCTGAACACGCCGCCGGCTGGCCACTGTGGCCGCTGGCGCTGCTGGCCGGGCTGCTGCCGCTGCTGGCAACAGCGCTGGCGACGACGTTGTCGATGCAGCAGGGCCTGGTGCCGACCTGCAACCCCTTCGTCGACGGCTGCACCTCGATCAGCCGCGCCGCCCGCCATGAACTGCCCAACCACCTGTTCCGGGCCCTGATGCTGCCGGCGGCCACGCTGCAGGCGCTGGTGTGGCTGCTTGTGACGCGCTGGCTGTTGCAGGTTGGCGTTGCCGGCCGCGCCACCGCCTGGATCGCGCCGCTGGGGCTGGTGGCGGGCTTGGCGCTGGTGGTTTACGGCAGCTTCCTTGGTGCCGAAGGGCCGGTGTACCGCTGGCTGCGGCAGTACGGCACCGTGGGCTATTTCGGCTTGACCTGCCTGAATCTGCTGCTCACCGGCCGCGCACTGCAGCAGCTGACACGGCGGGGCCAGCTGGACCTGCCGCGGTTGCTGGAGCGCGCGTTCGGAGCGCTGGGCGTGGTGCTGGTGTTGCTGGGCTTGGCCAATGCCATCGTCGCCGCCGTGGTTGGTGAACCGCTGAAAGGCCGCATGGAAAACGTTACCGAGTGGTGGGGAGGCCTAATCTTCGTGCTCGGCTTCTTCGCCATCGCAGCGCTGTGGCGACGCGAGCGCTTGGTGCTGCGGCTCGGCGTCAGCGCGCCGTGAGTGGCTGGCCACGCAACGCGTTGTCGATCAAGTCGCGGATGAACCGCCCGTCGATCTCAACCTTCGGCGACAGCCCGGCTGCCACTGTCTTCACACCAATCTGGCGCGCAAGGGACTGAATGACCTGGTATTCGGGCACGCCGAGATGGCGCGCTGACTCAGCCGTACCGCCGTGATAGAGGTCGTCGCAGGGATGCTCGGTGAAGGCCACGCCATGCTGCCACAGCCACTGGGTGGCTGGCGTCTCGCTGACGTGTCGGTCCTTCTTGGCCATGGCTGACAGCGAGGTTCAGAGACAACGGGCATCCGAGCGCCCGATTCAAGCGGCTTGACGCGGGCGTCGCGCCACCAGCCGCCCGTTACACAGACAAGGTTTTGCGGCCGGGGTCAGGTTGCTGATACGCCCGCTTACTCACACAGTCGGCCATTGCACTAAACCGCTGGCGCGGTGGTTGCGTTCGCCCGCAGAGTTGATAGCGTGGCGACGCACGGCAGCGGTGGCGTGCAATGCGGCACGTCCGGCATCTTGAGACTGGCCGGGCCCGGAGTCCTTAAGAACCACCTTTCCACATGGGCGAACGATGAAGAGATCTGTGCATCAAGCCCTGCGGTCACGAGACAGTGACGGTCCGCCCTCCTTGCGACTCTCGTGGCGCTTTTGCTCGACCTGGCAAGCAGACCCGTGGCTGCTGGAGATGCCAGTAAATTTCACGATGTGAGTTGAACCTTACATTCCCCAAAGGGGCGGCAGAACCGGTGGCTACATCCACCGCTTGCGCCCTGCCAGACCCTCTGCACACCACCACCGTGGCGGCGGTTCAGTCCAACGAGGTTTATCCGACGCCGTCAGCAGCGGTGCGTCTGGCGAGCTTCGATGGGGCGTCGGATAAACGCTTCTCGTTCGTTATGAAAAGCTTCTCATCACGGCCAGAAGCGGGTGCTCGTGGACGGCGGGTCTAGAGCAACTCAGTCGATGAAATTGGTCTGGTGGAACGATGACTCGTTTGACAACGCGATCAAACGTTGGCAT
>ENA-ORBV01013604-ORBV01013604.1-microbial-mat-metagenome-genome-assembly--contig:-NODE-13604-length-12327-cov-5.263020_pt1 | contig 12327 bp, 6 predicted proteins | sample MGYA00237777_ERZ505514 | MGnify/ENA primary metagenome ERZ505514 (study PRJEB26160, sample SAMN06269048) | microbial mat metagenome | isolation source: Oligotrophic lake microbial mat | place... | reverse complement strand
TTTCAAGCAGAAGACGGCATACGAGATTCGCCTTAGTCTCGTGGGCTCGGAGATGTGTATAAGAGACAGCCATTCATTTGGACGATCAAATTCAAGCAAATCCAGCCAAAACGGAAGAATTCATGAGCAATTTGGCCACACATATTTGTACCATGTTATCGGCCAATGTGACAGAACTCCATCTATGGGCACCCCGTGAGAACTTCCCACTGTTGGATCCAACGGCTCTGGGAGCTCTGGCCACTGCCATTGCCTCGCTGACAAGACTCCAAAGAATTACCTTGTCGCTGACGGGCCATACGGCTTCTCTCCAGTGTTTTGCAGCCATTATGGACGCCTATGCCCAAAGAGAAGCAGCACGGTGTCCTCGTGAAATGACTATATTTGCCAACAATTCAATCCAGGGGATTGGAGCTTTGTTGGCATCTCGTAGTGCTGTACATCTCCAAGACTTACATGTGGACCTGAATCAGTTGGACTATCAAACCGCCACGAATTTGGCCCAAGGATTGTCTTCGGCATCATCCTCGGTCACCTCACTCAGTCTCAATATTTGGGGTGCCGAAGACAGTGCCATACACTTACTGCATCAATTTTTATGGCAAGAGACCACCCTCCAAAAACTCCGATTGGAAGGACCAGCCTTTGGTCTCCAATGTAGTCGACTGGCTCGCCAAATCTTGCACAAACCATCTCTTAAATCACTGCATCTCAATTGTGTCGAAGAGCAGGACGATGATGCCTTTGTTCGGGCTATTGGAGAAGGATTGGATGAAAATAGATCCCTGCTGGGACTCGAATTGCCACTGTTTGCGACAAGCCGACAATCAGATATACGGCCTCTCCTCGCTTCACTGCATGGACCATCGGCTCGTTTGGAACATTTGACGCTTCATTTTGAGGACATTACGAGCCAAAGTCAGGATTCTTTATGCCATCTTCTTGCCGACAGTACGTGTCCATTGAAAACCCTCGATTTACGGGGCACACCGGGAGCCAAGCTCGTGCCCAGCCGAATCCTGGATGCGGTCAAAAACAATTCAAAGCTCATGTCGTTGAGTCTCTACATGACGGGGGCGTCGGATTATTCCTGTTTTGAACAACTGGTTCCATTCCTTCCCTCGGTATTACACCTCCGCAATTTGACCGTTCATGTCCGCGGACTACCTCATTTCATACACCCACCCAGTGACTTGAAAACCCGTCTCCAAAAGGCTCTGTTGGCCAACACTAGCCTCGAATGTCTCGACATGAGTCCCCTGTTGACAAGACGTGATATTGACGAGAATTCGGAATTGCAACAGGTATTGCAATGCAACAAAGTTGCACATGCGGCAAGGGCAATTTCTTCGGGAACACTTTCCCTGGCGGCATTGCCTCCTGCCATTGCGGCACTTCAGCGCGATGTTCGTCGATCACAAACCCAGCCGTATGTGAATACGCTGGTATTTCATAGTCTCTGCCGAAATCCACACGCATTTGGGGAGCTTGTGAGGGAATATTTGCTGTCTCCGTCTTCCTCCGTGACGATGGATGAAGGTGTGTAGTTGCTACTAACCTACTATATACCTAGCTAGCTAGCTGGCTAGCCAGCAGGCACTTTACCTCGTACTCGGAGTACTGTTTAACGAATAGACCATAGAAAGACAAAAATAGTCATCTCTCTTCTTGGAAATACTTGCAATCCAATCTGTGGAGCTAGCTGCTATAGCTAGGATGAACGAGAAATGCGTGATAGAAGCTGCAGCAATCATCGGAATGATGTGACAGCCAGGCTAGATAGTACTGTAGTACTCGTACAGTACAATAGTAGCTACTGTAGTATCGAGGCTTCTCTTTTGCTGTTTCTTTTACTGTCTCGTGTTGTCGTATGCTTTTAATAACAGTGATACTCTTATGTTAATGCTTTTAACGGCCAGACGGTTATAGGCATCCAAAGAATGATCTGTGTGACTCTACAGTAGAACACTACGTCGTACTAGTATTACTGTACGTCGTACCAGCATACAGTCATTTTCACTTGAAAGAAGAAAACTTCAATCGCGCGACAACCAGCAAGATTTACGATATATCCATTAGTTATCTGGCTCAACCACCGTTTCGTTGTGCTCCCTTCTACTTTTCTTTTATCCATCGCGTCATAGTAATAACAACTTACGATTTTGTAATTCCTTGCGATTGTCTAGCTATCGTGCTCTGGATGAAGGGGAGCCCCTGGAATTGTCACTGACCCGCTAGACTGAGCTACAGCACTATTAGCTATAGTCTCATCTTCCGTGCTGGATCATTTATTGGATCATACCGAAGACTGTGCTTCTTTAGATAGACCTCGTTCATCCTTAAGAACACCTTGAATCCAGTTAGCAGCTCTCCCTCCGAAACAAACGAAAAAGATGTCTCTTACAAGTTCCACCAAGACTCCATTGTTGCCCTCCATTCATAAGGATGGCAAAGTCCCTGGTTCCATTGTATCCAAACACCAACAAGGTGCGATCGCGGCTAGTAGCACTGCCAGTGAGGATGGACTGTCGTCCTTGTCTTCCTACAGCGCCAAAGCAGGAGGAGGAGCCTTGAAAGGAGCTTCTTCTTTGCAAAAAGAAGTCAAGATTTTATCCAATAGCATGGAACGGAGAATGACGGGTTTATCCAATTCCACAACCAAAGAATTTTCCGTGAATAAATTGCGATTTGAACAATTGGAATTGGTAGGACGAGATGAGGAAAAGACAATCTTATCAAAGCGTCTGGAGAGTCTGGTTTCCAATATTAAAGACATGAGCAACAACGACAAGGCTCACGAAAACATGGGAGTGAGTGGCAGTAAGCTAGAAACGACGCACTCGGCCGAGGACGCGACAGTGGTGGGTCATCGAGAACTCATAATGATTAGTGGCGTTTCCGGATCGGGCAAATCGGCTTTGGCCATGACGCTCAAAGATCAACTCCATAAGGCCGTTCTGCCAGGAGGCAAGAGAGGAGTGTGCGTGAGAAGCAAATTTGATTTGAAGGCGTCCGAGAATGCTTATTCCACGTTGATTACAGCCTGCGGTGATCTGGCTTTGGCAATTCAAGGCCTTCGGGAAGAAGATTCTCAGGCGGGAAAGCAAGCCTTTCAAGATATTCAAGCCAAGCTCCGTCGCGAGTTGGTAGGAATGGAACTGCGGATATTGGTTCATGCGGTTCCTGCCTTGGCGGATATTCTCGTTGTGGATTCAAACGACAACATCGACTACAACAATAACCAGTTAATAAGAATGGGCTCCAGCAATAAGAAATTAACCAGAGTTGAACCCAAAGGCCGCGTCGATCAAGAGACTCTCACAGGCCAAACCAAGGAATTGTTGGAATCGGCCTTTAAGAAATTTTTCCGGGCTGTGAGCTTGTGTTTTGCTCCTTTGATTCTGACTCTCGATGACTTGCAGTGGGCCGACAACCACACCCTAGCACTCCTCGAGCGTATTCTTTCCGACAAGACCAATCCGCATATTATGATTGTTGGAATCTACAGATCCAATGAAGTCGACCAGACCCATAGTCTGTCGAAAATGATGCGAAATTTAAAGCAAACGCAAACCGAGCACATTGGCCTGCACATTACCGAAGTCCACATTGATAATCTGGGACCCAACGAGTCGCACCAAATTTTAATGGCCTTGCTCAATACCGATGATCAAGCCAAGACGCAGCCCTTGGCGGACTTATGTCATAAAAAAACCTTGGGAAATCCCTTTTTCTTTTTGCTCTATGTCGACACGCTCCAAGGCAAAGGTTTGCTGTCCTTTAATTTTGGTACCTTTGATTGGCAGTGGGACATTTCGCTAATTCAAGCCGAGGCCGGAGCCACTGCCAACGTTGTGGAGTTTATGATTGAAAAGATCAACAACTGTTCGGACGAACTCGTACATTTGCTCAAACTTGCCTGCTGTCTGGGCAATGCCTTTACAGGTGCTGTATTGTTCATGGTTTGGGCATTGACTCCCGAAGTCACAATGCTTACTGGTGGAGAAGGCGGCACTGACGAGTCCAAGGATGTCATTTTCAAGAAACTCTTGGATAATTGCGTCGCAGAAAAGTTCCTCGAACACTGTGATGAAGGATTACGATGGTGTCACGACAAGGTCCAAGAAGCGGCCATGTTGTTGGAACCCGAAGACGTCTTTGCGCCTCGTCAGTACCAGGTCGGACAAACCCTATACTCCTGCTTGGACGAACACGACTTGGAGGACGCGCTATTTTGCGTTGTGGACTTGTTGAATGCTGGCCCTCGAGAAGAGTCGAAGGAGCGTGCATTGATGAACCTTCGAGCAGCCAAAAAGGCCAAAGTGTTCGGCGCGCTGAACTCGCAGGCTTCCTATTCCGATTCTGGACTAAACCTTTTGCCACATGACTGCTGGGTGAGTTGCAAGGAGCTAGCGTTGGAACTTTACACACACCGGGCAGAAGCAGCCAGCAACACGGGGGACTTCTCGACCATGGAGCGGTACTGTGGTGTTGTGTTTGCAATTGGTGAATGTTCCATTGTGGAAAAGATGCCCGCTTATCAAGTCTGGATCGATTATTTGTCCAGACACAATAGGGTCCCGGAGGCACTGACGCTGGCATTGGATGTACTGGGAAAGCTGGGGTGTAAGCTGCCACGTAGTAAATTGTCTCAAACTTTAAAGGCCATACCTACCCTTCTTCGCTTCAAGCGAGGGCTGGCGAAGAATACACCGACGATGGAGGAGCTTAATCGTATGCCTGTGGTGACTGACCCGATCCATAAACAGACCATGACAATGCTGATTTCCACTGCTTACCACGCTTATTTAATCAGGAACAAAATGCTCTGGCTGCTGGGAACCATTCGCATGGTGCAAATGACAATTCGTCATGGCTTGACCGATGAATCCCAATTTGCCTTTGTTTCCGCGGGTATCCTGATCACTCACGCTCTTGGTGATTGGAAAACAGGACCAAAGTATGTGCTTTTAGGTTTAGCAATGTACGAGAGGTTGCCACAGAATCAGAGAACCAATCGGTCGTCCGCCCTGAGCACGTCTGCGGCAATAGTGTCGTCATGGGTGAAGCCAGCGCAAGGACAGCTCCGCGACATCATGGACGCGTACAAGAGCGGAATGGAATTGGGTAAGTTCAAAAGGAGTTTGAACCGAACGGCGTTTAGATGTTTTCCGCCTTTGGCTAACTCGAACCCTTCCAATTGCTACTGTAGGCAACGTTGAGAAGGCTTTTCTTAGCATTTTGTGTTACGTCCTAGTTGGGTTAGTGGTTGGGTTACCGCTGCAGGGGTTCTCAGAGGATATTCAAATTTATTTGTCTCAGTTTGAGAGCATGGGCACTCACAGTGAAATGTCCAAGCGGATTCGGATGATATGGCAGGTAGTCATGAACTTGATGGGAACTTCGGAAAATCAAACCGTCATCAGTGGATCGGCAATCTCTGAAGAGTTTGTCGACAAGACTGATTTGCAGATCTGGAATGACTTTATAGTTCTCAAGAGCTTCCTCTGTGTCCACTTTGGGCAGCACGAGCAAGGTTCAAGGCTTGCTCTAGAGCGAGGCGATAGTTCATATAAGCAAAGACCAGGTACCCCTTTCTCCATGATTGATCCATTTCTCAGAGGTGTGTCGCTGTACGCAATGGCGAGAAAGACTAGGAAATCCAAATACAAAAAAGAGGCGCAGAAATGCAGGGCCAGATTGGAGGAATGGGTGAAGAAGGGAAACCCCAACGTGTACCATCAGTTTGAGCTGCTCAATGCGGAGCATGCGGCTCTTTCCAAACGAGAGGACACTTCTGAACTGTACTTTAAGGCCACCCGGGTGGCAATTCGTGGTGGGTGGGTCCATGACGCAGCTCTAATGAGTGAACGCCATGCAGAATATCTGCTTGAAACAAACGACAAAGCTGGAGCGGTGGAAAAATTGAAAGAAGCCATAGAACGATACGGTAGCTGGGGTGCAGCTGCCAAAGTTCAGCAGCTGGAGGAAATGTATGCGGATCTTCTGTGAACGCACAGTTTTATATTAATTTTAGTTAGAACACCATGCACATCATTAATTTTAGATATTATTATTGTTTTTGACATGTGGGTCCTACTATTACTACTAGCTAGCTATTGCTGTAGATGAAATCGGGTTGCTCACTTGATCTGTGGTTAGGGTTCGGGCGTGTTACTCAACTTACTAATAGCAGATCAACTCGATCTTTGTTCTATTATTCAAGTAAGGTGGTGAAGACAACCCCGGCTATTGATTCTGTGGTCCACATATTGACTTTTCTCTTCTAATGAATGAAGAAGCTTCCTTTGTGAATGAAGATGAAGACGCAGCCATAACTACAAAGCTACATTAGTGTGATTTGTAGCAAGCCTTTTTTTGGAGGAGACTCAGAGATCCTTTGGAGGAGACGCCGGCATTTTGTCTTGCACTTTTTGACACAACAGCAACAAACTATCATTATGGACTTTACATCCTTTCGAAAAAACGCACGACCATCGGCTGCCGAGGCCGCAAAGCTCCAAGCGAACTTTAAAAAACAATGCAAAAAAGCAGCCTCCGCTTTGTACGAGGCCAATGTCTTGATCGTCGTCACGGGAGCCGGCTTTAGTGCCTACTCTGGATTGGCCGTCTACGCCGATGTGGCCAATGTACCGGCCTACCGAAATTTGGGCGTCTCGTATCATGACTTGTGTCAACCCCATTGGCTACAAGCGGCGCCGAGTTTATTTTTTGGATTTTGGGGTCAATGCTTTAATGATTATCGCGTCACCAAACCTCATAATGGATACAACATTATTGCCAAGTGGAGAGATGATAAAAATAATCCGGACAACGTCAATAACGTCAAACACAAAAAGTCAAAAAAATGCAAGAAGACGATTGCAGACCGCATTCGAAAACGGATCAGAAAAGAACGAGGCAAGGACGACGAAGACGACGACGCGCCTGCCTTTCTCAAGACCCCGGCCTATCCGGTCCAAGGAGACCCTGCAGGAGCTTTTTTTTGCTACACATCCAACGTGGATGCACATTGGTTTGATGTTTGTCACGCACAAGAAATTCACGAATGTCACGGCAATGTAGAGCTATGGCAGTGCGCCGATCCGTACGAATGTGGATCTGGAATTTGGAGAGCGCCAGTGGAGCATCGATTTTTGGTGGACCAAGAGACCATGGAAGCTCCTCCTTCCAAATCGACAACGACAACCACCCATGCCTGTACACCATCACCGCCTTCGACTGGCTCTTCGTCGGAAGAAGAAGAGGAAGAGAACTCTGACGATGATTCCATTGATCGGATTTTCCAAAAACTAGACGTCCAAAAGAAAAAACCCTACGATTGGGAAAAACACCGGCGCAAGCTCGAGGTCCAGAACAATCCTGACTTTTACGATTGGGAAGACCACCGGCGCAAGCGGAAACGAAACCAAAGCAACCACAAGCAGGGAAGCAGGGCACCCAAACGACAAAAAATCAATCACAACAGCAGCAACGACAACGTCAAGGCTACACCTGTGGTTGTTCCAGTGATAGGACATGTGTTGGGCAAGGGAGATCGAACGAATCTGCTTCAACACATGCCCGCCACTGCCAATCCCTACCAATGGCGGACGACTACTACTACTCCCGGTAGTGAAGACGCCACAAAGACGGACAATTGGCCCAAATGTGCCAAATGCCACAGTTTGGCTCGTCCGGCCATTCTCATGTTTCAGGATACCGACTGGCTCCCGGATCAAGCCCAAGAAGAACGATGGTCGCTGTGGGTACATTCCATTTTGAAACTCTGCAAGAAACACAACAAGAAACACAATCTCAAAGTTTGCATTTTGGAAATTGGATGTGGCATGAATGTTCCTACCTGTCGAGTCGAATCGGAACGATTGGCCGATTCCATCTTGGAACATGGCGGCAAGGTCCAACTCATTCGTATCAATCCCGACTTTCCATTGACGTCGTTTTTGGATGCTCCAGATGATGCGATCATTCCCATCATGTCGCGAGGACTTCAAGCCATTGAAAAGATGGATCACTATTACAACAAACTCCAACGAAAACAAAACAAAAAGAAAGGATAATCTCGTATGTGGTGGGTATGCGCGACGACTGTGGTTGGGAGCGGAGCAGGAGTTGACACAGGTTTATTGAGCTGGGGCCGTCCGTTGATTTCAGATTCGTCACTGCTCGCGGCGTGACAAATCCCAATAGAGAAAAAGAAATCCAGTATAGTATTGCGATTTATAATAAACCATTCTACTGTATTATATTCCTTCATTTCAGATAGAATAACTGTCATTTATTTTAGATCACTTGCCGTATCTGACGTCCTTCTATTTTCTTGGCTCTGAGTATACAATGGTCCAGTTGCAAAAGACTCGGGGCGGTCAGCACCCCATCGTCCTCCACAGAAAATTCAAACCGTTGAATCAGATAGGGAAGCATCGTGTACATTTCCGCATTGGCCAGCGGTTGACCTATGCAGTTTCTATTCCCAAGAGCAAATGGAAAGAGAGATTGCTTGGCTTGTTCCGTGGCATTCAGCCACCGAGATGGATTGTAGTCAAAGGGTTTTTCAAAAATGGCCGGATCTCGAGCAATCCCAATTTGACTGATAAACACAATGGATCCCTTGGGGATCAAGTACTTGCCATGATGGGTAATGAAATCCCGTCCAAGTGTCTTAATTCCGGGTGCCATGACCACCGGATGGAGTCTCATGGTCTCGTGAATGACCGCCTTGAGGTATGGATACGACGAGTCCGGTCGTGGTGCAGATTCGGTTGTGGGTTCTTTCGTGCTTAAATTTTCTTCTTTGCAGAGGAGCGCCTCACGAAGTCGTGCTTGTTCTTGTGGGTGTTTGGCCAGTTCCCACAAGGCAAGAGCCATTGTAAACCCGGTAGTATCATGACCTGCAAATAGAATAATGATAATATCCGCAGCGCGTTCCTTGTCACTTTTGTAGTTGGGATTCTTCATAATCAGGTCGATCACGGTCTGTCCAGTCGGCGCAGGATTGGTTCGGTAATTCTCCATGACACGATGGGCAAACTCTTGGAGTCGGCGGGCTGCTATGAACGCGCGTTGGCGTTCCGGCAATGCCCAGGTAAAGAATCGCCGCAGTGGGTTCATGCTATCCTTCAAGGTAAATTCTATCCACGCCAATTTTATTTCTTTTAACAACTGCAACCGTTCTGGTTTCAGAATGGTATACTCCAATGCGGCTTGACATATAATAGAAATGGTCATGTCAATCATTTCTTTGCCGACATCAAAAAAGGCCCCCTCCGCCACTCCTTCTTCTCCTTGAAAAAAAAATAACTCCGAGACCCACTCCTGCACGACTTGCATGGCCACTTCATTCATCGCCTTGATCCGGGTCGGAGCAAAGGCTGGATTCATGCCCTTGCGACGATGAAACCAATCCTGGCCGGTATCGTGAATGCCCAACATGTTTTGGGCACTGGCGAATTGAAGCAGGGAGTTGTACAAGATTTTGGGTTTGGTGGTCAAGGGGTCTTTATAAATGGCTCGGGCATCTTCGGTATTGGCCACAATGACGACCATGGAAGTTCCGGGCAGCCAAAGATTGACCCGAAAAATCTTGCCACACCTTTGAAAGTTTTCCATCAAAAAGTCTCGAAGTCCACCATGGGCAAAAGCATTCAGGGTTTCCAAAATTCCGGTAGGGCACAGTGGTGGGTACTGCTTCTTTCTGTCGTTGGACTTTTTCCATGAATAGATACTTGCGGCTAGAGCAATGGATGCTGCTGCTGCTGCTGCTGCTGCTGCTGGGGCCCAATTCTGCCTGTGGTCACGAGATGTTTTCGATAGACTCATCGTTGTTGGATATTTTCATTCGTTTCTATACCAAATACCCAAGTAATTTAATTTTACTGTGGAATATGGATGTATTTGCTACATAGAGGGCGGAGAAGGAAATGTATTTTTTTTCAAGGGTTCGCAGGAAGGGTTGGTTGGGGTTCGACAACAGCCAATGCGTTCCATCCCCGATTGTCAGCCGACGCATCACCTGCCTTCCTCAACTGTTAGTAGTGGTCTACTGGTGGCGGTTTGGCCCCCACAGAAAGATCGACGACAACAAGACAAGGTGAGGTTTGTCCTCTATTGGTGTGTACATAAATAGCTAGCTAAAGTCCAAGGCGGCCAACTTTCGCCAATTTTTCCTAAACAAAGCAGTACGTAGTGCGTCCATGAGTTCAACATAATGACGAATCGTGTGTATGACGTCATATTTATCTGTCGCACAATGGCTCTTGTCATTTGTGACTTTCTCCAACAGGCCCAACCAAAGATCTCGGGCACAAAGCAACAAACGACAAAGGATGATGAGACTGCATGGAGGCGATGAACATTGATTCTTCATGGCAACCCAGCAACGGTACTGTACTACCAGGTAAATAGTCAATGCATGTTAAATTAAGAGCTATCCACAACAATTGTAGAAGCAGCTAGAGTAATTTGATAGATAGCCAACTTCTTCAAGAGCAGCTCTTCCAGATTTTGAGACAACAACAAGCTCCATCCCGGCTCCATAGCAGCCACCCATCATAGCCCGCCTCCTCATTCATACTATTCCACACAACATACAATACCATCATCCATCATGCCGGAAGACAAGAAACAAGACAAAAAGTCTGGCAAAATCCGCCGTCCTGGGAGCGGTATGAAATCCCCCGGTCGTACCCATTCTCCCAAACGAACGGGTACTGCGGAACGCTTTCAGCGCACCAGTTCTGCCCCCACTACTGGCGCTGCTGCCAACAAGGGCGGCTTGACGAGTACTTCGGGTCATAGTGCTACCAGTAGCAATAATTTCAATGACAGTGGTGCGTCCTCGGATATCTTTGATATGGAACCCATATCGACCAAGGCCGTCAAATTTGGGACGAGTGCTTCCACTACTGCGAGGGCCATGAACACGGATACCAGTGAAGATGATGTCTTTCAAGACGAACCCAAAGTTCGGTTCCATACGGGACACTCCGCCTACAGTAGTATGACGGCCAGTCATTCAGCCCGTACCAGTTCGAGTGGGAGTGACACTGGCAATGCGAATAATAAGAATGGATCGACCTTTTTGGCCGCTCGCGCGGATCGGGATTTGCGGCATGTCGATCAAAGCGTCAACATCATGTCGGGCGATGATGGCATGGACGATTCCTTTGTCCAATCCGCCGTGCGAAAACAACAGCGCAATAGAGGTCGGACCAAACGCGGGAGTGTCATGGAAATTTTCTTTGGCGACAGTGGTGGATCCACGCGCGTCAATCGCAAGAGTATGATGGCCATTGATTTGGGACCGGATCCCACCAAACGTGTAGCCCGCAAGAGCATCTTTCAAGCCCTCACGGGAAGTGGACCTACGGATAAAAATGGCGCGTTAGTGGAAGAACCTTTTTGTATGCGCATGCAAGAATGTTGTGATAGCACATGGCACGTGTTTACGGAAGTATTGTGTAGCAAGTATTGTTGGTTGCTCGTGTTGATATGCCTGGTCTTTGTGGGAGTGACCTTTGCCTTGCAAGACAGTCAAAATGTGGCCACGAGTACCCATGTGGCTCCCGCGACGTCTCCTCCAGCAGCAAGCGTTGCCCCCGAAACACCAGCAGCAACGGGTCCCACCACGGAAGAACAACAAGCTGCCCTCCAGGCCAAACTCTTGGAATTTGAAATTTCGACCAAGGCCGACTTGGACAACCCCGCATCCAATGCTGCCAAAGCGGTCGAATGGATGACCCAGTATGATCCTGCGTCTGTCACGATTCGTGAAACACCCGTCGACGAATTGCTGGAACGATATACACTGGCCACCTTCTTTTTTGCGACTCACGATGGAGTCTTGCCCAGCGACATGAATACGACTACGACGACAGCGGTGGACGCCGAAGAGTCCAAACGACACCGACGACGACGACGGCTCCCCAGCAAGAATCCAGGATGGATGACGACGACGACTCGGGGCACGACCGGAGGATGGTTAACCGCCAAACCCGTCTGCGATTGGCCCGGGATTGAATGTGCAGGGGCCGAACGTCACAATGCGGGACGAGTCATTGCCATGAATTTGACGCATGCAGGATTGACGGGAACTTTGCCCCATGAACTCTTCAAGGGGCTCCATCATTTGTTGGAATTGGATTTGAGTCACAATTTGATGCAAGGTCCCATTGCCTTTGACGCAACCAACGGTTTGAAGAACTTGAAATATTTATTGTTGCATGACAATGGTATGGGTGCTGTCTCTTATACACATCTCCGAGCCCACGAGACTAAGGCGAATCTCGTATGCCGTCTTCTGCTTGA
>ENA-ORBV01013602-ORBV01013602.1-microbial-mat-metagenome-genome-assembly--contig:-NODE-13602-length-12328-cov-7.034528_pt1 | contig 12328 bp, 7 predicted proteins | sample MGYA00237777_ERZ505514 | MGnify/ENA primary metagenome ERZ505514 (study PRJEB26160, sample SAMN06269048) | microbial mat metagenome | isolation source: Oligotrophic lake microbial mat | place... | reverse complement strand
GATCCCCCACCCGCCCCGATGCAAGTGTCACGTATTACGTGACACTTTAATCGATTCATTTTAGCCCCGATTATCCCGCCTCGCGCCTGATCGCGACGCGGCGCAAAGCCATCGGCCGCAGGCCGCCGATTCATCGCGAACGATTCGACCCTTCGATTTTCGCTCTGAAATTTCTGCCATCGACTGCTGGGAAAACGATAACCATGGCTCCATTTTCTTCCGGCCATCTCGGCCGCCGCCCGACTAAAGACCGCTCCCCTTCGAAACCAAGTGTCACGTAATACGTGACACTTGGTTTCGGGCGTTTTGGCCGGGAAGCCGCCGGAGAGCGGCTAGTCGCGGGCTTCGTTCAGGCTGAAAACGATCGGCACTTGTATGCGCGTCGCGACGTTACGCCCTTCTTTTTGGCCCGGCCGAAACTTCCACTTGACCACCGCCCGTTCCGCCGCGGCCTCAAACTCGCGGCGCGACGACCGCACCGCCCGCGCGTCCTGCACCGAGCCATCCGCAGCGACCACAAACTCCACGAGCACCTCACCACCCGCACCTTCGCGCTTCATCTCGAACGGATACTCCGTCGCCGCCTGAAACCGCGCCCACGGCACGCGATCCAAGTCCGAGAGATCGAGCACGCGCACAACACGGCCGGGAGTTCCCGGGTTCCTCCCGGAATCGTGATCATACCCCGGTTAAATCGCGGCACCCCCTGCGGTGGCTGCACCCGCACCGGAAAGTCACCAATCTTCATCTCCCTCGGAAGATCATCCAAGGTCGGCCGCGCCAAGGTTTCCTGGGGCGCGGGATTCTCGTCACTGACCTCGGGCGGCGACTCTCCAGTTTCCTCCGGCCGTTGCACCAAGCAAATAACCTTCTCTTCGATGCTCGGCCGCACAGTCACGGGAATTGAAGGCCGATTGATGAACGCGAGCCCGCAGTGCAGGCCGACCGAAACCAAGACACCGACATAGATATCGTTTCGCATGTGTGGAAGGGATTGTTCCCCTTACCGCGTGCCCCGCCGGACATTCTTGGAAATTTTCCGCGCTCAACCGAAGAGCGACGTCAGCTCTGGAATTCCGCCGGTTGGTGTCTTCAGGACGAATTGGCCAAAGCGGCGATCTCCGGCGCCGTTAGCTGCAACTGGTGACGCGGAAATCATGAAGTAGCCGGCGTAAGGTAAAGCGGTCTGCTCGTCGGCATTCCCGTCGCCGCCGATAATAGGCGCGGAGGGTCCGATTCGCACTCGGACGTCACCCGGCAGATCGCGATCGGATAAATTCCTTTAACTCACGGGGCCTGCTCGCGGGGCCAATCTGCGTCGTGGGTCGCGGCCCGGAGTTCGCCTGTCCGATCGCGGAGATCGAAAAGCGGGACGTCGGAAGCGTCGGTAGACTTCCTCGCCGGGGTCGGTGGAGTATCACGCGATCAGACGAGCGGAGTTTCTCCCGGGACGGCCACCGCGGGGGTGGGCCATGGGCCAAATTGCAGCGGCGGATCGGGCATCAGATCGAGGGCAGAGCGATTCATCACCCAGTCCCATTGCACCACTTTCCCCGTGTAGGCGCTCATTCGGCCCATGATGGCGGTCAGGGTGCTTTCGGCGACTTGGCGGGCTTCGTTGAGCGGTTCGCCTGCCCGGATGCTGCGGACGAGGTGGGCGTGTTCGTGCTCGAAGGCGCTGCCGTCATCGCCGGTGAAGCGCCAGGCGTCGGGACCGTCAATGCGACCCGGGACCGCCTTGCCGAGTCGGCCTTGGATCGCCTCCGTCACGAGACCGTAAGCGCCGTCGTTCTGTCGGCTCATGCTGGAGACGGTCGCGCCGTTGGCGTAGCGATAGCGCACGGCGAAATGGTCCCAGACATTGCCGAACTCGGGCTGCGTGCGCCACTGGCGGCCGCCCATCCCGATACAGTCGACGGGCGGCGCGCCCATGGCCCAGTTGATCACGTCGATGTTGTGCACGTGCTGCTCGACGATGTGATCGCCGGACAGCCAGGTGAAAAAGTGCCAGTTGCGCAGCTGCCATTCGAGATCGGTCCACTCGGGTTGCCGTGGCTTGAAGTAACCCCAAGTGCGGACACACGGTCCGAGCCAGAAGCATTCGCCACCGGTGAGTTCGCCGATCGCGCCCGCGTGAATCCGCCGCATCGTTTCGATGTAGCGGGGTGAGTGGCGACGTTGCGTGCCGGCCACGATCGCGAGGCCCTTGGACCGGGCGATTTCGCCGGAAGCGATGATGGAACGGCAGCCGGCCGGATCGACGGCCACGGGTTTTTCGATGAACACGTGCTTGCCGGCTTCGACGGCGGCGCGGAGGTGGGTCGGGCGGAAGGCCGGAGGCGTCGCCAAGATGACGAGGTCCACGCCGCTCGCGATTACACGTTGAAAGGCGTCGAAGCCCACGAAGCAGGTCTCGGGCGTCACCTTGATGGCGTCGGGACGCGTCCAAGGCGCGGAACTGCTCCAATCTTTTTCGACTCCGGACTGGCGCAGCCGGGCGAGGCACGTGTCGATGCGATCTCGGAAGACGTCGCCCACGGCCACCAGTTCGACGCCAGGCGAGGCGACGATACCGTTCATAACGGCGCCGATGCCGCGGGCACCGCATCCCACCAAGCCGACGCGGATGCGGTCCGACCCGGCCGCGAAGACGCGAGGGACGTTGGCGAGGGCGGCGGCCACCGCCGTCGTTTTGACGAAGTCGCGGCGCGTAATCGCGGTGGCGAGGGGCGATGGTTTCATAGAGCGATCGGTCCGGGAGGACGGCTTAGCGCTTAACCAATGCGGCAATCTCCGCCGCAGTGAGCGCGCGGTTGAATAAGCGGAAATCATCGAAGAAGCCGGCGTAAGGAAAGACGGTCTGCTCGTTGGCATCCCAGCCGCCGCCGATGATGACCGGGTGGCGCGAGTAGTAGATCTCGCCCGGGGTCTCGATGGTGCGGGTGTTGGCCTGTTTGCCGTCGAAGTAAACGCGCCCGACGCCGCGGTCGTAGGTGACCGCGATATGCACCCAAGCGTCGATCGCGGGCGGGCGGGTGTAAACGGTGACGGGCTTCTTGGTAAACACCGACCAGACGAACTCGCCCTTGTAGTTGATTTCGATCTGCCATTCCTCGCCCGCGACGCCTTTCTGCACGAGGCGCGAACTGGCGGGAAACTCCGCGGCCTTGGTCCAAAATACGACGGTCATCGCCTGGGTTTCCTTTTGATAGGCTTTGCGGTTTTCGAGTTTTAGATGCGCGCCCTCGACGAGCTTGATCGCGCTGTCGGCTTGGGCGCCAAGGCCGTAGCCGGCACGGCCGATCAGAGTGGTCTTGGTTTTGGCGCCCGATGAATCGACGGGATTTGCCGAGCGATCCTCGAACGTGAGCCAGGTGAGGAGCGAAGCGTCGGGCTCCGCCGCGCGGCAAAAGACCGTGAAGAGCAGCGCGAGAAGAAATGATGCGGATTTCATGAGAGCGGATGCGAGGGGTTCAAGGATCGAGGTCGTAAAGTTCGAGGAGGGCGACACCGCCCGAGCTGTCGCGCGAGGTCACGCGGGCCGTGTAGGCCCCCGCCGGCAGCACGATCACCAGGGCGGCATCGAGGCTGCCCGGCGCAAACGCGAAGGCGCCGGCGGCGACCGACGCTTCGCCGACCGTGATCGGCCAGTTGTCGTTGCGGGCGACCTCGGCCGCCGCACTGCCGCCGGCGGCGCTCCGGATCACGATCAGTTCCGGGTCGCGCAGCACACCCGGCACACCGAAGGCGGTGAGGGCCGGGCCGGCCGCGCGCAGCAGGACGCGCTTGCCGCCTGCGCCCGCGATCACAAAGCCGACGATCAAGTCTTGGCCGGCCGCGTCGACCGCGCCCCGCGTGGAGAGATTCCGCAGCCGGCCGGGACCGGCGGCAGTCTCGTAGATTTCCACCAACCCGGTGCCCGCCGTCGCTCCGGGCGACACCGGCACCGTGACCTCGCCGACGGGAAGCGTCGTCGCGATCGCCGCATCCCGGCTCCCGGCCGGCAGGTCAAACGCGCCGTGCGCGCGAAACAAACCGGGCAGGAGCGCCGCTTGGGCAGACGCACCCCAGTCGCCATTCGCGGCCAATCGGGCTCCATGGGCGGCAAACACCGTCAAAGCGGGGTCGCCCGCCGTGCGTTCGACGCCAAACGCCGCCAGCGCGGGGCCGATCGCGCGCACGAGGATGGGCAGCGGCCCGCCCTCGACGACGAGACCGGGGATCAACGTCTCCGCTCCGGCGCGGAATTCGGCGCGCGTCGAGACGTTCACGATGCGCGACCGCGGGCCGGCGAATCCCGCCCCGGGCGGCGGCGGCGGACCGCCGGCGTCGTCGTCCTCGATGCTGACGCGCGTGGTCGTGACGACGCCGGGCCGGACCCCGCCGGTGACGGTCCCGAGGGTCGCCGTGAAAAATTCGCGGCCCTCGGCCAGCGAGTCGTCGAGCAGGGGGATGCGGAGGGCCTTCTCCCCGCGTTCGCCTTCGGCCCAGCCGAGGCGTGCGGCGGCGCCGATCGGGGCGGTGAAATCGGCGCCCTCCGTCGCGGTGCCATCAGCCGGCGTCACCGTCACGCCGACCGCTCCCTGCGTGCCGCCGACACGCTCGGCGATGAGCACGATTTCGCCGGCGCGTTCGTGCGTCGTGTTGAAGTGTGCGCGCCGCCACTGCACGTAGCCAAGGGAGGGTTCAAGGCCGCCGAGCAACGCCGGCTGTGGCGACGAAAAATCGTAGACGGGAATCTGCGCGCTCGCGCTTTCGGTCGCCGCGGTGCCCAGCGCCCCGCCCGAAAAGTCGTTGGCCGTCGAGAACGCGCCGCCGCTCTGGCTCACGTCCAGTTGCACGCGACGGCGGTAGCGCGAGAATTCGCCGGGCACGATGACGGCGTTTTCCAGTCGCACCTCGAAATACCACGCCCCGTCCGCCGCGGTGTCGCGCCGGGGGCCGAGCACACGGGCGGTCTCGCCCGCGAGCAGCCCGAGCCCGGTAACCGCCGCCGTCACCGCCGAGCCGTCCACGCCATCGGGCGTGAAGTAGTAGCGAAACGCCAGCGTGCCGATCTCGCGCGCCGGCAGGCTCGCGCGATTATTGATCGCGACCAGCAGGCGCACGCCGTTGGTCACGCGGCCTTCTTCCCGATACGCGGTGACGAAGAATCCCGTCGCGGCCGCATCGGTGCCGCGCGCGATCCACGGGGGAAACACGGGGAGGGCCGCGCCGGCGGCGGGCCCGGCGACGCGGATCATGCGGGCCAGCGCGGTGAGCAGCCCGCCGGAGTAGACGATGGGCTCCTTGTAGGAAATTTGTCCGTCTATAGCCGGGGCGGTGACGGGATAAAAATCCGTGTGGTCGGGACCCGGCGCGAGCAGGCCGTAGCACGGATAGACGTTGCGCGTCGAGAGTCCGCCCGGGGTGCCAAAGCCGCCGTAGAGGGCGAGGTTGGCGCGGTAGTGGAGATTGTTGACCCACGTTTTTCCCGGAGGGGCGAAGCCTTGGAGGTAGGAGAGGTTGAGCGGATTGAAGCCGAGGATGTAGTCGAGCTGTCGCACGGGCGCGTGCGCGTAGGTGCCGGTAAAGAGCGCGACGATGTCCGCTCGGCGGGTCGCGAGGCGTTGGTGCGGCGAGTCGGCCCATTCGAGCAACGGGGGCGCTTGGTCGAGCAACGTCGGGATGTTCCAAGCGCCGCCGTTGCCGCGACAGACGAAGCCGCCGGGCGTCGTCATGATGTCGGTCGCGAGGCCGGTGTCGTTGCGCCGGCGGTAGAGCCAGAAGTCCGCGTAGGCATTGGCCTCGGTCACAAACTGCGCGCGTCCGGTATCGGCGGCGAGCAGGGCGCAGGCGCCGTTGTGCTCCGCGCCGACGGCGAAGTTGACCCACGGGCGCCCGCGGTTGGCGGCATGGCCGGGTTCGGCGAAGATCGCCTCCGCGCGGTCCACCCACGCGGCGGTGTAGCCGGAAGTGCGGGCGGCCAGTTCGGCGCGATGCAGCCAAGCGGCGGCAAACAACAGGCGCGGGGTCGCATTCGCGCTCCGCGCCGGATAGCTGGCGAGCGTGACGACCCGCCCTTCGGTGAGGCGGCGGGTGGCGGTGCCGGCATTGCGATTGCGATCACCCCAGGCAAACACGGTGCGCGCCAGCGCAAGATGTTCGTCGGCGGCGGCGGCATCGCCCGCTTGCCGAAACGCAACGGAGGCGGCGGCGAGGGCCGCGGCGACGGACCCGGCAACATCCGCGCCGCCGGTGCTCTCGTCCACCCAGTAGCTCGGGCGGATCATCTGGGGCACCCCGGCGACGGGCGTGTCCATCACCTCGTGCGGCAGCGCGGCGGTGCGGTCGTTTTGCACGGCGGGATCGTCGGGCGGGGCGTGGCGGGTGGAGCCTTTGCCGACATAGATGCGGAAGCCGGTCGGGCTCGCGGGATCGACGGCCTTGTGCAGATAGAAACAGATTTCGCGCAGCCTATCGAAGGCGCGCTCAGCCTGACTCTGCGCGGCGAAGACGTCGCGGTAGTTGACGAGGCTCCACGCGAGCATCGTCGCTCCAAAAGCGTCATGGCTCGTCCACACCACGCCGTCGCCGGCGTCATACCAGCCGCCGGTGAGATCGCGACCCACGTCCTGGCCATCGCGCATCGCGGAATCGCCCCGCCACTCGACGCGCGCGTCGAGTGGCAGGGCGCCGGAGGTCTGCGCCTCGTAGAAGTAGAGCGCGTGCTGCAGGGCCTCCGCGTAGTTGGGACGCTGCGCCTGCAGGGCGACCGGCATCAGGCAGACGATGCCGATCGCGCAACGTGCGACGGATCTCACGGCTCCGGATCGCGACTTCAAAAATAGTGCCGGAGCTCCAACACGAACTGGCGCGGATCGCCGTAAATCTGGCGCGTGGCATAGTAGCGTTTGTCGAGCAGGTTGAGCACCCGTGCCGTCGTATTGATATCGCGGTCGAAGATGCGGATTTTGCGCGAGAGCGACAGGTCCACCACGGTCGCGTCGAGGACGACGGCGTTCCTGAAATTATCAGTGAGGGGAATGGCCGGGCCGAAGAAGCGCACGCCGAGACCGATACTGGCCGTCTTGAAAATCCCGTCGCTGGCAGGGAATTTATAATTGGACCAGAGCCGCCATTGGTGTTTCGGCACCAACGCGGCCTGCTGGCCCTCGTTGCGCTTCACCGTCCTGGGTGGCGTCGCGCCGGTCGGGCTGGTGGCATCGGTGCGCGTGGCACTGTCTTTGATGATGCCGGCCTCGGTGTAGGCATAGGAGCCGAGGAAGCGCAGCTCCTTGTTCACGTTGTAAACGAAATCCAGTTCCACACCGCGGTAACGTTCCAACCCGCCGAGCGTGGCGTAGGCGAGCGGCGCCAACGAGCCGACGGGCGCGCCCGGCGCCAGCGTGATGTTCGAGGGATCGTCGCGGCCCACGGTGAATGGCTTGTTGATCAATTCCGTCTGGAAAAACGCCAGAGTGCCGGACAGGCGTCCGCCGAAAAACTCGCTCTTAAAACCAATCTCCTTGTTGGAGCCGGTCTGGGGCGGTTGCGCAACGATGTCGGGGCCGACCGTCCAAACGCCGCTGCCGTCCCGGACGAGTCGCTCCAGAAAGGCCGCGCTGCCGGCGTCGTTGTAGGCCACGAGCACATCGGAGTAGGAGGCGTAGGCGGACAAGTCTTTCAGGATGCGATAGGCGAGGCCGACCTGGGGACTGTTCCGCTGGCGCCAATCCGTGGGGCGGCCGGGGTCGTAAATTTTTTCGCCGTTGGGGCTGTTGCGCGGCTGGCCGTTGGTTCGGGGGATGACACTGTCGCGGCGTTGGAAATTGGCTTTGTTGCGATCCTTGTCTTTGCGGAGGCCGGCGAAGATGGTGAAGCGCTCGTTGAAGAACTGCGAGTAGTGCACGATGTAGGAGGCCTGGGTCTCATTCGTGCTGCCAAAGAAGGATCCAAATTGGTCGGTGGGATCGGTGGCCGCAGAGGCGTAGAATTCGTTTCTGGACGGGAGCGGCAGACCGGGATTGAAGGTCCGAATGTCCGTGTTGGGCCGCGGGTTGGTGCCGGCAAAGGCCCTGAGCTGCGCGGTGTAGGCGTAGCGGCCGTCAAGCGAAACGGTGCCGCGGCTGTCGAAGTTTTTGAAATCGCCGGAGCGCTGCTGATATTCGAATCCGACCAACGTGCGGTGTTTGCCGCGGAGGAAATTGTAGTTCGCCAGGAGGTCGTTTCGCCAAAGCGTGTTCCAGTTCCTATTTTCGCGGAGGTTGGAATTCATCCCGTTGATGATGTAGGGCGCATCGGCGGCCGTCTCGGTTTTCACCTGGCCGGTCGCGTAGTCGAAGTAGGTGCGCGCCCTGCCCGGAGCCACGGTCGTGAACGTCGGCCCGGCATCGCGGTTCAGGCGTTCTTGGGCGCGCTTCGAGTAGATGAAATTCGAGCGGTAATCGAGCCAGCCGAACACTTTTTGATCGAGGCTCAGGTTGATGACGCGGTTGATCTCGTTAAGGTAGGCCTCGGTGCCGCCGTAGTTGAAATCCAACGGCACGGGGGCAAAGCCCACGCGCTCCCACCAGTTGGTGTCGTTGTTGGCGCGCGGACCGGCGGCGGCTTGATAGGGCGGCAGCTTGGTCGCGAGCGTGTTGTTCTGGTTGTAGTATTCGTATTCGGCGAAGAGTTTCGTGCGGTCGAAAGGCTTGTAGATCACGCTCGCGGTCACGCCTTCGGCGGCCAGTCGCTCGTCTTTCATGAACATACCTTCGTCCTTCTTCATGGCGTTCACCATGAAAAGGAGGGTGCGGTCTTTGTTGACCGGACCCGTGACGCGACCGGAGACGCGCCACGAATCGTTGTCGTCGAAACGGGTGTAAACCTCCGCGGCGGATTTGGCTTTCGGTTGCGCGGAGACCGAGTTGACGACGCCGCCGAGGTTGCGGTCGCCATACATCATGCCGACGATGCCCTTCAGCACTTCCCAACGCTCGATGTTGTAGCCGTCGTTGATGCCGTAACTCGTGACGCCGTTGCGGAGCATGAAACCGGTTTGCACGCCGCGGATGTTAAAACCGTTCGAACCCTCGAGCCGGACCGGCGAGTTGGCCTGGGTGATACCCGAGACATAGGACAGCGAATCGAGCGCGTCGCGCGCACCGATGTCGCGGAGAAATTCTTCCGTGACGACTGCGATGGACATCGGCGTGTCCATGATGGGCAGCGCGAACCGGGAGGCCGTCACGGAGTTGGCCGCGCGGTAGCCGGATTCCTGATCGTCGCGGACCTCGAAGGGCGAGAGCCTGCTAACGGCCTCCGCCGCCTCCGGGGTGGTGGCGGCGGCACGCACCGGCTGAACGGTTTCAGCGCGCGCCGCCTCGGCTTTTGGGACCGGGGCGGGCTTGATGACAAAGGCGCCGGTCCGGCTGTCGGCGGTCGCCATGAGATTGGTGCCGGCCAGCATGAGATTCACGGCCTCCTGCGGAGACAGGGCGCCTTTTACGGGATTGGTCTTCACACCGTTCAAGAGATCGCCGTCGGCGATGAACGTGCGGCCCGATTGCTCCGAGAAAAGTTTCAACGTGCGCGCGGCGGAATCGCCGGGAATATCATAATTCCGGGTGTCCGTGCCCTGCGCTTGGGCCAGACTGCAGAGCAGTGACGCGAGCGCGCCAAGGAAGAGGCCGCGCCAAAAGCGCGCGGAGGGACGGGTGGGACGGTGGGTTTTCATGGGGTCGGCAGGGTGTTCGGCGTCGTGGACTCGGAACCATCCGAACCACCGCCAACAAGCAGACTATCCAACCGTCGAAATTGATTACCCGGTTAACGCTATTTAAAACAATTCCGAAATCCCGGGGTGCGTGCGGAGCCCGACGCGTCGGGCACTAGCGCTGGGTTCGCAGGCGCACGACATCCCCTTCCCGCTCGGCCGTGAGATTAAATCCGCTCTCGAGCAGCCGGACGAAACCATCGCTATCGTCGGCCCAGAGCACACCGGTGATGGTGCGCCGCCCGAGTTCGGAATCGGCCAACACCACCTGCACGCGCTGCCCCCGGTTGATCAACCGCACGGCCTCGGCCAAGGGCATGCCGGAAAATTCCAAGCGCTCGCCCCGCCACGCGAGAGCCAGCGCGATTTCGCCGGTCGTCACACCGGTCACCATCGGCGGGGCGCCCGCCGGCGCGGCCGACGGAGCGGCCGCGGGCACCACCACGCGTTCGCCCGCCACCGCAAAAATCGGTCCGGCGGCGGGCCGGCTGGACAGCGCGGTCGCCTCCTCCGTGTGCGCCACCGCGATGCGGCCCTCCGTCACGAATACGGTGACGGTATCGGCCGCCTGTCCCACGGAAAATTCCGTGCCCACGGCACGCACCTCGACGTTGCCCGAGCGCACGATGAACGGCCGGGCGGCATCCGTGGTGACCGAGAAAAGCGCCTCGCCGCGGACGAGACGCACGCGACGGAAACCGGTGCTGAAATCCACATCGATCGCCGCGCCGGGCCGCAGGGCCACCTTGGAGCCGTCGGCGAGCGTGCTGATGGTCGGGCGTGCCGCGACGGCCGCAGGCTCGGGAGTCACGGACTCCGGCGCGCGAAAATAGATCGTGGAAAACACCGCGAGTCCCGCCGCCATTCCGAGTGCGGACCAAGCGGTGTTACGTCGACGGAGTCGTTGTCGGCGGCGTGCGGCCAATTCCGCCCACATGCGCTCAGCCTCGCCGGATCGCCGCAGAGCGCCGAGTTCATTCCAAGCGGCCTCCATCGCCGCGAGCGCAGGCGCGTGCCGGGCATCCCGTGCGATCCACGCGTCGAACTCGACCCTCTCAGCGGGGGTGAGACCGCCGTTCCGGCGCGCCAGCCAGTCGGCGGCGTGTTTTTCGAGCCGATCCTGCGAGGCCGCGGAAGACTCCGGCGCATTGGAGAGCGATCCTGCGCGCTTCATGGACGAGCCCCCCGTTCACGCAAAAAATCCGCGCATTTCTTGATCCCGCGCGCCAGATGGACTCGCACGGTGTTCTCGGAAAGACCGAGCGCCTGGGCGATCTCGGCGTTGGCCTGACCGCGCAGCACCGCGAGGCTCATCACCTCGCGGCAACGGTCCGGCAGTTGCTCGATGGCCGCGGCCATCAATTCAAATCGCTCCCGACCCGCGAGGGCCTGGGCGCCGTCGAGGCCCCCGTCCAAGACGCGCCACGCGGGCAATTCGTCGACCGGCGTCTCCGAGTAGATCCGACGCCGATGAAAGAGGGTAAGCGCGGTATTGCGCGCGACCGAGAAGAGATACGCCTTGGTCGAGGCGATTTTGCCGAGGGCGCCGGACCGGATGAGCTTAAGATACGAATCCTGCACCACGTCGTCTGTTTCGACCGTGGGAAAATTATTGCGCAGGTAGCCGCGCAACGCCGGCTCGTGAGGCAGGACCTCTTCCGAGAACCACTTCGATTGGTTCACGGCCGAAAGACGGGAATTTTCGGATCGGGGCAAATCCACGGGGCGGACGATTGGGGCCGCGCCTTGCGCAGCTCAAGCTTCTTCTCGCATCCGCTCAAACCACCAACTTCGTGAGCTCCGGCACCTCGCCGAGCGGCAACTCGCGCGGCGCCGGTCCGTCGTAGAGGAAGACCGGCCCCGCCTCCACCGTGACCCGGCCCGCGTGCAGCCGCGCCACCGCCCCGTTGCCCATGCCCATCACGATCTCGTCCGGGTTCACGCGGCGCAAAATCCGGATCTTGTTCACCCGCGCCGCATACTCCGGCTCGCCGACCTTCGGGTGGTGCGGATTGAACACACAGGGAAAAAAGCCCAGCGCCGCACGGCTAGGCACGTCCACCACGGGAAAATCATTCGTCCCGCCGATGTGCAGGCCGGCGATATTGCAGCCCGCACTCGAGCCGTTGAAGGGCGTGCCCGCGAGCACCCGCGCGCGTAGCGGCTCGAACTGGCCGGTCTCGTGGAGCGTGCGGAGGAGGAGAAACGTCTCGCCGCCGCTCACGAAAAACGCCTCGGCCTCCTCGATCTTGCGGATCGCCTCGCGTCCGCTCCAGTGGTGCACCGACTCCACTTCGTAGCCGTCGGCCGCGAAGATCGGCCGCAGTTTCTGCTCAGCACCGTCCCAGTCCATCGGCACCGAGGCGTGGAGGAACAGGAGGATTTTCTTCCGCTGCCCGTAGTGCAGCCGGTGCGCGGCGCCCACCGCAGGCAGGAACTTGCCGTCCTTGGTGATCGTGCCGCCGCTGACCATGACCGACACGCGGGGCGAGGTCACCAGCTTTGCCCCCGAGGGAAACCTGTCTCTTATACACATCTCCGAGCCCACGAGACTAAGGCGAATCTCGTATGCCGTCTTCTGCTTGAAAA
>ENA-ORBV01013601-ORBV01013601.1-microbial-mat-metagenome-genome-assembly--contig:-NODE-13601-length-12329-cov-5.135978_pt1 | contig 12329 bp, 13 predicted proteins | sample MGYA00237777_ERZ505514 | MGnify/ENA primary metagenome ERZ505514 (study PRJEB26160, sample SAMN06269048) | microbial mat metagenome | isolation source: Oligotrophic lake microbial mat | place... | reverse complement strand
CTTGCCCGTCTGGCAAGCTGGGGTCAACCAGCAGCCCAGCTGCTCCAAGGGTCCCACCAGGGTTTATTCCTAAATAACGATCATCATGCTACTCTCTGCTCTCCAATCCAAGACAAGACAAGCCAAGCCAACCCAAGCCAAATCCGATCCGAATCCAATCCACGGTGGCATCCTTCTATTTGCAAGTTGTTGTGTTTCCGATGCTCGATGCTTCCTTTGCCCCCAATCAACCATGGCGGTGCTCCTCCGAGCTCCTCGCCACGCTCCACCGGCAGCCCCATCGCCTTCTAGCACACACTCCCGTCCCCGTAGGCCCTCCGCAAGTCTCCCACGAGACATCCCATCATCTTGCCCACAGCAAAACAAGCCCGAGGCCTGTGCATCAGTGGAAGCCGCCCCCGTGTCAAGTCAACATACACCCACAACAGTGGAGGTCTAGCCCGGAGCGTCCTTTAGTAGCTAAACTCCATGCGTGCCAAGGAGCCCAGACTCCTCAGCCGCCGCCCATTGCCCAACAAGTCTCTCCATGGAGAGACGCTTGGCCGCAATGATGCCCATCGAAAGTAATGACGACAATCAATGTGGGTTGGCTCCAAACTGATGGATGGACAGACCGTCCCCGTAGGAGATCCACGAAGTGCCAAACGCGAACACGTCGATCCTCCACATCAACAACAGCAAACAGACTCCCCTCGTTGCCTCCTCCAATCCAACCAACTGACTAGCACAACTAGCCCGAATACGCCATCGTAGAGTGTAGATAATGACAATAGTCGATAAGAACTGTAGCTGCGGTGTATCCGCCGTTATTGCCCACCGTGCTTGGCTAGCTAGACCAAGGGGTGCATTCTGTTGCATGTGCATTGATTTGACCGATCATTCAAGGCTTGTCAGTCTTTGTCTGAACCGAGAGTTGGAATGCATGTTTGGACTTGGAAAATCACCCTTCTGTAGAAGGCTGCTATCCAAGTGTAGGTCAGCACATGGAGCACTTCCCCATGGAAGTGATTTCTATGGGAAAAATTTAGAAGATTGCAGCAATGGCATTTTTCTTGTCAAATCTATTGATGTTTCAAGTCCATTAATTTTGATATCGCCAGTTTCCCAGCGCTGTGAAACTACCCAATCAACAAAATTTGTAGACATAGTGCAGCTCCCCCCCCGGCTTGCAGTAAGCTTATTCTGAGATAGAGAGCACCAGCAGTTGGATGCATCTTTCAACGGCTTCATCTAAATTCTTGTCAGGTGGCAACCAAAGCATTCCAAAATAACGCCTTACTGCGGCTAATAGCTAGCTAGCTCGTACTGTAGTTTCTGCAGCGTAAGACCACCTATTTTACGTTCCATGCACCCAACAGAGAGACAAAGGAATTCAATAGAGGTCAAGCTGACCATGATCATGATGATGCATCGGTTAATAATGAATCTCGCCTTGCTTATAATAGCTCTGTCTTCGTTTGCGAGTCATGCTCGTGGCCAAGAGCAGATAGGTGGTTGGAAAAGAGTCAAAAGAGCTGCCTCCTCTTCAACCGACCACCAAAGGCACACGGTTGCCTTGGATTATGAAATGCACGAGAAAGGTGATGCTGCTACTAGGTCACACAGGGGTCTAGGGCATAATCGGGACTACGGGGTTCCAGTAGTTCAGAGATATCGGCAGCCATCTCCGAACAGGAACTATAGATCGTATGGCAAAGGTGGTGGAGGGTCGAAGTCAAAATCCAAATCCAAATCCAAATCAAAGTCCTATAGACGGAAGAGAGCTGGGCCCTATGATGAATACAACACAGGATACAGTAACTATGGCGGAAACAACGGGTTCGACTTTGATGATAATCAGTATCAATTCGGATATCCAAGCATAAACTACTGCATTCCATTGCCTAACGAAGTGAGCAACAATCTCGGCCTTGATGGCATTAGCACCAGCAGAGGTAGCCGTGGCTACGCTTATGGAGGGCATACCGCCATGTATGACAGCAGCAGCGACAGCTACGATAATGGATATGGATGGCGCAAAAACAGGCTACTTCGGGGCACCAAGCGAATGTTGAAAGGGAGAAGAAATTGGGATAGCGGCAGAAGTAAAGGAAAAGGGGGGAAAGGAGACTACTCCACTCCATATGGTTTAGGGCTTGACACGGACGGTAGACTTCCATATGGATATGGGTATGATAATATTGAAGAAGCTCCCTATGGCTATGAATATGGACCTGATGGTTATCTAAGGCCACGGTGTCCTCCAGGCTTTGTCTATCCTGATCTTCTGGACGTGCTAGAGGAGGTGGAGTTTCCAGACCGACCTGGTTTAGATGACGGCGAAGCTACCGATGAACCTGGACCTGAACCAGCAACTACTGCTCCTGGACCCGAACCAGCAACTACTGCTCCTGCACCCGAACCAGCAACTACTGCTCCTGCTCCTGAACCAGCAACTACTGCTCCTGCACCTGAACCAGCAACTCCCGCTCCTGAACCAGCAACTCCAGCACCGTCGGCCGCTGCTGGTTCTACACCTGCACCGTCGGCTGCTGGTGCTACAACCGCACCATCGGCCGCTACTGCCTCCGAGACTACTACAGCACCGTCGGGCCCTACCGACTCCACGACGGGACCGACTTCTGCAATGGATCCACAGAAAGTAATCGTCGAGGACAGTTTCTTGGATTACGGCTTTTTTCAGGGGACCACTGTACGCGAGCCCACGCAAGAGGAAATTGACGGCATCATCATTGAAACAAATCGGTTTTTCACAGATGTCTTCTCAGCTGCATATGGGGCCGATTTTGTCTCATTTTCGGCTGATAACAGTGTCATGTCTTTCATGGGCGAAGGTGATACGTATCCTGTCCGAATTGACTTTGATGCTGCAGTTACATTTGCCGAGGGGGCGACACCCGCGACTCGAGATGAAATTTTCACAGCTATGCAGAACTCTGACTTGAACGTTTACATTCAAATGTATGCCTGGGAAGCTGCGCCGGTAATGGCAAGTCTTTTTTATGATACACAACGCGTGAAATACGATGCAAGAATTTCATCTACTGGGACTTGATCTTTCACGAAGCATTCTTTTGTTGATATTGTGGAAACGCAAATCGCACAATTCTTCGTGTAACGACGAGAAACTATGCTGCAGCTCGTTTCATATGGCGGCTGTAGCAGCGTTGACACCAGAGTGCCTCATTCTATGAGAGCACAAGGGCTGAGTCTGCTGTTGGTCAAGACAAAACCTGGGGCGGGATCCTTCATTTCGACTGGGAGTAATTCGAAATGCTTGTTTGGTATTGAGTTGAATAGTAATGTAAGGGACACAGATATCGTTGATCCGACCTATTTGTAATTTTCTTATTAGCTAAAAAGTCCACACATGAAGCTGTTGCCCCAATTTTGTAATTAACTCGCGCTAGGTAGTGCATATTTTAGTGCATATGGATGTAGCGCAGAAATATCATATGAGTGAGGAACAATAAGTCCAGTAGTCGAGTAACCATGTTGGCCTTGACCTCTTGGACTGTCCTTGAAAGTCTTCACTATTAATTGGAATGGCATTGTCTTCACGTGAAGCTTACATTGAAGCAGTTGCTATTTTCCGGTTTGTCTTCTACCCATCCAAGTGTTATTATAATCCCTTGGTTTTCTTTGAGCGCGTGCTGGTCAGACGTTGTTTCTGTCGTGGAACTGATGGCTCAGAGGGGTGCGTGTACCTGTACTAGTTCTGGCAGGTGGGTGCCACAAAAATAGTGATCGCAGACCGAGTGTTGGCACTGGTGGCAGTGGTGTTTACTCCCCTTGTGGCTTACTTCGACTTCTTCAGAAAAGATGGGATCTCTTGCGCATGGCAAAAGTTGCAACTTAGCAATCGATGAATCAATGGCCACTTGTTGAATGGACGTGCACACATACTCACCAACGATCTCGTTCTTCAATGGCTGCCAAGACCTTTGGATACAGACCCAAGTCGGTCAAACATCAGGGGGTTGTCGTCATGTATCCTTGTGGTACTTTTATTCGTTATCTAGGTTTATTACCGCCGGTATGTTTGATCGAATACTAGCTAGCTAGCTAGTAGTACGCACAGTGAAGTACGTCCGCGCTGAACGAGAACAAATATCTTCCACGTTCCGAATTTTTAAATTCTATAGCACATTATTAAGACGCACAGTATCTCAAAAAAAGTTTGTCGCGCGCAAGTTTTTTAGCGAACTCCATACTTAGGTGTGGCGCGCAAGGGGATGCGACTATCGCCTTTGGCGGCAGTTACTCCTTCTAATATGACATAACCAACGAAGCTAACAGAAATATACCCTATTACCTACCAGGTGCTCGACGATAGTAGTAGTGGCGTTGCTTGTATCAGATAAGGACGCCGTATCGGGTTCAAAGGATTCCCACCATGTGTAGAATCAAAGTAGCAGCCACGGTGCTGCTGGTGGCTGTGCTTGGCGTTGTTTTAACAACAAGTGTCCATGGCCAACCGGCGATCAGAAGTATAGAGCACGGGCAAAGCAAACAACATAACGAAGATGATGACCAGGTGGCTTACTTTCCTGGAACTAGAGCTGACGTTGATGATCCTTTTCCACGAGATGACGATCTTGAAGATTCTGACGAAGAGGAAACTGAGGAAGAGGAGAGCGAACTTTCCAATCAGAGAAAAGATATAAGACATAGCCAAAGGCTCCGCAAGAGCAGTGTCCGAAAGAGCAGCGCGAAGTTGACGCGCCAATATCCTGACTACTCAACTCACTACGACCGAGACTTGAAAAGCAGCAGCAAAAGCAGCTTTGACAGATACGGTCGCGGCGATTGTCCGGGTCTGGGGGGCTCAAAATCAAAGTCAAAATCCAAAGGTCGCGTTTTCCTTGACCCTGATAAAGAGCCGAGGCCCTATATTAACTGCATTCCTCTTCCTGCTTACAGTAGAAGTTCGAAAGGAAGCAAAAGCAGGAGAAGTCGAAGAAACAGAATGTGGAGGGCCAAGGGTCGCACTACTTCGGATTCACGTCGGGATCGGGAACTGCAACTTAGAGCTACATGGTCAGGGAAAGGCGACCGACCCCGAACCCGAAACCGAAGTAGAGCGCGAGGCGTAGGTAACATTGAAGAACGTTGCCTTCCTTACTGTCCTACAGAAACAGAATTCCCCACCATACTCCCCAGTTTGACGCCAATTCCAACCTTTACTCCTCTACCAACCATCACACCATTTCCGTCGTTTACGCCGATTCCTTCTCTTAGTTCAGAACCAACGATAACAAGTGTCCCGACTATCTCGGGAGCGCCTTCGACTTCGTCAGCTCCGAGTCCAGTTTCTGCATCCACCGCTCCAACTCCGAGTTCTTCACTCACTACAAGCGCTCCAAGTCCGAGTGCTTCACTCACTACCAGCGCTCCAAGTCCAAGTGCTTCACTCACAACAAGCGCTCCAAGCCCAAAATCTTCAACCACCGCTCCAAGTCCAAAGTCTTCAACCACCGCTCCAACTACGAGTACCACAACCATCGCCCCAACTACTGGTGGCCCAACCACTCGGATTGTTCCAGCTAGGCTTGGGTACGGTTTTTTCGGTGGTACCACCATTCGACAGCCAACTACGGCCGAAATGAATGGCCTTTTTACTCAAACGGAAATGTTTTACACCGATCTCCTTATGGCTACATATCCTACTTTGACGGGATTTACCATGACAAACATTGTTGAAACTTTTGATGCAGCGGCCAACCTTCCTGTCATTTATGATTTTGATGCAGAAGTTACTTTCTCAGGTGGCGATGCCACCTCACCAACTGTCGCTGAAATCTTTACTGTAATGGACAATGCAGACTTGCAAACTTATATCATGTCCTATGTATGGAATGCCGATCCCCAGGGGTCCTCCCTTTTCATGGACACACAACGAACAAGTTTTGGAACAACAGGACAAGTGCTGAATTAATTCATTGGTTTGCCTTTTTTAAGTTCCTTGACGATTTGGATCATCAAGCAATGGCTAAACAGAGAGACCTTGCATGTTCTTTGCATACAGGTAGTGTGCTCATTCTAGGAAGGCCCAACATTTGCATTTTCATCTCTCCTCTCAATGCGGAACATGAAAGAATGAACGAAAGGGGTTTGGTACGCTACTTCAAGACAAGCCATACAGCGAGCCAGTATGAAACAACAAGAGCATGATATTTGGTTTGACCGCCTTGATACTCGTGCACTTGATAGCATATGCTGGGATCGAATGAGGCATGCCCTAAGGGATCAAGAAATTGGGTTGTATCCACGATACTCGGAGCCCAACGGGGAAGGGGTGAACTATAACTAAATGGAATTTAGCTTAGGGGACTAAAAGCAATAGGTACTGGTACGATAATCCTCATCTTAGGTTTTCATTAACACTGTCTGTACCAGAAGCTGTCCTTGATAGCTTCACGTTAGATACTTGATGCACAGCTTGGCTTCAAGTCCCTGGTTTCCCTCTATTGTGTGGGTCCGCGTCCACAATAGTTCGGAACTGCCCCGCTTTTGCCGTGAATACAACTCTCATGACATCATAAAAGAGAGTTCCTGAGCCATCCCTCCATACATAATTCTGTATGTAGTCTTGGTACCGACTAGCAGTAGCTTGCATAACAACGAAAAGGTCATTTGGAGTGGGAACTTGCGTGACATTGGAAGCAAAGGTCACCTGTGCATCGAAATCCAATCTGAATGGCAATGTGTCGTTCATGGTGCTACTCATATTAGCGATAGCACTATCCCAGAGAGCATCATTTACTGCAAATGAAACAATAATATAAGTGAGGGCCAGTTATCGTACATCCTTGAATTAGTGCACGTATTTTAAATCTTACCGGAGAGGTTGAAACGGCGAAAGTTGCCACCGTATGCTTCCATCATAAGCTCCGTATAAAAAGCAGCCGTGTTATTGGCCAGGCTACTTATCTCAGCTTCTGTAGGAGGTCGAAGGGTTGCAGTCATAAAAAAACCTTTCATTTACATAAACAGACTCCAGTGAGCAAAACATAACAACAGAAAGTGGGTCAGATATCTTTCCTGTATTTTGAAAAAGACTCACCATAATCAAGGATTGACTCAAGGACTTGTTGCGCCCCTGTAAAGGATATATAAATAGACACAATAGTTGAGTTTATTGAGTGTGGTCGCTGCAATTCCACAAACAACGGTCATAAGAATGATGACTTACCGTCTACGACAGTTCCAGCGACGGTTGGAGCACTCGTAGGAGATGAAGTAGCGTTTGTCGGTGCTGCTGTGGCAATTGTAGGGGCTGCTGTTGCTACTGTGGGAGATGCTGTTGCCACTGTTGGTGCTGCTGTTGCTACAGTGGGAGCTGCAAGATCAGGTAAAAAGACAAAAAGGAACAAATGAAAAAAACAATTCTATTACCAACAACACTTCAAAGTTACCGCTTGAACACAAGATAGGACACACATCCTGCGACTTACCTGCTGTTGCCACTGTAGGGGCGGCAGTTGCCACTGTGGGTGCTGCTGTTGCAGCTGTGGGCGCTGCTGTTGCAATTGTAGGTGCTGCTGTTGCCACTGTAGGTGCTGCAGTTGCCGCTGTAGGTGCTGCTGTTGCCGCTGTAGGTGCTGCTGTTGCAATTGTAGGAGCTGCAGTTGCCACTGTAGGAGCTGCAGTTGCAATGGTAGGAGCTGCAGTTGCAACGGTGGGTGCTGCTGTTGCCATTGTAGGGGCGGCTGTTGCCATTGTGGGTGCTCCTGTGGCCACTGTGGGGACGGCTGTGGCCATTGTAGGAGCGGCCGTCATTATAGTCGGGGCGGCAGTCATTGCTGTGGGAGCTATAGTAGGACTCGCCGTCATCATAGTTGGTGCTATTGTCGGTGCCTTTGTAGCAATCGTTGGACTTGGTGATGGGGCAGTGGATGGCTGCCCTGTAGGTTGTTGGGATATGCTTGGCATTATTGTGAGAGGCTGGGTTGGCAATGTGTCTGGAATTCCATTGAAGGCAGGAAAGGCGCCAAAATAGCATTCATACTCGAGAATATCTTGTCGTTTGACAAAGCGAGTCTTTTTCCCTCTATGGCCTCGCCTTACCAAGTGGTTGAACTTTGCGCGCGATAAGAAACCTTGCAGTGAAGGAGTATGGGCTGTCTGAGGACTCTGTCGTGCTCTTCCTCGGTATTCTCTCCTGTTACTACTTCCGTATTGATAGGTGAAAGGATACCCCCCTCCTTCCCCTTTGCCTTTTCCCGATCCTCTGCTTTTGCTTTTGCTTTTACTTTTGCTCTTGCTGTATCGTCCTTTGGAAGAGCCTTTGCTATACGCCCTCTCTATAGATTTATAGTTGTTTCCCTTTCCCTGACCTTCCGAGTATTTGTTGGTGGTGGAGTATTTGTAGGTGTTGTGATCGTTGACTTCAAGAGGTGCGAAGTATGTACTATCCTTTTGGCCGTTCTTCATTCCCTTTTTGCCTTTTTTGGCTGTTTTAACCAATCCATTGGTGCCGAGATTGCCTTGTCCCTGTCCCCGAGGACGGCACACAACAGGAAAGCTTCCCTGGAAGCGCCCTCTTCCAATGGCTCCGTAGTAAGGATTATTGTTAGTGGTTACATATCCTCCATTGGACCCCACCGAATGATATGTACTAGAGGTCGGGACCTCTTCGCTGTCGTCATTTAGGGCGCTTGCGTATGAAGACTGGGAACCATAGAGCCCACTCGATAAAAAACCCGCCCCGCCGACTCCTCCTTTTCCTTTGGAGCTCCTACTGCTACTTCGTGTTATATATGTGTTCGTACTAGTACCAGGGACTCGCGACGACTGAAAGTTTGTAAGATATCCTAGCTCTCGAGGAGTGCGATGTTCCAATGGGTTATACGTGCCAAGATGCTGGCTGTCAGATTCGATAATCTCCATTTCCACAACCGCATTGGATGCATGCACTTGCAGAAGGACCAACATTGTTAATAAAACGTCCTTCATACATCTTGAGCCAGCCGTTCTCGGCCTTTTACAACTCGTTCGCCTCATTGTTTCATTTAAGTTATAGTGTTGCTGGCCAGTGAATCTGCTGCAACAGGATACTGTGCAAGCTATTTCAAGCTAGCTCTCCATACTGAACTGGCAACGGTTAAAATGAATCGAGGTATTACAAGGAAGCTACTCCAGTTGAGTAGTTGTTGCAGTCATTTGATTAAATTTTCTGTCACAACGGCCGGAACGTATTAGTACCAGTCGCACATTTCCTCAAACAAACGCCAACCTTATCCCTCCGAGAAGTTTTGGTGACACCTCTTACAGCTTTGTACTGTACAGTGCTGTACTCAGTATAGCTAGCTGGAGCTATTTTAGGTTCCTCGCTTAAAATAGAGCTACACTACTTGACTATTCGAATGTACAGCAGCGAGCATCAAGGGTTGTTCCGAGGCTAGGCTCAGCAGTCGATTGGTGTGGGTTTTCTAGAACCAGGGCAGCGAAGGGCAGGACACGGGCCCAGGGCTGTCGTATTTGATAGCTGCGGACAGGGAAATTGCCAAAAATATAAATGCTTTGTTCGGCATCTACATACTTTTACTACAGTATTTGGTACTGGCAATACTTGTTTATATTTCTACTTCGCTGGAATAGGATACTTGGAAGCGTGTGCTCCCGTCAGGACATTATTACGCGTGCCATGTATTCGACAGATGTGACTTCAAAGAAAATGGATTGCATCGCTGGCTCTGTTTTCCATACATAATTCTCAATATAGTTGTTATAGTCTGCTCCTTGCATCACCGAGAGCACTTCTGGTGCTGAGGGAATGGTGGTTCCATCCGTGTAAAACCCATTGGCATCAAAGTTAAGCAATATTGGAAATGGTCTGGTCGCGTCGTACGTCCAATCTTTCACTGCAACCCACAAAAGGCAAACGAAAAGATGAGTGAGCCAAAGCTAGCTGACTGGCCATCACATCGGAGAGAAGAGGAATTGCTAGCTCTTACCATCAGCTGTAAATCCTACCATACTTGGATATACCGTCTGCAGATACTGCAAATAGAATGCATTTGTTTGGTTCACTAGGGAATCAACCTCGGCTTGGGTCGGCATGCGAGGAATAGTGTCCGGAAAAAATTGGTATTGAAGACTGGACTCAACAATAACTGTGTGATAGGAATAGAGGGTGGGGCCTAGTCAAAACCCTTGACATTAGTCAAGGGGAAATCTCAAAAAAGAATGTTTCTACTGACCTGCTGTGGTGCCTGGAGGACCCGGGATCGTAGGGGCCACAGTACCTGCTGTGGTAGGTGCTATTATGGATTTTGTTGGGATAATATGTTAGATAGTTGTAACAACTCAATAAAAACCAAAAACGGATGCTAGCTCAATACTAGACGCCCATTTCTTCGACTCACCTGCTGTTGCTACTGTTGGGGTGGCTGTTGCTGTTGTTGGCATCTGAGTCGGCGAAGCGGTTGCATTAGTAGGGGCGGACGTTGGCGCCAGAGTTGCAATGGAAGGCATAATAGAAGGAAAAGAAGATATTGAAGGTGCAGACGAAACAGATGGTTGGGCAGATACTTGAGAGATGGACGGTTGAGCCGACTCGGGTTCCCTCGGTACCAGGTTACCTGCGAAGGCGCCATAATAACACTGCACCTCTGTCATAGCATCTTGTATTTGGTGTGGCCTGAACCTTCCAAACCGCCTTGCATCACCCCTGCTGTTATATCTGTAGTTATTTCTTTCATTTAAATCAGCTGGATGTAGATTGCGGTGTCGTTGCCGTCTCATTCTCTCCCTGGTTCGGCGCCTTGCAAAGAACCAATCAGAATTACTAGCACCCGGAAAGAATCCACTTTCTTGATCTACCGCTCTTGGGAGCTGGCACTGAAGAAGAGGACCACCAGAAAAGGCGCTCCAACCTTGATAATGAATTGCATCCTCAAAGAAGTCGTCAAGGTCACCACGGAAGTCTGCCCCTGGAGCTCCAATCGCTCGTCGCTTTCGTTGCCCACCCGTGCCGTTTCCTACTGCCCCCCGCTTTCCCTTTCCCTTTCCTCCCTTTCCTTTTGAGCTACGACTAGACTGATATTTGTATTTTTCTCTGTGGCGCTGGTAGTTTGAAAGATACGGCCGTTGCTGTACCGGTGAATACGCATTTCTGATGTAACTTATCCGTGGCCGGTTTACGCAGCCTATTGGATCCCGGCCGTATTTCCGTATTCCTTGGTCAGGTTGTTGCCTTTGCGGCGTCAAGAGCGCATCCCTATATTTCTCTCGATTTTCAAAGTTGAGTCGATCCTGTCGCGATACACTTCCATAACCATTTCTTGGTTGTCTCTGCACTGCATGGACAGTCTCTGTAGGCCGCCAGTAATAGCTCTTGTAACCTTCACTTTTGCTCTTGCTTTTGCTTTTGCTATAGTGGCTCCCTTTCCCTTTGCCACTGTAGTATCCTATTGCAGCCCTTTGGGGTTGTCCCCTGGAATTTACTTGGCCGTAGCTCCCATCAGATGTTCCCTGGCTGAGGACACCCCTTCTTCTCGGCCGTGCTCTATAATAAAGCTCTCGCCCAGTGGTGTTCCCGCCTAGGATTCTAATGCCCCTAACACCGTCCCAGGATTCCTCTGAAGCGAAAGTCAGTGGCTGTTCATCAGCACAGCAAGGGATGATCCAACTATTACATGCTATAAGTAGTACCGTCAAGACGAATGAAATCGTTGGAGGTCGTATTCGTCCTGGTGTTGCTACGAGTCTATCTGCTGGCGGTCTGCTCTTCATATTTTATCTGAATATGGAAGCCCCTTATCTGCCACTTATCTGCATCCTCACGTGGGCTAGAAAGTTGTCTGCTGTTAATGAAAGAGAGCGGCTCTGTTTTGATCGTTTCGACCTTCTCTGTGTACGAAGTACTAATAGCCAGGGGATCGATCAATCAATGCATAATAGATATTGCACTGTAGCTACAGTAATTAGAAAAATAGGCCAAATTTTCGTTCCTCGCACGTCTCAAAAAAATAGCAACGGGACCTGCCAAGTGACTGACTGGCTTCACTATTCTGGCCGGTGGGAAAACTGCATGTTGATGCACGGTGCTTGCCTTCAGCCAATTGCACATTGCCCATTTGATTATGACTCATGTAACTTGTATTGAGCTCTCCCAAATCCAGTCTAAGGCACAAGGTAATTTACTATTTCTAATCCATCCAGCAACCAGATTGTTTTCGAAACCCATGGTGAATTCACAAGCAACCATTGAATTGCAAGTTGTGATGTTTTCCCCTTTCACAATTGTGATAAACGATATTTCTTCACCGTAGAATCGCCAAACAACAAGGGGCGAATCAAGCAAAGATTACCTTAAAAAGAAA
>ENA-ORBV01013600-ORBV01013600.1-microbial-mat-metagenome-genome-assembly--contig:-NODE-13600-length-12330-cov-5.947115_pt1 | contig 12330 bp, 10 predicted proteins | sample MGYA00237777_ERZ505514 | MGnify/ENA primary metagenome ERZ505514 (study PRJEB26160, sample SAMN06269048) | microbial mat metagenome | isolation source: Oligotrophic lake microbial mat | place... | reverse complement strand
TCTTGGGTCATGAGATTGTCCTTTGGCTAGAGAATTTGCGAGAGGCGAACTAACAAGGTGATGGTGGCATCAGCCGTGGGCTGACTGTCGATGCGCTTGATCAAGTGAGTGAGGAAGTCAGCAGCGCGCCCATAAAGGCTGTAGAGATAATCGGAATACGGCAGCGCCCATGTCCCGGATGGAATGAGATGTGCGCCCTTCCCTTGCAGTCGTTCGGGATATTCCAGTGGTGAGGTGAATGTCCATCCGGTCGCGCACACCAACGATTCACTACGTTCTGATGCTTCCAGCGTCCAATCGGCGTAGAGCAACTGTCCCTCATGGAGGGCGAGATAGGCACGCTTGAGCGATAATCCACCGATGCCGCCGAACGGCACGCGCACCACCTTAAGCAGAATCACAGGCTGCCAGTCGAGATGCGTGAGCGTCGTCATGGCAGCTCCTCGAACCAAATGCCGCTGTACCGTATGATCTCGCCGTTGTCGAGAAACCGCACCCAGACGGTATGAATACCCCGACTGTAGGGAAGCACGTTGTCGCACAGCGGATAATGGCTGACGATGCACTTGCGGCGTGGGTTGATGGTACTCAGCCCGACGATGCACCCAACCGCGCCTGACGGCGGCAACGATAAAAGGGGATTGATCGGCATACAGTGTGGGGAAATAGCTTGAAGTATCTTCAACAACAAATGTATACGGACGACTATCGACATAAAAATCGAACGACGCACCGACTTCAAGTGCATTTTCTGCTGCGAAAGACGTGCTGATCACCGACGGAATAGACGGCGCAGGCGGATACAAAGCAATACCGAATGTAGTACGTTCCTGACGCTGTGACCAAACAAGCGACCACCCAACTCCTTCATTCGGGGGCATCCGTTCGAGTTGACTTGTCATAATCAAAGTAGGGCTATCTAGGGTGAGTGACCAGTTTTCAAGCTCCATTAAGGCTTTTCCAGATTTCAAAGCCGCCAGAAAGAAGGTAAACTGACAGCAATCTGAGAAGCGGGAAAAGCCATGGAACTCACAGACGAGTTGAAAACGACGTATCGGGAAACAGCGCAAGCGTTGAAAAGTAGTGATCGGCGCGTGTTTATGGCGCGGATAGTCAAAGCGTTGGGTCGAGGGGGGCAAAGTCGAGCGGCACGGGAATTGGGCTGGTGTCGGGATACCATTCGCAAAGGGATGCGGGAATTGGAAAGCGGACGACGGCAGGTGGACAATCTGAGCGCCCGCGGGCGCAAGAAAGCGGAGGAGAAACTGCCGCATCTGTTGGAAGACCTGCGCTCCATCGTGGATGGGCAAAGTCAAACCGACCCGACCTTTCACAGCGTGCGTTTGTACACGCGCTTGAGTGTTGCCGAAGTGCGCCGCCAACTGATCCAACAGAAAGGCTACACGGAGGAGGAACTGCCGGGTGAGGAAACGATTCGGGTGAAACTGAACCAGTTGGGGTACAAACTGCGTGCCGTGCAGAAAAGTCGCCCCCAAAAAGATTCCTGAAACGGATGCCATCTTTGAGCGCTTACAGCAGGTGAATGCCCAAGCGGATGCGGATGAGACGATTTTGCGGCTGTCGCTGGATGCCAAAGCCAGCGTTTGGGTGGGGGAGTATTCACGCAGGGGGCAGGCGCGGGTGATTGTGAAAGCTGCCGATCACGATTTTCAGCCGACGGCGAAACTCACGCCGTTTGGCATTTTCCTCCCCCAGTATAGTCGGTTGTATCTGTATTTCACCGACTCCAAGCTGACCAGCGATTTCATGGTCGATTGCTTGGAGGACTGCTGGAGGCAGCTGCGCCAAGCATTCCCCCAGGTCAAAACACTGGTGCTGAACTTGGACAATGGACCTGAAAACCACAGCCGTCGCACTCAGTTTATGAACCGGCTGACGGCGTTTGTGGATCACTTTCACGTGACGGTTGATCTGGCGTATTATCCGCCGTATCACAGCAAGTACAATCCGATTGAACGGGTCTGGGGGGTGCTGGAAAAGCACTGGAATGGCAGTTTGTTGGACTCGTGTCAGACCGTGTTGCGCTGCGCGCAGACCATGACTTTCCGCGGAAGACCTCCACTGGTGCATTGGCTGAGTAAGGTTTATCACACGGGGGTAAGACTCACCCAACACCAGATGGCTCAACTCGAACCCCGCTTTGAACGCCTGCCCGGTTTAGCCAAATGGTTTGTTCGGATTGCGCCTGTACACGCATAGTCTTGCAGATTTATCTTTCTGGAATAGCCTTAGTTTGGTGGCGAGCTTGCTCCCGATCTTATCGTGCGGGACGCATTGCGGCAGGAAGTCTATTTTGGGGTCTGCCACAAACTGATATTGAAGTCCCCGAAAGATTCGGAAGATTTTTCCCCATGTTGTACAGTACGTCAATTATTATGTTAATAATTACAACTTTATATTTATCTACATTTTATATAAAAATCTAAAAGCAAAATGATCACCACATGGAAATTCCAAATCGACTGGGAAGGCACATCGGGGACGCCCGAACAGTACAACGACGACGGACCCTACGATGATGTAACCTCCTGCGTCATCTTGGCGGAGTGGTTCTTGGGGATGGAAAAACCCTATCAGGATGTCGCTGAAAACTCCATCCTCACCATGATCCTCGACAACAGCGACCGCTCACGGCGCGGTTGCGCCCGGCGGTCAGTGTCGGCGTGTCGAGACCATCTTTTTTCCACCTGCCAGCCCCGACCTGAACCCACAGGAGCATATCTGGTCGCTGGCGCGTGCCAACGTCAGTCACAACCACACCCTGCCCGATCTGCCGATGCTGCGCGATGCGTTTCTGCGCTACCTCGGCACGACCCTGTTTCGCTTGACCTGGCTGACCAAGTATGCGCCACCTGTATTATGCAATCGCTAAAACGTTTTTCCATTAGATTTCTCGACAAACATGGTCGCATGAATTGGCATCGTATCGTCACCGAAATACCTGACAGCGACAATTTTTCAACTATGAAATCCTTGCTGAAAGATGGGTTAGTAAGGTATGTAGAAAACATGGATTCTGCGAACTACAAATGGGAAATGTAACTACTCAGGGGTCGTTTTTCCCCTCATTTTGGCAAATTGAAACGCCAAATTTGTCTGCGATGAGAATAGGCTCTCCCTCAAAAGATTGAGGGTTTTTGTCGAAAACAACCTGTTTCTCCCTCAAATGACGGCTGAGTAGTTACTGGGAAATTACAGAAGAGGGGCGCAAGGAAATTCAAGAAAGTTCGCGTCGGTTCTTCACGCCAGCTACCAGCTGTATGGGGAGTTGTTTCATGCGCGCGGCGTCGCGCCCGCCTTCGGCTATACGGGTGAACTGAATGTGGGCGGCGCGGCGAACCTGCTGCACCTGCGGTTGCTTTGAACCCTTCGGGAACTGCGCCTTCAGGAATATCCGGGAAGTACGGACCCTGTTCATTGATCTGGTGCCACGATGGGACATAGTGACAACGTTTCGTGTCACTTTTTCGGCAGATCGGTTTCTTGACAAGTTTTAACATGCCTAATACAATCACGCCTTAGTCGACAATCGACATTCGACCATTAGAACGCGGCTAGAGATATACCTTTTGTCAATGTTAGACAAAGGCGATCAAACATTTTCACCCTGCTCATGATTTCTGGATCATGATGCAGCGTTAACGAAGTCGAATTGATACAAGTCGATACGCCAGAGCCGTATGAAGCGTATCAGGCAGTCAAAGGAATGTCGGGTATGACGCTGACTCTCATAAAGGTCCCGGTTAATGCCTTAGAAGCCTTTGTTTTTCGGGCATTCAAGGCGATGGGCATGTCCGATGACGATGCCAAGATGTGTACGAACGGCTTGATGCAGAGCGAACTCCACTGCCACCCCGGACAAGGACAAGGCGTAGGCGGTTTGCTCGGTTATCACCGCCGAATCATCAACGGTTGGTATACCCTCAATGCCCCCTTTGAGATCGTCAAGGAAAGTCCAGCACTCGCTTTGGTGGATGCTCACAATGGTCCCGGTTCGATAGCCAGTCAACGCGCTATGAAATTGGCGGTCGAAAAGGCAAAAATCAGCGGTATCGGAACGGTCATCGTCCGTAACAGCACCCATTTTGGATCATCCGCCGTCCATGCTCGCATTGCCTTAGACCACGACTGTATCGGCATCGCCATGACCAACGCAGGTCCAGAGATGGCTGCATGGGGCGGAGCCAGCGGGGTGGTCGGGACGAATCCGTGGGGACTCGCCGCGCCGACGGGCGGCGCATTCCCAATCGTGCTGGATGTGGCGCTCACTACAGCGGGCAAAGGCATGATGCGTTGGTACGAGCGCGAGGGCAAGAAAATGCCGCTGGATTGGGCGTTGACCCCTGAAGGCAATGAGACCGACGAACCCGCCGCCGCCATGCTAGGGGCGTTGCTTGGCATTGGACAGTACAAAGGGTTCGGGTTGGCAATGTTGACGGATGTCTTAACTGGCGTGTTGAGCGGGGGTGGTTTTGGTCTCGTCCCCTATTCCAACCCGGCGAAGCTCGATGTCGCGCATACATTTTTCGCGCTTGATATCGACTGGTTCATGCCGATTGCGGTCTTCAAACAGCGCATGGACGATTTTATCCAGCAAATCAAATCCACCAAACTGCGACCCGGCTTCACCGAAATACTCGTTCCGGGCGAAATTGATTATCGCCGTGAGCAAGCGCGCCGCCGGGACGGAACCCGATTGGATGCTGAGATTTTTGACAAGCTCCAGGCACTCGCCGCCGAACTCAAGATCGACTTTCCGTTTGAACGGGAGGTAGCAGGCGACTGAACTTGAGCGCGGTCTGTGTGGATCGCACTTTAGCGTATTTATCCAAAATCACCGCAATGACTGCCGAAAAATTTGGTGATTGTTTCCATTATGACGTTGATTTAGATACTCTATAAGTAATAAAATCTCGCTCATATTGGAACAGATACCACCGATTCCAAGCAGTTCTTGGGAGCGATTAGGCATCTTTGGATGATTTTATTGCTTGAGAAAGGGGGAGAGGAGTCAAGAAATACCGTTTATTCATCGCCGACGTTTGCCCTATTCTGATGGAGTGAAGAAAGATGAAGAAAGTAACTACAAAGTCCGTGCTACTGCTGGTGCTGTTATTGGTGATTGTGATGCCCGTGAGCGCACAAGCCCCCGCCGCAGATGAAGATACGCTGGTCGTTGGGATTTTTACTGAACCGGTTTCCCTTGATCCCGCGCGTGTCGCCAACTTCAATATCACCTCGCTGATGTTTGCTCAATTGTACGAACTGGGGCAGGCAACAGGTTCTATCGACCCCTATCTGGCAACCGGTTATACCATCTCCGAAGATGGCACCGAATGGACGTTCACCCTGAATGAAGGCTTAACCTGCCATGATGGTGAAGCGTTAACCGCCGAAGATGTCGTCTATACATGGGAACGAGTCGTGGATCCGGCGAACGCATTCACAGGTAACTCGGCAGGCTTCGTGATTCCATCCTTGGGCTATGTGGGCGCACGCGCCGACAGCGACCTTGAGGTCACGCTCATCTTTGGTGGTCCGCAAAACGTGAGCCTGCGCCTCGGTCTGATCTCGGAAATTTTCATTCACTGCAAAGACTCGTATGAGGCGATGTCGTTGGAAGATGCCGTGCGTAACCCAATCGGCAGTGGTCCCTACAGCTTCGGTGAATGGGTGACGGGCGAGTATCTCACCATGAATCGCGTCCCGGACTTCACGCTGCGTGAGACCTATTTTGAACAGATCGCGTGGCGTATCTTCCCAGAACGCTCGACCGCGACCGCTGAACTGGTCACGGGCAATGTTGATATCATCAAGGGGATTGGTGCCGACCAAATCGAGCCAATCAATGCATCGGGCATCGCCAGCGTCATTAGCTATGCCAGCACCATTCGTGCGTATGTCGGTTTCAACATGAATCCTGATCGGGAATTCAGCAGCACACCCGGCGGTCAGGCGATCTTGGAAACGCCGGTGCGCGTTGCGCTCCAACATGCCGTCGATGTGGTTGCGATCTGCACGCAGCTTTTGGGCGCCGATTGCGAACGCGCGACTGGACCCGTGAACCCGCCGAACGATAACGCCAGTCTCGAACCCTATTCCTATGATCCAGCATTGGCAGAGAGCCTGTTGGATGCAGCGGGCTACCCGCGCGGCGATAATGGCGTTCGCTTTGAACTGACGCTCAAGGCGCGCAATATTCCCGGCGCGGTTGGCGGCGAAGTCGCTCAGGCGGTTGCCCAATTCCTCAGCGATGTTGGTGTCCAGACCGAAGTCGAGTTCGTCGAGAACGCACAGTTTGTCGAGCAGTTGATCGCCCGTGACCTGGGTCCGCTCTTCATTGTCAGCACGGGTGGCAGCGCGTGGAGCGCCCAGTACGACCTCGCCGATTTCCCTGCACCTGATGGCGAGACGAATTACACTGGGTGGACGAACGAAGAGTTCTTCACGCTGGAAGCATCCCTGCCCTCGCTGATCAGCGACCCTGAAGCGGAACGCGCTGCTGAACAGCAGATGCTGCAAGCTTTCTACGAAGACCCGCCGTGGTTGCTGCTGTATGCCGCTCCGCTGCTCGAAGCGGTCAGCAGTCGGATCGAATACACGCCGCGCGTCGATAACTTCCTCACTGTCTACAACGTAAGCCTGAAGTAGCAATATCTATGCACAGGGAGGGGTGGATTACACCTCTTCCTATGCTGGAGATGCACAATGTTACAATACATTACGAGGCGGGCGCTCCTCGCTGTTCTTGTCATTATCGGTGTCACCCTGCTGACCTTCATCTCAATTCATCTCTCTGGCGATCCTGCCGTACTGTATGTCAGTGAACGTGCCGGTCCAGAAGAACTGGCAGAAGCCCGCCGCCGCTTGGGTTTGGACAAATCGCTCCCAGAGCAATATATCAATTTTCTCGGCGGCTTGATGCGTGGCGATCTGGGCTTATCGCTGGCGAATCGTACCCCGGCGCTTCAGTTGGTTTTGGAACGTCTGCCCGCGACACTGGAACTGACGATTGGCGCGTTGATCCTGTCTAATCTGATTGCGATCCCCATTGGCTTGATCAGCGCCGTGCGGCGTGGGACGCGCGTTGATGGAACGATCATGCTGCTGGCGATGTTCGGTCAATCGATGCCCGGTTTTTGGCTCGGCATCATGGCGATCTTGTTTTTCAGCGTGACGCTGCGGATTTTCCCCGTCTCTGGTCATGTTCCGGTCTTGGCACCGCTGCTGGCGGGCGATTGGGCGACGGCGATCCAAAATCTGCCCGCTGGTGTGCATCATGCGATCCTGCCAGTGGTCACGATTTCCGTTTTTGCGATTGCGCGGAATGCGCGTTTGGTACGTTCCGCCTTGCTCGAAGTGCTAGGGCAGGAATATGTCACGACCGCGCGTGCGAAAGGTCTGACGGAACGTAATGTGATCGTTGGACACGCCTTGCGTAATGCGATGATCCCGATTGTGACGATCATCGCGTTAGAATTTGGTTTTTTGTTGAGCGGCGTCATCGTCACCGAGTCCGTGTTCGCTTGGCCCGGTGTAGGGCGCTTGGTCTTTAACGCCATCGGTCAGCGCGATATCCCGGTTGTCCAAGCCGCCGTTGTGTTTTTTGCGTTCGTATTTGTGGCGCTGAACTTGGTTGTCGATGTGCTGTACGCTTATCTCGATCCGCGCGTTCGGTTGTAGTGAGAGGCAAATTTCAATTATGGTTGATCAATCCACCAAAGCAGCCTCCATTCATCCGACGCGCGACTACGTTGTTGTCCTCGCGCCGAAAGAACAGCCCACCTATGTGCGTGCCGCGCGCAGTTTGCTGAAGCGGCGCTACCCACTCATTGCGCTGATTATTCTGTTGGGCGTGATCTTCTTGGCGCTGTTTGGTCCAAGTATCGCGCCAAAAGACCCAAATCGGCAGGATTTATTCGCACGGCTGCTCGCACCGATGACGCCTGATCGAAATGGGGTGGTCAATTTTCCATTCGGCACCGACTCGCTCGGTCGTGATGTGTTATCGCGCTTGATCTACGGGGCGCGGGTGTCGCTGTTGGTTGGCATCACAGCAGTCGCTATCGGCGGTACGGTTGGGACATTTTTGGGCGTGATTTCAGGCTATTTTGGCGGCGCTATTGACGATTTGATCATGCGCCTTGCCGATGTTCAACTTGCCTTTCCCTTCATCTTATTGGCGATCATGGTGTTGGTCGTACTGGGGCAGGGTGTTATCAATCTGGTGATCATCTTGGGGGTCGGACAGTGGGTCGTTTACGCGCGTGTTGCACGTGGACAGGTTATATCGCAGCGCGAGAAGGAATATGTCGAAGCGATGAAGGCAATTGGGGCGCGGGACTGGCGCATTATGACGAAAGAGATTTTCCCGAATATCCTCGCCCCGATCATTGTCATTGCTTCTTTTAATGTCGCTGGTGTCATTTTGTCCGAGGCGTCGCTTTCATTCCTCGGTTTAGGGGTGCCGCCAAGTATCCCGACCTGGGGTTCGATGCTGGCGGACAGCCGTGACCAACTGCTGTCGGGCAAATGGTGGTTGGCGGTGCTGCCCGGTCTGGCGATCATGTTCACTACGCTGTCACTGAATGTGCTTGGCGACTGGATGCGCGATTTCCTCGATCCCCGATTGCGCGGGACAGAAGGTGCATAGGATACGAAAGGTCAATATGGAGCTAGAGGGCAAGTTTGCCATTATCACGGGGGCGGCTCAGGGCTTGGGTTACGCCATCGCCAAAGCCTACAGCAACGCAGGTATGAAACTCGCCTTGATGGACAATCAAGCGGATAAGCTGGAAGCAGTTGCGCATGAGTTAACCGCATTGGGCGGCGCGTGCGTGGCGATCCCGGTTGATTTATCGGATGCCGACCAGACTGAAACTGCCATTCAAACGGCGTTGACCGCTTATGGCACGCCGCGCGTATTGGTACATAACGCCGCGCTGCTGCGCGAACGTTCGATGCTGGAGATCACCCTCGAAGAATGGCAAAAAGAAATCAATATCATCTTGCAAGCGGGATTTCAGCTTTGCAAGGCGGTCTGGTCGCCCATGATCGCGGCTGGAGGGGGCAGTATCATGCTGCTTTCATCAGGATCGGGCGTCAAAGGGTTTGTCAAAGAAATCGCCTATACGCCCGGTAAACATGCCATCGAAGGGTTGATGAAATCATTGGCATTGGAAGGCGCACCGTTCAACATCGCAGTGAACACGGTAACGCCGGGCGCGCCGATCAATACGCCGATGTCCGCTTCAAACTACTCGGAAGAACAGAAAAAGAAATGGATTGACCCCGCGCTGATCACAGAGGCATTCGTATTTCTGGCAGCACAAGATGCTGCTGGCGTCACGGGCAAACGGGTGGCGGCGCGTGTTGGGACGTGGGAGATACTGAACCAGACAGAAAAGTGAGATCAGCGTGACAACCGCGAAACGAACCATTGAAATCGAAGACCTGTATCGTCTTGTCGATGTTGAAGATGTCAACCTCAGCCCCGATGAACGCTGGATCGCTTATGTGCAGTTTTCGCTTGATAAACCCAGCAATGGTTACAAGCGACAGATTTGGCTGGCGCGGACGGACGGACAAAAGTTAATTCAGCTTACCCAAGGCACTGCCGACAGCCAACCCCGTTGGTCACCGGACAGCACCACGCTGGCATTTACAGCGGTACGCGGTGACAAACCTCAGATTCACGCGATTCGCATTACCGAGCCGGGTGGCGAAGCGTATCGGTTAACGAACCAGCCCAACGGCGCGAATAATCCGGCGTGGTCGCCAGATGGCAAACAGATTGCCTTTCTCTCGTCAATGGATGCTGAGGAACGCGCAGCAGAAGATCGCGGAGTGGTTTCGACAGCGCCTGAAAATCCGTTGGAGGCGAAACACCAAAAGGAACTCCAACGCAAAATTGAGGACGAGCGTTACGATCCGCATATTGCGTGGCGCATTCCTTACCGTGATGGTTATGGCACCACGTTTGCCGACGGTCGCTATAAACAAATCTACGTGATCGCCGCTGATCAGGCATCGGCTCAAGCGCGCCGCTTGACTGACATTGATGCCGATCACAGTATGCCCGTTTGGACGCGCGATGGTCAGTATTTGCTCACATATTATCCATCGGACTATCTTACCGACGAGCCTTCAAGATTTGACTGTCTCCATCGCATTCAGGTGTCTAACGGCGCGGTTGAGCGCCTGACGAACGAGGCTTATGCCGACCGCCTGCCCGCGATCTCGCCCGATGGAGCATGGATCGCTTTCAATCGTGTGCCACACGAAAAACAATATACGCGCGTCCCGTTTCTGGCGCTGGTCGCAAGCGACGGCAGCGGCGCACGCGCCCTGACCGAGACGATGGATCGCACCGCCGTTGAATGTAAATGGTCGCCAGATAGTGCGCTGATTTACTTTCGCGCTCACAGCGAAGGCAGCACATCCATCTACTCGGTGACAGCCGATGGCGCGACGATTGCAAAAGTTGTCACTTCTGACTCCTTTATTGAAGTGCAGAACTTCGATGTCGGGCGCAAGGGGGGCATCGCGTTTATCGCCAGCAGCCCTGAGCAGCCCGCCGAGGTCTTTTATTTACCGTCGGGGGCGACCACTCCGGTGCAATTAAGCCGCGTGAATCAGCTTTTTCTGGATGATGTGCAGGTACAGCCGACGCATGAACTACGCTATTTGAATCCCAACGGCGACTCCATTCAGGGCTGGTACATTCTGCCGCCAGATTATCAAGCGGGTCAAACATACCCACTCATCACGTATATTCATGGTGGTCCTCGGATTATGTTGAATCCGGCGGCGAAAGTCTGGCACGAATGGCAAACATTCGCCGCGCGTGGCTATGTAGTGTTCTACTGCAATGCGCACGGCAGCGATGGGTATGGTTATCAATACCAGCGCCTATCCTATGGCGATCCTGATTTTCCTGACCATATGGCGGGGATTGACCGGATGATCGAGATGGGATTGGCGGATCCAAGCCGACTGGCGGTCAGCGGCGGCTCATACGGCGGCTACATGACCGCGTGGGTCGTCGGGCATACGGATCGCTTTGCGGCGGCGGTTGCCGAACGCGGGGTTTATAATCTGGTGAGTCAGTACGGTACGTCGGATTTCCCGATCCCCACGGTGCATGAATTTGATGTCAATCCGTGGGAAGACCCCATGTTGTTATGGAAATACTCGCCTTTGGCGTATGCGCATCAGATCAAAACCCCGCTCTTGCTGATCCACTCCGAAAGAGATTATCGCGTGGCAATTTCAGAGGCGGAACAACTCTTCGCGTTTGTGCGCCTCAGCGGCGGAACCGTGAGATTCGTGCGGTTCCCACGCGAGGGGCATGGGTTGTCACGGACAGGAGAGCCTGAACACCGCGTCAAACGGCTGAAGCACATCCTTGAATGGTTTGACGACCACTGTTCGGTCAAATAACGACTGTTGGCGACCGCAGCCCGTCGTTGGGGTTCAACCTGACGAGCGGCTACGGTCGTGCTATGTGTGCGGGACGATGCTGGCGAAAGACATTTGCGTCTGACTAACCATCGATCTGGGGTAACTAGGCGGACGGGTTGAAAAGCCCGAAGCGCCGCTGATCCAGCTCACGCGCAAACCACAGCGTGACGAACGCCAGCTTCCCGATGAGCCACCGACGCTCAGCGGCAAGGTTGAGGCAAAACTTCCCGACTGGTTGGCGCGCTATGTCAACTGGTCAGGCACGACGGGCAATCAAGCACCGCTGGTCTTTCACCAAGCAGCGGGATTGTGGCTGTTGGCGACCCCCGTCGGGTGCAGATTGTACGGGGAGTCGCCGTCGGGCGTTCGCATGTATCCGAACCTCTACATGATGCTGGTCGCTGGAACGACCTTCTACCGCAAATCGACCGCCTATAACTCTGGCAAGCGGGTGCAGAGGGTGTTGCCTTGCGCGATCTGTACCGTAATCTGAACTTCTCAGCGAAACAGGCGTGGCAGCTTGCCACTGACCTGATGGGTGCCGGGTTGATCGAGGAACGCCGTATGGGTGAGCGGAATGGTTCATCGCAGCGGAGTTCGTCAACTGATTTACCGACAGGGCAAGCGCATCAAAATTGGTTCTTGGCTCAGGATGGGTCACATGCTGTTGTAGGGACGCGATTTTTCGCGTCCGCAACCTCGGACGGCAAGAATGCCATCCCTACGAACCTGACATGACCTTTTGTTGACCGATCAGAAATTTGAAGCGATTGTAACTACTCAGCCGTCATTTGAGGGAGAAATAGGTTGTTTTCGACAAAAACCCTCAATCTTTTGAGGGAGAGC
>ENA-ORBV01013599-ORBV01013599.1-microbial-mat-metagenome-genome-assembly--contig:-NODE-13599-length-12331-cov-3.154807_pt1 | contig 12331 bp, 16 predicted proteins | sample MGYA00237777_ERZ505514 | MGnify/ENA primary metagenome ERZ505514 (study PRJEB26160, sample SAMN06269048) | microbial mat metagenome | isolation source: Oligotrophic lake microbial mat | place... | reverse complement strand
GACACACACACACACACACACACACACACACACACACACACACACACACACCTTGAGACCCTTCTCGCGTAGGTTCGCTGCTGCGACCAGGCCTGATAAACCAGCTCCTACAACCACCTGCATCATTGTACACACAGCGGCATACTGAAATCAGCATGATATGGGGGACCGTTGATTCATGAGTGGGAGAAAACGTAAATGAACGTTGAGATGAGCACCGAAGAGCAATGCCAGTCGTTGGCAGGCTCTCCAAACATAAACAAAAGGTGCTGATCCCATAAACGACATGTATATATCTGTAAGGGGCGTACCACATCATACTGCGCGCCTTGCTGCGCCATTTTGCCATACAAACACTGCGACGATACCACAACTGTCACCGAGCCGAAATTCACGCTATTTGCCTAGTCATTGTTTTGCCCCTCGATTAGATCGTTTAGCCGAAACGGAATTTGTCGTGCATGACCACCACCGGTCCGATTTGTGACTGATTCACCTTGATGCATGAGTGTAACCAATTTCCAGCCGTATACACGGCAGCAGGTACGCGCGTTCTATGCGTTCGCTGCGTCGTCGGTAACAATCGTGCAAGCATAGGCTGTTCCCCTTGTGATGCATGACAACAGGTTCGGTCTCATGACAAACGAGGCGACTGCTGGCTCATCATCGATGATGGAGTGTACGACGTGAGTGACTTCTTGGACGACCATCCTGGTGCGTGCGAAGTGATCCGCCTCTGTCTTCAGTCGCACTGCTTGCTCGGCTACGTTTATGACCGTGTACTGTCTGGTCTGTTGCAGGAGGACCCGACTATCTTCTTCGACATGCGGTATGCACAACAGGCTTTGCAGTTACCCGTGTGTTGTTGACCCTGATGTAAATACATGTCTGAGACTGATCTTGCAAGCTGCTTGTTGACCGGCACGCAAGGGCACGGATAGCACGGGTGAGTTCGAAGAGGTGGGCCATTCCCATGCCGCACGCGTCATATTGGCCAAGTATCGCATCGGGACCGTGGTAAGGCTTCGCATCATTGGCTCTACTCAAACATAGCCCCTGTAACTTATCAATCACCGCGTGAAGTGACATGCATAGCGGTGTATCAGTGCTATGCGCTCACCTGTCGTTGTGGGTTACGTCAGGTGTCTGGGGCACAGGCAACAGCTGTAGCTACAGCGGTAACTGCAACCCTTATACCGTCAATGACTCCAGCACCAACTCAACCTGCATCCAGTACAGCGAAATCGAGCTCAATATCTTCTTCATCGTCGAATGGAACGCAATCGCTTGACTCTGGCGGTTCTGCAACACCAATGGATTCTACCGCCGACCGTGCGGCCATGGCGATCACCGTGCAGGTTTCGCCACCAGTATCTGTCTCAGACTCAGTACTGATGCCGCCGCCATCACTGCAGTCCACTCAACAGCGGGCTCGCGTGACCACGTCCGGGTCGCCACGGCAGCTGTCTGCTGCTGTCGCTCAAAGTACTTCTTCTGATCGGCAGATCACGCCTCATACGCACACCGTGCCTGATTTGAGTGAGCTGAAAGTATCTGCGGCAAGCGTGAACGGGGGTAGTGTTTCAGCAAACGGATTCACGCTAGCGTTGAACGGCGTTCCAATGGAAGAAGTGGAGCCCAAGTCTCCCGTTCGCCGGTCGAACGTTAGCGGTGCACAGCCTATGCAAGTGGATGAGGTCAAGGATTCCGCACCCTCCGACGCTGGTACGGGCTCCGACACTAGTGCGAGCACAGCCGCAGCTGTGGCGAGGCCGAGGGTGACCACTGCGGAGGTGGCTGGAGCCCCTGACTCGACCAGTGGTCCTGCCATTGCTCCTCAACCGAAAATTTTGCCCGGTGCTGTGCCCGTGCGGAAAAAGGTACCGATGGAGCAAGGCTACAGTGGGCAGTCGTGGATGGCTTTGTCGCAGTCGCTGCCACGGTCTGCACCCCGTCGGATCTCATTAGCAGAGGTGGCCAAACACAACAAACGAGAAGATTGTTGGATTGCCTTACGTGGTCGAGTGTATGATATCACGCGCTATGCTCGCTATCACCCAGGTGGCGTGGATATGATCTTGAAGGCTGCAGGGCGTGATGGCACGTCCCTGTTTGACAAATATCATCCGTGGGTGAATTTTGAGTTTCTGCTCGGCAATTGCTGGGTCGGCGTGCTCGCCTGAACAGCAGCCTTACCTTGCTGTGGACGGATCGTATGTCATGCAATCCCGGTACTCTGATCACTGTGCACGGTTGCTGCGTCAAAGATGCTGAGCCGCTGGGCCCGGCTCTGCATAGGGCAGACATCGTTGCTGCGGATCGAGTTTATCACGACCGGTTCGGTGCCCCTGTGCAGGGGATCTGCTCCTGCGCGCATTCCGCTCAACACACACGACGTAATTGAGAGTTGCTTCATATTTTTCATGCAGCGCAAGGCTTGCTGTTTGGGGATCCCATCATCGGGCTACGCCAGTGGCCGACCCCTCGTAGTTCTAGCGTGTCGTACATGTACAGGCGTGCACTGCCAGGCCGCACGGGCTGCGTACAGTCCATGTGCATGTCGTACGGATGCACTCCCTGGGGTCATATTAACCTTAGATTACAAGTTTTACCCGTTGTCACTTGCGCGCGCATTGATACCCCGCGCGCGTTCAGCCACACGTTGCAATCGCAAGCAAGCAAACAAGCAATACAAATTTCAAACCATGACGCTCAAACACACTCCTACTGGTAACTAGAATAACTTAATGAGCATTTGAAAAATTTAGGGCAAGTCGATGTGCAGCCTATCAAGCATCACCGTTCGCGGCCGTCACAGATGGCTTGGCCCTCTTTCGGCTCACGGGGAATTGAACGGCCACGTCCGCAGCCAACAAGACCCCGACCTTGCGCCGCTCCTCGATCTGCTTGAGTGTGTACTTGGTGTATGGCATATGCTTGGCGCAGGTGGGCAGGTGACCCCGGGGCTGCATTACGGCACTAGGCTGACGAAACACCACGTCACACCCCGAGCAGACCATCACAGGTGAGCGGTAGTGGTATTCGGGGTGGGCGTGACGGAAATGCGTCGCGAAGCTCCTGCTGGTCTGGTCGCCGTTCAACATGCAACCACAATCTGGGATTGGGCAACGGAACAACTCCATGCAAGCCACTGTTCAAATAAGCATCATCACAGAAGCAGGGAGACCATCAGCGATAGAATGGAGGCACACGAACACAAGATGGTGCATCAAACGAACCCAAACGCCACAAACTTCGAACATCCTTTGATCTCCACTAGTCACCTACCGTCTTCCTCATCGTCCTCCGCATCATCGCTATCGTTCTCCGGCTCGGAACCCGATCCCTCCGCAGGAGCCCCAGATTCCGGCGTTTCGACCGATTGCTTGTCCTTTGAGACGTAGGGGACGTCCACGACATGCGTTCGAGGATGCTTCAACGAGCGTTGCAGGTCTTCCAAAGTGTAAGTGCCGTATGGTGTGCGAGTAGTGCACCCCGGCAGATGGTACGGCGGCCTGTAGACCTCCGGTGCGTTGCGAAATATCACGTCACACCCTCGACACACCACCGCCGGTGAGTGATACTGGTACTCGGGGTGCGCAGACATGAAATGGCCCGTGTATACTCTGGACTTCTGGTCCGCTGGAATACGTGAGGCACAGCCCGGTATCAAGCAGGTTGTTTTTCCAGCGTCAGGCGCTGCATCAATGGCCACCGTGCCCGCAACGTCACGTGCATACAGTCGCGGTATCTGCGGCAGTTTCAGTATCTCCTCTGGAGTGAAGATGACGTAGGGACGCTTGCCCGTACAATCAGGCAGATGGCGAAGCGAGCTTCTTAGATCGGTAGTGCTGCGAAACACCACATTGCAGCCCCGACAAATCTTCGTCGGAATCTCATACTGGTACTCCGGATGCGCGGATTCAAAGTGCTGGCGAAAATAGCGACTGCACTGCGAGGGAACAATCTTGGCAGAGCAGTTTGGTACGACACATGCTGTGATACCGCAGCAAAACGAAGCAGTGGAGAACAGTACACGAGTCAAAGCAGATGAGTGCACAGGCCCTTGATGATAGTGACATGAACTGAACCGAACAGACCTTCCTTCCAGAACTCATCCTCTCCAAGCATGGCTGCGAGTGTCCACACACGTAGGCGATGAGTAAACAATGAACACATATCTGACCCAGTGCACGACGGCGTCCAGTTCAAACACATCAAAAAGCATCGCGCGTACATACCGTCTGCCTGTTTAGATTCCGTCTTGCCCGTGCGATCTGCTTCATCTAGTTTCTTCGCAAGCTTGGCGGCAAACAGGGCTGTGTCAAACAAGCAGGCAGACGAGCATGACCAACATTGTCGGTGCAATCGGGGGACAATGCGCGTGCATCGTACCATCGCGCTGTAGGGAGCTTGAGGACTTGGGGTCATCTATCGTGTCGCAGATAGCCATCGACACAGCACCCGATGGCGTTAGCGGCAGAGTGGCAAAGGACGACCCATAGGGATCAGAGGCCGATGCTGCCTTGAGAGACGGGAAAATCGACGACGATGCTGTTGGCGTGGCTGAGCCAGCTCGATAGCCGGCAGGTGTGAGTGCCGATGATGAGGACTGCGCTGATCCTGCTGCTGCTGATGCGGTGTTCGGAAACATCTCGGCCTTAAGCAGATTCCAGAGATGATCATCATCAGCCAGGGTGACTACTTGTCCGCGCAGCACATCACGAGATGACTCAGGGGGAAGCGGAAACAACGCAGGCTTGCCAATGCCGCACACGCAGTCGTAGCTCATTAGGAACGCCGCCGTATCGGACAGCAGGACCGTACGTCTCGTAATCTCTAGGTTCACGAACCCCAGAGAATGGATGAAATGAAGCTGCTTTTTCAAGGATCGCTTGTCCTCCAGCGTGCCCACCTCACGCGCATAAGACACCCAGTTGAACACGAGAGCGTTGTAACTGCAGTTGCGGAAGTCGATCTGCATGCGTCCCACCGGCTTCGCCACATGCACGACTGCAGCGGCACCTGGGGTACGAGCGATCACTTCGTGGGGGACCTTCTGCAGTGCGCGATGGAACTGCACCAGTTCGCCTTGGACATCGGTGGGGAATACGCGAGCGGCATGTGGGACGTCGTTCAGAAACACCTTGAAGATGCACACGTCGTTCGCATCAGACCAGATGCGCTGCGCTCGAGTCGCTTGACCAGCCACATCGGGCAGCGACCAGATCTTGGCGATCTCAGCAAGGTTGGGCTGAGCCTTCCCAGCGGAGACTGGAGCGGGCGTAACGCGTTGAGATACCAGGCGCTCCGCCATGATCTCAGACACCAGCTTGTCGTAGAACGAGTGCTCCTGGGGTGCTCGAGCGGGTTCCTTGACGCAGTCCTGCTCTCGCAGACGCTTTTTGCCGTTAAGGGCGTTGCTGCTGGGAGAAAGCGGAGAAGCTGACGCCTCGTGCATCGGAGATACTGCACTGGTACCTGTGTACCCAACATTTACCACACCCGCCATGTCCTGCGTCGCGAACGGCAAGGTCACTCTAACGCACTGACCGAATGGCCATTTGTGCTGGTCTGGAATTCAATCCTGATCATGAATCAGCACCCATTCGCAAAGGGTACCTTTGCACTAACTGCATGTTAGGGATTAGCTCGCTTCAAAAACACAAAGGTGCACCGGGCCGTTCTTGACAAAAGTGACGCTATTGCCCGCCTTGTATTTGGATTCTGCTTGACTCGCACCATACGTGCTCATTGGTTCATTGGTGAATAATCTTTTCAATATCTCTGCTGATCCGCTTCCATTCTGAGCTCGCTTGTCATTGCACACGGAAACCATGTCTTCCGTGGCTGTTCGAAATCTCATGCCGAAGTTCGAAATGGTGCGCAATCGGCACGCACGCGCCGCTGCTCGCTCGTCTAAAGACGCAGGCGAGACGCCATTATTCGTTCTGCCCGAGACGCTGCCGCCAGAATGGATCGACATCGTGCAAAGCATCCAGACGGACCTGACGGAAGTCAAATCTCGCTGTACGTGCGTGCGCTTGGTTCCGCGGTGTCAGTGACATAGTGGTGAATTTGGCCATGTTATTGAAGTACTCGCGGTGTGCCAAGGTGTACGTTCTGTGTTCTGACCAGTCGTGGTTTCTCACTGCGCTTCGAATGTGTTGCGGGGTTTTCAGTCAAGCAATTGCAACAACTCCATGCCGCGCGGCTCAGAGTTACATTCGCCGGTGACAAGGAGGCCGATCAAGAGAGACAGATCGATGTTCACACGCAAGAGATCTCTAGGGTAAGCGATCGTCTGTACGAAGCTCCTTGTATCATCGTTGACGGTTTGACGCTGCTCTGCGCTGCTTGATTTGACCCTCATAGTTGTTTCACGGCGTGCAAAACAAGCTTACAAAGATTGCGACGGTTGGCAACGATGAAGGGACCAAATTAGCGCGCGAAGAGCGTGTGATCAGGTTCAACGTCATGAGATCTCTAGCGTCGGATATTCAAGATATCTCCACGAAATTTCGGCAAGCACAGAAAGATTTCCTCATTCGTACGTGTTTGCTCCGCATCTAGATATGTCAGTGCCGCCATCGCTGTGAGGGATACTGCTCTATATGTTAGCCCTTTAACACTTGGTCCATGACGATATTTCCGAAATGCCTCCGCACTCTGTATGTCACTTGTGACGGTGTGTTCACGCTTGTTGCCGCACAGGTATGGAGGGGCAGAAACAAATCGGTGCAGAATTCTTTGCGACACAAGATGAGGGCAAGATGTCCCTGCGGGAGGTGCTTGATCGGGTAGGTGCTCATTGTGTACTGGATATGCGAATCTGAATATAGGGCACGTATATGGGGCTGCTCGCTTCTCTGGCGAGAGACAGTGCATGGCTTGTTGCCTGATCATTGTTCTCACATGGTATCTATTCGTACGCGCATACTCACGTGTGGTTACGGCTGTTGCGGTGCGTGTGTAGGAGGTGCCCCCGGAGCAGCTCAAAGCGCTGGCGATGGTAGACCGTGTGGAACAGGATCGCTACAATGAGATTCTCAACCTCGTCAAGAGCGTCAATGATTTATCGCTGCTGTTCAAGCAGCTAAACACGCTCGTTATCGAGCAGGTAATCCACATATGTTGCGCACTCCAGCGTAATTACAAGTTTCATCCTGCCTCGTGCGATCAGAATGTCAATCGTATTGAACAGTCTTGAAGTGCTGTGCTGATCTCTGCGTCCGTGCTGTCGTGAACGTGTGGTATGCAGGGTACGGTGTTGGATCGTATCGATGTCAACATCGAAAAGACCAAAGAACACGTTACGCAAGCAAATAAAAAGCTGAAAGAGGTATGACACCCCACACACGCAGTGTCCGCGCATTCAGGCTTGTTTCTGTTGATGGGCAGTTCAACCGCATGACGTATCACGTTCGGTTGCTTGCACGCATTACAGGCGGAAAAGGAGTCACGATCACCTAAGATGCTCATGTGCGGCGGTATTCTGGTGCTGATGATCATCATATTAGCCATCATTCTGGCGCAGAGATAGCAAGGCTGTGTCAGCAGCAGTGAAATATGGTGAATGGGTTGCGTATCTTGATGGCCCCAATTGATCACGCTTGTGCGGTCGGCGGTGGTAATTAGGAAAAAATATTACAGTGTTTTATTGAAATGAAACGCATGAGCATGAAGCCGCAGCCTCAAATCGCTGCTACCAAAAAGTGAAGTTGCATTCCTCTAGGCACTCAACGATCTCTGCGGTGCAGCGCCAGCGGCGGACGCGCTGGTCGGGGATGGGACAGCTAGAGGGGCAGTGCTGTAGTTCTCCCAATTGACGACACGCACGTTGGCCAGTTTCTTGTACTCGTTCGCAATCATTTGAGCCATATCCTGCATGTGCATCAAGATACCGTGAAGGTTACAATGCTTACATACAACACACGGGCGCCACATCGCAATGCATACACACATTCGACGCAAATGCGTTAGCATAAACAATCGATGCACAGTCCATCACTACACACTGGACTGTAGATGTCTTCACTCTGTGCCACACGTGTACCCAGGTCCTCTGACTCCATACCTCGGCAGTGCGGTACTTGCTCCAGTTGACCTTGATCACAGGCACCAAGCGAGATATGTTCTGAATGAACTCCTCGTAGTTGCGATGCAGATTCTGCAGGTACTCCAGCGTGATACCGCTCTCCATTCCTCGGCTCCTGTGCATGTTAACAGCATACATCAAAACTCAGTGCACATACACCTGCACGTGATTGGGCTCTTCAATCAACGCACAAGATGCAATCGCGATCGATCAAGAGTGGGAGTAGCTGATCGAATGAATGTACATACCGCTCTTTGATGCGCTGCAGCGACTCTTCAGGCGACACGTCCAAGTGCACGATAAGATTCGGTCGTTTCCTGATTGGCGATATCGAGAACAAAAAGAATCGATCCAAGGCAAGACCATCGTCCGTCAAGTGAAAAACAGGATGAACAGCAGTGAGTGCGAGTGCGCTTACATGAAGTTGCTCATGTGTTCGAACAGCTGCAGATACGTGATGTAGTCACGCTGTTCCATGTATCCGCTTTCGAATAACATCTGCAGACATCACAGCCGTCGCCAATTCAGACATATTCACACGTTCAACGCAAAACATATTTGCAAACGCCACCTCAAACGAGAGCGTTTGAACGCGGTGTATGGTTTGCGTTGGACGTGAACACAGATAGGTGGAGAAATGACCAACCTTGGCGAAGATGGAGTCCTCATAGATGGTGCGGTCCTGCACACCACCCTTGCCGTTCCAGATGATGATTTGCTGCTGCTTGAATCGCGCGTTCAGCAGATACCTGTGATCCGCAATAGGTTGCATACATAGTGCGGGGCCGTATGCTGCTAAGACACTGCTGTTGCATGACTGCGAAGTGCGCGGTGAACGATACGTACACTTGCATCGCGAAGGAATGCTTCTTCATGTCCTTGTAGAAATCCTCCAGATAGATGTTGTTCTTGACGGGTTCGTAGTACACGGGCATGCCCAGCTGCTTGGCGAGTGCGGTTGCCAGAGTACTCTGGAACAGCAGCAAAACAGCAGAGGTAAGCATTCCGCCTCCATTGAGATACGGAGTGCATGTGCCCAAGGTACTCGGACGCAGCGAACAAAAGGTTGCCATTTGTTGGGAAAGCATTCGACATGTGAACGCACCTTGCCTGCACCGATGAGACCGCTGATACCGATAAACACGTTATCCATGCACGCTTCGTCTATCGTTCAAACCAAACGGCCAGCCAAGACCACGTGATCAGGACAGTGCTCGGTATCATCACAACACGCGTGCATTGCATGCATGCATCGGACGTAGAAGATGAGAGTGGTGAGAATGATCGGTGGTATAACATACGAAAGTCGAACGAGTTGTCCCGCTTGAGGCTGGATAACGCTGTAGATGTCTCCTCAGATATGTAGGACATGGGCAGCTCGCCCTCGATGACTTTGCTCTCAAGTTGTTGTCGCTTCGGCGGGGATGTCGGGGCATCACTCACAACGATGCTGCCATTACTCGCAGCGTCTGCTGCCTCAAGGACGGCATCAGCGGCGCCAGCTGCTTTTCGTTTGCGGTCCGGAGATGGAGTTAGGTCGCTCATGACGTGTACGATCTATGCAATATCAGGTGCGTATGTGGCACTGAATGGCGAGCTCGATAAACGATCAAAACGCTACGTTCGAACAAGATAACGTCTCCCGCGCTGTCGATGTAATGTGATCACTGCAACCGGTCGATCAGCGCGCCATTTCAGTTCACAACTTCGAAACTGCGCGCCAAAAAGAATTTCACTAACTAGCTGGTAACTACGACGACGCGTTTGCTAATGATCGGTTTGGCCTCTGCATTGTGTCCACGTGTGGTCACGCATCCCTGGCGAGCTGGATCTGCAGCGACTTTGTTATCAGTCATGACGCTTGTGTTGGTTTTGGGCGTAATCTCAGTCCTGGTTGCCTTGTACGCCATCTGGCTCATCGCTTCTCAGCGTAGATCTGCAGAAGATCCTCCCTTCATTCATGGCGGCATCCCGTATCTTGGTGTCGCCATTGCTTTCGGGAAAGATGTGCTTGGATTCTTGCGCAAGCAGCAGCAGTTACATGGCGAGGTGTTCACGCTATTGCTCGCAGGCAAGCGTATGACCTTCCTGATGAACCCCGCACATGCCAACGTGATCTTGAAGGGGCCACCTCAGCTTGACTTCATGCAGACCGCCACCTTGTTCTCCGATCGTGTGCCGGGCACGCGTGGTCTGCTGAAGCTGCGTGGTGCCATCGATGAGATGCACAAGCAGTACATCCCGAATCTGCAAGGTACAGCGCTGATCGGCCTGACCGATCGATTCATGAGTAAGCTTCGACATTTCTTGCAGCGGCCGGGTTCGATTCTCGACAAGGCCCAAAACGCACGGTCTTCTGCTGGAGCCGATGGCGGCTGGATCAAAGAAGGTCTCTGGCACATGGCCGCAGACAGCATCATGTACGCCAGTGCGGAGTCTCTGTTCGGTGATGGTGTCTGGTATCCAGAGCTGACCGAGCAGTTCAACAAGTGGGATTCTGCCGCTCCTGCCCTGTACACGGGTGTGCCTGCCTGGCTGCTCGGACTCGAGAAGTTCCGTGAGCGCATGGCCGAGGCGCTTTTGGTACAGCGGGATAATATCAGCTCGCTCATTCAGAAACGCATGACATCGTTTCAAGAGTTCAAAGTGGACCGCTACAATCAAGGTCGCATTCAACTCGCCGTGTTGTGGGCGGCGCAGAGTAACACCATGAGTGCTGTATTCTGGACCTTGTTCTACATTGCACGCGATGCAGCCCTGCAGCAACGCATCGTGGCAGAATGGTCTGCGATCGTCATGGCCTGGAGCGCTGGACAACAGGCTGAAGCGTCCGACGGCAATGATCAGAATAGCTCTGCTGCCGCTCCGCCATCCGCATCTGCCACCCCTCAGAAGGCGTTCTGCCAAGAGAACCTGCGAAAGCTCTACACTCTGGACAGTGTCATGAACGAGGTGCTGCGATTGCACTCCTCCACCATCGTAGCCCGGTACGCGGCGGCAGACGTGACACTGGAGCTGCCGCTGAGTGCAGGTGAGAAGCGCCCTATCATGATCCGCAAAGATGACATCGTGGCGCTCAACACGGAAGTCATTCACCTGGATCCGGATACGTACCCTGATCCTCTCGTGTTCAAGTTCGATCGCTTCTACACTCCCGACGGTACCGCCAAGAAGTTCTACAGCGCCGCTGACGGCACCGAGGTGCGGAATGCCTTCCTGCCCTTTGGCGGGGGCTCTCACATGTGTCCAGGCCGCTTCTTTGTCATGAATGAAGCCAAGTTGATGGTCCTGAGTCTGCTGGATCAGTTTGAGTTCACGCTGGCACCGAACACGCCGGTACCGCCCGTGGATCGACGTCGAGTTGGGCTGGGCGTGCAACAGGTGTTGGGAGATGTGGAGTTCTCGTATCGACTGCGGGTGTAGAAGTCGTTAGGCCTGGTGATCGTGTGCTTGCTCCAGCAGAATTGGAGCGTGCCTTCGTAATCCGACTGCTGGAGGGAGACCGAGGGAGTCTGGTCTTCCATGCAGGTCGATCAACGCAAGTGTTTCCGCTTTTGTGCTTTGTTTCGTTTTTTGTTTTTTTTGCCAATTCTTCCGTCTTTTTGTTGTCGGTTTTCCGTAATTTGCTTCGTTGCTGATTGTGCCGAGCGTGTGATTCCAATATTGACATTGTAACTCGTTGCTGATACATTTGTCGATGACGAGGCCCAGTCCATGGGTGGGGTCCTAGGGACTGAACACGTACGCTGATCATCGTATTGACTGCATACATACAACTCACGCGAGAAACTGCGTCATTTTACTGTATCTCACGTAAAAGCTACTCAGCTAATCGAACGACATAAGATCATTAGAGCTGCGAGCAGGCTCCGCCTCGTACTGCGCCATCCCCGCGGCGGAGCTTGAGCTAGGCGGCCTCAATTGTCCTCCATCTTGATCCTATTAGGAATACGTAACCAGCATAGGGGAAGCGTGAGACCGGATACGTTACACTATCAAAGAGACACAGCTATATTATGTATATCACTCACCATTTTCTTGTACTGTACAATCTTGGCAAACATGAACTCCAATGCTTGCTTGGCAGACCTTCTCCCCTCTGTGATGGGCATTGACGATAGAGACAATCAGCCACGACGAACGCGTGCGTGTACGCCTCTATGCTGTCTCTTATACACATCTGACGCTGCCGACGAATAGAGAGGTGTAGATCTCGGTGGTCGCCGTATCATT